>ERZ500990.22-NODE-22-length-55598-cov-7.627730_pt1 | contig 55598 bp, 44 predicted proteins | sample MGYA00248876_ERZ500990 | MGnify/ENA primary metagenome ERZ500990 (study PRJEB25958, sample SAMN03398517) | human skin metagenome | study: EMG produced TPA metagenomics assembly of the Human Skin Microbiome Metagenome (human skin metagenome) data set.
ATAAATTGAATTTTTAAATCTTATCGCCATTAATAACAGAACACGGCTTTATTGTTACAGTGTTGTATGGTTGAATGATTAAAAATGTGTTTTAAAGTCTATAACTGCCAAACTTTTAATGATTGATGTTACAATTTACACTAACATTTTTTGGCGTATTTTGAGGTTTAACCAAAAGTTCAAAGATTTTCACGGTAATGATAGTGAAAAATCCTAGCAATTTTTAATTTCTAGCAATTTTTAATTTATTGTGCCAAAAAAGCGATTTGCCAATCCATTCATTGATTCATAAGGAATTTTAGCGATGTCTACTATCAATAATAACAACGTTGTACATTTTCATTACACCTTAAAAGACGACGAAGGTAACGTCATTGACCAATCACCAGAAGGTCAACCTTTAGCGTATTTACATGGCTACCAAAACATTATTCCAGGTCTTGAATCACAATTAGCGGGCAAATCAGTGGGTGACAAATTTACTGCAAGCATTGAACCTGCAGACGCCTATGGCGAATTTGATGATGCGGCAGTACAAGAAGTCCCACGCGAAAACTTCCAAGGTGTCGAAGATATCCAACCAGGTATGCAGTTCCAATCGCAAACTGAAGACGGTCATGTGATGTTAGTCACTGTGAAAGATGTACAAGAGGACAAAGTGATTGTTGATGCTAACCATCCTTTAGCGGGCAAAAAACTTCATTTTGATGTGGAAGTGGCAAGCATTCGTGATGCATCAGATGAAGAGTTACAACACGGTCACGTACACGGTGCAGGCGGTCATCACCACTAAGTTATCATTAAAGCTTAGAAAGATTAAATGGAAGGCTATATTTATAGCCTTCTTTTTTTGTGCAAAATTTTACCCTATGAAATACTTTTACGGGGTGTAAGAAACGCTTGATATTATTTACAAAATCATTGATTTAGTTACGTTTTTTGATGCTTTACTACAGTTTTTACCACACACCCTGCGCTAAATTTTGGCATACTAGCTGTATACCCAACAAACAACCTAAGAAACAATAAAGACGTATGACTGGGTATATATTTTTAGTCATTTATCTAGCACTAAACTAATTACAGAAAAGGATAATACTCATGAACGAGAATACAATTAAAGGTCAATGGGAACAAGTTAAAGGCGCTGTAAAAGAAACTTGGGGTGACTTAACTGATGATGAAATCACCCAATTGGAAGGTAATCGCCAAAAGCTATCAGGTAAAATCCAAGAGCGTTATGGCCGCGCCGAAGATGTGGTAGAAAAAGAAATCGACGACTGGTCAACCCGTCATAACTATCGTTTCTAGAATAGATTAACCCCGCCTCCAAAGTAAAAAAGCCATATCATCTGATATGGCTTTTTTACCTGCTATCCTAGCATCACTGACCTCATCCTTAAGGTCCTTACTAACTGGTAGTGAATTTCTTGACTCATCCTAAGTCTCACTCCACGTGTTTATCAAGCATCATTCCTTAATACTACGATAAACCATTCCCTTATTGGCAATTCTGTCCCTATCTCAATCCTTGAGAACCATCCCTGTGCCGTTGAATGTATTATTACAAAATTTACCATTCGGTAACAGTCGTACAAACGTCAATGCATGTAAGCTTTTGCTTACACGCATTTTGGCATTAGGGGCGTTGGTTGTTGACTGTCTGTGCATCAAGCATGACATTAGCCGCTTCAATCACAAATGCTTCACTTTCAGGCAGCTTTGGACGTTCGGCTTGTTTTAGACGGCTACGGACTTCTAACTCTGCATCTTGCGCAGCTTGGTACGCTGTCCACGTGCTATAGGGGCTTTCCCCATTGGCTTGGCGTCTCGCATTTTCTGCCGCCAACATTTTTGCCTCAATGTTTTTGCGGAAAGTACGGCGGTCATTGATGTCTAATTTGACAGGCTTCTTATCATCTTCCTCATTACGGATTCTGTTGAGTTGGCTTAGATAAGCAAACTGGGCATTGGCTGCTTGACGCTGCTGTGACAAGGCATTGAGCGATTGCAAGGTCTCACGGGAATAGTTGCCCGCAGGTTGGTACGGCGCGGCACGAATGGTATCCCATGCCAGTGGGTTTTTCATGCTACGTTCACCAAACTCCATGCCTTCATAGATATTGACTAAGGGCACATCGGGTACCACGCCTTTATTTTGGGTACTGCCGCCCGTGATACGGTAGAACTTGCGCTGGGTTAACGTCGCTGACCCTAAAGCAAGGTTATCAAGCTGAATTTGTGCTGAGCCTTTACCTGTGCTCGTGCTGCCGACAATCAGACCGCGACCATAATCTTGAATCGCTGCGGCAAAAATCTCGCTGGCTGACGCTGAGCCTTGGTTAATAAGTACGGTCATCGGGCCTGTATACAGCTGCTTACCTTTGTCTTCGTCTTCATACACTTGGATATTGCCGCGGTTATCACGAATCTGTACCAGCGGACCTGACTTGATGAACAGGCCAATCATTTTGGCAACTTCATCGAGTGAGCCACCGGGGTCATCACGCAGGTCTACCACCAAGCCATCAATATTTTGCTGGTTCAAGGCTTTTAACGCCTTTTCCGTATCAATGCTGACACTACGATAGTCTTCTCCCGCACGGCGGGCTTTATAGTTGAGATAAAAACTTGGGATTTCTAGCACACCGATTTTTTTGGCTTGTCCGTTTTTATCTTTGATACTAATCACCCGATGATTGACGCCCGATTCTTCTTGCTGAATCACGTCACGTATGAGGGTGACATTACGCGCGCTACTGTCTGGGGTGTTAGGCGCTTTGACGCGCACGGTGACGGATGAACCTTTTTTACCGCGAATGAGGTTCACCACTTCACGTGTCGAATAACCGACGGTATCGACCATGCCTTTATCTTCAGTCGATACGCCGATGATTAAGTCATTGGGTTTGATTTGCCCCGAACGAGCGGCAGGCCCGCCATCAACTAAGCTGATAATACGGGTGTAGTCAGGATTCTTGCGATCAGGCTGAATCGAGACGCCGATACCGACCAATTCAAGGGTCGATTGGATTTGCATCTCATTGGCTTGCACGGGGGCAAAATAATTACTGTGCGGGTCATAGGCTGCCATCGCTGCATTTAACAGGGTTTCAACGATTTGGTCGCTATCGATACGCTGTAGCTGCGCATATTGGCGCTTTAAACGCTGGTCTAGCACTTGGCTTGGTGAGCGCGTTTCGTTTTTGACTAAATCACTGGCGTTGTATTTATCGGCATTTTCTTGCAAAAACTTGTCTTTGTTTTTGTCTTCATCTTGATTGATGGTCATGCCAATGAGCTGGTAGGTCAGCTGTTTGCGCCAAAAATCGCGTTGCTCGGCAACGGTTTTAAACCGTGGCAATTTTTCACGGTTCATAATGACCGTTTCGTTACTCTGTAAGCTCACAGGGGATTTTAAAAAGCTGTCGGCAAAGCTATAATACGCTTTTGAGCGCTCAATAAAGCGCTGATAGATTTCAAAACCTGGTTTTAAATCACCGCGTTTGAGATAATCGGCAAAACTATTGCCATATTTTTGGGTAAATTCATCAATATCGGACTGCAAAAACACGCTATGATTGGGGTCAAGCGCATCAAAATAGTCGCTTAAAATTTGCCTGCCCGTTGCAGCATCCATTTTTTTATCTAGATAATGGCTACGATCCAACAACGCTGCGACTTGCCGAGTCACCTGCCGCTGCTCGTTATTGATCTGTCCGACGCTCGTCGATGCTGCAATGGCGGTTTGGTAACTTTGTCCCAGTATCGCCCCACCCATCAACAGGGCAAATACACTGGCGGTAAGTTGTTTGTATTGCATGACTTTCCTTACTCTATTTAATGAAGCGATAAACAGAAAAAACTGACAGCCCATCTTAGCACTGTCAGTTTTTCCACACCATACAAAACGTGTAAATGTTCGACTCAAATCATCTATCAAACCTCACCGTTTGTAGCGGTAACTTATTGTATTAGCCAATCAATTGATTGTCTTTAAACAGTTGGGTTAATTCCTCGGCAGTGAGTAATTGTTTTTCACCGTCTTGGCGATTGACATATTCGTATTTCACCTCGCCTGTTTCACTGATATTTTTCTCTGAGATAACAATACGATGGGGAATGCCAACGAGCTCTAAATCGGCGAATTTTACCCCCGCACGCTCGTCTCGGTCATCAAGTAGCACATCAACACCTTGGGCTTTTAGCTCAGTGTAAAGCGCTTCGGCAAGTTGCATTGCTTTGTCCCCTTTCGCTGGGTCTAGAGCATCTTTCATTTTGCCTTTAATCATCGGCACAATCGCCACAGTGAATGGCGCAAGGCTCTCACCTGTGCTACTGGTTTTCCAAATGATACCATTGTCATCGTGATTTTGTTCAATTGCGGCAGCGACGATACGGGTCACGCCGATACCATAACAGCCCATCATAGTAATGACAGGTTTGCCCTGCTCGCCCATCACCGCACAGTTTAATGCTTTGGCGTACTTGTCACCCAATTGGAAAATATGACCGACTTCGATACCGCGGCGGATTTGTAAAGTACCTTGTCCATCTGGGCTTGGGTCGCCTGCTACCACGTTGCGGATATCGGCGATTTCGGTGATGGACGCATCACGCTCCCAGTTGACGCCTGTGGTATGAAAATCTGGCTTGTTAGCGCCGCTAACAAAATCTGATAACACCGCAGCAGCACGATCTACAATCACTGGCATGTTCAAATCAAACACCCCGATATACCCTTTGTGCAGCCCCGCTGCTTGCATCGCCTCTTCGCTCGCCATGGTGAGTGGGGCTTTGACTTGCGCCAATTTTTCGGCTTTGATTTCATTTAGGGTATGATCGCCCCGTAACACTAACGCGACTAAGGTGGCTTTACCTTCTTCGGTAGCTTCACCTTCAACGATTAAAGTTTTGACCGTCTGTGACAATGGCAAACCTAAATGCTGAGCCACTTGCTCACAGGTTGGCATATTGGGCGTACTGACATCGGCTTTGTCCTGCGTTGGGGCAGCACGTTCACCGACCGCCACCGCTTCAGCAAGCTCAATATTGGCAGCATAATCTGAGCTATCTGAAAATACGATATCGTCTTCACCACTGCCAGCTAGGACTTGAAACTCATGCGACGCAAATCCACCAATCGAGCCGGTATCGGCTTGCACCGCACGAAAATCCAACCCAAGACGGGTAAAGATATTATGATAAGCGCGGTACATATCATCATAGGTGCGCTGTAGTGAGGGCTGGTCGATATGAAATGAATAGGCATCTTTCATGATAAATTCACGCGAACGCATGACCCCAAAGCGTGGGCGAATTTCATCACGAAATTTGGTTTGTACTTGGTAGTAGCTCACAGGGAGCTGTTTATAGCTTTTTAGCAAGTTACGCGCGATGTCGGTTATCACTTCTTCATGCGTTGGACCTAACACAAAGTCACGTTGGTGACGGTCTTTAAACCGCAGCAGTTCAGGGCCATAGGCTTCCCAGCGACCTGATTCTTGCCAAAGCTCGGCCGATTGCACCACAGGCATGAGCAGCTCTTGGCAGTTGATGGCATCCATCTCTTCACGGATGATTTTTTTGACTTTTTGTAAGGTTTTTAGACCCATCGGTAGCCACGTGTAGAGACCCGACGCAGATTTACGAATCATCCCTGCACGGAGCATTAATTGGCTGGAGATGATATCGGCATCACTTGGGGTTTCTTTTAACGTTGCAAAAGTAAATTGACTGGCTCGCATGGCACACCTTGTTTGTACGGCTTGAAATAAGAAAAACGAGAATGGATAGACTATTTGGTAAACCGATTATCTTATTTTATGCCACTGGGTGGTGCAATAGTTTTTTTAATTTTTGCCAAGTCGATGCCGTATTTTTGGACTTAGCATTTTTGAACTTAGCATTTTTGGACTTAGCATTTTTATAAATTAGGACAATAATTATGACAATTTGGTCATACCCATTGGCTATTTAAACTAGCTACATTGAAATTATGGCAAGTCATAACCATACAAAATAGCATCCACTATTAAATAAACGATTAGGAATGGCTATATGACCCAACTACCCACTTCGTCTTCCACGCCATCACCTGAGGCAAAACCGACTACAAACTTGCCAAAACCGCCCGCACCGGGCAATAAAAAACCGGTTTCTTTTTGGGTGAGTTTATTTTTGCTGGCGGTGATTGCGGTGGCGGGTTGGCTATTTTTGCAGTGGCAACAAGCAAATACGCCTAAAAAAGTTGAGGTTTTAACCCGCGAAGGGGTGGTCACTAAGATTCAAAGCCTCAATCGACTACAAACCGTGGCCTATAATGTCGATACCGTTATCACCAGCCAAAAAGAAGGCAATTGGTACGCCCTGTGGCAAGATGAGCAAAAGGGGCTGTTTGTCGCTCATGGACGGGTGACCGCGGGCATTGACTTAAATCAATTAAAACCCACTGATGTACAAGTGACCCCAGATGGTAGCCATGTCAGTATCACCTTGCCCGCTGCGCAGATTTTGGATAGTTATTTAGATAACATTGAAGTGTATGATATTCAAACAGGGGTATTTGGCATGGTGCAAGCCGACCCGCAAATATTTAACCAAGCGCAAGTGGCTGGCAAAAACCAAGTGCTGACATCCGCTTGCCGCTCGGGCATTCTACAAACTGCCAATGATAATGCCCAAAAGCAAGTTCAATCGCTATTTGCACTGGCAAATGTACAAGTCACTGTGAAAGTCACCGCGCCCACTAACAATTGTCGTTAAACCGATTGTTTGCCTATCAATAAAACCAATCCAAGGATAAAAGCGTTTTTTTGTTTTATATTATTTTTTTGCGCTGTCAGAATTGGTATGAAAGGCATAAATAATAGATATGTAACCTACCTTAATAATAAGAATGTTGCTAAAATCTCAACTTTATAGCCCGCTAGATAGTCCGCTAGTTTTAGACGACATTTATTTGCTACTCTCATCAAAAATTGCAATAAATTAACGTATCCATTTCACCAAGGGTTACGTTAATTTATTGCAAGGATGCTTGATAGCGTTTTAGTTGTGTAAAAGATTAATTCGCTAGCTATTGGAGAGTTTACTCAATGAATGTCACGTCTGCCTCAGATCGTCTAAAAAAAGTGATGCGGATTGCTTTGGTTGGCATCAAGCCTGGCGACCAAGTGATGCTAAAAGGGTATCTACGCATCTTGCTTAGACTCGAAGCAGACCTTGAATGGGTATCAGCGAACAATCAGCAAATTGATTTATTCATGGTCAATCATGATTTGCGTCATGCTGAAAGCGTTCAAAAGTTAATTAGTAGCAAACCCAATACAGCCACTATTTATACCGCGCGTAGTGAGACGGAAAACGGCTATTTATCGCAAGATTTATTGGTATTGCCGCTCAAAGATTTAGAGCCGCTGAGTGAGTGGTTGTTTTCACAGTTGCCGTTTTTGTCTGGTGTCCCTGTCCGCAATAAGGCATCGACTGCCGCTAAACTCACCGCTGATGTCGCTCACGCTTATCAATCAGCGACAGACACTACAGCCAACCAACGCGTAGCTTCAAATCCGCCTGCTCAAGTTGCCAATCCATTATCTGGTGTTGCGCAGTCTGCGCAAGTTTTAGCTGTTACCATCAGTGATACCCGAATGCCCCTAACCCTCTTGCCAAATCTAGTCAGTCGGTGAATTGGCGCTAGAGGGCGGCATTAACGCATTGGTCTATATGGCACACCTGGGCAGGAACGCTTTAGCTTTATTTGGCCGATGTTATCGCAAAGCGATGGGCATTTTTAAAACCTTTACGCTAGTAAATATTTGGATACAAATATGAATAATTAGTTGTTTCAAATGGACAGCCGTATTAAGCCCAGTGAGCCATTTATTGTGCTATCTAATGAAGAATTGCACGAATTAATCCATACCATAAGTGGCTATGAATAAAGCAGCTAATCGTTTGACAGAGCACGATAAAGCATCTCATTAATGTAGCGTTAGTTTACACGGTAACCATTCACCATTAACTATTAGCCATGGAAAAGCGCTCAACAGCATTCAGGGCTTTTTTCATGTCCATCCTATCACACCATCCTATCACACAATGAATTCGTAACATTTTCTGCATTTCATCCGACTTTTTATACAACTTAAGTTTAATAACTTAAAAATATGCCCGTCAAAAATTGCTATAGATTGCCTCATTACCTTCCATCGATATAATTCATCATTTTGTCATATAACCTCACTAAACTACCGCCACCGACGATGGTGCAATCGATTTTCTAAGCAGGATGACGCAATTTGGGAAATTTAGATCAACCATCGTTTTTATTTTGCGTTAACGGCGGCTTTAAGAGGTTATAAGCTTTTTTACTTGGGCGCTAAGCGATGCAATAGGTCATTTAATTAGCCAATCAATTTGCCAACAGATAAGTGACAATGATGAATTTTTCCAACCTTACCACACGCTTGTTATGCGTATTATTGCTGGTTTTTTTGGTGTTTTTGGCGATGGTGTATTGGATAATTGACCAGCAAGCCAAGCCTGAAGTCGCCAAACTGACTTCTCAGACTATCATTGAAACTGGCAATGAGGCAGTGAATGGTATTTTGTCGCGTGTGAGTCAAATTGATGGCATGGCAGTGACAGCCAGTCGTATGACTGGCAGTTTGCCCAAGAATGCCGATATCATCAACACCAGTGTTGGCAATTTAATGGCAAATATGGATAAAGGCATTGTCGGTGGCGGTGTGTGGTACGACCCTTTGATGTACAAACCTAACGTCGATGAAGCCGCGTTTGTTTGGCAACGCGATATGAAGGGTGTCATGCAGTCTGCCAGCCAATATCAAACCATCAATCCTGGCTATCAAGCACCAAGCAAACTTACCGCAAATCGGGTAGCCGACCAAAAAACCCAACCACAGCTTGCCATGCCCTATTACCGTGATTGGTGGTATGTGCCCGCCGTATATGCCAATCATGACCACTGTGTGTGGAGCCGTGCTTATATTCACCCGACCACCAAACAGCCCGTCATGACCTGTGCCAAGGCGATTTTTAATGCGCAAAACAATGGCTTTGAAGGGGTGGTGAGTTTTGATGTGCTGCTCGGGCGTATGCAGTCGATGGTCAAAGAATGGCAGCGCAAAACAGGCGGTTATGTGTTTTTGGTCGATATGAACAACAACTTTTTGACCTTCCCCAATGAAGCCCAAGTCAAACAAGTGACTGCTAGTAATCCGCAAGGCGAGATGATTGATGTCAATAGTTTTGCCAAGAAAAACCCTGATTTTGCCCCCATTGCCAAAAGCTTAGACAACATCAATGACAACATCATCAAGCAAGCGCAAAAAATAGACGGTGGTAAATTTGATTTTACGACCAATACGCTAGTGAGTAGTACCAACCTACAAAAAATCTCTCCCTCAGAAGCACGCATCATTTCAGCCATGCTAATGACCCAAAGCGGGCAAAATGAAAATCTCAACGCCACCCATTTTGTCGAACAAGTCAGCTTAGACAACGATTTATTGCTCAAAACCCCTTCCACAGCGTTTATTTTTGCCATGCCGATGACCAATTGGAAAATGGTCATCGTCAAACCCAATCAAGAACTGATGTTATTTGCCAATCAGCTAGGTAAACAGTTGCAATGGTATATGCTATTGGGTTTCTTACCGGTACTGCTATTAAGTGGTTATATTTTCCACCGTATTTTGGCGGTACCGCTGCACCAAGTCGCTCGTAACGTCCGTGAAATCGGTCAGTTGATTGCACAAAAAAAATATCTGTCACTGCGTGAGCACAAATTGCCACCGGCAAACATTCAAGAAATTGGCGTGATTACTGACTCGATGAACCAGCTGGTTGATCGGGTGGTCGAGAACGAAGGCGCATTAGCAAAAGTCAATGAACGCTTAGAGCAGCAAGTGGTGGAGCGTACCGAAAACTTACACCAAGCGTTAAAAGATTTAAAAGCCTCTCAAGTGCAGTTGGTACAATCAGAGAAAATGGCAACCATCGGTCAAATGGTCGCAGGTGTTGCCCATGAAGTGAACACGCCATTGGGCTATGTGGGTAGTAACTTAGAGTTGATTGATGAAAATATCGTACGTTATGACGAATTGATTGACCATACCCAGCAGCTCAAACAGCTGATGCAAGCGTCGCCGACTGATACAGCAACCATCAACCAAACCATTGAACAAACCATTGCTTGCAGTGATGAATTGGTCGCCGATGCGGTGAGTGATGATTTGCATGGATTGGTGGATGATGCCAAATTTGGGGTAAGCCAAATCTCAGAATTGGTCGTCAATTTACGTGATTTTTCTCGCATCGACCAAGCCAAAATCAAAGCCGTCGATATCAACGACTGTATCAAAAACTCCCTAGTCATTGCCCGTAACAATATCAAGCATTTAGAGGTGATAACTGAATTAAATGCTATCGAACCGGTTAGTTGTAACCCATCCCAGATTAACCAAGTGCTGCTAAACTTATTTAATAACGCGGCACAAGCGATGGGGCAAAATCAGCACCCTACATTACACATTACTAGCACAGAAGATGCCGCCAATGTGTATATCAGCGTGGCAGACAACGGTACGGGGATGAGCGCTGAGACCCAAGCCAAGATTTTTGAACCGTTCTTTACCACCAAAGCGGCAGGCGAAGGTACGGGACTGGGTCTTGCCATTTCGACCCAAATCATGGAGCAGCATAACGGCGATATTCATGTGCAATCACAACTTGGCGAAGGCACGACATTTACCATTAGATTGCCCAAAACAGCGATTAGCAGCGAGCAATCACCCAAGCTTTTAATCGCAGAAGAAAGCTAATGCTAATGTTAGATAACCGATGGCTGACAGGCAATCTGCTCAGCCATACACGAGCCACACTTGATTGTGGTCAACCTTAATTGTAGTCAACCTTGATTTTAGTCAACATACCTAAGTGACATGACCATGATAACGACTGTAACCAAACCCAAAATCGCCTTTATCGATGATGAAGACCGCATTCTACGCAGCCTAAAAATGCATTTTCGCGCCACCCATGATGTGTTTACCACTACCGAGCCCGATGAGCTACTAAGCTATGTGCAAAATAACGAGGTCCAAGTGGTGATTAGCGACCAACGCATGCCAAAAAAACTGGGTGTCGAAGTACTAAAAGATATCAAAGACGTATCACCCCATACTATCCGCATCTTATTGACCGGCTATGCAGACTTAACTGCGGTAATTGATTCCATCAACGATGGGGAGATTTTTCGTTATATCACCAAACCTTGGCAGACGGATGAACTTAAAAGTATCGTTAATCAAGCCACCCAAATCGCGCTGCAAACCAAAGATGTATTCAAAGAAAATCTGCATGTCGCTCAGCCAACCATCGCCAAACGCAAAGTGTTGGTTATCGATGACAGTGAAATGGTATATTTACAGATGCAGCAAAAATTCACCCAGTTTGAAACGCACTGGGCAAATTCATTAGAAAAAGCGATTGAGTTACTTGAAAATGACCGTTTTGGCGTGGCAATCACCGATGTGTCCTTGGGTGGCGAGAATATTTCACCCGTAATCTATGCATTAAAACAAAGCTTTCCAGATTTAGCGGTATTGGTACTCACCTCACTCAACGATAGCCACACCTTAATCGACTTGATCAATAAAGGGCAAGTATATCGCTACCTGCCGCGTCCCAGTAATTTGTTGTTACTCGAAATCAGTATTCAGCGCGCTTATGATTATCACCAGACCTTAGTCAATCAACCAAAATTACAAGCGCGACATGTCGTTGATGCCGTCACTGAAGTTGAAACGCGTAGTTTTGGTAATAAAGTCAAAAAATTCTTATCACGCTTTGGTATTGGTAAATCGCGCTTTGCCTAGCTTAAAATCTAGTGGGTAAGATAACAGGTTCAAAGCGTCGCATTTGAGCCGTCTCAATCAATGAATGTTAGCCATAAAAAAACCGCCTAGAGTCACGACTTAGGCGGTTTTTGAGCGGTTTTTAATAGCCGATGATTAAGCTGTTTGCTCGTACACTGGGTGTTTGGCGCAAATTGCTTGGACTTTTTCACGCACTTCGCCGATAACTTTTTCATCACCGCGGCTATCGAGCACATCACAAATCCAGCCAGCCAATTCTCTTACTTCCGCTTCACCAAACCCACGGGTAGTGACTGCGGGCGTACCAATACGCACCCCTGATGTCACAAACGGTGATTTAGGGTCATTTGGTACCGCGTTTTTGTTGACGGTGATATGGGCATCACCCAACCATTTATCCGCTTCTTTGCCGGTGATTTCTTGTTTGATTAAGCTAATCAGCATTAAGTGATTTTCTGTGCCGCCTGAGACGATGTCATAACCACGTGACATGATGACGTCTGCCATGGCTTTGGCGTTTTTAACCACTTGTTGTTGGTAGGCTTTGAAATCTTCGCCTAACGCTTCTTTAAAACACACCGCTTTACCTGCAATCGCGTGCATCAATGGACCACCTTGGTTGCCAGGGAACACAGCAGAGTTGAGTTTTTTCTCAATCTCTGGGTTGGCTTTTGCCAGGATTAAGCCTGAACGTGGACCGCGTAGGGTTTTGTGGGTAGTGGTAGTAGTAACGTCAGCGATTTGCACAGGGCTTGGATAAACACCTGCGGCAACCAGTCCTGCTACGTGCGCCATGTCGACCATCAAGTATGCGCCAACGCTGTCTGCGATGTCACGGAATTTTTGCCAATCAACCACTTGGCTATAAGCAGAAAAACCCGCGATAATCATTTTGGGTTGGTGTTCTTTGGCTAGGCGTTCGACTTCATCATAGTCGATGATGCCCGTTTCTTTGTTTAAGCCATATTGTACGGCTTTATAGTTGATACCAGAGAAGTTTACATGCGCACCATGCGTCAAGTGACCGCCATCAGCAAGGCTCATGCCAAGTACCGTATCACCCGCTTTTAATAAGGCTAAAAATACCGCGCTGTTGGCTTGGCTACCCGCGTGTGGCTGTACGTTGGCATAGTCTGCGCCAAACAATTCTTTGGCACGGTCAATCGCTAATTGCTCAACCACGTCAACATATTCACAGCCACCGTAATAACGTTTGCCTGGATAGCCTTCAGCGTATTTATTGGTCAATTGGCTACCTTGCGCTTCCATCACCGCTGGTGAACAGTAGTTTTCTGAGGCAATTAGTTCAATATGGTCTTCTTGACGTTTGGCTTCATTGTCCATCGCTTGGGCAAGTTCAGCGTCAAACTGGTGAATAGTCACATTTTTAAACATGGCAATTTCCTTTTAAGTGAGTCAAAAAATGGGCGGATAAAACCGAAAAATATAGCTTAGTTTAGCATGGTTTGGTTTTTTTTAGTGAATAATCCAGCCATTTGGCTGAATTTGTCGTATTACTTGTCGTCGGCTACTGACCTGACTGATATTGATTTGAAAAACTCATTAATACAACGCGCCATCCAAAAAATTTTCATAAAAAAAGACAGTTATCCTAACTGTCTTTTTTTGGCTAACTATTTAAATACTAGCGCACAGCAACCAATGGTTTTTGTACCCAGCCTTCGCCTTTATCACTACTGACATAAATCATACCGCTTTCTTCTTCACCCATAAGGCTATGTTCAAATGCCGGTAAAAAAGTCTCACTAATCAAAAAATGCCTGCCCTGCCACTGGTAAAGGGTGGTGCGTCGCCAGCCTTGCGCTGTCACATCAATCCAGCGATTGGTCATCACTGCGCCATGCCGACGAAACAGTATATAGCCAATCGGTGTTGTGCCCAAATTCGCCAGTTTTCGCGCATTACCAATAAGGCTAGCAAACGGAAATACTGACCGCGCCACCACCCACGCATCTTGATTAGGCTTGCCAAATAATAAGGCTTCGCGCACCCATGCCGATTGGCTCACCCCAAGCGGTAACTGCAGTTGGCGCTTTTCGCTCAGGGACAAGGTTTGCCGTCCTTCAAACATCGGCTGTACGATAAGTTTATGCTGAGATAAGGCTTCAAATTTGGCGGTGAGCGACCCTGTTGACGTCAGCCAAGGGATGAGTTTCGGCGGTATCTGCTGTTTGTGTGCTGCGCTCAAATGCGCGAAAGCTAAGTTTAGGTTTAGGTTTAGACCAACATTTATCATTATTTTTTCAAAAACTCATTATCGGGTATTGTGCCTTGCGCGGCAACGTCGCCAAAAAATTGGCTTTTATAGGTGTCATTAAAAGGTAGTGCGGTCATCGCATCGGCTTGGTACGCCAATATAGCGTGCTGTTCGTCTTGGCAAAACTGGGCAATGGCAGGGGCAAACACCTTGTCGTAGACACGGTGTAGCGAATGAGTCAACACCGGATAAAAGCCGCGAATCAACTTGTGCTCCCCTTGGGTACCAGGGTCAAAGTAGCGAAGGCCTTGCTTGATAGCAAATTCAATGCCTTGGTAATAACACAGCTCAAAATGTAAACAATCATATTCTTCTAGGCAGCCCCAATAGCGACCATATAACGTGCTGATAGCGGCATCGCCATCGAAAAAAAACAAACTACAAGCCACGATATCACCGTGCGCGTTATGCGCTTGAGCGAGCATCAGCTTGTCTGCCATAGTCTGCCCAAGCTGCTTAAAAAATGCTAAATTCAAATACGGCTGCCGTCCTCTCACCAGATAGGTCATGGCATAGCATTGATAAAAAACTGCCCAATCCGCCTCGGTGATATCGTCACCGATTTTAACCTGACAACTTAAATTTTGTTTGAGCACCTTTTGGCGTTCCACCTTAATTGACTTGCGTTTCTTGGCAGTTAATGTTGCCAAAAACTCATCAAAATTGGCGCATTTTTTATCCTGTAGATTGCGATTTTGCCATAAAAACTGACAGCTTAGCCGCTCGCAAAGATTGGGCGCATTTTGCAACGCTTGAACATCTTTTGGGGAGAAAAACAGCCCGTGCCAAGTGGATGCTTGATAGCGGCTTGCCAATTCATCCATCGCTTGTAGTAAGGTCTGATACAGTGGCGCGGTTAATGACTTACCTTGTGCCACCCAAATCCGCTCGCCGGTGACGGGGGTAAAGGGCACGCTTGTCACCAATCTTGGATAATAATTTCTACCATAGCGCTCAAAGGCTTCTGCCCAGCTAAAATCGAACACATATTCGCCTTGGTGATGCTTTTTGATAAACACAGGCATCACGGCAATCAGTTGCGCGCCATCATCGACAATCTGCACATACTGCACCCACCAATCGCTGTGCCCGCCAATCAGCTTTGCATCTATCAGCGCTTGCCAAAAATCAAAGGACATAAAGGGCGTATCAGGCGTCTGCCACTGTGTCTGTGAGCGCCAATCAAACTCAGTAGTAAATTGATAGTGATAGGACATATGTTGATATTATTGTAGTTGTATGAACGGATTATTATACCTTGTTTTTAGCCAAAAATACGGGCTTATCCTTTTACACAATCTGGCACAATTTGGCACAATTTTGCAAAATATGTATGGCGTTGGGCGGTGTGGTTTATAACGGTGACTTTGTTGCAATAACCAAATTGCAATAGCCAAGATTAGCGTTTACACTGAACAACTTAGCAGCCAACTGCTTGATGCGCTTTAAGCTTTTTTTCACTCACTTGTCATCCTCTACCATGCCGACACTGATTTTATTTAACAAACCTTATGGCGTACTTAGCCAATTTCGCAGCGATGACAATAACAACTTTGCGACGCTCAGCGATTATTTTAGCGATAAAAGCTTACGCGTGGCGGGGCGATTAGATGCCACTTCCGAAGGATTGCTACTGCTAACCGCTGATGGGCAAGTCAATAAAGCCTTGACCCATCCACCCAAAGCCAATGCAGGCAAACAACAAGGCAAAACCTACTGGATACAGGTGGAAGGCGATGCAAGCGATGCCCAGTTACAGCAACTACAAACAGGGGTGCCACTCAAAGACGGTATCACCTTGCCTGCCGAAGTTGTGCGGCTAAGCGAAGCACAAATTGCCGAGCATATTTGGCAAGCGCCGGACAAGATTGCCAAACGCAAAGTCACCACGTGGCTCGCCATTACTATTTTTGAAGGTAAAAATCGTCAAGTACGTCGCATGGCGGCCCATGTGGGACTGCCCTGTTTGCGGCTGATTCGCATGGCATCAAGTGGCTTTAGCTTGGGGAATTTAGAGGTTGGCGCATCCACACAAATATCGCTATCACCTGCCGATTTAAAGCGACTGGGTGTCCAACCTTTATCCGCGGCAACGACAACGCCACAATCGCGCAAAAAACCTCGCCTGTTAACGCCTAAATCGCCACAATCAAAGCACCCAACAAGCCGACACAGACAGCCCTGAGTGAACAGCCGTGAGCAGACAACCGTAAGGAAACCGCTATGAGAAAACAGCCATGATCGGTTACATCTATCGTTTTTTTCAAAGCCGCCCTCGTCTACTGTTAGGGTTTGCCACCATGGTGGTGGTGTATTTTGGGTTATCGACGCTGGTTGGCCTATTGCCCAAAGATTGGACGTTTGCGGTAGCCTACGATAAATTGAAGTTTGTGACGCAATTTTTGCTGGCTTGGAATATCGGAATTTGGGTATATTTATTGGCTATTTTTCGGATGATGTATAAAGCCGATCAACATGCAATTTTGGATAAAGCCCATGCTGAAGACGAAGGCACGGTGTTAATGCTGATTTTGGTTTTTGTCACAGCCATTGTCAGTATGCTAGCGATTGTCGTAGAGTTGGGCGCGAGCAAGGACGCCAAAGGCGCTTTGATGCTGTTTCATATCGCGCTCACCGCCATGACGATTTTGACGGCCTGGCTGTTTATTCATACCATGTTTGCTATTCATTACACCCACGAGTATTTCTTGCTTAAAGAAGAAAAAAACACAGAAATGCTAGATTTTCCTAACGATGATGACCCTGCCTACTGGGATTTTTTATATTTTTCCTACATCATTGGCACATCTGGTCAAACAGCGGATGTCGCCTTCAACACCCAGCAAAGTCGGATCATCGGTACCATTCATTGTGTGTTATCATTTTTCTTTAATACCGCAATTTTAGCCTCATTAATCAATATGTCAGCGGGTCTAATCGGTTAGAGTTAAATAAGTCAGCTAAATAAGTCGGTTCAATTCAAGTGAATACATCGTCAAAATCGCTTGCTGTATGAGGTATACTATCCTCGCTTGTGGTCCTCGTCTTAACATAAAGTGATAGGACTGTCATATCCCACTACGCTAATATCTCGCTACTTTATAACTAGGAAATTGTATGATCGCACAATATTTGATGGTCGATAACGCCCTGCTCGAGCAACTGCAAAATGCCACTGATACAGCGCGAACGGCGTTACTTGAAAGTATGAGTGAGCAGCCTCAAGCACAATTGGTAGATTTGGGCAAACTGTGGGACATCATCCATTTTGTGTTAACCAAACACAGCGCCACCCAACCTGTACCCGATGAGCCTGTCAGCGAGTTTGTGGTGGGTGTAGAAACCTTTAGCGACAATGAAGATGCCGATTTCATTGCTTTTATCCCGTGGGCACATATTGTCGAAATCGTTGATGTACTAGAACAAATTAACTTTAAAAAACGCTTAGAAAAAGTCTCAATGAAGTCACTACGTGAGCAAGCTATTTTTCCACCCAATATTTGGCAAGACAAAAAGGAAAACTTGGATAAAGAATTGCTGGCTTCGTATGATGAGTTATTGGCGTTTTATAATGACGCCTTAGACAATGGCAATAATATTGTGGTGAGTATTTTATAACACCGATATAGTCCGTTTGTTATTTTTTGAACCAAAAAAGCACCTTAAACAAAAAGCACCTTATAAAAGGTGCTTTTTTTATCAATTCGCGGATGAAAATATCAGCTAGCTTGACTTGATTAGTTAACTGACTGTGGTGCAAGGATAATCATCTCTACACGGCGGTTTGGTTCATAGCTTGAGCCAAATTGTGTTGTCGCACCGCGACCAATAGCGCTGATACGGTTACTAGAGATGCCACGATTGACTAAGTAATTAGCGACTGCTGATGCACGGCGTTGTGATAACGCTTGGTTTCTATTTGCATCACCTTCCACTGAGGCGTAACCATTTACTTGAATGTTAGTTTGGTTATAGTCACGTAGTGTGGTAGCTACTTTGTCTAACGTATTATAGAAGTTAGGTAGAATAGTAGAATCACCAACGCGGAAAGTTATCGCTTCTGGGATAGACAAGTTAATGTTGTTAGTTACTGGGTCACGCGTTACCGTCACGCCAGAACCTGCGGTTTCTGCACGAAGTTTAGCTTCTTGTTGCTGCATGTAGTAACCCACGCCCGCACCTAGTACACCACCGATTGCCGCATCACGACCGGTTTTTTCACCGCCCGTTGCCTTTGAGACACCCGCACCTGCGGCTGCCCCTAATAGACCACCAATAAGCGCTTTATTGTCGGTAATGCCTGTTGTTGTCGTACCAGTTGGCGTTGTTGCACAACCTGTTAAGATAACACCTGATGCTAAAGTAGCTGCTAATAATTTAGTACGCATGAGTAATCTCCTTTGAATTCCTCTAGTTATAATTACTTAGTTATAATTGTCACGCACCAACTTGTTGTTTTTATCTCATTTGCCAGATAAACCTGACAACACTCAGTTGCTTTGTGATTGAGCTCATTATGCAATAAACTTTTTCGTTATATGTAATGATTTGTCTTAAGGATGTTGTAGGATGGCATAATTTGTTACAAAATATTTTCAAGTATTCATTATCTATATTATTTATTTTTATATATTAAATGCTTTGTGATTTTGATGAAAACTGTGCTGGATAGTCAATCTATTATCCATAGCTTATTCAATAACTTGTTAATTTTTAAAAAAATTTTTTGACAATTAACTTTACTGGGGTGTATAGCACAGCACCAATAAACCTGCAAGATTTGTGCTTGCCAGTGTATAAAAATTTATTAGTGAACATTTTTGACGTTTGCTAAACTAACACTTATTTTTACAATTAACGAAGCCAAATTAATGAAGCCAAGTATTTTTTCTTATGTCTCATTTAAATACGCTTTTTCAAGGAAGCTTTGTGGGAGTCAGAGCCAGATATGACAAATAACGATAAACCATCATTGCTTAAAAACACGTTAAATAAACTGCGTAAAACATCATTACCTTTGGCGCAAAACGCCAGCTTAGCGGTGGCGGCAGGCACCATTACCGGCAATTCAGTGCTGTTTAGTCTACCGCTTTGGGCGATGGGCGCGGTAAAAACATTAACGGGTCATACATTGGCAGATAAATCCGTGTTAAAAATAGCCAATCACTGGATCAATACCAACAATCGTTTGATTGACAACATCCTGCCCGATATTGATTTTCGCGTCAACCTGCCTGATGACTTATCGGTCGATGGCAAATATATTTTGCTGAGTAATCACCAATCTTGGGTCGATACCACTGTCATTCAATATATCAGTGAAAACCGACTGCCATTAACGCGATTTTTTGCCAAATACGAGCTACTGTATATCCCAATTGTGGGACAAGCGTTTTATTTTTTAGACTTTCCGATGATGAAACGCTACTCGAAAACAGCGATTGCTAAAAATCCAGCGCTAGAAGACCGCGATATCATCGAAGCCAAACGCGCTTGTCAAAACTTACTCGACAAGCCTTTTACCTTACTTAACTTTATCGAAGGCACGCGGTTTACCGAAAAAAAACATGACTTGCAACAATCACCGTATCAACATTTGCTAAAACCCAAAGCGGGCGGCATTGCGCTTGCATTGGGTGCGTTGGGTGACAATTTAGACGCCGTGCTTGATATGACGATTGTATATCCTGACGGTATTCCTAGCTATCAGGATTTGTGGCAAGGTAATATCAAACGCATCGGGGTGGATATTCAAAAAATTGCATTGCCAGATGATTTGCTACAGCGGCTCATGGATGGCAAATACCAACAGGATGAACAAACCAAAATAGATATGTACCGTTGGCTTGATGGCTTGTGGCAGCAAAAAGACCAACGTATCCAAGCCATGCTCGATGATTTTACCCGTCATCCCTAGCGACACATCACTAGTGACACTACTAGTTAAAATCTCAGGTAAGCCATGCGATATATGACTTACCTGCCTTGTCCTCACTCACATTTTTTGCGGTATCGACCCCATTTTGAGCAATTTTTTATGCCAACTGCTAATTTAGACCCAAAATCCAGCCCAACGCCAAGCCCGAATATTAACCAACCGCTCACTACCCACCCTGCCAAACCCAGTCGTTGGCAGTTAGCCTACGATATCATCATGATGGTTGCCATTGTGTTGGACTTGCTGCTCATGGGGTTTGACGCTTTGATGCTAAGTAGCTTTATGGCAAAAATAGCAAATTGGCTAGGGTTTTTTGACAGTATCGTCAGTTATCAGCAAGGATGGCACGAGCCAATCAAAGTAGCTGGGGGTCTGTTTACCATCTTTTTGGTAGCCGAGCTTGTGGTTCGCTGGTTGATTGCCATCGTCCAAAAACGCTATTACCGCTGGTTTTTCTTTCCATTCGTGCATTGGTATGAAGTGTTGGGCTGTGCACCGCAGCTGCGCGCATTACGACTGCTGCGCGTTGGCGTGATTGGTTATCGTCTGCATGAACTTGGCTACAAAGTTTTGCCCGCCAGTTGGCTTGCCACTATCAAATTTTATTACCAAATGATTATGGAAGAGATTTCTGATCGGGTGATTTTAACTGCGATTGACAATATCCGCACCGAAATAAGCAACGCCGATGGGCATTTGGTCAAAAACATCATCGACAAGCATCGAGATGACATTCAAAAGGTCATTGTCGAAGTGCTGCAGCAAGAAGCCACACCGTTATTACAATCCACGCCCGACCATCCTGCCATCTTTGCCAAACCTTTGGCAAAACAAGTAGGTCTAGCCATTCAGCAAGCGCTAACCGATACGCCCGAGCTGCATCGCATATTACGCTTGATACCAATTGCAGGTAGTCTGATAGAAAGCCAAATGCACAGCATCGGGCAACACTTTGGGGAAAATCTGACATTAATCTTGACCACCAACCTTACCAAACCGCAAACGCTCACGCTGATGTATGAAGAAATCGCCAAAAGCTTGGTGCAAATTGATGTCACTAGCCCTGCGCTAGAAAAATTAGTTAGCGATATTATTGATGATAGTTTGACGTCACTTGCCAACCAAGTTCGCATTCAACAATGGAAGCACCAAATACGCTGATTGAATCCACCAATTTGGCTGGCAGCTAACGGCTGTGCAACGCTTTTTTTATTGCCCTATTACGGCTTTGGTTGCCAAACAATAAATAGCGCGGTGAATGGTTGTTGTTTTAAATAATACTTGCTAATATGCGGTATGAATCGATTTTGATGTATAAAAAGTTATTATAAAAAGGTTTTTCATGACACAGCCCGCTGCCCTTGACTTGACCCAAGATAGTTCATCACAAAACTTACAAAACCTACCTAACCTATCAGAGCAGGGTTCACCGCAAAGTCAGCAGCCAGCCAACCCATTACCCACCGACCCTGTAGCCACTAGCGTGAAACTTACGGGCAGGCTACTGAACTTTACCCGCCTAAATATTGAAGGCAATGATATCAAAGTAATTTTGACAAAGATTGCACAAAAGCTAGGTCGTCAACGCCAGTCCAACTTACCGGTGATTGTCAGCTGTCAACAGCCATTAAATTTAGCCCAGCTTTGGGGCGGCTTATGGGTGCTAGGGTTACAGCCGATTGGGTTGGTCACAGGCGCCAATGACACCCAAGCCAATGAGCTTCGCATTGCCATTTTTCCAGCGGATGGGCAACGCATTGATGGCAAAGCAGCAAAAAATGTGGCGACGGGTAGTGAGCGAAAATCAGACAGCACAGCCAATACGCCATCGTCTCAACACATTGCGCAGTCCCCTACCCAATCACTCACATCCGACAGTCAAGTGACTGAGCGACAAAATCAAACCGCCAATGATATCGTAACCAATAATACCGCAAGCAACGAGACCACAAGCAACGAGACCGCAAGCAACGAGACCACAAGCAATGATACCGCAGCTGCACCTGACAAATTTGTCGCCTCACCGCATCACCAATCGCAGCTTGAAGGCGATTTGGTGCATAGTCAAATGTTGCGCTCAGGTCAAAGTATCAACCATGTTGGCGGTGACGTGATTTTGACCAAAGGCATCAATGCCGGCGCGGAAGCGATTACCGATTATAGCCTACACGTGTATGGCAAAGCCGAAGGGCGATTGGTCGCAGGGGCGACGGGCGACACCAATGCCAAAATATTCTGTTTACGTTTTAACCCGTCACTGGTGTCAGTTGCGGGCACTTATTGCCTAAAAGAAAATATTCCCACTGAGTATTTGGATAAAGCGGTACAAGTCAGCTACTTGGATGGACAAGGCTTGGTGTTTGAATTGATGGAATAACAATCACCTAAACAACCACTTATACCACAATCTATGCAAAAATCGTCAATCTCTCGATTAACTTCGAAAAGTTTTTTATGCTAAACTAGTCCAATTAACCAAATTTGGGCTAACTAAAATTTAAGTCTTAATTTTTAACGATTTACGTTAATTTATATCCATATTTTTCAAACCAGTTTAGCGTGAATGTGTGTATGGCTTGATGATTAACCAATACAGCCTCACTGACACCGTGCTATGAATAGGAGTATGCCAAAGTGGCAAAAATCGTTGTTGTAACTTCAGGAAAAGGCGGGGTAGGTAAAACCACCACCAGTGCCTCTTTCGCTACGGGTCTCGCCGTTCGCGGCTTTAAAACTGTGGTGATTGACTTTGACGTGGGTCTTAGAAATCTTGACCTCATTATGGGCTGCGAAAACCGCATCGTGTATGACTTTGTTGATGTTATCTCAGGGAACGCGCGCCTGTCACAAGCGTTGGTAAAAGACAAACAGCTCAATAACTTGTTTATCTTACCTGCCAGCCAAACGCGTGACAAAGATGCCTTGACCGATGAAGGAGTCGCGGAAGTCATTAATGAGTTAGCCAAACAATTTGACTACATCGTGTGTGACTCGCCCGCTGGTATCGAGCGCGGTGCCCAGCTAGCTATGTACCATGCCGATGAAGCCATCATCGTGACCAACCCAGAAATCTCGTCGGTGCGTGACTCAGACCGTATCATCGGTATTTTGCAAAGCCGTACTAAAAAAGTTGAAGAAGGTACAGGCGTGGTACGTGAGCACTTGGTCATCAACCGCTACAACGCTGAGCGTGCTGAGCGCGGCGAGATGATGGATATCAACAGCATCTCTAATGACATCCTAAAAGTGCCACTACTTGGCGTGATTCCTGAAAGCAATAGCGTACTTGAGGCATCAAACCAAGGTGTGCCTGTGGTGCTGGATCAAAATTCAAAAGCCGGTCAAACTTATGATGACATGGTCGCTCGTTTCTTGGGGGAAGAACGTCCCTATCGCCATATCGAGGTGAAGAAGAAAAGTTTCCTACAACGCTGGTTTGGAGGTTAGGCTATGGGATTTTGGAGTAATTTATTTGGCGGTGAGCAAAAGTCAAACAGTGCCAATACTGCCGCAGAGCGCCTAAAGGTCATCGTTGCCAGCGAAAACCGCTTGCACAATCGGTTAACCCCAGAGCGTATCGAAAAAATGAAACGTGAGATTTTGGCAGTGGTCAATACCTACGTGTCAGGTGTCAACATTGATGACGTCAATATTCAACATCACAATGAAGCAAACATGGAAGTGCTGGAGATGAATATCAGTTTGCCTGATAGTACACGCCAATAATTCATGTTGCGCTTAATCTAGATTGTTTTTAATCTAGGTTGCATTTAAAAAATTGTGACTAAAAAGCCCATGATGACATGGGCTTTTTTATACTTTAGGCTAACTTAGCGCATACGGCGAATCAAATGGTCTTTTTGGATAAATTGGTGATACAGCGCGCCGATGATATGCAAGGCCGTGAACACCAGCAGCAACGTCCACAACAGATTTTTATGAATTTTTTCTAACGTGCCTGACAAATCACTGTTTTCACTGACAAAGGCTGGGATATCAAATAGCCCAAACATACTCACCCCTTCCCCATCAAACATGACAGACAACCAGCCCGCTAAAGGCATGGCAAGTAAAATCAAGTACAGTGCTAAATGGGTTAAATGCGATAGTTTATTTTGCCATTTTGGCATCGGCACATCGGCAGGTGCTTTGGTAACAAAACGGTTGATAATACGCCCTACTGTCCAAAATAACACACTGAGTCCAAACGCTTTATGCAAATCAAAATAGGTAAAGTCAGTTGCATCTTCATTCAGCTCAATCATTGCCCAAGTCGCAATCAACAATACCACGCTAATCCAATGGAAAATACGTGACGATAGCGACCATTTGTTGATACCGTGTGGGGCAATCGGCTGTGGCGCTTCATTTGCAGGAAATAATGCCATAATGAATTTTACCTTATCATGATTTGTTTTGGGTTATTCTAGCAATGTTTGGGCAAAATAAAAGTAACAGACTGTTGGCAAAATAGCACAAAAGCGGACTGGGTCTAACTATCTAAATCCACCAAGAAATGCGAGAGCTTGTCCAAATCTGGCACTACACATAGCTCACCTGCCAACATGACTGGCTGAAAAATATAGGCGTGCTGTAGGCTGTAGTCTGCCAAATTCGGTGCACGTGAACTCTCAACGACCTCATCATCTGGCGCGTTTAAGGCGGTTAATAAGTCAGGATAGTTAGTCGCTAATTCAGCTTGGTAAGTGGCGTCATCAGCGTCTTTGAGATCAGCAATACGCACAGAATGAAAAGTCACTTCGCCATGAATCTGCAAGGCAATCCGATGGATATCGGTGACGCTTTCTAACACCACTAAGTGGGTGGGCTGCTCATCTTTTGGCAACAAGTGATACACCGGCACTTCTTGACCGCGCCAAATATAATTCCAAATGCGCTCATCATAGTTATCAATGCTCAAAATCAAGGCTTGCGGCACAATCCAGTCAGGCGAACTGCTAGAAGGAATTCGAGCAATGGTTAATTGACCTGTGGTGATACTTAGGACGCCTACATCTTCATCTTGCTTAAAGTAACGGTTTAACTCGTTTGCCATGGCTTGCTCATTTTAGTGATTAATAAGAAATTTAGCGGTCGTTGCTAGCCTATAGCATCAGCCACACAAGGCGATTAGCTGCTCGGCTAACTGCTTAGGGGTGCCAACAAAAGTAACTTGATTGCTTTCAATCATACTTTGTGGCTGGCTGGCACAGATGCTGCTATCAGGGGTTTGCGCCCAAATAATACTGCCATTTTTTTTGACCGTCGCTGCCGCATCACTACCATCATTGCCCATACCCGAGAACACGATAGTGATTAAATTGTTGCCAAACGCTTCGCTGCAATTACGCATGACCTCACTGATTGGCGGTTTGTAACTGCCTTGCCAAGGTTTACGCTGCAAAATTACCCGTCCATTGGAATCACACACCACGCTGTGGTCAATCGGTAAAATCAAACAACGCCCTGACAATAATTTTTGGGTATTGGTCACTATGTCACAGCGCCACTCATTGTGACGATTTAAAATTCTTGGCAAGGTGTTTAGCGTATTTTGGTTAAAGTGCTGCGCTAGTAACAGTGATACTGGCAAATCTTCGGGCAAATTATCTAAAAATTCCTTAATGGCGAGCGGTCCGCCCATCGATGCCGCGAGCAATACCACATATTTCCACGGTTTGATTTCACGCTTGGCAGCCTCATAATGCGCTAGCAAATCGCTACGTTCTAGCATTATGGCGATTTTTCGCTTCAGTTGGCGTTGCCATTTGGCATATAACAGGCTTTCATTGATATAAGGCGCCGTGACAAAGCCCAGTAATACAATCTTAGTCAAATTGACATTCAGTTGTTTTTCAATATTTTGAATCACGGCGTAATCGTCTTGGGTATCGACTAGCCACACATCCACTTTTTGCTGAAAATGTTTTTCTGTCAGCTGTGATGCTGCCAAGCATTCCACGATTTCAAATCCCCATGAACGAATAGTATCGCTAAAGGCAAGCCGTTGCTGATTTTCCTCAGCAACGATAAAAAATCGCAGCGGTGGGTACTTTGACAGCATGAATGATTGTATCCTTTACATGGTCGGCTTAGTCAGTTTTTGCTTGTTGGGTAAAGCGCGCTAAGGTGTCTAACAGCATTTGTTCTTGGAATGGTTTACCCATGTATTCATTTACCCCGATACCAAACGCGCGTTCACGGTGTTTTTCACCGGTACGCGATGTAATCATGACAATAGGGATATGCTTAAGTCGTGGGTTATGGCGAATATGATTGGCGACTTCAAAGCCGTCCATACGTGGCATCTCAATATCCAATACAATGACTTCCGGTAGCATTTCTTGCAGTCTTTCTAGCGCATCAATACCATCCGTTGCCACTTGAGCCTCATAGCCGTTACGTTCCAGTAGGCGCGAGGTGACTTTACGCACGGTTACTGAGTCATCTACAATCAGTACCACGGGTTTGTGCGCTTGTTTGACCGACTTATTGGCTTTTTGCTGCTCGACTTTGGCGATATTGCTGACATTACGCATCAATGCCACCAAGTCAAGAATGAGCATGACCGAACCATCACCCATGATGGTAGCAGCCGAAATGCCATCGATATGCGAGAGCTGACGACCAAGCGGTTTAACGACAACTTCGATACGAGAGCCTGCAATCATATCCACTTGCAGCGCCATGCGCTGACCTAAATCAGTACGAATAATAATCACTGGTACACTGCTTGACTGGTGCGCTAGTGCATCCACCGGGTCGCTACCGTATAAAATCTGATTGAGATAGCGCAGACGATAGGCTTGTCCATCGATAGTGATACTATCGGCATTGGTGGTATAAAAATTAGCAATCGCATCGATATTGACCCGCATCACACGTTCAATTTGCACCAATGGTACAGCAAAGTATTTATCCCCTGCCCTAACCATCAAGGCATCAGACACAGCAACTGTCAATGGTAGACGCATGGTAAAGCGTGAGCCTCTGCCACTTTCAGAATCGACGGTGACTACACCACCTAGCTGCTTGACCTCACTTTGAACCACATCCATACCGACACCACGGCCTGATATTTGTGATACGGATTTGGCGGTGGACAGACCTGCGTTAAAGATATATTGCATGATATCAAGTGTTTTTAGACTGGTATCTTTGGCAGAAATCAAGCCTTGCTCAATCGCTTTTTGGCGTACCGCATTCACATTAATACCGCGCCCATCATCGGTTAAATTGATAACGATTTCACCACCTTCACGCAGCACTTCAAGCGTGATTAAGCCTGTTCTTGATTTACCACTTTCAATACGTTCTTGCGATTTTTCGATACCATGGTCAACGGCGTTACGTAGCATATGCTCAAGCGGTGAGGTAATACGCTCAAGGATATTACGGTCAATTTCACCTTCATCGTTTAGGATTCGTAGTTCAACAGATTTGCCAAGCTCGGTGGCTGTTTGGCGGATGACCCGTTGCAGACGTGGCGTGATACGCGAGAATGGCACAGTACGTGAGTCCATCAACCCTTCTTGCAAATCGGACTGGGTGCGTGATAATTGCAGTAGCAAGTTTTCGGTTTCACGGGTTTTATCGAGCATGGTGGTTTTGATGTCTAACAAGTCCGATGCCGACTCCGAGAGCGATTTTGACAGTTGGTTGAGCGCTGAATATTGGTCCATCTCTAACGGGTCAAAGTCACTTTCTAACGCATGTTCATCACCAATCTGTGACAAAATTTGAATCTCAAGCTCGGTTTCCATACGGCGTAGCTGATCTGCTAGACGCTGTACGGTTGCGCCCATCTCTTCGATATTGTTCGATAGACTCGATATACCCATCTCGATTCGTGAGCGGTTGATCGCGGACTCACCCGATAGGTTAATCATGCGCTCCATGGTACTTGCAGAAATCCTAAGCGTCTCAGCATTAAGGCTCGATTGATCTTGCTCAGATTCAAAGTTACCCGTCATCAGCGGCATGACGCTTAGGTCGCGCTGTTTGACTTCTAACGTGTCTTGCCCGAGACTACTGCGATAGATATCAATTTGTTCAATTTGGCTGGTGAGGTTAACATTGGGGATTTCTTTTAAGCTATCAGGTTTTCGCGAGAATTGTTGCAGCGCTGCAACCAATGCCACCGGCGTTTGTGGGTTAAATTTATTCTCTAATACATAAATCGCATTTGCTAACCAGTCATGACACACCGCCAATAGGTTGCCAATCATACGCGTCGCAGGTTTGCGGCGGCTGCCTAGCTCTTCGTAGATGGTTTCCATTTCGTGCGCCAACGTGGCAATCCCTTCTGCACCGACCATTCTTGCGCCACCTTTGATGGTGTGCAATTCACGTTGCAAGGCTTGTAATGCTGCAAGATCACTGTTATTACTCCGGAATTCTTGTAAATGCTGGCTGCTGCTATCAATCAGCTCTTTGGCTTCTTCAAGATACACTTTTAAGATATCTTCATCAGGCTCTTGACCTTTCCAAGTCTCTAAACGACGCTCTTCAAAGTTGTTAATAATTTCTTCGATGTAGAGTGGGTCATTTTTCGCAAGTGCGCTATCACCCTCTTTGGCAGATTGTTTTTGCTCTATCGACTCTTCAGGATTGGCTTCAACAATCAGTGGCACCGCAAATACCAAGTCTCGAATTTGTACTGTGCCAGCGATGACCTCATCAATTTGCTGGGCAAAATCTGTGGCTTCAAAAGAGCGACTAAATTGTCGAACTTGCTTGATCTGTGAGGCAATGGTTTCATGCAGCTTTTGCAGCAATGAAGCAGTATCGGTATCACTGGGTAAAATACCTTTGTCAATGGCGTTATACACTTGCTCACCACGTAGCGCCATCTCGACAATACTCGATACCCCGATTAGCTCTGCACCCCCTTTTAAGATGTGCATATAATTAGCTAGTTCTTTGACAACTTCTAGATTGCTAAGGTTATTGAGCCATTGATTGTAGTAATTTTGCACATCGGGCTGAATGGTTTGCACTTCATCCAAGAAAATCTGCAACAGTTCATCGTCGGTAGCAACTGGTTGGTACTCGATAGCATCCATCTCGGCTTGGTACTGATTTTTTGCCAATAATTTTCTTAAGGTTTCAATCGCCTCTTCATCGATATTGACGCGCAGGCCTGCTGCAATGGCGTCAAACATATTGATGAGCTGATTATGTAAGCCCATTAAGGCATCATAAATGGCTTCATTTTTGGCAAATTGCGGATAATCAGTCAGTTTTTTATAGGCAAACTGTAAGGTGCTTGGAATGATAAAATAGCTCAAACCTGCAGACGCCTGCGCAAGCCTTGCTGCCTGTTGTTCAAGCTGCTGGGCATAGGCAATAACTTGTTCATTCTCGCCAGCAAACTTAGCTTGCGCTTGCTGATCGGCAGCGAGTAAGTCATCAATCCCAAGCGCCATCAGGTCTTTGACTGTCAGTTTGCTGCTTTCATGAGGCTCAGCATTGGCATCGGTTAGACGCTCAATCAAGTCGGCAACAATGTCAGTGTTATCTTCTACCACCGTCACATCATGATGGATTTTATGCGCATCAATGTAGGTTTGCAACAGATCTTTGGCCTCTTGCAAGGTCAATAGCTGGCTAGCCGTGAGCGACATTTCATTATGTAATAAGTCGCCCAGTGCTTGTTCTACCGCAGCGCTTAAGCGATAGACATTGTTGAGTTCAATCAGCGCTGCGCCACCACGCAAGGTATGAAATGCGCGTAATATGGCATCAGGCACATGCGTTGCAGGCTCCCCCAAATGGTGGGTGATAAAGTTATCAATATCGGCCAATAACTCGTCTGCTTCTTCAATAAATACGTCATCAGCGATATCCATTTCACTGATGTCACTAATGCCACTGACATCCTGTAGCGCTTGAGTTTGGGCAGTGGCGTGACTAGATGAAAGCGCCGCATCTGTATGTGGCGCACTTGAGTGTGACGCAGTTGGCGAAGCTGCTGCCTGCCCCGCGAAAGCGGATAAGGCTTGATGGTAGCTAAAGCTGTCGCCATGTTTTTTGGCATAGCTATTAGCGACAGCTTGCCACAGTTTAATCACTGCTGGATAGTCTGTACGATTTTGGGCAAAAATCGTGATGAGTCCAGCAAATGCCTCAATGACATCACTAACTAGACGTAAAACCCCCTCATCAACCGCTATGGTATGGTCAAGCACGCGATTGAGCATGTTTTCAATCGACCAAGCAAGCTCTCCTAGCTGATTGGCGCCAACCATGCGACCTGAGCCTTTTAAAGTATGAAAACCTCGGCGAATTTCTTTTAAGGTATCAAAATCATCGGGATTGGCTTGCCAAGCTTGGTTAAGTGGTGCAATTGTCTCGATAACTTCATTGGCTTCTTCGATATAGATTTCTTGAATATCGGGATCGCTGACCGCATCTGTGACCGTCGTTAGCTTTTCATATTCGCGAGCCACCACCTCAGGTAAGGCTGTGGTTGATGGCGCAACGTCGCTCGCAACTTCAGTGCTTTGAGCCACCTTATCACTGTCTTCAGCCACCTTATCACTGACTGGTACAAGATTGTCCAAGCCATTGGTTTCTGGCAGACCTGTGTTAATCGGCTGCTGCTGTAATAGATTAGTCGCTTGCAACACGGTAACCGCAGGGTCGATACTTGGCGCCCGCTGCTGCTGAAAATCTTCAACCAATATCGGCAGTTTGCGATGGGTATCTTTGATAAAGCCCACTAACGCATCACTAACCGCTAAAGTACCATCTAGCACACGGTTGAGCATGTTTTCTACTGCCCAACACATCTCACCAATTTGATGAGCGCCCACCATACGACCTGAGCCTTTTAAGGTATGAAAACCTCGGCGGATATCTTTGAGCGCGACTAATTCATGAGTATCCACTTCCCATACGGGAATTTTCTCACCCAACTCAGCGAGGACTTCTTGCGCCTCTTCAATGAAAATATTTCGGATATCTTCATCTATACTATAGTCATCATCTTTGAGGGCTTGCCTTGCAGCCGCTAGTGCTTGCGATTCTTGCACGCCAGCCGTTTGCGTGTTAGGCGCTTCTGCAGCAGTAGCTAGCGTTTGCATTGGTGATTCAATATCACTGGCAATACGTTCGCCTTCATCATCGTAAATCACCGTATCTTTGCCAAAGTGCTTGGTGGGTGCTACCACTTCAGCGGCGGTTAATGGCGTTTCGATTAAACGATTAAGCAATAAATTGGCGCGGTTGAGCTGAGTTTGAGTTTGATCCAAAAATTCTTCATTGACAGACTGATTGGATAAATAATCCAAAAATAGTTCAAAGCGGGCAATCATGTCGGCGATGGCATCACTGGCTTCCCAGCTTAAGACGTGTACCGAATTTTTATGGATACGGCTAAATAATAAGCGAATCTGTTCGACCAATTCTTTGGGACGTGTTAAGCCCAATGCCCCAAAAACTTGAATGGTGGCAATTAATTCGTCATTAACTGTTAACTTATTTAAATCACGGGTTTGGATATATTGATTAAACGAGCGCTTGATATTTTCAACATGCACGCGCGTTTGCCGCAGCGCTTCATTTTGCGGATTGCTGGCATAGGCAAAATGCTGTAAGCCAATTTGGCTATCAAGGGTTTCAACCGTTGACAACAACTGGCTATAAAAATCTTGTAGCTGGCGTTCTACCTGCCAAGTCAGTGATGACGCCATCAAAGTATCTTGCGTCATTAAGCGCACGTCATCGATAATTTGCGCCATTTGGTTTTCATAAAACACCCAACCGCGATTTGCCAAACTGTTTTTGACCGATTCAAGCAGCGGCAAAATGGTGAGGGGCTCATGCACTTGATAAATAATTTTTTCAAGTTTTTCTAATACTTGACTAAATAAATTATCAAGCGTGTCGCTACTATTGATATCCAAGCTTGATAGCAGGGCTTTAGCGTCATGCGATTTGTGGGTTAACGCATTGAGCGCTAATAACACATCAACTGCCAGACGAGACACGGTAATATCAGGGGTGAGAGTCAAATCATGCGTCAGCACCAATGACAGACTGTTTAATAGCGCAGCATAAGCGGTTGGCGCAGGCTGCTCATTGAGGGTTAGGTTATTGCACCACACTGCGACCAACTGCCAAAATTGACGCCAGGCAGGATTGATGGAAGCCTGGGACAAATAGCCAGCAACTTTGCTCAGTGCATCTAAATGTTTGCTGTCGTTGGTCTCGTTTTGTAGTAGTTGCAAACTGGTATAACGCCAGACTTTGAGTAACTCATCGGCTTGGGCACTGTCCCATGGGTGTTTGATGTCTGGCGTGGGTAATTGGCTTAAAAATAATAAAGTATTGTCTGCGGCAGCTTGGATGGGCTCATAAGATGACGCTATGCCAAGCAGCTGCTCAAAATAAGCGATTCGGTCATTGACCCAGTCGGTATGAATCTGCTGTTTAGCTTGTACTTGTTCAATATCAAATTGCAGTAATCTCACCGCATGGCTGATTTGACTAAAATACTGCGGGGATAAAGTTTCTTGCTGAATGGCGATAGTGGTTTTATCAAGCGTTTTCGCCAGTTTTGATAAGGCGGGCTGGTTGGCAAGCGCGAGCGCACCGGTGATTTGGTGCAAATGTTGACCGATTAACTGCCACGCTGGGGGCGCGTCATGTCGTTGTAGCAACTGGTTAAGCTCACCAAATACGTCTTTTAAAACCGGCATCAACCAGTCTAAGGCGATCAAATTACGTTGTTTACTCATACCATATTCCTAGGACAACGACTGTCAAAAACGATGACAATTTTTCTCGATTTTAACTTAGCGGTAACGCAGTCGTTTATTAATTTCTTATATCACTTAAAATAACTTACCCGCTGTCTGGCGTCAACTTAGGTTGATAGCTTTTATACCCTTCAATATTGACTTAACTGGTTAGCGCGCAATATTTGCCACTGCTTTGAGCCAATCTGGAGCAACCGTTTTGCAATCAAATAACGCACGATATCGCGCTACTCAAATTGCCGAAAATCAATTAACACATTGTTGCGGGCAACCAGTTGGCATTGACCTGCTTCTAAAGGAATCGATTGCTGCGCATCTACCAAATTTTTGCTAAAAAAATGCCATTGCGATTTTATCGTAGGGATTAGCGCAAATTTATCCCTGCCAACGTCTTTAAGCTGGTGATCAAAACCACAGCGTGCAACCCCTGATCTAACACACATAAGAGCTAGCTACATAAAAAGAAAGGTGGTTAAAACCACCCCTTACTTTTAGCTAACTGTTGAGTACTAAGCCTAATTAGCCATCAATCATTACCCATTAAACGTGTGCTAAAGTATCATCTGGCAATTTAAAGCCCGATACTGATTCTTGCAGCGCTGCTGCCATTTCATTAAGCTGACCGATTGAACGAGCGGTTGCCATGGTACCTGAAGTAGTTTGCGAGGTAATATCTTGAATGATGTTCATGGTATTTGAAATATGACCCGCTGAGGCTGCCTGCTGACGCGCCGCATTCGAGATACTCTGAATCAATGATGCCAAGTTGTTAGATACAGTTTGTACTTCTTCAAGCGCCTCACCCGCGTCTTTTGCAAGTTTTGCACCGCGTACAACTTCTGCGGTGGTTGATTCCATCGACATCACGGCTTCGTTCGTATCTGCCTGAATGGTTTTAACCAGTGTTTCAATCTGTTTGGTCGCTGTGGCTGAACGTTCTGCTAGGCGCTGTACCTCGTCAGCAACAACCGCAAAACCACGACCTGCTTCACCCGCCATCGATGCCTGAATTGCTGCATTCAACGCCAGGATGTTGGTTTGGTCAGCAATGTCATTAATCAGTCCAACGATATCGCCAATCTCTTGCGATGATTCACCGAGGCGCTTAATACGTTTTGAGGTTTCTTGAATCTGGTCACGAATGGTATTCATACCATCAATAGTACGTTGTACCACTTCTGCCCCGTTATAGGCAATCGCAACCGAACGGTCCGCAACCGCAGCAGATTCGGCGGCATTTGACGATACTTGGTCAATCGACACCGCCATCTCATTAATCGCTGCAGAGGCTCCCGCAATCTCTTGCGCTTGGCTTTCAGAGGCTTGGGCTAGTTCAACTGCCGTTGCCTGGGTTTGGTCAGAGGCGCGAGCGACTCGCTCTGCGGTGACGTTAATCGCAGAAACCAGTTGACGCAATTGGTCAATTGCAAAGTTGACCGAGTCTGCAATCGCACCTGTAAAGTCTTCTGATACCGTTGCGTTCACGGTCAAGTCACCTTCCGCTAAGTCACCTAACTCATCAAGCAAACGCAAAATCGCCATTTGGTTACGTTCGTTTTCTTCTTGGATTCTGCGGGCACGTTCAGATTCAACCTCCATCTCATGACGCTGACGCAGCGTTTCACGTTCACCTTCTACCATTTCGCGATGGGTTTTGGCACTAATCTGGCGGGTCAAAAAGTAAATCGCCCCAATGACGCCTAATACAATCAAAATAGAGGGCAACCAAATCGTCAAAAAATTATGGGCAACACTATTCTGTTGACGTACCAAAATCAGCAATTGGTAGAGTCGATAAATAAATGCCAAACTAGCAACACCACCACAAATACTTGCCCAAATAATCCAGTTGGTTGAGCCCCCTCTATTCAAACGATAATTACTCTTGCCAGGCCCGACCGCGACAGGGGAATTGGTATTGGTACTTAGGGTCGAAGTTTTAGTATCCATGATATGGTAAACCCTCAATTGTTTTAATGAGTTAGAAAATTAGGTTATAACGCTGCTTCTAAATAACGCGTGTCTTGCGCCAATAAGCTTGGCATAAACACATACCAAATCTGCTCGTTTTGTTTAAACCGACCATGCGTATACTGCGCGAGCGGCGAATCGTTCGGCATCTCGATAGGCTGATATTGCCCACGACTAAAGGTTTGGATACCCAATACCTCATCAACTTGTAAGCCACTAAAGAGCTTGGGTTGATCAATCACCAAAATCTTTTGATTGCCTGATTGGTAGTTTGAGCCTGATGGATGTAAACCTAAGAAGTTCGACAAATTGGTAATCGGTAATAACCGTCCCCGAACATTGGCAATCCCTAGTAGCCAAGGTTTTGACAAAGGCACCGAGGTATAGGCAGGCAAAGATAGTACCTCAGCCACATCACCGAGTGGGGCTACCAAGTGGTGGCCACCGAGCGAAAACGCGACCCCTAGCCACTGATTTCTTTGGTCAAAGTGGGTACCTTTTTGTCGTTTGATACCGCGGTTAGCGAGTCGTAAAAGCTCGATAAAGCCGTTTGAGGACACGAAACCTACTCCATCACGGCGCAGATTACAGTGATTAAGGCTTCTTCTGTAATCGGCTTACTGAGATAATCCCGTGCGCCTTGGCGCTTGCCCCATACGCGGTCAGTTTCTTGATTTTTAGTACTGATGATGACGACAGGGATATGACTGGTTTTTGGGTCACGGGTGAGTTTGCGGGTCGCTTGAAAGCCGTTCATCTCTGGCATGACCACATCCATCAAAATCACGTCTGGGAAAAACTCATTGGCTTTTTGAATCCCATCATCGCCTGTATGCGCTTCAATGACTTCGTACTGATGACGGGTCAAAATATCCCGAAATTTTGCCATTTCTGATGGTGAATCATCAACTACTAAGATTTTGACCATAGACTTACCTTTTTACCTGCTGATTGATTATATTAATCGCTTTATATTTTGCTGTTTTTTGTGTCTGTGCTCATGATAGCACAACTGTTAACCACGCATCCCAAATCTATGCCCGTCTAGGTTGCAATCTGCGCTTTTATGTTAGTTATCTCTACTTTGATCGTGGCTAGTGATTGTAAAATTTAAGTATTAACAACAGTGGTACTGGCATGTTGTTAATCTTCAGCACAGCGTATTAAGACGCAGGACGATGACGTTCAATGGTATCAAATAGCTCTTCTTTACTAAATGGTTTGGTCAAGTACTCATCTGAGCCGACGATACGACCGCGCGCTTTATCAAACAAGCCATCTTTTGATGACAGCATAATCACGGGCTTGGCAGCAAAATCTGCATTGTTTTTGATCAGTGAACAAGTCTGATAGCCATCGAGGCGTGGCATCATGATATCGACAAAAATCAAATCTGGGTTGGTATCCGCAATTTTTGCCAACGCATCAAAGCCATCAACGGCAGTAGTCACCTCACAGCCTGCTTTGGCAAGTAACGTCTCTGCGGTACGACGAATGGTTTTTGAATCGTCAATAATCATGACTTTTAGGCCTTCAAAATTTGCATCCATAATATTTTCCTAATGGTTGTTTCGCTACGATTTTGCTACCCATTGTCCTATAGCGATTGCTCAAAACTTTAAGTTATAGGCGTTGGGGCAACTATCAAATGATGCCTCAACCCTCAAAAGCAACTGGTACAATTTTTGACAATTAAACAAAGCTATTGTAAATAATTTTTATAAGATATAACAAATATTTCACACAGTATAGTTACAAACCAACTGTATGGTGATATTTTTAAAATACTACCATACTTTTTTGCTGCAAAGTATGCTTAAATCGATGCACTTACCGTTCATTTTTAACATCCTATGATGATTCAGGTTTGATCTATTGACTGCTTTGTAGATTGCCCATACACCCATGTTAATATACACGGATTCCATGATGCTAGTGACACATCTTGAGATAAGCTTAGAAAAGTTTATTGCACTGGCTATTTCTACATCGTTTTATATTTTTTTAAGTTGATTGTTTGCGCTGAGGACGTCTCGTTCATGATAACACCGAAGTTTATCACCAAAGTTCTACCATTAAGCCTTGCCGTGGCTAGCGCTGTTATGAGTTTGAGTGGCTGCCAAAAACAGCAAAACGACAGCAAAAGCCCGCTGTCACCCCAAAACACTCAAGTCACCACGGCGTCAGCCACCACGCAAATCGCCAATAATGAGATTCAGCTATTAGCCGCTGATGTCATCACCGCCAAAGCAGACCGATTTGAACCGAGCGTCACCGTGACAGGGACACTGCAGCCTTCAGACCACACAGTGGTGCAATCAACCGTGAATGCGCAAGTGCAGCAAGTGCTCGCTGATGTGGGTAAAACGGTGGCAAAAGGTGAGCCACTGGTGCGACTTGATATCAGTGATAGTAAAAACCAACTCGCTCAAGCGCAAGCCGATGTTGCTGCCGCCCAAGCACAGGCCATCGTCGCCAATAAACTTGCTGAGCGCAACAAAATTTTGCTCGAGCAAGGCTTTGTCTCACAAATAGAGTATGAGCGTAGTGTGGCAGACAGCATTGCCCAGCGTGAAGCCATCAAAGCCAAACAAGCCCAATTAAGTAGTGCACAAAAAATGTTTGGTGATACCACGATTTATGCCCCTACCACGGGGATTGTCAGCAGCCGCAGCGTCAATGTCGGACAGGTAGTCACGCAAAACCAAGCCTTGATGGAAATCATTGACCCCAATAAACTTGAGTTTGCCGCCAATGTCCCTAGCGAAGCACAAACACAGCTACAACTTGGTCAACAAGTGCCTTTTACTATTAGTAATCAAACCAATCAGTACATCGGACAAATTAGCCGCATTTCGCCCCAAGTCGATGCCGCCACTCGCCAGCTGACGATTTATATCGCGGTTAAGCCTTCTCAGCGTAATCGTGGACTTCGCCCGGGCATGTATGCCACAGGCAAGCTTAATTATGGGGTTGCACAAGTTGGGGTGTTGGTGCCGATGTCAGCGGTAATGCTTGAGTCAAAAGCGCTCGAATCTAAAGCTCTAGAATCTAAAGCAAAAGGCGCAGCCAATAAATCCAGCGACCAAGCCGCCACAAGTCCAACTTTAGAAGCAGGCACGATTTTGGTGGTCAGTAAAGACAATGTGATTACCAAACAGCCTATCAAGGTACTCAAACACCTTGACGATACCAGTCAGTATTTAATTACTGGCATCGAGCCTAACACCACAGTGATTGTGGCAAATCTTAATGCCAATGACGTGGGTAAAAAAGTCGTGCTCAAATAACCTACTGATAGTGTTTCATTCAATCATTCTATATTGTTAAAAATTTCACTGTTAAAAATTTTGGTATTAGGAATTTGCTATGTGGCTCACCCGCGTCAGTATCAACAATCCTGTGTTTGCCGCCATGGTCATGCTCGCGCTGATGGTCATTGGATTACTGGCAACATTTCGCATGAAAGTTGAGGAATTTCCTAATATTGAATTCCCTTTTGTGGTGGTCAATACCGTTTATAGTGGTGCTTCGCCTGAAGTCATCGAGACCGACATTACCAAAAAAATTGAAGACCAAGTCAATACCATCGCCGGTGTCAAAGAAGTGACCTCCGTCACCCAACAAGGCTTGTCACAAGTCATCGTGCAGTTTGATTTAAATATTCCGTCCGATGTTGCCGCGCAAAACGTGCGTGATAAATTGGCACTGGTGACCCCCACCTTTCGGGATGAAGTCACCACGCCTATCGTTGCGCAGTACAATCCTGCCGATGCGCCTGTGGTGTCTGTCACGTTTCGCTCTGACAAAATGTCGCTTCGGGAATTATCCACTTATTTAGACAACACGGTCAAAAAACAACTGCAAACGGTCACGGGGGTGGGTCGTGTTGATATCTTGGGGGGACGGCAGCGTCAAATCCGTGTGCTGCTCAATCCCACCCAAATGAATGCCTATAAAGTCTCAGTCAATCAAATTAGCAATGCGCTACGCTCAGAGAACGTCGAATTACCTGTCGGTACCATCAACAATCAAAACCAAGAAATGGTGATTCAAGTCAACGGGTTGGTCAAAACACCCAATGAGTTTAACCAAATCATTGTCGCCCAAAATCGCTCAAGTACGGGTGCTATCGTGCCTGTGTACTTATCGCAAGTTGCCGAAGTCATTGATGGGCAAGCCGAGGCTGAGTCAGCGTCGCTACAAAATGGTCAACCTGCGGTGGCAATGGATATTATCAAAATGTCGGATGCCAATGTAATTGATGTGGTTGATAAAACCCAACAGCGGCTGGCAGAAATCCAAGCGACCCTACCCCCAGGTGTCACCATGACGGTGGTGGCTGATAGCTCCAAAAGTATTCGTGGCTCGTTAAATAATGTGGTACGCACCTTGATTGAAGGGGCGATATTGGCGGTGTTTATTGTTTGGTTGTTTTTAGGGTCGTGGCGCTCTACCATTATCACAGGATTGACGCTGCCCATTTCGCTGCTCGGTACTTTAGCGGCGATTTGGACGTTTGGTTTTTCCATCAACATGATGACCCTACTGGCGCTGGCATTATGTATCGGACTGCTGATTGATGATGCGATTGTGGTGCGGGAAAACATCGTGCGCCATGTGGGTATGGGCAAACATCACCGCCAAGCGGCGCTCGATGGCACCCAAGAAATCGGGCTTGCCGTGCTAGCGACGACGCTGGTGATTGTGGCGGTATTTTTACCCGTGGCTTTTATGGGCGGGATTATCGGACGCTTTTTTTATCAGTTTGGTGTGACTGTTTCTACCGCTGTATTGCTGTCGTTATTTGTTAGTTTCACACTTGACCCGATGTTGTCTTCGATTTGGCCAGACCCAGATGCCGCGCACCAACATGACCGCGTCAATGAACGGGTTTCATTTCGCAAGCGACCGATTGCTTGGCTATTAGATGGGTTTCAGCGCCTGTTAGATCGGCTGACCAATCTATACAGCCATATTCTTGCATGGAGTTTACGCCATCGTTTGATAACTGTGCTCATCGCAATTGGCTCACTGGTTGCAGCGTTTTTTGCCGTGGGGTTGGTGGGCAAAGAATTTGTCCCGCAAGCGGATATGAATGAAATCAAAGTCAAATTTGAAACACCTGTCAATGCCAATCTTGACTACACCCAACAAAAAGCAGCACAAGTCAACGCAGTATTACAAAGTTTTCCTGAAGTGACCAATACCTATGCCACGGTGAATGCGCTATCTTATAGCGGTAAAAACCGTGTGCAAGTGAATGTATCGTTAGTACCTAAAGATGAGCGCACGCGCGGATTAGATGCCTTAAACCGTGCCATGCGTGAGCAATTGCAGCAGGTAGGCGGTATCAAAGTCACCTCAGTGGCAGCCGCTGCCATGGCAGTCAGCGGTGGTCTTAAACCGATTATGATATCCATCAAAGGCAATGATTTAAATGAGCTGCAACGTTTATCCAATGAGTTTATGCAAAAACTCTCAAACGTCAATGGCTTGGTAGATTTGGAAAGCACGCTTAAACAGCCCAAATCAATGGTCAATGTCACCATTAACCGAGAAGCAGCAAATGACGCCGGTCTTTCGATTGGGCAAATCGGACAAGCATTACGCCCGCTGCTGGCCGGTGACAATGTGAGCACCTTTAAAGATGACAACGGCAACAATATCGATGTCAACGTGCGCTTAAATGACGACAACCGCCAGACCATCTCGCAACTACAATCCATGTACTTGTCATCAAGCCGTATGGATCAAAATGGTCAGCCCATGCTAGTGCCGCTATCGCAAGTGGCGAATTTTAGTGAAACCTTGGGTGCACCGCAAATCAACCGCCGTTCGCTGTTTCGTGAGGTGGTAGTCCAAGCCAACACGGACGGCAGACCGGCAGGTGATATCGGCGCGGATATCACAAAAATCCAAAACGAAATGAAACTGCCACCCGGTTACAGCTTTGCGGTACAAGGCTCTAACAAGGACATGGCAGAATCCATCGGCTACGCGACAACCGCGCTTGGACTGGCAATCGTGTTTATTTATATGTTGTTAGGGTCACAGTTTAATAGCTTTTTATACCCTGTGGCGATTATGGCATCGCTGCCGTTATCGCTAATTGGGGTGTTCTTTGCGTTATTTTTATTTGGCTCTAGTCTTAATATGTTTTCTATCATCGGCATTATCATGCTAATGGGATTGGTGTGTAAAAATGCGATTTTGCTCATTGATTTTATTAAAGAATCTTTGTCAAACGGTTTGAGTCGTAATGAAGCTATTATGCTCGCGGGTCAAACGCGCCTGCGCCCCATTTTGATGACTACCGCTGCCATGGTGATGGGGATGATACCGCTGGCACTGGGCATCGGTGAAGGGTCGGAGCAGCAAGCACCGATGGCACACGCTATTATTGGCGGGGTGATTACTTCAACCTTATTGACCTTGATTGTGGTGCCGGTGATTTATACCTATTTAGATGATGGCAAACAGCGGTTTTTTCGGTTATTTGCTAAAAAGGAAGCAAAAACCCTTGCAATAGAGCGCCACGACTCACTTTAAGCAATAATTCATTACAATTTTATACAGTGTAAAGAAACTTAAGAATGAGTAGCCCAGTACAATTTTAAGTTGGGCTATGCATTAATTGGGCTGTGTGGTTGATAGCTGTATGATTAACAGCTAAGAAGTTTTATAAATCTGTGTAACACACTATCATATTGGCAGTCTCTTGCTTTATGATAATAGTATCTTGCTTTATGATACTTTATGATAATAGGCTCTTGATTGATGATAGAAGCCTGGCTTTGATGAGCAAAAGCAATAATAACAACTGATTTATTTTAGAGAATTTTTGGAGTTGGTGATGGAAGATAATAATAGTGGTACTAAAACCGTACTATTGATTGAGGATGATCCAGATTTAGCCGAGTTGATTAGCGAATATTTGGGCATGAACTATTATGAGGTTCAGCATGCCCCAACCGCAACAGAAGGGCTAGAGACGCTATTTAACCCTGCCAAATCCATTGATTTGGTGATTTTAGATTTGATGTTGCCGGATATGGATGGTATGCAAGTGTGTCAACGTATTCGTCAGCACAAAGATAGCCGCCTGGCGCAAACGGCGATTATCATGCTCACCGCCAAAGGTGACACCACTGACCGTGTACTGGGTCTTGAGATGGGCGCGGATGATTATGTCTCAAAACCATTTGAACCGCGTGAACTATTGGCGCGTATCCGTGCGGTCATGCGCCGTCATGACCTGCCGCTTCATCAGCAAAAAGAAGATAACTTAGTATTTGGTCGCTTAAAGGTTTATCCAGACAGCCATGAAGTGACGATTGATGATGAGCCGGTGCGTTTGACCACCCACCAGTTTCAATTATTGCATTACTTTGCTACCCACTCAGGTAAAGTACTGAGCCGTGAACAGCTGTGGCATGCGATGCCAAACGATGACAGCAGTGATAACATCGACCGTGCCATTGATGTGCATATTTCGCGTCTGCGCGCGCTGATTGAAGACAATCCTCGTCAGCCAAAACGCATTATTACGGTGCGTGGTGTCGGCTATCAGTTTGCCACTGACCAAGTGTAAGAGTGTGAGATAGCTTGACAAATTTAGGATTGCTTGACAAATTTAACACGCAAAAGGTCATCATCCTTGGTTATTTATGCTAGCAAAGCTATTATAATAGCCAATGATGACCCACGATTTTTGGATTCTGTGTGCGACTTAGCGGCATAAAATTTAACAGTGTATTTAGTAAGTTATTTGCCAGCGTTATGCTGGCATTGGTCATTTTTGCTGGGGCAATGGTAGTTTTAAGCCATTTGGTACACCATACTTCTGCCAATACCCGCCACCAAGTCATTGCCAATCAAGTCACCCAGCAGCTAGATCCGTTACTAGCTGAGCTACGTACCGCTCAAGACCAACAAAAAAATCTCGAAACCCGCTATCTACTTGCCCTAGTGCGTCGTAGTTTTAATATCTACAGCGATTCACTGAACGCCAAATTTGGTCTATACGATGGCAAAAGTGGCGAAGCGATTATGATCATGCGTGGGCTGCCTGCCACCTTACCGCCAAACCCGCCATTTTTTTCCTCTTTGTTTCCTAGAGATGATCCAAAACACCCGACCGAAATTCAAGTCAATAGCCAATCAGGTTATGTGCTGTTATACCAATCAAAACTTAGTAACCGCCGTGCGATTTCGCCCGCGATTAATTTACTAACAGGTACTTTGCTACTGCTGCTAATCATGTCGGGCATGTTATGGATGATTGCCCGCACCATGACATGGCGTATCAATCAGCTAAGTCGGCAAATCACCCAATTGGGTGATGGTGATTTCTCTGCCCGTGTCACGCCCGTGGGTAACGATGAGATTACCTTGTTGGCACGCGGTTTTAACCAAACCGCCGAGCGTATCGAAACCTTGATGAATGCCAATAAACTGCTGTTAGCCCATGCCTCGCATGAGATTCGCACACCGATTACCCGTATTCGTCTACAAGTTGAAATGATGACCATGCTGGCAAGTCAGTTTGACAAAACCATACAAGATAAAGTACAAAAACGTGCCGATGCCATCAACCGTGATTTGACGGGTCTTAATGATTTGGTGGAAAGTATTTTGCTCGTCAGTCGTATGGATGCCGGTCATGCGATAGAAAAAGTAGAAGACGTCGATTTATATGAGTTAATTAAAAACGAGATTCAGCACTACCCACAAGCTACCTTTACGGGTGGTCACGTTATCATCCAAGGGCAAGCCAAACTTCTCACCCACCTTGTGCGTAATTTGCTCGACAATGCCCATCTTCATGGCATCCCACCTGTGAGCGTACAGCTGTATGCCATTGATGATGCGGGTAACCAACTGGCAATTGATGCCCTACCTACCATCCAAGAGAGTACAAAAGATACCCATGCAGAAAAACATAACGATACTCAAAAAGATAAAGTGGCTTTGCCCGTCCCTATAAAAGATACCACCAGTGACCTTACAGACGGCGATGGCATCACCGTTGACGCTGAAATGTCATCGACGAATAGTCCCGCCGCAACGGACACAGCAGATAGCGAGGCAACTTCGAGCAAACTGGCTAACAAACCAAAAAATAAATCGTCTATTTTTTCCCGTAAAAAATCTGACATTGTGCACCTGCCAGAATTTCATCAGGTGTGTATTGCGGTTATCGACCAAGGTACAGGCATTCCTGAAGACAAACGCAGCGATATTTTCAGTCCATTTGTACGGCTACAACAAGAGAAAAAAGGCTCAGGGCTCGGGCTATCTTTGGTCGCGCAGATTGTCAAAGCCCATGGCGGTAGTATTATCACCGACACAGTGCATGGTCATACCCGCTTTTTGGTCACATTACCTATCACCCAATCGTAATCGCTTTTATCTCTGCTTATAGTTTTGTCACAATTTTTTTCGGTTTTCTCCTCTATTATTCATATAAACCTACCATTCGGCATTTATTTATTCATTAAAGCGACTAAACGCTGACGACGAGCTGTGCTAAAATTACCTTCTTTTAGCCACTGCAAAATTTTTTATTATCATGATTACCATTGATAACGTTACCAAACGCTTCCAAACCCAAGATGGCAACTGGTTTACCGCGGTAGAGCCGACATCGCTCACAATCCAACAAGGCGAGATTTTTGGCTTGATGGGTTATTCTGGCGCAGGCAAATCTACTTTGCTACGCTTGATTAATTTACTTGAACGCCCAGATAGCGGCACTGTTACCATCGATGGCAAGGAGTTGACCTCGCTATCCACCCATGATTTGCGCCATGCTCGTCAAAATATCGGGATGATTTTTCAGCAGTTTAATCTGATGGCAAATCGCACGGTGGCACAAAACATTGCCTTTCCCCTAGAAATTGCCGGTTGGGAAAAAACAGCCATCATGCCGCGGGTGATGGAATGTCTTGAAATTGTCGATTTGGTCAATCGCGCCAACCACTATCCCGCCCAGCTCTCTGGCGGTCAAAAACAGCGGGCAGGTATCGCACGCGCGTTAGCACCCAAGCCTCATGTAATGCTCGCCGATGAGCCTACCTCTGCGCTCGACCCTGCGACCACCAAATCGGTGTTAGCCTGTCTCAAGGATATTAATGACAAGTTTAACGTCACTATCGTGATTGTGACCCATGAAATGTCGGTGATTCGCAAGCTGTGTAACCGCGTTGCTCTGCTTGATAAAGGCAGATTGCTTGAGGTCGCTGACGTACATTCGGGGCAAATTCATGCCACCACACCGATTGGGCAACTATTGATTAGTGATGATTAATGGCGCAAAAACATCGTTGATGACTGGATAATTTTTAAGTTTTAAATTGAATCGTTGGGTAATTTCATGGCAAATACATTAACTTGGCAAAGCGCGGTTGATAATCTTTTGGGGATGAAGGCAGAAATTTGGCAAGCGTTTTGGGAAACGCTGATTATGGTGGGTATCTCAACGGCTGCGTCAGTCATCTTTGGTACATTGCTCGGCGTCGCGCTATTTTTGACCAGTAAAAATCAGCTCGCCGACAACAAATCGCTGTATGCAGGACTTGGCAACTTTACCAATATCATGCGTGCTTTTCCGTTTGTGATTTTGATGATTGTGATTATTCCTGTCACTCGCCTCATTGTCGGTACCACCATCGGTCCAATCGCGGCATCGCTTGCTTTGAGTGTCGCCGGTATCTTCTACTTTGCTAGGCTCGTTGAGCAAAATCTGCGTGATGTGCCAAAAGGTATCATCGAAGCGGCGTTATCAATGGGTGCAAGCACAGGGACGATTATTCGTAACGTGTTATTGGTCGAGTCACGCTCAAGTTTGATTTTAAGTATTACTACTTTGATGATTAGTTTACTCTCTTACAGTGCGGCAGCGGGTATGATTGGGGGTGGCGGTCTCGGTGATTTGGCGATTCGTTATGGTTATAACCGCTATCAAAATGACGTGATGATTTTTATGGTGATTTTATTGGTGGTGATGGTAATTATCATCCAATCGGTTGGTAATATTTTGGCGCAGCGTCTGGATAAACGTTAATTTTAGCTAATGGCTGTTTAAAAAATTGTTATTGATGGTTTTTCTAGGAATTATGAAAAAATTTCATATCCATAGGTTAACTCTCAATAACATTTTTTTTATGAATATGTTAAGGTAAACTGATTGTTTTGTCCGTTTATTTTTTCATTTTTGGAGGAAGGTATGAAATTAACGCATTTATCAAGCCATATCGCGCAGCTATTAGCAACTGTAGGGGTGGCAGGGATTGCCCTAGTCGGTTGTAGCAAACCTGAAAGCAAAACCGAAACCACAGCACAAGCCAGCACCACCACAACTACAACCACGACTACCGCAAGCTCAACGACTACCACAGCAGCGGTAAGCACAGGTATCGACCCGAACAAATCTGAAATTGTGATTGGTACTACTGTGGGCGACTTTGGTGACATGGTCAAAAACTCTGTCAAACCGCAGTTAGAAAAACAAGGCTATAAAGTCAGATTGGTTGAATTCTCTGACTATGTGCGCCCAAATAAAGCCTTAGCCGATGGCGATATTGATATCAACGTGTTCCAACACAAACCTTATCTTGATACTTTCAAAAAGGATAACAACCTAGATATCGTTGAAGTCTTCCAAGTGCCTACCGCACCGCTTGGCATCTATCCTGGTAAATTAAATGACTTAAAACAAGTCAAAGACGGTACCACCGTGGCTGCACCGAACGATCCAAGCAACTTTGCACGCGCGCTGGTGATGCTCAACGAACTGGGCTGGATAAAACTTAAAGCCAATATCAACCCACTGACCGCATCAAAAAATGATATCGCAGAAAACCCAAAAAATATCAAATTGGTAGAGCTAGAAGCCGCACAATTACCACGTGCGCGCTCAGACGTTGACTTTGCAGTCATCAACGGTAACTATGCGACCAGCTCAGGTATCAAATTAACTGAAGCGCTGTTCCAAGAACCCAGCTATGCGTATGTCAACTGGTCAGCGATTCGCACCAAAGACAAAGACACACAATGGGTAAAAGACGTGACCAATGCGTATAATTCAGAAGAATTTAAACAATACGCCCACAAAACTTTCCCAGGTTATAAATACCCAGCTATCTGGGGTGAAAACCCTGCGACACCAGCCGCTGCCAGTGCAACCGCCTCTGCTGCCAAATAGTGGCATAATTGGTATAAAAAAAGAAGCATTAAGCTTCTTTTTTTATGGTTAAAATTTATGGTTAGAATGTTTTATGGTCAAAATGCAGCAACCGATTTTAAAACGCCTAAATTAACTGAAAATAATCTAAAAACAATAAAGCGCGTTATTCTGTGAACAGTTTATCTTCAATACTGCGACGCATTTTTTGCCCCGCTTTAAAGGTAACAACGCGGCGCGCTGTGACATGAACCATCTCGCCAGTCTTTGGGTTGCGACCTGGACGTTGGCTTTTATCCTTAATCTCAAAGTTACCAAAACCCGATAGCTTGACTTGGTGACCTTTGGTCAACGTTTCTGACAACTCTGAAAAAAAATTCTCTACAAATGCGCGGCTGTCTTGGCGCGTCATGCCCAAATTTTCCATCAAATGATTGATCATTTCTAATTTGGTTAAGGTTTTTCCTTCAACTTGCATATTCATTATCATACCCACCCTACTAAATGTTCCTATTCTAGCGATTCTAGCAAATACAGTCGATAGTTATTTTTACTTTAAAATCAAAGAAAAACATTGTATCGACTGGCATAATTTGCTAGTCCAAGATTACATACGTAGCGTTGCGTGATACTGCTCATGTAGCGCAGCGATGACAGCTTCCATTTGCGCATTGATACGCTCGTCAGAAAGCGTGGCATCGAGGTCTTGCCACACCAGTGCAAAAGCAAGCGATTGTTGGTTTTCAGGTAAGTTGCTGCCGGAATACACATCAAATAACCACACATCTTTTAATAACTCGCCCCCGACTTGTTTGATAGTATCTCGCATGGATTGCATAGCAATCGACTTGTCTACCACCACAGCGATATCACGGCGTACTTGTGGGAATTTACTTGGCGTCATGATGGTCAATGCCTGTTGGTGCATGTCAATGACCATCTGTAAGTTTAGCTGCGCCACCCAAGTGGTCGGCAAATCCAAGGCTTTGGCAATCTGTGGGTGCAACTGACCCAACCAGCCAATCACCTTACCTTGATAGTGTACATCGGCACTTTGACCGGGGTGTAAAAACGGCTGCTCGCTACGTTGATAACGGATAGCAGACTGGGCAAACCGCGGAAAAACCGATTCGACGTCATTTTTTAGGTCGTAAAAATCCATCACACGGCTGTCATGATGCTGCTCTGGATGGGTGCTGCCGACTGCCACCATCGCCAAAGTGTCAACTTGGTTTAAGCTTGCGATATCACTGCCATCAAAACGCAGACCCGTCTCAAACAGACGCACGCGGTTTTGTTGACGGTTTAAGTTATATTGCACACAAGGCAACAAACTAGACAGCAGGGTACGACGCATGACCGCTAAGTCACTTGAGATTGGATTGGCAAGCGCGAGTGGTGCAGCAAAATGCGCCCCATCAAACAAAGCTTCGACTTTGGCATCACTAAAACTAAAACTCACCGCTTCAAAATAACCTTGATTGACCAAGCTCATTTTTAAGTCATGCAGATCATTTTGGCGTTTATTGTCAAACAAGTTACTGGTAAACGCCGGCAGTTTGTTGGCAATATTGTTATAGCCATAAATGCGGGCGATTTCTTCAATCAAATCTTCGGGTAAGCTGATATCAAAACGATGGCTCGGCGGCGTGGCAACCAGATTTTCGCCTTGTAACTCGGTGCTGATTTGTAGACTATTTAAAATCTCAATGGCTTTGTCGGTGGCGATATCCGCGCCTAACAATTTATTGATACTGACAATCGGTAGCGTCACTGGCGTACGTTTTGGCAGTTCAGCGGTATTTTCAACCAACGTGATTTGACCGACCCTAACCTCACTTGAGCCATTGCCAAATGTCGCCAATAGATTGACCGCGCGGTCGAGTGCCAATTTTGGCAATTCAAAATCGACACCCCGCTCAAAACGCTGTGACGCATCGGTATGCAAGCCAAAACGGCGTGCTTTACCTGCAATCGCCAACTGTTTGAAAAATGCGCTCTCGATTACCACTCGGGTCGTGCTATCGGTCACTGCGGTGCGAAGTCCACCCATGATTCCCGCTAACGCAATGACACCTTGTTCATCGGCAATCACCAGCTCATCACCTTGTAAGCTGATGGTTTGCTCGTTTAATAGCTCAAGGGTTTCGCCTTGTTGGGCATGGCGCACGATGATTGCGCCCACCAACTTATCGGCATCAAACGCATGCAGCGGCTGACCGAGCTCAAGTAGTACGTAATTGGTGACATCCACCAGTAGATTACGTGGCTTGACGCCTGAGGCATTTAGGGCTTTTTTCATCCAATCAGGTGATGGCGTAGTGCCTGTCAGCCCACTGACCAGTTGCGCGTAATAACGTGGGCAGTCCGTGGTCTCTACGCTAACCGCTTGGCTAGCGTTGTCGGTCACAGCTGCGGTGATGTGGTCAAAGGGTAGTTGAAATGCTAAATCATTGAGCACGGCAAGCTCACGGGCGATACCGCGCACACTAAAACAATCCCCCCGGTTTGGGGTAATTGAAATATCTAGCACATGATTGTCTAAGCCAAGATACGCTCGGATATCCATGCCAATCGGGGCGTCTTGTGGCAAAATTAACAAGCCATCAACACCATCATCACAGTCAATCTCGCTACCACCACACAGCATACCATGCGATTCTACGCCGCGCAGTTTGCCTTTTTTAATGTTAAAGGGTTCATCCCCTTGTGCAGGTGGCAGTTTGGCGCCCACCAATGCCACAGGTACACGCACGCCAGCGACGACATTGGGTGCACCGCAAACGATTTGTAGGGGTGCTTCGCTATGCTCACCGACATTCACTTTGGCAACGCGCAGTTTATCGGCATCGGGGTGTTGGGTGACGTCAATCACTTCACCGACCACCACACCACTAAAGTCTTTGGCGACTTTATCCAAGCTATCAAGCTCTAAGCCTGCCATCGTCAGTTGTTCGCCAATTTGCTCAGCGCTTAAGTTTGGGTTTGCCCATTGGCGTAACCAGTTTTCGCTAATTTTCATTGTTTTCCCCTAAGCAAACTGCTTTAAAAATCTGACATCATTTTGATAGAACAAGCGTAAATCATTTACCCCATAATACAACATGGCAAAGCGCTCAATCCCCATCCCAAATGCAAAGCCTTGGTACTTGGTCGGGTCAATACCGCTATCGGACAACACTTTTGGATGCACCATACCGCAGCCCATCACTTCTAGCCACTTGCCCCCACCTGCATAAGTATCGGCAAGGATATCCACTTCTGCAGACGGCTCAGTAAATGGAAAATACGATGGGCGAAAACGCACCGTGAGCTTGCGACCAAAAAACGCCTGCAAAAACTCATGAATCAAGCCTTTTAGCTCAGCAAAATTGGTCGATTCGCTGACATACAAACCTTCAAGCTGGTGGAACATCGGTGAGTGGGTTTGGTCGCTGTCGTTGCGATACACACGTCCGGGACAAATGATACGAATCGGCAGGTTGCCTTTTTCCATCGTGCGAATCTGCACCGAACTGGTATGGGTGCGTAACACATAATTAGCATTAAAATAAAAGGTATCATGCATGGCGCGTGCTGGGTGATGGCTTGGAATATTTAGCGCTTCAAAGTTATAGTAGTCGCTCTCAACTTCAGGACCTGTTGCGACTTCAAAGCCTGCTTGACGGAAAAACCCTTGCATACGCTCAGCGGTCATGGTGACAGGGTGCAAATTACCCGCTTGTTGTCCACGTGCTGGCAGGGTGATGTCAATGGATTCACTGGCAAGTTTGGCAGCCAAGGCTTTGGCTTCTAAATCGCTTTGCGCTTGTTGTAGGCTGTCATTGATTTGGGTACGTACTTGATGCAGCATACCGCCGATGGTCTTTTTGCCGTCGGCATCAAGTCCGCCAAGCTGTTTTGACCATGTAGTAAGGTGGCTTTTTTTGCCGGTTAAAGTCACGCGGATGTTTTGTAGGTCTTGGGGGTTTTGTGCGGTGCTGATTAAGGCTTTGGCATCTTGAACAAATTGGGTGAATTGGTCTTGGGTGATATCGGTTAAATTTTCAGAATATTGGATAAGTTTGTCAGTCGTTATTTCTGTCATGAGCGTTGCAATCTTGGTTATCAATAGTGATAGGCATTTTAACTAAAATATGGCGATAAAAAAAGCCATTAAGCTTGCACTTAATGGCTTTTTGAAAAATCGCTTTAAAACAAATTAAGCAGCCAGTGCTTGTTTTGCTTTTTCTGCCAACGCCGTAAAACTTTGCGCGTCATGCATAGCGATGTCTGCTAATACACGGCGGTCGATTTCGATGCTGGCTTTTTTCAGACCGTTGATCATACGGCTGTAGCTTAAGCCATTTAAGCGCGCACCCGCGTTGATACGTGCAATCCATAAACGACGGAATGAACGTTTTTTGTTACGACGGTCACGATACGCATATTGACCAGCTTTGGTAACTGCTTGTACAGCAACACGGAAAACACGAGAACGCGCACCGTAATAACCTTTTGCACGAGCCAATACTTTTTTATGACGGCGATTTGCCTGTACACCACGTTTTACACGAGCCATAATTTACTCCTAAAGTTTTGTAATATCAGTTGATTGAATACCTGTGAACTTATGTTTATCATAAATTATAGGTAAGGACACATACGGTAAACACGTTTCTCATCAGACACGTGTACCAATTTGCATCCACGCAATTGACGGATACGCTTAGGAGATTTTTTGGTCAAAATGTGGCGTTTGAATGCTTGCTTGCGTTTGATACCGTTACCAGTTTTTTTAAAACGCTTGGCAGCACCACGGCGAGTTTTTAATTTCATGATAGCCTCTTGTTCGTTTTTGACAAGGATTAAAAATCTTTATCAAGTGAAGTTAACCTGTTTGTCAAAAAATCCTCATCACACTGGATTTTTTGCCTTGAGGTGGGAGGCGGTATTTTATCAAAAATCATTGGTGAATGCACGCAATTGTTAAAACTAATTTTTTCTTTGACATCCATTTTATTTATGCTACTTTAACATTTCTTTACTATAATAAATTTTTATTCAGCCAGTTTTTATAAAATTTTAAAAAATCTATGATATCAATCATTTATCATAAATTACTTGGCAAATCCATCATGAGATTACCTTAATTAAGTTAACAACTTAATTTACAAAAACTGGGGCTCAGTTGGCTAAAAGTGATAAGTAAGCCCTATTTCGGACACAGTTTACATTAGTTCGTTTAACCTTAAGGTATTTATCGTTCGCAGGCTTTTGTAAAGTTTAACGTGTAATGCTATTTCATCTTCATCAACATCATGAGGTTAGAATTCTTGTCAACGTTAAGCACAAATATTGAAGTTGCCCATTTCGTGTTTGAGACCGTCATGCGCGTGCGCAATACCGAAATTGGATTAGCACAACATTTAACGGTTGAAAATTTGGTGGCATTGCTTACCGAAGCCCGTTTTCGTTTTTTATATTCAAAAAGTATTAAGGAGGTTAATGCTGAGTACCAAGGCTTGGTCATTAATCATATCGAGACCCAAATCCTTGATCGGGCACGGGCGCGTGAAGAACTGTTGTTTGAGGTTGGCGTGCAGCATTTAACCGATTTGGGTGGTGATTTTGTGTTTAAAGTCTCGCGGATGTTTGATGACTCTTTGGTGGCGTATGCCAAAATGGGCTTTGTGGCGTATGACTATCGTCAAAGCCAAGAAATCCCGTTATCAGCTGCCATCAAAGAAGCCTTAGATGTGAAACCCTTTGAGATTTAGGGCTTGATGAATTATGATAAATGCCCGCATCGTTTGATGGGTGCTTTTTTTTGGCTAAGGCTTGCATAGTATGATACAGGGCGTGAATATGGATTGGCTAGATACACTAAAATTTGATGACAATGGGCTCATGCCTGCAATCGCTCAAGATTTTCATACAGGGCGCATTTTGATGATGGCATGGATGAATCGCGAGTCATTACGCCTGACTGCTGAAAAAATGCAAGCAGTGTATTGGTCACGCTCTCGCGGTAAATTATGGCACAAAGGCGAAAGCTCTGGGCATTTTCAGCAAGTCCATGAAATCCGTCTAGACTGCGATGCTGATGTGATTGTGTTGTCAGTCACCCAAGTGGGGGGGATTGCTTGCCACACGGGTCGGCAGTCCTGTTTTTATCGTCTGCTTGCCGATGACCACGGACAGCTACAATGGCAAATCACGGATGCGGTCATCAAAGACCCTGATGCGATTTATGGTGACAACGCTAAACCAACTCATGAACACTCGCAGCTTGCAGGCAATTCGACACAAACAAGCAATCCAACCCAAACAAGCCATGGGATACAAACTGCTACGACGTCAGCGGATATTTTAACCGCGTTAGATGAAGTATTGATTGGGCGTAAAGATGCCAATCCTGATAGCTCATACGTGGCAAGCTTATACCATAAAGGTATCAACAAAATCTTAGAAAAAGTCGGTGAAGAAACCACCGAAGCCATTATCGCTGCCAAAGATATCAACATTGCCAATGATACCCCCTATGAAGCCATCGCCGATGATACGGCGGTGAAAGATTTGGTGTATGAAATTGCTGATGTTTGGTTTCACACAATGGTCACATTGGCATGGTTTAATATACCGTCTTGGGCTGTCACCAATGAATTGGCAAGACGTTTTGGCTTATCAGGTATCGATGAAAAAGCCGCACGTCAAATCTCTTAAGTAATAGCCCTTAAGTGAGCGCCCTTAAGTAAACGCCACTAAACAGTCGATAATTCCTGAGTATTGCTGGCTAACAGTGCAAAAAATTCGCCGTGTTTCACACCGTTTTTTGCACCGTTATGTCAACGCAATGGTTATGTGTTACACTGCAAATTCATATTGTCCTCACCCCTATTATCAAGGTTAATCAAAGGATATTCTCATGGGTAGTTTCTCAATCACACATTGGTTAATTTTACTGGTTGTTGTTGTGGTCATTTTTGGCACCTCAAAACTAAAAAATGCCGGTAAAGATTTGGGTGGTGCCGTTAAAGGCTTTAAAGATGCGGTCAAAGATGAAAACGAACAGCATCTGAACAAAAACCGTGTCCTTGAACACGAAAAAGCTGAACTCAATACCACGCAGACCCAACAAGATAAACATAACGTTTAAACGCTCGTCGTTACTTTTTCTTTGGTTTTTAATCCCTAGCTGCCACGGTTGTTATGTTTGATATAGGTTTCTCCGAACTACTGTTATTTGGGGCGATTGCACTGATTGTGCTGGGCCCTGAAAAACTCCCCCAAGCGGCGCGTACTGCAGGTCAGTGGTATGCCAAATTCCGCCGTACGGTTGCAACGCTGCAGTCAGAAATTGAAGCTGAGCTTGATCTTGCCGAAACGCGCAAGCAAATGCAGCTTGAGCTGGAAAAAATTCGCCAAGCTGAAGTTGATATGAAGCGCGAGATGGAAGCCCTTCGCAGCAGTGTGAGCGAACTACAGCAACATGGCAAGGTACCTTCGATGCAAGCTCACAATACCCAGTCGGCTGATACAACCCTTAATCTTGGTCATGATACTAACGCAGTTAGCCTACCCACTGAGCCACTTAGTCATGAACCACCCAGTCATGAACCAACCAATCATTTAGTTGAGCCAACAACGGATACCACCGCGCTGTTACCAACCAAGCCACTAGATAATTCACTAGACAAGCCATCTGACGAATCTTACCTGACAGAAACCAAAGCAGACGATTATTTGCTGAGTCTAGAGGCTGATGTCGAAGCCGATGCAGTGGCTAAAGACTTACATGAAGCGCTATTTGCTGCCACTGAGCCAATGTATTATCGTTGGTTTTTGCTCAGTGATTATGACCGTGTCAGACGTCTTCCCAATCCACCGTTTTTACCCAATTATCAAGCCGATCCTCTACTGCACCAATTGCCAAGTTTGGGTGGAGTTGCCCAGTGATTAAGCTTATCAAAACCAAAAAAACGCCTGAACAATTAGCCATTGAACAAGCTAAAGATGATAAACCATCGCAAGACAACACTTTGGTAGATATGCCCATCACTGAGCATTTGATTGAACTGCGCCGTCATTTGATTCATGGTTTTGCGGCGGTTTTGGTGATTTTTTTGGCATTGGCGGGCTTTTCGCGAGAAATCTACGATATTTTTTCCGCCCCGTTAACGGCGTTGCTGCCCGTCAATTCTTCTATGATTGCAACCGATATCACCTCGTCATTTTTGGCACCGATTAAATTGACGCTGTATCTGGCTGTTATCTTGGCGATGCCGTATATTTTGTACCAAATTTGGTCGTTTATCGCCCCAGGGCTATATAAGCATGAAAAACGTATCGCCCTACCTGTGCTATTGTCATCGGTGATATTGTTTTATCTGGGGATTGCGTTTGCCTATTATGTCGTGCTCAAAAGCGTGCTGGCTTTTTTTATCAAATTCTCCCCCGACAATGTGCTACCGATGACCGATATCGAAAGCTATCTAAATTTTGTGCTCAAGCTGTTTTTGGTGTTTGGGGCAACCTTTGAGATTCCTGTGTTGACGCTGCTACTGGTGCTGGCTGG
>ERZ500990.24-NODE-24-length-54402-cov-7.815887_pt1 | contig 54402 bp, 47 predicted proteins | sample MGYA00248876_ERZ500990 | MGnify/ENA primary metagenome ERZ500990 (study PRJEB25958, sample SAMN03398517) | human skin metagenome | study: EMG produced TPA metagenomics assembly of the Human Skin Microbiome Metagenome (human skin metagenome) data set.
ATGAGTGAGCCAACGATGCAAAAACCGCGCGTGCTGATGATGGCAGCAGGCACGGGTGGGCATGTGTTTCCAGCGATTGCGGTGGCTCAAGCGTTACAACAATCAGGTGCCCAAGTGCATTGGCTCGGCACCCTAGTCGGTATGGAAAATGAGTTGCTACAACATTACGACTTTACCTACCATGCCATCAATATGCAGGGGTTACGCGGTAACGGTATCAAACGCTTATTTAAAGCCCCGTCAACCTTACTCAAAGCAACATTAGCGGCTATCAAAATCATCAAAACCAATAAAATCGACATCGTGGTAGGGTTTGGTGGTTATGTGACCGCACCTGGCGGATTGGCCGCCAAATTTTGTAAAATACCAATTTTGATTCATGAACAAAATGCCATCGCAGGCATGAGTAATAACTATCTATCTAAGCTTGCTAATCAAGTGTTAGAAGCCTTCCCAAATACCTTCAACGAACTACCTTCTAATAAAGTGATGACAGTGGGCAACCCCGTACGTGAGGCTATCGTACAAGTACCGCCACCAAAAGCCCGTATCGATGTCAATGATACCAGTCCTTTAAAGCTATTGGTCATTGGCGGTTCTCTGGGTGCTCAGGCACTAAATAATCATATCGCGCCCACGCTAAAAAAATTAGAAAGTATGCCAAACGCCAAGCCGTGGCAAGTGCGGCATCAATGTGGTAAAAACAACCAAGAGGCTACTCAAGCGGTATATAGCGAAGCACAGCTCCAATCAACCCAATATGAGATTTTGCCATTTGTCAAAGATATGGCAGCAGCCTACAGCTGGGCAGATGTGATAGTCTGCCGTGCTGGGGCGCTCACGGTCACAGAAGTTGCCACGGTTGGATTGCCTGCGGTGTTTGTGCCGCTGCCCCATGCAGTCGATGATCACCAAACGGCCAATGCCAAAACCCTATCAGAACATGGCGCCGCGTTTTTAATGCCGCAAAAAGAATTAACGGCAGAGAGTTTAAGTGCTATTTTAGCCAAGCTCGACCGTCATCAAATCTTAGCGATGGCAGAAAAAGCACGTGAATTTGCCAAACCCAATGCCACACAGCTGGCTGCCGATGCCATTTTATCCCAGTTAAAACCCTAATTATTTTTTACAACTTATAAGTCATTTATCATTGAGCCTGTCTATGTCAAAATCAGCCAAAACTGCCACTGCCCAATCTACTGAAAAACCTGAAAAAACCAAAACTGTCACCAAAAAAATTACCAAGCGTGTGGTCGAAATTCCAGAGATGCGTCGTATTCGCCACGTGCATTTTGTCGGTATTGGTGGGGCAGGGATGTGCGGTATTGCCGAAGTTGTCCATAATCATGGCTATATGGTTAGCGGTTCAGACATCAAACAAAGCCCAGTGACCGACCGTTTGACCCAAATGGGCATTCAAGTGTTTATCGGGCATGATTCCAAAAACATCAGTGAAGCCGATGTGGTCGTGGTGTCATCAGCCATTGATCATACCAATCCAGAAATCCAAGCCGCCTTGTCAGGACGTATTCCTGTGGTACGCCGCGCCGATATGCTAGGTGAGCTGATGCGTTACCGTCATGGTATTGCAGTAGCGGGTGCGCATGGCAAAACTACCACCACTAGCCTGCTTACCATGATTTTAACCGAAGCAGGGTTAGATCCTACTTATGTGATTGGTGGTAAACTTAACGCCTCAGGCAAAAACGCGTCATTAGGTCAAAGCCGTTATTTGGTGGCGGAAGCGGATGAGTCAGATGCGTCATTTTTATCGCTGCGTCCGATGGCAGCGATTGTCACCAATATCGACCAAGACCATATGGAAACCTATGGCGGCAGTTTTGACAAACTAAAAGCCGCGTATGTGCAGTTTTTACAAAATATGCCGTTTTATGGGTTGGCAGTATTGTGCGGTGATGACAAAGAATTGTACGGACTGATTGATAAAATCGCACGCCCTGTGTTGACTTATGGGCTGGAAAAACATAACGATGTGCAAGCCATTGATGTGGTGGCAGATGGCACCAAAACCCATTTTACCGTACTGCGTAAAGACCGTGAGCCACTGCCGATTACTTTGAACATTCCTGGTATTCATAATGTCTATAACGCCTTAGCGGCTATCACCATCTCCACCGATGAAGGTGTCAGTGATGAAGCCATTTGTCAAGCGGTCAAAAAATTTGCCGGCGTGGGCAGACGTTTTGAAAACAATGGTAACTACCCTGTAAAAGAGGGCGCAGGCGATGTGCTATTGATTGACGACTATGGTCACCACCCAACCGAAGTGGCAATGACCATCAAAGCGGCTCGCCAAAGCTATCCCGATCGCCGCTTGGTGATGATTTTCCAGCCTCACCGTTTTACCCGTACCCGTGATTGCTTCGATGATTTTGTGGACGTATTGTCACAAGTCGATGTGTTGATGCTACTCGATGTGTATAGCGCAGGTGAAGCCATGATTGAAGGCGCGGATAGTCGCAGTCTTGCCCGTACCATCCGCACCCGCGGACAAGTTGAGCCAATTATGCTGAACATCAATGACATGGATCAAATCCGTCAGGTGCTAGGTAGTATGTTAAAAGGCAATGATTTGCTGATTACCCAAGGGGCGGGTAACGTGGGTCAACTCTGTCTAGATTTGGCAAAAAACAATTTATTTCTAGCGGACAAGTAACCGTTTGATTGAAAAACCACGCGGCAAGCGTTTAGCAAACTTAAGGTATTGAAAAGCTATTTTAGCTTGCCCATACTGCCAGCAGTCGATTATTTTATGAGTGAGCTAAAATTGCCAAGCAATAGTTTAAAAATTTTTGTGAAATAATTGTAGCAATAAATTCGGTTAATAAAAGATTAGGAATCAATATGTCAGAGCTTATCGATGTCAAACAATTTGGTAAAGTGGCGGTTGTCTGTGGCGGCTGGAGTGCCGAGCGTGAAGTGTCGCTGACCAGTGGTCAAGCTGTGCTTGATGCGCTACTCGCTAAAGGCGTGGACGCCCATCACTTTGACCCCAAAGAAACAGATATCTCAAAACTGCGCGACTATGACCGCGTATTTAATGTGCTGCATGGCACTTTTGGCGAAGATGGCAGCCTGCAAGGGGTGCTAGACGGTTTTAATATTCCGTATACCGGTTGTGGCGTGTTAGCCTCTGCAATTGCCATGGATAAGTTTCGCAACCGCCTAGTTTGGCAAGCGTTAGATTTACCAAACGTACCTTATGTCGTGCTTGATGACAATACCGATTTTACCGCTATCGAACAGCAGCTAGGTTTACCGCTGTTTGTCAAACCCGCCGCTGAAGGCAGTAGTGTCGGCGTATTTAAAATTAAACAAGCGGGCGAGCTTGCCAAGACCTACCCACAGCTCAAACAATACCACGGCGCTATTTTGGCAGAAAAAGCCATCACAGGCGGTGAGTATGCTTGCTCAATCCTCGGTGATGAGGTGTTGCCCAGTATTCGCATCATCCCAACGACCGAGTTTTATGACTACGAAGCCAAATACAATCGTGATGATACCGTCTACCAATGCCCATCAGATTTGAGTGAGGCGCAAGAACACACCATGCAGCAAATCGCAAGAAAAGCGTTTGCCGCCATTGGGGGCAAAGGTTGGTCACGCGTGGATTTTTTACGAGATGACGAAGGCACGCTATATCTGCTTGAACTCAATACGGTGCCCGGGATGACCAGTCATAGTCTGGTGCCGATGGCAGCAAAAGCGCGTGGCATGGATTTTGCGACGCTATGCGTGCGTATCTTAGAACAAACGTTGAGCAATTAAGTCGTTTTCGTTTATATTTGTTTACAAAAAAAGTACTTGAATTGTCTAGAAGCGTATTATCTATTTACCATTCATTTCATTGAATTTGCTATGATATGCTTCTAAGCATAAATCCTTGTAATATTTTTAGTTATTTTGATTTTTGTTGTTGAGATTTTAGTAATTAATAATTTTAGACCGAGTTATGATTGGTCAATATGGCAAATTCATTTGTGGCAACTGCTTCTCTAAATACTTCGCTCCCTAATCGCTTTCATCAGCTACTGCCAAAGTTGTTAATGCTTGGTGTTGTGTTATTGTTGCTGATATTAGCGGCTTTGGCGATTAATGTGTTCAACAAATTACCCAATGCAGCGATTAGTTTGCAGCATAAAGGGTTAAACACCCAGCAAACCCTGCAGCTTCAGCAATTATTGGGCGAAAAAGCCGACACAAATTTACTCAAAGCTGATTTGCAAAGCTATCTAGCAAAACTTGAGACGGTAGATTGGGTAGGGCAAGCCGATGTGCGCCGCGATTGGCAACAAGGTATTGTGGTCAATGTAGTACCGCGCCAAGCCGTTGCCAAGTTTGGTAGTGAACGTTTAGTCGATGCCAATGGTACGGTATTTAAGCCTGCCGATAGCAATGACTTAAATAACGCCAGCTTGATGCAGCTACAAGGCGATAGCCAAAATGCCGTTGTCATGATGCAGCAAATCAAGCAAGTCAGTGATTGGTTTATGCCACTGGGTATGAAAATTGAAGAAGTCATCGTAACGCCCAGAATGGCATGGTTATTTCGCTTTGATAACGGACTTCGGGTACTGGTTGATAATGACAATACGTCAGAAAAACTGTATCGACTGAGCATCATGTTACAAAATCAGCTTAAACCACAGCTTAAAACGCTGCAAACGGTGGATTTACGCTATAAAAATGGCATGGCAATTACCAAACGACCTTTGATACAGCAAGCAAGTGATACAACTGTCGTTAATGCCAAATCGGCTGATACTAAACCGGTGACCGATGCCAACTCAACAACCGATTCGAAAACTAACGCCTTAAAAACCACCGCCAACCCCAGCCATTAGGTGAAACATAATTTTGTAGTGTTCTATGAAAAAGCCAGATCTGATCGTCGTCGTCCACCTAAGTGCTACTGCTATTCATACTGTGATTGGTCAAATCCACAGTGCGCAAGATATTCGTATTATCGGTTTATCTACCGTCAAAAACCATGATTTCGCCCAAGGTACCATTCGCCACCGCGAACGTCTAAAATCTGCCATCAAACAATCTATTCAAAACGCTGAAGACATGGCAAATTGCCGTGTCAACAGTGTTTGGCTGAGCTTTTCTACCCCAGATTTGCAAAGCGTCAATAGTGTGGGCGAAGTCAAAATCAAACACGATATCGTACAAGCCAAAGACGTGGTCGCCGCGCTAACCCAAGCCAAAAATAAACATCTTACAGATGATTTGTATTTGATGCATTATGCCCAGCAAGGTATTGCGTTAGATGGCAATGCTGAGATGATTGATGATGCAATTGGGATGCAAGCGAGTGACTTGATGGTGCTCTATCATCTGATGATGATGCCGGTCAAAGGTCGCCAAAATTTACAGCAACTGCTGCAAGAATGTGATGTCAGTATCGACCAAATGCTATTTGATGCCGTCTCTACCGCCGAATATGGTTTATTACCTGAAGAAAAATACCATGGCGTATGTCTGATTGATATTGGGGCATCGACCACCAGTGTCTGCGTTTACCGTGAAGATAAGCTGATTTATACCCATTGTTTTGCCGAAGGCGGACATCACGCAACACTGGATATCTCTATGCTGCTAGATGTCACCATTGCTGAAGCAGAGAATATGAAAAAATCCCAAGCCAATGTTGATCGTCATGGGATTGATTCAAGCCAATTTTTTACCATCAAGCGTTCACAGCATGACGATGAAAAAACCATTAATATGCTTGAACTCCTTGAAGTCACTGAAGCCCGCTATATCAGTATTTTAGGTCATATTAAAAAAGAGCTGGATAAAGAAGGACTAAGTGGGTTTTTACAACAAGGCTATGTTATCACGGGCGGTGGTGCTGAAATGCGCGGATTATTGCCACTAGCCAAAAAAATCTTTGCCAATAAAGTAAACAAGGTCAATCAACACTCAGCGATTTCTGCCTATACCCAATATGGCGATGATGACAAGCTTCGCACCATTGCGGCAATGATTGGTGAGCGTAAATACCAAACCGCGTTTGGCACACTGTTATATAGTCAAAGTGAGGCGTTTCATCATAGCGAGAAAAGCTCACCTGACTCGTTGCAAGTTAAGCCCATGCGAGAAAAACTCAAAACTTTGAATAAATTTTTTGGTAAATTTTTCTAAAAAAGAGATGTTTAGTATTTTAAGAGTGCTCATGTTATGATTGACTCTAAAATCCACTAATTGTGTAATGATTTAATTGATATTTAATTTAATATGTTTGCTATTTATGCTGCTCAAGCCTACTTGACAGTATACGGAGATTTTCAATTATGGAAGCGAAGTTTAGTATTGTACAAGATCACACTGATACATTTGCCGATTCAGCCCGTTTAACCGTCATCGGTGTCGGTGGTGGCGGTGGCAATGCCGTTGAAACCATGGTACAAAATGGTGTAAAAGGCATTACCTTTGTCTGTGCCAATACCGATAGACAAGCGCTTGACCGCCTGTCAGCGCCCAATAAAATCCAGCTCGGTATCAAAAATAACAACCGTGGCTTGGGCGCAGGTGCTAATCCAGAAGTAGGGCGTGAAGCGGCAGAAAGCGATGAAGAACAAATTCGCCAATTGTTAGAAAATTCTGATATGGTATTTATTACCGCGGGTATGGGCGGTGGCACAGGTACAGGCGCTGCGCCTGTCATCGCCAGACTAGCCAAAGAGCTGGGCGTATTGACCGTTGCCGTAGTGACCATGCCATTTACCTTTGAAGGTGGCAGACGTAATAAAGTGGCTAGAGAAGGTATTGAGCAGCTTTCTAACTTTGTCGACTCCATCATCACTATCCCTAACGATAAATTGATGACAGTGTATGGCAAAATCTCTATGAAAGATGCCTTCAAAAAAGCCGATGAAGTCCTACTTCAAGCGGTGCAAGGTATCTCTAACATGATTTCAAAAGATGGTTTTATTAACATCGACTTTAACGATATTCGCACGGCAATGACCTCACGGGGTCATGCGATGATGGGTATCGGTAAAGGCAGTGGGGAAGACCGCGCCGAAATTGCCGCTGAAAAAGCCATCAAAAGCCCATTGCTTGACAATTTATTACTTAAAAATGCCAAAGGTCTATTGGTCAACGTGGTGGCTAGCTCAGACTTCAATTTTGAAGAGCAAGAGCGCATCACCCAAAAAGTGCATAGCTTGGTGGATATTGACGAAGCCAACATCTTCTACGGCGTGGTATTTGATGAAGATATGGGCGATGAAATCCAAGTGACCGTGGTGGCAACGGGTCTTACGCTAGATAATACCCCAAAGCACCCAGCTAGAGATTTTGTCTCAGATGCCTCTAGCACCCACAAAGTGGAAGCAGGCACGCATGAACCTGCGTATGCGGCACGCCGTGATATACCACAATCCATCCCTGCACCTCAGCCACCTGTACAGCAAGCTATCGAGCCTGCGCCAGCACAACCGCAATCCTCGCAGCCACAACGCACAGGCAACAGTATTCAAGATTATCTACGTCGCCAGCAAAATCGCTAAGATACTGTATGATTTTTTAAAAGCCCCACAGCTTAATCGTTGTGGGGTTTTTTTATCACTGTAGTCAATCATAAAGGTCGATAAAATCAATCAAGCATCACTATGATGTGGAAAGGGACAATGGTAGAATAGCCAAATGTAACAAATTATATCAACCTAGCTTTGGCTAAGGATGAGTGCAATCTACTAGGGGGCATTATGCAGCAGCGTACTATTCAACAACCCATCAATCTTGAAGGCATCGGCTTACATAGTGGTAACCCTGTACACCTGCGCTTTTCTCCTGCACCCATTGACTATGGGATTCAATTTTTACGTAGCGATGTGGCAGATGCACAGCCCATACCCGCTATCTATCATGCGGTAACCGATACCATGATGTCCTCAAATCTCACCAATGAATTAGGTCAGCGCATTGGGACAGTCGAGCATTTGATGAGTGCCATCGCTGCGCTTCAAATTGATAATTTACAAATCGAAGTGTCCGCCCCTGAAATTCCAATCATGGATGGTAGTGCCATCGAATTTGTGCAAGTATTGCAACAAGCGGGTATTGCCGAGCAAACGTCTGCCAAACGCTATATTCAGGTGTTGCAACCGATTGAGGTTCGCGTGGAGGATAAAGTCGCAGGATTTCGTCCCTACGATGGATTTGTGTTAGATTTCCAAATTGACTTTAATCACCCTGCGTTTAATGGCTCACATCAAAAGTTTAAATTGGATTTTAATGAAGGCAATTTTATCGAGCATATTGCCAAAGCGCGCACATTCGGCTTTTTAAAAGATATTGAGTACCTAAAAAGCAATAACTTAGGGCTTGGGGGTAGTATGCAGAATGCCATTGTTTTAGATGATAGCGGCGTACTTAATCCTGAAGGGTTACGTTTTGACGATGAATTTGTGCGCCATAAAGTACTAGATGCGATTGGTGACTTATACCTTGCCGGGCACCAGATTTTGGGCGAGTTTTATGCGTATAAGTCAGGGCATGCGCTCAATAATAAATTGTTACGAGCCTTATTTAGTGATGAAAATAACTATAAAGTTGTAACAAAGTATAACAATGTTAACTAGATTTATTTAGATTTATTAATTTTAGTATGTATTTTTACTAATCAAAAAACTTTATCTATTGTTTGATTAGTAACATTTTTTCATCAAGAAGTTATCATTTTATTACACTAAATAAACGTAACCAACCAACTTTAACATTTCATTTTTGGATATCTTTTTTTTAGGCATTGGCTACTATAAGCGCAGTAAAAATAAAAAAAAAGATATCTTTATCTACGAGGCTGATTGTAAATTTCTCCCTATATTTTTACTTTCACTTGCATAAGCCATTAATCTATTGATAAATCTTGCGATATCAGCAACATAATTTACATAAAATTACATTGTAACTTGGCTATTTTAGTCTTTTATCAGTTTTTGTAACGCCGTTCTAAGTGGCTCGTTGTCCGTGACAAGGTCACATAGCTGTGTTATATTTCGCTTCGTAGATTCGCTTAGCTCACACTTCTTTACATTGCTAACATTGTGATTACACTGTAAATTTGGCATTTGCGAGTCATAACTAGCTTTGACAATCACCACGCGAAAACGTAACTGATTAAATTGATGAAAATTGTTATCGAACGCTTGCAGGGTTGACAGTAGGTGCTGCTGGTTGTAATTGAGGTGATTGGCAAGGGTATGACTATTTGTACTAACCACAAGTCTAAACGATTCACAAGCAATCACTTGTAAGCTTGCTAAGACTTCTTGAGGCAATACGTTTTGCCAAGCGCTGCGAACATCGTCCGTCAACTGCTGTAATTGCTGCAGTTTTTTTTGAAACGGTAATTGATAGTTGGCAAGACGCTCAGTGCGAGAAGCAAGATGGTTGGTTGGTTTTTTCATAGTCAATGCGCAGTGTGGTAGGTAGTTAAGCGACAAAAATTTTGATTTAGTCTTAGTGTTAGGTCTTAGTGTAGGTGATTTCAAGACCAAATTATAGTGAATTAAATCTTGCCAATGCGCGGTAGTAGCGTTCACATGACATTGGCACAGGGTTTAATAGCATAAGGTTTAACAAAGGATAAAAGATGAAGTTAGCTCTAATCGCATTGCCAGTTGTTGCTTTAACCACAATGAGTGTTGCACAAGCTCAAATTCTATCGATTACCAATGCCGGTAAAACCAGTCAAGTTATTGTCCGTGAAGATGATGGTGAAGATTATTATCTGCCTTCAGACGCCGTCAATGCCGCTATCAAAAATCTAAGCCAGCAAACCCAGCAAAAAGAAGACCGCCTCGCAAGTTTAGCACAAAAGCTATCGACTCAGCCAACCACCATTATCAACATGCCGGCAATGGGCAGCTATGCAGGTAATGGCATGTTGACCGTACGTCCGATTGCTTCATCTGCGCGTATGAGTTCAGTTTTTGGCTATCGTATCCACCCTGTCACTGGTAAATCACAGTTTCATAAAGGCATGGATTTTGCTGCCCCCATTGGCACCCCTATTTATGCCACCGGTAATGGTGTGGTGACTTTCTCAGGTTGGGGTACAGGGTATGGTCGTTATGTTGAAGTAGATCATGGCAACGGTACTGTCACGCGTTACGCACATACCTCTGCAAACTATGTTAACGTTGGCGATACGGTGTATGCAAACCAGCAAATCGCGGCAGTAGGCAACACGGGTCGTTCAACAGGCGCCCACCTACATTATGAAGTGCGCCAAAATGGTCAAGCCATCAATCCACAAACTTACTTAGCAATGGCGCCAGCGCGTTAATCGTGACACTATCTCGGTATAAAAAAACTGGCTTATAAGCCAGTTTTTTATTTTTCGCTGTGCTATGGTTTAAAACGGTTTAAAACCATCATAATTTAGATGTTTATCCAGTGTGCCTTGTTATGAAAGTCCGCTGGCTGTGCATGCTGTATGGCCCAATAACTCATTTCATCGACTATTGGAGCTGAGTTATCTGCTAATCCATTATCTGGCGGTTGCTGAATCACACGCGTTGGATTTAGCGCATAATTACTATTTGCACCAACCAACTTGTCCAATGCTGATTTGGCAAATGTCATACCGACACGAAAAGTACCAACGCTAAACGCATATTGCTGCTGTACGGCTCGTACATGGGTAAGGAGCATTGGACTTGCAGAACACCAAAACACAAGCGCAAGCTCAGTATCTTGTGTAACGGCCTGGCTAAAAAAATTGATATCCTCACCATAAGTCAGCGCTGTGATAGGCAAGCGCCGAGGGGGTAATGCATTCGGTGTCCGATAGCTGTCAAAATAATAAAGATTAAACTCACCATTGGTCGCCAAATTGACCTCAAGATACGGGCTATCCGCTTGGCTATCTTTGGCAATAAAACACTCAAAACAATCTGCTTGCCATAAATAATCTTGACGCATCACACGTTGAAGTGCCAATGGGCTAAATGTCGGAAAATTTGCCCATAGACCAGCTTGTAGAGCGGTTTGACTATCATCAATCTTAGGATGGGCAGCATCAAATAAGAGCGTTAAAAATTTACTATCAGCAACCACATGGACTAAGAGCTGGTAGTCCAGTGTTGCCGATACGGTGAGTTGCTCAACCGGGATCGTCAGTGCAAATGTCTCACCCTGTAACGTGTCCATTGTAGCCTTAGCCAAAACGTACCAAGTTTGATAACTTAGGATTGGCGTCCAGATTGCGACGTAATAATAACACCATACGACCGATACTGGTGACCAAAATCGCATCAGTGGCTTCAGCAATCGCATTTGCCACAGCGTCACGATCTGCTTTGCTACCGGCTGGGATTTTTACTTTAATCAGCTCATGATCGGTCAGTGCGCGCCCAATTTCTTCAATAACGGTTGGGGTAACGCCTTGACCCCCAATCATTACCACAGGGTTTAGCTGGTGACCGATGCCTTTTAAATGTTTGATATCAGCATTTGATAAGCTTGAATTTGCCATAACTGTCAATTGACCTATAAAAAAATTAGCTAGCATTATACCATATTAATCATTTTGCCTAATAAATTATGGGCAATACATAGGCAAAAACACATAGGCAAAAACGCTGCCATGACTTATCAATCTACAAAAATCACTGGATTGAAAAAATCAATAGCCAATCCATGAGTTAACACAAGCTAACTGGGTGAAATATGCTAAAATAGCAGCCTTAATCCTTGAGATTGGCAAAATTTACCGATGGTCATTGTAGGGTGACTTTAGGTTTTTTAGCCAAATCCCAAGTGAAGAATTTTTAAACTATATATAAAGGGTAGTTTGTAGAGAATTATGGCAACGCGTATTACCAACAAAAAATTGTCCAAAAGTAGCCGTGCGTGGATGAAAGAGCACATTGACGACCACTATGTCAAACTTGCCCAGCGCGATGGCTATCGGGCAAGAGCGGCTTACAAATTGCTAGAAATCAACGAAAAACTGCAGCTGATTAAAAAAGGCATGACGGTGGTCGATTTGGGTTCTGCCCCAGGCAGCTGGTCGCAAGTTGCTGGTAAACTAGTCGGTGACAATGGCAAACTCATTGCCTCAGACATATTGCCGATGGATACGCTAGAGAATGTGACCTTTATCCAAGGGGATTTTCGTGAGCAAGAAGTCTTTGACAAAATTATGGCAGAAGTCGCTGATAAAAAAGTGGAAGTGGTGCTATCTGATATGGCGCCTAATACCTCTGGTTTTACCGCAGTCGATCAGCCACGCATGATTTATTTGTGTGAGCTTGCCATGGACTTTGCCGAGCAAGTGCTCCCTGAAGGTGGCACCTTAGTGATTAAGGTATTTCAGGGCGAAGGCTCTGATGCCTTACGAAAAAATATGCAGCAGCGTTTTAGTAAAGTGCGCAGTATCAAGCCTGCAGCGTCACGCGCACGCTCAAAAGAAATGTATTGGATTGCCACCAAATAAGCTAATTTGCTTTAATCTATCGGTGAAGCTGACTGGATAAAAATTGGTAATATGTTTTTACTAGAAAATAACAGAGAATTCGCTTGATAATGTTAATGTAAATCCATATATCATGCTATATTGAAAGATTAATGTAACGTCTATTTTTGGTGAAACATCTACCTATCTTTGGTAAATATTTTGATTTAACTCCACTTTTTTGATTAACCCCCTAACGCGAAGGATGAAAAACAACGTGAGCGACATGGTAAAAAATACCTTATTGTGGTTAGTTGTGATAGGGGTATTAGTGCTAGTCTTTAGCAATTTTGATACCCGCAATGAACCTGATAAGCTCAATTACTCCCAATTTGTCACTGCGGTGGCAACTGACCAGGTCAAAAGTGTCAAAATTGACGGTGAGCAAATTTCTGGCGAAAAGAAAAACGGCTCAACTTTTGAGACAGTGCGTCCTGCCGTCACTGACACTGAGCTAATGCCAAAGCTTATCAAGCATAATGTTGAAGTTCAAGGCGCCACCCCTGAACGTCAAGGTGTGATGATGCAATTACTGATTGCAAGCTTCCCAGTGCTATTGATTATTGGTTTGTTCTTGTTCATCATGCGTAATATGAGCGGTGGTGGTGCAGGTGGTGGTCGCGGCATGGGTCCGATGAGTTTTGGTAAATCTAAAGCCAAAATGTTATCAGAAGACCAAATCAAAGTGACATTTGCAGATGTAGCAGGGTGTGATGAAGCCAAGCAAGAAGTAACAGAAATTGTCGACTTCTTACGTGACCCAGAAAAATTTACCAAACTTGGCGCGACTATTCCACGTGGTGTGTTGATGGTAGGTCCACCCGGTACTGGTAAAACCTTGCTTGCCAAAGCGATTGCAGGTGAAGCCAAAGTACCATTTTTCTCAATTTCAGGTTCTGACTTTGTTGAGATGTTTGTGGGTGTCGGTGCAAGCCGTGTGCGTGATATGTTTGAACAAGCCAAGAAAAATGCCCCTTGTATCATCTTTATTGACGAGATTGATGCTGTCGGTCGTCATCGCGGCGCAGGCATGGGCGGTGGTCATGACGAACGTGAACAAACTTTAAACCAGTTATTGGTTGAGATGGATGGTTTTGAAGGCAATGACGGGGTGATTGTGATTGCGGCAACCAACCGCGCCGATGTACTCGATAAAGCGTTGTTGCGCCCAGGTCGTTTCGATCGTCAAGTGCAAGTTGGCTTGCCTGATATCAAAGGCCGTGAGCAAATTCTTCGTGTACACATGAAAAAATTGCCCTCAACAATTGGCGTCGATATTCGTTCATTGGCGCGTGGTACGCCAGGTTTTAGTGGCGCACAATTAGCGAACTTGGTGAATGAGGCGGCGCTATTTGCTGCACGTAACAACAAAGCGTCAGTTGATATGAACGACTTTGAAGAAGCCAAAGACAAGCTTTATATGGGTCCAGAACGTAAATCGATGGTACTGCGTGAAGAAGAGCGTCGTGCAACGGCTTATCATGAAGCAGGGCATGCCTTAGTGGCTGAAATGCTACCGGGTACTGACCCTGTGCATAAGGTGACTATTATGCCTCGTGGCTGGGCATTGGGTGTCACTTGGCAATTGCCAGAGCATGATCAGACTAGCGTCTATAAATCAAAAATGCTAAATGACATTGCGATTTTATTTGGTGGTCGTATCGCTGAAGAAGTCTTTATCAATCAGCAATCGACTGGCGCGTCAAATGACTTTGAACGTGCTACCAAAATGGCACGTGCGATGGTTACTAAGTACGGTATGTCAGATGCCATGGGTGTGATGGTGTACGAAGAAGATGAAAACCAAGGTTATTTTGGTGCCTCATCTCGCACTATCTCAGAAGCGACTCAGCAGAAAGTGGACGACGAAGTTCGTCGTATCCTAGAAGCGCAGTATGATATCGCACGTGCATTAATTGAAGGTAATGCGGACAAAATGCATGCCATGGTCGATGCGTTAATGAAATGGGAAACTATTGACCGTGACCAATTGCAAGACATTATGGCAGGTATCCCACCACGCGAGCCTAAAGTTTATCAAGAGCCTGTTAGAGTAAATTTTGATAAACCAAGCAATCCACCGTCAAGTGGTTCGGGCTTAACGCCGCCGCCGTTACCTGCAATGTAAATTATCCATGATATGAGTTACCCAAAAACCGCTACCAACTTGATAGCGGTTTTTTTGTTTTTCACTTAAAATAGTAAAAAATTTTAGCCATCATTGTGGACATCATGCAGTTACAGCCCATTCCCAACTTTGCCATTCATTATCATAATCAAACGCTCGATTTATCTTATCCCCGTATCATGGGTATTTTAAATGTCACCCCAGATTCATTTTCTGATGGCGGTCGATATAATCATGTTGACCAAGCCTTGCGTCATACCGAGCAGATGATCAGAGACGGGGCGACGATTATCGATGTGGGCGGTGAATCTACTCGCCCAAACGCCAGTCCCGTGAGTGAGCAAGAAGAAATTGACCGCGTCATTAAAGTGGTTGAAGCGATTAATCGCAGCTTTGGTGAGCAAGTGTGGGTGTCGGTTGATACCAGTAGCCCGACCGTGATGACACTCGCCAGTCAAGTCGGCGCCAAAATTTGGAATGATGTACGAGCCTTGACACGCCCCGATGCCATTGCTACCGCTGCTAAACTTTATATTCCTGTCATGCTCATGCACATGCGTGGTGAGCCAACAACCATGAATCAGCTAGATGATTATCAAGATTTATATAGCGATGTTATTAGCGAGTTACAGCAGCGCATTGATAAGGTTATGGCGGGTGGGGTCAGACGTGACAATCTTATCATTGACCCAGGGTTTGGCTTTGCCAAAAACGCCCAGCAAAATCTGGCATGGCTGAATGAATTTTATCGGTTGCATACGTTTAACTTACCTGTCATGGTGGCATTATCCCGTAAACGCTTTGTTGGGGAAGTCCTCAAGTCAGCCAATCTACCCCATGACCCTACCGATAGAGATGTTGCTAGTATGGTTGCAGGGCTATTTGCTGTGCAGCAAGGGGCGTGTATATTGCGCACCCATAATGTAGCAGCGACTAACGCAGGGCTTGCGATGTGGCAAGCGACCCAACAGGCAAAAGCTTCATAAAAATTTATAAATTACATAAATTTAACGCGCAACAACAAGGATTTATCATGAGTGACAACCAGCCAGAACCTACATTAGAGCAGCGCAAAGTTATCTATCGTGCCAGACGCGGTCTAAAAGAACTTGATTATTATTTTGACCCGTATGTGAGAGCGCACTATCTACAAGCCGACTCACAAGAGCAGCAAATTTTTGCAGAATTGGTGAAAGAAGAAGATCCTGATTTGCTGGACTGGTTTTTACACAATCAGCCGACCAAGCCAGAATTTGCTAATTTGATAGCCAAGCTCAAATCATTAAAAGCAGCCTCTTAATTTAAGATGAACGAGCGCTACTTATCGCGTCATAACACCGCATTTATTGATATTGATGCCACGCTCAAACCCAGTGTGGATAAAAAACTGCTTTGGGGGGCTTGTTTATGGGTGGTTGTTGGCATTTTGGCACTCGTACCTTTGGCGCTTACCTATAAACTTTTGCTAGGTATGGTCGCTATAGCCAGTCTTTGGTTCGGGCAAGTCTCTAGTTGTCACTTATTGGCTATTTCATCGTTACACGCCAAACCGCAAACTAACAATCAAACCTTACCCTATGACAACTTTGATTTTTTAACTTGGCAAATCCAGTGGGTACGTGGGGTTGTCAAAGTACCTAGACATCATAAGCAAGCGGTGTGGCAGGCAAATTTGCTGGGCATCGCTGATATGGGGTGCTTGGTGATTTTAACATTTGGCTTGATAGAATCAGCCCCAGCTAAAATCAGTGTAACCATTTGGCAAGACCAAGTCGATCGCGATACATGGCGGCAATTTAAGGTGCTAGCAAACACGCTGGGGCGATAACAAAAATGGTATATAAGTTATATTCAATATTGCTACAATTAAATCAACCAAGTGTTGAGGCGACTGCGCATTTTAGCTTGAACTTAAGTGCAGTTGGCAATGGGCGTGCATCAGTGCATTATTATTGGTGATATACGACAATCATTGAAAAAGATAAAAGGGAATGACCATGGGTCTATTAACAAGTCTAGTAACACAAGTGGCGCAAAATGCCATTCAAAGCAAAATGGGCGGTCAAAGCCAAGCAGATATGGGCGGCCTAGGGAATATTTTTGGTAATGTTTTAGGCGGCGGGGTGCAGCAGCCACAAATGCAGTCAAATGGTTTTGGTTTGGATGATATCATCGGTATGGCGATGAACCAAAATCAAGGTATGTCCCAAGGTGGCGTGCTTGGACAAGTGCTAGGTAGCGTGCTAGGGGGTGGCATGGGCGGTGGTCTAGGTAGTGGTATGGGCAATAACGTGGGTATGAACCAATTTCCACAAAGTCAAAGTGGCTTTGGTGGTAAAGGTATGTTAATGGCGGCTTTGTTGCCAATCGCGTTAATGTTTATTCAGCGTAATGGGGGTCTATCAGGCGCTTTTAATAAAATCCAAAATATGGGATTTGGGCATCAAGCCAACTCTTGGATGAGTGCGCATCAATCAAACCAACCGCTGGATGCTAATGATATCAATCAGCTATTTGATAATGATGAGTTGGCGCAAGTTGCGTCACAAACTGGTGTCGACCAAAGTGAAGTCCGTCAAAGTATGGCGGAGCTTTTGCCACAGTTATTTGATAGTTTGACGCCAAATGGCGATACCCAAACTGAGAGCCAGGCCAACAAAGAAATCAGTGATATTTTATCGCAATTAGGAAATGCGAATCGCTAAATTAGTATGACTAAAAAAAGCTAGTGACAAACTGGCTTTTTTTATTGGGTTTTCCTGCGCTCTCTTGGGCAAATTTTGGTTTTGTCTATTTTATCTAAAGCGTTTATCTAAGGCGTAGGTGAGTGCTGACTGCTTTTTTATAAAACAGCTAAAAGTGAAAATCCGTCAAATCGACTTGTTTACCCGTCCAAAGCGCAAAACTTAATGCCCCTTGATTGACAAGCATTCCTAAGCCGTCCGAGGTTTTGGCATGTTTCGCCTTAAAAAAGTCCAAAAACGCGGAGGGTTTGCCATACATCATGTCATAGGCAAAATCGACCGTCATATCCTTGGCAAACGGCAAGGTGTCACCGCTCAGACCTATCGACGTTGCATTGATAATCACCTCAATATCGTTGGGCAAATCCGTCAAACTTGAAAAGGTGAGCTTATCGGTATCAAATAATCGGGTTAAATTCTCTGCTTTTTCTACTGTGCGATTGGCAATATGCAGCGATTTTACTTGCGCATCTAGCAACGGCAAAATCGCGCCACGAGTCGCCCCACCTGCCCCCAAAATAGCAACGTTTGCGTCTTTTAATCTGACGCCTTGCGACAATAAATCTGCCACCAAACCGCGACCATCGGTATTGTCGCCATACAGCTTGCCGTCTTTGATGGCAAGGGTATTGACTGCACCCGCCAAGCGCGCGTATTCAGATAGCTCACCGCGCTGCTGGCACAGCGCAAATGCCATCTCTTTAAAAGGTACGGTCACATTTGCCCCTGTGCCACCGCCTGCAAAAAATGCTTCGATGACAGCGGTAAAGCTGTCGACATCGTTGGGACAATATTGGCGTTGGTAAGACAAGGTGATGCCCGTTTGTTTGGCAAAGGCTTGGTGCAAATCAGGCGATTTGCTATGGGCAATCGGATTGCCGATTACCATGCAATGATAACGGACGTTTGAATCAGGAATTGATGACATGGGAAAACCTATAATACGATGAGTAAAATTACCAATTGCCACCACTTTACAATAACTATGGCTGCGACATCAATGCTGGGTTTTGATTGACTGGGTTATGATTGGGTGGGTGTAAAGCGTAGCATTTCATCGATTTGGCTAAAAATAACAACAAAAGCGTACTGTTAACCGCTATCAATGCCTTGTTACAATGCGCTATTCACACCAACCCGTTATACAATACACAATGAAGCTAATTGCCCGCAAACCGCTTTTTTTACCGCGTCAAAACCGCTCAGAACATCCGATAGACGCTACCCAAAAAGGCGCTACCCAAAATAAACCCACTTGGCCAAAAAATCTTGGCGGGGGGTGCATTATTCTAACACTCACCTTAACTGGCTGTGATAAGGTCAAACAAATCGCCTCACAACGCAATGCCAGTGTGACCGCTAGCACTACCGCATCGACCACAGCCGCCAATCCGTCTATCAACCCTACCTCGCAGCCAACGCCTGTGGTCTATCCCATCAATGAATGGCAGCAACAAACGCTGGCAAACAAAGTCAGTATTCACGATATCGACGCTGTGACGTTATTATTGGGTCAACCCATCACCATTGATACGCAAAGTTTGGACTACCGAAGCAATGTGGCAAGTAAATATAGTTTTGCCAAAACCGGTGAGCCGTATTTTGATTTGCTTGATTCGCCTATGTATATCGAGTTACAGTGGTATTATGCCAGTGCCCATGACAATGCCAGCGTTAAAAACACCAGCATCCAGCATGCCAAAACAGCGTTTCAGCTGACCCAAAATTGGTTTGGGCAAGACGGCTCAGACATTGTTGCCCACATGGTGCAAGGACAGCCGATTAAAAATGCGAGCTACCACGGAATTTTGGTAGAATTAGCACGCTGTGACAATTATCATTGTGATTTGGTGGTCAGAAAACCCACTGTCACCGCCAAAACCGCTAAAAAAAGCGGCTGATTGCTGCGGCTTTCACTGTCATACGGTCAACTATCAATTTAATCAAGTAGCCAAATAACCATGTGGTATTCATTATCTGATGCTCAGTATGCCAAGCAAACGCCAATCACCGCTATCGATATTGATTCACGGGTCATAGCGTATGGCGATGGGTTTTTTACCACCATGGCGGTAGTTGCAGGACAAATCAATTGGCTGAGTTACCATTTAGATAGAATCGACGAGAGTGTCCATGCGTTACAACTTAATTTAACCAACGCGGACTTAGACGCCTTCAATTTAGACTCAGTCAATTTAGACGCAGCCAATTTAGAATCCCCCAATCATACTATCCGCGCATACTTTAATAGCCAGTTAGCCAATTTTGCTAAAACCCTCAATCACGGTATGCTCAAGCTGATAGTCTGCCGAAAAAACCAACCTATCAAAGGCTATGGATTTTGCAACTCTGAATTTGACGCTTTTATTAAGCTTATGCCCACGGATAAGCCATTAGCACAGCAAGCCAATCAAGTCATCATCCAACCTGCCGCTACCGCCATCTGTCTTACGCAGCAAATTGCGTGTTTACCAAAACCCTTGGTAGGGCTTAAGCTACTAAACGCCCAAGATAAAGTGATGGCAAGTCACGAGCTGTGGCAGCACCAAACTCAAGATGCGCAAATGATTGATGGGCTGGTACAAGATGTGATGGGGCATTGGGTAGAAGGTACCTTTTGCAATGTGTTTTATCAGCTTAATCATGAAAACGTGTGGTACACACCGCCCATCAACCGCTCAGGGGTAAAAGGGGTGATGCGGCAGGTGTTATTGGCTAAGTTTGCCAAGTACAATAGGGCGCATGAGGAGCGGTATTTAGCCAGCGAGGAGTTAGCCAATATCACAAGCTTGTTTTTTTGCAATGCGGTACGCGGGATTTTGCCGATTCAAGCATTGATACTACCCGATGGACACCCAAAGGCGCTTGATTTGACCCCAATCCATACGCAAAAATTAACTTAAATCGTGTTGCTGGTAACTAAAAAAAATTGCTATTTTTGTCATTAATTGTTAAATTCTCGCTTATTGAGTCAATATAAGCCTTCTCTATGAACGACCCATCTAATAACAACCTGTCTAGTACCCCAGGCGGTTCTGAGCATCATCCTACTCAGCCCAGTGACGCCCCTCACGCCGCAGATATTCCAGATTCCCAATTGCAGGACAATCATAGCAAAGATAAGGGTATCGATGGCGAGGATATCACGGATAAGGATGACGAAGACCCGCATAGCAAAAACGTCAATGGCAATGATGCTTGTCTGATTAATCGTTCAACGCGAGAATTCAATGACAACATCACCGGTAGAAACAAAAAAAATAAATACCGTCTATTGGGGCTGCTCGGGTTTATTGTATTGGTGCTGGGTTGGTTGTTGTTTGCCTGGTATAACACCCTATACGGCACTATCACCCAACCAAAGCAGATGGTGACCATCAATAAAGGCCAAACCTACTATGCGCTGGTAGACGACTGGGATAAAAAGAAAAAACTGTTCGTCGCGCCACTTGCCAAACTATATATCAAAATGACGGTGGATAAACCGCTTCATTCAGGGGTGTATCAACTGCCTGAAAATCCAAGTTTTGCCAATTATTTAGCCATGCTACAACAAGGTGAGAAAGTCGCTTTTATTAAAGTGCAAATCATTGAAGGTAAAACAGCCAAAGATTTATATCAACATTTGACGGACAATAAAGGGATTAAAAAAGAAGTTATTCAGGGCGGCAAAGTTGACGTTGATAAACTTGGGCTCAATATCCCTGCTGACTATCACCCAAATGGCAACCTTGAAGGTTGGTTCTCACCGGATACCTATTACTTTAATGAAGGCAGTAGTGACAAAAAAGTGCTAACGCATTTATTTAACCGTCAACACACAGCATTGATGGAAAACTGGAACAATCGCCAAGCCAATCTGCCGTACAAGACACCATATGAAGCGCTGATTATGGCATCGATTATTGAAAAAGAAACCAGTGTCGAAAGTGAGCGGGGTGAAGTGGCAGGCGTGTTCGTCAATCGTCTAAAGAGAAATATGCGCCTACAAACCGACCCTACCGTGATTTATGGCATGGGCGATCGTTACGATGGCAATATTCGCAAATCTGACCTTGAAGAAAAAACCGCTTACAACACCTACCAAATTGACGGTTTACCACCAACACCGATTGCCTTACCAAGTATTGCATCGATTAAAGCGGCACTTAACCCAAATCAAACCGATTCGCTATATTTTGTGGCAACAGGCAATGGCGGTCATAAATTTACCAGTAATTTAGAAGACCATAACCAAGCAGTGCAAGACTATTTGCGGGTGATGCGTGAAAAACGCGCCAGCCAAAACAGCCAATCAGGTCAGTAAAAAACGATACCCATGCAAACAGCTGCGAAAGCCCCTATTAGCGAACAATTTATCTCATTTGAAGGTACCGAAGGGGTGGGTAAGTCCACCTTGATTGCCAATGTGGCAGCGCATTTGACCGCGCAAGGCATCGACTTTATCCAAACCCGTGAACCGGGCGGCAGTCCGTTTGCTGAGCAGTTACGCGCCATGTTACTTGACCCAGCAACGACCATGACAGAGGACAGTGAACTTTTATTGATGTTTGCGGCGCGTGCCGATCATGTGGCGCAAGTGATTTTGCCCGCGCTCGCTCAGGGTAAATGGGTGCTGTGTGACCGCTTTACTGATTCCACCATTGCCTATCAAGGGTTTGGGCGCAAACAGGGCGATAGGGCAGAACTTAGCAAAATTGAATTACTGATTCATCAGTTTGTGGCAAAAATGCCAGATATGACCATTTGGCTAGATTTACCGGTCACAGAAGGGATGAGCCGTGCCAAAAATCGCGGCAAACTAGACCGCTTTGAGCAAAATCAGCTAGCGTTTTTTGAGCGGGTGCATCAAGGATTTGCTTATCAAGCAGCGCAGCAACCGCAGCGCGTCAAACGCATTGATGCGCAGGGTACACCTGATGAAGTGTTGGCAAAAGTGCTAACGCAGCTGGGTATTTAATGTTGTTATTTAGTGTCATTACTTAGTACCATAAAGCTTTTAACATCATTGTGAAAAAAGGGGATGATAAACATCCCCCTTTTTTATTTAACCCATACTATGGCATAGATGGGGTTAAAATCACGTCTGCCGCCACTGGCAAAGTTTGCGGAAAGTCTTTGTTGTAATGCAGTCCACGCGATTCGTGGCGAAGTAGCGCCGAGCGCACAATCAGCTCAGAGACTAGCAGCAAATTACGCAATTCAATCAGATTTTTGCTGACCACAAAGTTGGCGTAGTAATCATTTACTTCTTGTTTTAACAACAAAATGCGGTTGAGTGCGCGATGCAGGCGTTTATCCGAGCGCACAATACCAACGTAGTGCCACATGCTTTGGCGCAGCTCATCCCAGTTTTGCAGCACGATGACTTCTTCGTCAGGGTCGGCCACATCTTGGCTGTCCCAATCAGGGATAGTAGGAATGGGGGGAACGCGATTTTCTGCAAATGCAGCGGCAATATGCCGCGCTGCACTCATCCCGTACACAAAACATTCTAACAGCGAGTTACTCGCCATGCGATTGGCACCATGCAGACCCGTAAAGGACGTTTCGCCCATGGCATATAGATTAAGCACGTCGGTTTGGGCATTTTCATTGACCATCACCCCACCACAGGTGTAGTGAGCGGCGGGTACTACAGGGATTTTATCTTGGGTCATGTCAATGCCCAGCTCTAGTAGCCGCTCATATAGCATAGGGAAATGACCTTTAATAAAGGCTGGTTCTTGATGCGTAATATCTAACCAAACATGACGTATTCCTAGTCGCTTCATCTCAAAGTCGATGGCGCGAGCCACGATATCACGCGGTGCCAGCTCACCCCGTTCATCGAAACGAAGCATAAAACGCTCACCTTCTGGGTGTTCTTTGGTTGCTGGCAGGCGCAGGTAGGCACCTTCACCGCGCATGGCTTCGGTGATTAAAAACGAACGCGCTTCTGGATGATATAGACAAGTAGGATGGAACTGATTAAATTCCAAATTCGCAACGCGGCAACCTGCGCGCCATGCCATCGCGATACCATCCCCCGTGGCAATATCGGGGTTGGATGTATACAAATACGCTTTTGATGCCCCGCCGCAGGCTAAGGCGATAAACGGTGCGGTAAAGGTGATGACTTGATTGGTATTCAAATCAAGCGCATATAGCCCCACGGCACGATTGGGCTCGGTAATCGGACTGTAGTTGTGTTTGCTAAGTTTATGGGTGGTGATGACATCAATGGCAGCGACATACTCAAACAGTTTGACATTCGGACATTGTTTGACACGTTTGACTAACGAGGTAGAAATGGCCACCCCAGTGGCATCTGCCGCATGGATGATACGACGTTTGCTATGACCGCCTTCACGGGTCAGGTGCAAGGTTTCGTTTTCATCCAAGGTAAATTTGACACCTTGTTTGAGCAAAAACTCCACCGCTTCTCGGCTATGCTCCACTGTAAAACGTACCGCATCTTCATGACAAAGACCTGCCCCTGCAATCAAGGTATCATCGACATGCTCATCAACCGAGTCATCATCCGATAGTACTGCTGCCACGCCGCCTTGGGCATAAAAAGTGCTGGCTTCGGTGAGCTTGTCTTTTGCCAAAACCGCAATCGATAGATGGCTTGGCAAGGATAAAGCTAACGATAAACCTGCACCGCCACTGCCAACAATTACCACATCAAACGCGTGGCGATGGTTAGCCTGTGCTTGCGGCTGGAGAGTTTCTTTGATAGGGGAGTTTGACACATTAACGCTTGCTGTCATAACGCTGACGTCCTTCAAATTAATGAGTTAAAGAGCCAAAAAATCTAAGCAAGCGCTGAGCAAATTGGGTCAGCGTGCTGTATTTAAAAGGCTGTGTTTAAAAGGCTATTTTAAAAGCTATGGTTAAAAGGCTATGGTTAAAAAGCCATGGGAAAATAAGCTATCATATCAGCTTTTATAAATGATGGCGGATTTTTTCTATGGTTTGTTTTTTAAGTAGCTAGCCCATCTAAATAGCCCATGGTTAAGGCTAAACAGGGTACGACGTATGCAAACGCGCTCGTCTTTGTTTTGCCGTCGCTGACAGACAATGGGGGAAAATGCAAAGTCAGGCGTTTTTTAAAGCAATTTAATACAAAAAACTCGCCTAGCTGTTAATCCATTTTTTGCGATATGATGATAGTTTAAATTGTCATATTCATCATTGCCATTTATAATGGGCGCTTTTTTTATACGTATTTGTCATGCAAATTATTGATTATTCAGTAAATTTAGGTAACGCTTGATATGGGTGGTAGCATGATTGGCAGTTGGCTAGGTCATCTTGGAGCGCTCATTGCCGTTTTGGTAATCCTATGGTCGTGCCTAAAAACCGTGCAGCTCAAAGCCCGAACAGATAACTTGCAAATCCTGCTGCAACTGGTCAGCTTTTACGCGCGCTATTGGTTTGTTTGGTTGTTGCTGTGGGCAAACGTGCAACTGCTGTATGACAACCAAATCATCTACTGGCTACTTATCGCGTTATCCTTGTTGTATATTTATATGAGCTGGGTTGAGCCCAATCGGCTGCGCGTTTCGCATTGTTCAATTAATTTGACCGCATCTGCGACCTATCAGCCTGCGACCGATATTTCACTGGCTGCGTCATCATCAAAATATATCACACCACAAGCTGCAAAAATTGCGGTGCTGAGTGATATCCATGTGGGTATATTTTCTAACCCCCATCAGTTAGCGCGTTTGGTGAAATGCCTTAATCGCTTAGATGTTGATGCGGTGCTGATTTTGGGTGATTGGTTATATCAAGCGACAACTTTGGATGCCCATCTAAGCCCATTTAAAACGCTGAACAAGCCTTGCTATACCGTCCTTAGCGATGCCGATACCCAGCAGGTTGTCGATGATGCACAAAATAGCGAACCTGCTAGCAATATGCAGTTAATGAATATTTTGCCAACCTTCGGTATTCAATTATTGCCTGAGCAAGGCTTGCGCATTGCCGGGATAAAAATCATAGGCATTCATAATGGCAGTACAATGGATTTACCGCGCGTGATTGAACAGCAGCGCAGCGCGGGGCAGCCATTAGTGATTGCCACCCATGATATCAAGCAGTTAGAAGCCAATCCGCGAACCTTAAGCGACGCCAACAACGATACTTTGGTGATTGCGGGGCAAACCCATGGTGGGCAGGTCAATATACCTATAGTGACACCGCTGATGGTCAGAGCATTGACAGGTAATAAACTGGCGGCGGGGTTACGCAGACCCGATGCAGCCAAACAATCCGACAATCATCCCAAAGTATTCAATGAGAATGACAAACCCAGCAAACGCTACCAAGTATGGGTGAATACTGGGATTGGCATGACAGGGTTGCCGTTTCGGTTTAACTGCCCGCCTACCATTGATGTGCTAACCATCCAAGTTCAAACGGCTGATGCTTAACCCATACCATTCGCCACTGTAAGCCAGCGACTATAAACCAGCTGCTGCCTTATTATCTGGTTGAGTGGGGTCTATAACCTGATTTGCTACAGCGGTGGAGAAACTTGCGTTTGCTATCAAAGCGCTTAAACTTCGCCCCAAATGTATGCTACACTAGACAAAAATTTTCAAAAAATTGTCGCAGCTGTTACATATTCTACTTAAGGTTTTGTCCAAGGTATTGTTATGACCCCCATTTTAGATAAACTACAAGGCTCTATGGTCGCGCTTATTACACCTATGCATAGCAATGGTGACGTCGATTGGCAATCATTGGCAAATCTCATTGATTGGCAAATCGAGCAAGGTACGGACGTACTGGTATCGGTTGGTACGACGGGTGAATCCGCAACCTTATCGATGCAAGAGCATGTGGACGTCATTGAATTTACCATGAAGCAAGTGGGTGGTCGTATTCCCGTCATCGCGGGTACCGGCGCTAACAATACAGTTGAAGCCATTGAGCTGACCCAGCACGCCAAACAGGCGGGCGCTGATGCCGTGCTGTTGGTTGTCCCCTACTACAACAAACCGACCCAAGAAGGGCTATACTTACACTATAAAGCCATTGCTGAAGCCGTGGACATTCCCCAAGTGCTATACAACGTACCCGGGCGCACTGTTGTTGATATGCAGCAAGCAACGGTCGAGCGCTTAGCGGACATCGAAAATATCATCGCAATTAAAGATGCGACCGGTGACGTGGCGCGTGGTGCCAAACTGATTGAAGCAGTAAAAGGCCGTATGATTGTATTGTCAGGAGATGATGAAAGCGCGCTTGCGCTGATGCGTCATGGGGCAAAAGGCAATATTTCAGTGACCGCCAATGTCGCGCCAAAAATCATGAGCCAAATTTTTGGCTTGGCACTCAAAGGTGAGTTTGAACAAGCCGAAGCATTAAACCAAAAAATAGCCCATTTACACCAAGATTTATTTATCGAGTCAAGTCCAATTCCTGCAAAATATGCGTTACACAAAATGGGTCATATTGAGCAAGGTATCCGTTTACCATTAACTTGGCTTACCCCAGAACACCAACAAGTGATGGATGAAGCACTTGCCAAAGCAGGTTTACTATGAAAAAAACACGCAGCACCAACCGCAATCGATTCAACGCCCAGCTAGCCCTAGCGATTATTGCCTCTGCTAGCATTGCTATGACAGGCTGTACTACTTTTAAACGTAAAGTTGGCGACAATTCTTTGGACTATACCAAAACCAAAAAACTTGAACCCATCCAATTACCGGCAGATGCACAAACGCTACCTTTTACGCCAGTTTATGCAGTGCCGCAATCGGGTGAAAATACGTTAAAAATCACAAAAGAAGGCAGTAAGCGTTTTGAGCTACCGCGTCCAATTAGTACCGTAAAATAAAGAGTGGCTGATAGCATCTATGATCTATGATAGTTGGCAGCTGGTGTTGCTAACCGCGTATCAGCCAATCGATGCAACTGTCATAAATTAGCTACCCTAAGCCAACCTTAGCCAATCTTAAACAGCCATTTGGGAATTACCATGCAAAAACTCGATTTACTTTATAAAGGCAAAGCAAAATCCGTCTTCGAAACTGACAATCCAGATTATCTGATTTTAGAATTTCGTGATGATACCTCTGCGTTCAACGGCGAGCGTATCGAACAGTTAGCGCGTAAAGGCAAAGTCAATAACCGCTTTAATGCCTTTATCATGCAAAAACTCAGCGAAGCAGGCATCGAAACCCATTTTGAACAGCAATTATCGGATGAAGAAGTGCTGGTCAAACGCCTAACAATGATTCCCGTCGAGTGTGTGGTACGTAATTATGCGGCAGGCAGCCTAGTACGTCGCTTAGGCTTACAAGAAGGTCAAGCGTTGACGCCACCTACCTTTGAATTATTCTATAAAGATGACGGTCTGGGCGACCCGATGGTAAATGATTCGTTAGCGGTATCACTCGGCTGGGCAACGCAAGCACAACTGGATGAAATGAAAGCCTTAACCTTTAAAGTCAATGACGTGTTATCAAAAATGTTTGATGACGGTGGTTTGATGTTGGTGGATTTTAAACTAGAATTTGGGGTATTCAAAGACCGTATCGTACTGGGCGATGAGTTCTCGCCCGATGGTTGCCGCGTCTGGGACAAACAAACCAAGAAAAAACTGGATAAAGACCGTTTCCGTCAAAGCCTAGGTGATGTGGTCGAAGGTTATGAAGAAGTTGCCCAGCGTATTGGCGTGTCTTTGGTTGATGAGTCAGGTCGATAAATCGGACGCATTCATCAAGCTAGCTAATCGCTACAGCGAATCTAATTAAATCCAATTAAATTTGGATGATATGTAAAATAGATAAACATCTAAAACTGGGGCTTGCTCCAGTTTTGTGTTTTTAGCAGGTTATTTAAGTTTAAATTTTTAGCCCTCAATATGATTAACAAAAGAGTCTTTCATTTGGACAACCCTATCACTCATCAATATATCAAGCACCCGCTCACCACCTTGACCCAATTCAATCGCAATCCTAGACCTTGGCATATGCCGTTGTTTGTGGCATTTGCGATTAGTTTTCCAGTGATGGTCGGGGCGTATCTGGGTGATTTGCGCATGGGGCTACTCGCGTCACTCGGTGCGATGGTGATTTTAAACTTACCCTATACTGGGTCGTTATTGTCTCGCATGACCACGGTATTGGCGTGTAGTTTTGGGATGGTCGCGTGTTTTGCCGTTGGTTTGGTCGCCCACAACGTACCCATCTTGACAATTCCCCTGATGTTTTTTGTGACCTTTTGGTGTACGCTGTTTAGCCGTTATTATAAGTTACCACCGCCTGCTGGGCTGTTTATCATCATGGCTTCAGCGATTGCGCTGTTTATGCCTGCACCCGTGTCACAAATCCCACAGCTGATTGGCGTGGTGGTATTGGGCACGTTGTTTGCGGGGATGGTGGCATGTTTTTATGCGTTACTGCTGATTTATAACAAGCCTGTCTTACCGGTAAACACACCGATGCCCGTGCGGGAGATTTTGGGTGATACGCTCATTGTATCGGCGTTTATCGCTTTATCATTGCTGCTCGCGCTGTGGCTAGAGATGCCCAAACCATATTGGGTGCCGATGAGCTGCTATGTCATCATGCAAGGGATGAATTTTCAAAGCATGTGGGGCAAGCAGATACATCGGATTGTGGGTACGGCGATTGGTATGCTGCTAGCTTGGCTATTGCTATCGGTGCATTTGAGCGATATGGGTGTGGCGCTAGGCATTTTTGGCATGATGTTTTGTATTGAAACTTTTGTGGTACGCCATTATGGGGTGGCGGTTATTTTTATTACCCCACTGACCATCTTTTTGGCAGAGTACAGCGCGGTGCAGCCTACCGCAATCAGTGAGATTATCGTCACGCGGTTTTGGGATACCGTGCTCGGCTGTCTCATGGGTGTGCTAGGCGGTATTGTCATTTTATCACCGATAGTGAGGCAAAAATTACAAGTCATCGTCGATAAAATCGTGGCGAAATTGCCAATTTAGCTTTTTTATCCAAAAAAACAAAAAAGCCACTCGATAATCTGGGTGGCTTTTTTATAATCTTTAAAATTCATTGTTAAAAATAATCTTTAAAACTAACCGCTAACATGAATCGCTCAATCCCAAGACAGTCATCACCCCATCGAGTCCTGCGACGGTTACCGCATAATCTGCTTGGTCGCGCACAATCGGTTTGGCGCGATAGGCAATACCGATATCAGCTAGCCCTAGCATTGGCAAGTCATTAGCGCCATCGCCGACAGCAACAGTCTCTGACAGCTTAATGCTTAGACGCTGTGCTACGGCTTGCAAAATTTCGGCTTTACGCTTGCCATCTACAATCGCTGAGGTGATTTCACCTGTCACTAGATTATCGACGATATCTAGGTCATTGGCATAACTCTCATCCATCCCTAAGCTGTTTTTCACGTATTCGGCAAAATAGTTAAAGCCGCCTGAGACCAATACCACATAGTAACCATGATTTTTCAGTGCGCTAATCAAGCGTTTTGCCCCTGGGCTAAAGGTAATGTGATTGGCAATAATGTCTTCGAGCACCTCACTTGATAACCCTTTAAGCAAAGCCACACGGCGAGTAAAGCTTTCGGCAAAATCAATTTCCCCGCGCATGGCAGATTCGGTGATCGTATCGACTTGCTCACCAATCCCGGCTTTTTTTGCCAATTCCACAATCACTTCTTGCTCAATCAACGTCGAATCCATATCAAACAACGCCAGTTTATGCGGGCGCACCAATGTCGCAAGGGGCATGACATTGATATCTACGTGATAGAGGTTGTTGGCGGCGACTTGTTTGACCCGTTGGGGTAAGTCGTTGATATCGCTATCTAATTCTAGCGTCACAATCCAGCGAATCGTCGTCACAGGGCTGGTTTGCTCAGCTTGGGCGAGCGTGTCATTGGCTTGCCAATCAAGCTCATTGACTAAGGTGTCTTGATGTAAGAGGCGAATGGCAGGATGAAGGCTTGCAAGGGTTTGGCTAATTTGGCTCAATAGCCCCAATTCAAACTTGGCAGCGCTTAGGGTAATCGCGTAACTATGGGGAAAATGCTGATTAAGTTGATACAAAAAATTCGTCGTCATGGTAGTTTACCCCTTGTATGCCAAAAAAATAAACATGATAATGTAGCATTTAATCGCTCCTAAAGAAAGTTTAATCTACCCATGAATCATCTAGCCCCCCGTCAAGGCAAATTCGCTATTGTGCTACTTATTAGTTTTTGTTTACATTTTTTGATGCTTACTTTTAGTAGTGAAAAATCCCAATACGAGCAGCGTACCCAAAAGGGTGAAAAAATTGTTGAACAGTTAGCCAAAGAAGCCATGGTGGGCATCACCAGCCAAGATAGAATTAGCCTGAGCGTCTTGGCAAACCGCTACCAAGTTGATCAGGAAGTCGCCAAGCTTGTCATCAGTGACCAAAACAACCAGCCGTTGGTGCAAACGGGACAAGCGCAAAACGAAGTGGGGCAGGTGATTGACAAACCCATTATCCAAAATAATCAAGTTCTTGGTCACGCCACCATCACCATGAAAGCGGTCTCCAAAGGCGAGATTGTCAGTAGTCAATGGTTGTTTGTATTAGGGTCAGCAATTTTGCATGGGTTTTTATGGCTGATTTATGGCTATATGGCGCGCCCAACGCAGGAACAGCTTGCGCAATTGGGTGAAAAAGTCCAGCAGCATATCGCGCTTGCCCGTGGTAGCCTAGCACCTAGCAACAGGGTATTGACAGCCGATGGTGAATTGCAGTTAGACGAAGACACCTTGTACAATAAAGCAGGGGATAGCAGCGCCACCGCGCAACCTGCCGCCACTGGCAAAACCATCAATGATTTTTTAAATCGAGAAAAATCAAAATCCGCTAAAGACGACCCCCAAACCCAGCCTACAGCCACTGATGCGACTGCCAATCTGGCTCAAGAAACGACGGTAGACAGCCAAAAACAGCCTGAAATTGAATTACAAATTCATTTTTACGACCAGTATCATCTGCTAAAACGGGTGGCACCTGAAGTTGCAAAACCGTATTTTCAATTGTGTAATCAGCTATTGATGCGCGCATCAAACAGCTTGTTTAATTCGTCAAACAATGTGTTAAATCGCTATATCAAAGACGTGTATATCAAAGACAACTCGCATTTTAATGCCAACGGCGCGGTCATTCATCTAGCAGGTAAAGCCGAGCAATTGCCACTGGCAGCGGTGCTGTTGTCAAAATTGTTGATTATCCTCAACCAAGTGGTATACGAAAAACACCGTGAGCTATCGCGTTTTGCCTTGCCATTTACTATTGGCACCAGTATCAGTCATCGATTCGGTGACGTACAAAAACTGATGGCAAACCACGCCAAAGAAGATGGTTTATTGCTCCTGTATCCGCTCGATTTGCTTAAAACTTTAGATGGTAAAGTGCAGTTTAAAAACCTGCAACATCCGACCACTATCACAGAGCGTGAGATGGTTTGGTACAACGGTTTATCAGAAACCTTGATGACCGAACTCATTGCCAAACGCGATGATATTTTGACCGCCACAGAAAAATAAACGAATCATGGCTATTTTTTCTTTCGCCACTTGACTTGACCGACAAAACCCATTATAAGGCTTTATGAAATTGCAAATTTATCGAATCGACCAGCGAAAGGAGCACTAAATGGCTGATCCAGATATTGATGATAGCTTTGAAGATGACAATTTTGATGATGACGATGACGCGCGACTCGTGGATGACGACGCATCGGGTCGAAGTCGGGCAAGTAGTCTTGAAAAACGTCGTTTGATTGATAATTTATTGGAAGAAAAGCGTCTAGAGCGCTCACTCAAAGACAGCTTTGATGACGATCTTGATGACTTAGACGATGACGACGATTTTGATGATGATGAGTTGTAAGTCAAGCAAAAGGTTAATACACTAGGTATTAACCTTTCTTTTTTCAATCCGCTTTTTTGATAGCATACTAGGATAACCACCATGGATTTTGATGATTTAATCGATTTTTTAGACAGTGATGACAACGAATTTGGGCTATCGAGCATCGCCACACACGGCTTTTTAACCGCCTCTATTGTCGGTAAACCTTTAGATAATTGGCAAACTTATCTTTTTGAAGGGCATGAACAACAAGTCAAGTCAGAGGTGCTAGCAGCCATTGAACAGTGGCGTGATGAGCTGCAAGCTATGCTGCAAGATGAGCGTGAAATTGAGCTACCTTTTGATGTCGAAGAGACTGACTATCTCGATATTGAAAACTCAGAAATCAGCGAATGGTCGGTGGGCTTTGTTGATGCCATGTATGCCAGCGATGACGAAGAAGATGATTGGTTTGATGATGACGACAGCGAAGAAGATGTGGCAATGCTGACGTTACCGATGATTTTGTTTAGTGGCATTGATGAAGACCAACCTGATATGCAAGAGCTACTCAAAGACCCAGAAACCATGAGTCAAATGGCACAAGCCATAGAAAAAAATATCGTTGAGCTGTTCTTACTCTTTCATACCAATGATTAATGGTAGTCACAAAAAAGGGCAATCGCATCGATTGCCCTTTTTTTATTTACCGCATTATTTTTGCTCTAGTTGTGGTACGTCTGAGCCATGGGCATTAGATAACAAACCTGCTTGGCTATATAACGCTAATTTAGCCCGGGTATCTGAAATATCAAGGTTTCGCATGGTCAGCTGACCGATACGGTCCATTGGCGTGAACGCCGCATCTTCAACTTTTTCCATCGATAGGCGTTCTGGTTGGTAGGTCAAGTTGTCAGATTTAGTATTTAAGATGGTATAGTCATTACCGCGGCGTAGCTCGATGGTGACTTCACCCGTGATAGCTTTGGCGACCCAGCGCTGGGCGGTTTCACGAAGCATCAAGGCTTGTGAATCAAACCAGCGACCTTGGTACAACAAGCGACCTAGGCGTAAACCATTGATACGGTACTGCTCGATGGTGTCTTCGTTATGAATCCCAGTGACCAAACGCTCATAGGCAATGTGCAACAGCGCCATGGCAGGGGCTTCATAGATACCCCGTGATTTGGCTTCGATGATACGGTTCTCAATTTGGTCACTCATACCAAGACCATGACGACCGCCGATTTCGTTGGCTTTTAAAATCAAATCCACTGGGCTATCAAAGGTTTCGTCATTGATTGCCACGGGCATGCCTTGTTCAAAGCGTACCGTTACTGTTTCTTTGTCGATTTTGACATTTTCATCCCAAAATGCCACACCCATAATCGGCTCAACGATGTGCATGCTGGCATCCAAAAACTCCAAGTCTTTGGCTTCATGCGTCGCGCCGAGCATATTTGAGTCGGTTGAGTAGGCTTTTTCTTTGGACATTTTGTAGTCAAAGCCATTGTCGATTAAGAACTGTGACATCTCGCTACGACCGCCCAATTCATCAATGAAGGTTTGGTCAAGCCACGGTTTATAGATTTTAAGGGCAGGGTTGGTGAGTAGACCATAGCGATAAAAACGCTCAATATCATTGCCTTTATAAGTTGAGCCATCGCCCCAAATGTTGACATCATCTTCTTTCATGGCGGTGACTAGCATGGTGCCTGTGACCGCACGACCCAGTGGCGTGGTGTTAAAGTAGGGCATACCACCGGTGCTGACATGAAACGCACCGCATTGAATTGCAGCAATACCTTCAAGCGCCAATTGCAAACGGCAATCAATTAAACGTGCTTTGACCGCACCGTATTGGTCGGCTTTTTTGGGAATGGCGTTGTAATCGTCTTCGTCAGGTTGACCTAAGTTCGCGGTATAAGCGTATGGCAGCGCGCCTTTTTGCTTCATCCAAAGTAGCGCAGCTGAGGTGTCAAGTCCGCCTGAAAACGCGATACCGACTTTTTGCCCGACGGGGACAGATTGTAAAATGGTGGCGTTATTGGTGGCATCGTTTGTGGTATCGTGGCTCATAACCTTTCCTATCAAGTCATCAAAAAATAATCTGTAAAATCAACCTATCGAATTATTGTAACATTTTTGTCAACGTGTTTTTCGCCATTTTTTGACAATTACCCATAATTTGTCACAATAAAAAAGCCAATCATTCGATTGGCTTTATCGGCTAAATAGCGGTTATTGGTACAATACTTCGACGATTTCGTACTCAACCTCACCGCTTGGGGTTTGGATTTTGGCTTCATCGCCTTCTGATTTGCCAATCAGACCGCGCGCGATGGGCGAGTTGATGGAGATTTTGTTGGCTTTAAAATCCGCTTCGTCATCACCCACAATTTTATAGCGTTTTTGCTCTTCCGTATCGAGATTTTCAATCACTACCGTAACGCCAAACACCACGCGACCTTCTTGCGGTAGTTTTAGCGGGTCAATGACTTCAGCCCCGCCCAGTTTGGCTTCGATATCGCGAATACGGGCTTCACAAAATCCTTGCTGCTCACGGGCAGCATGGTACTCGGCATTTTCTTTTAAATCGCCATGTTCGCGCGCTTCGGCAATCGCCGCGGTAATACGTGGACGGTCAACGGTTTTGAGCTGTTTGAGCTCTTCTTCTAAAGCCGCGTGACCTTGAGGCGTCATTGGATAACGTTGCATAGGGGATTCCTTTTGTCACAAATAGGGATTCAAACGGCAAGATTGCCAAAGTAACAAGTCACAAAAAATGGTCATCAACGCTCGTGATTGACCACTATCTATTTTGTATAGATGAAAAAAACCATGCTAGACAGGGCTACTGCCTAACAAGGTTCTAGTAAAAAATTTGCTGTGCTGCGTCAATCACCACAATAACGGTATTTTACTTGATAACGGCTTGTGATGCAAAGCATTCACTCAATTGACTGTATGAACCTGACATTACCAAGCTGAGCTGATGGTAACACCCACGGCTTTATTTTCATACCAAGGTAAAATAGTGGCATTGTCAAACGGTTGCGTCATCACCAAACCACTGACGACACCCAGCGCACAGCCAGCAACCACATCACGGGTATGGTGCTTGTCGGCATCCACACGTGACCAGCCCACATAGGCGGCAGGAATCATTGCCATCGAGCCATAGCGCCAGCCATAGCGTTGACCGATGAAAGTCGCGCCCGCGCAAGAATCACTAGCATGCCCTGACGGAAATGAGTAATCTTCGCCATTGGGACGTTCGCCCCACGCGGTGTCATTGGTGGCGTATTTGAGCGCATAGGTAGCCGCCAAATTGGTTGCCATGGTTTTGCCTAATTGATACACGCCTTCTTGGTCATGTTTGGCAAGTGCCATGCCTAAGCCTGCTACCGGGATAGCAATATGCAATATATCGCCCGCTTTTTCGCTATCGCTTTTGGCATATACCGTTGTCGTCGGCGCTAATACAGCAGCGAGCAGTATGAGGTTGAAGGTCTTAAAAGGTTGTCTCATGGCATTCACACCCTGATTGTGGTTGGTGGTCAAAACATTGATAAACATGGCTATACTTAGGGCAAACCCAGTGTACACCCCAAACCTTAGGATTATCTTAGCCCATAAAAAAATACTGACAGCGCTGGCTATCAGTATTTTAGACTAGCGGTGGTTATTCCTGTGTCTGTGTATGTAGCGCTTGAAGCTTATACACATCAAATGGTAGCTGCACTTTATACGCTTGGGTAACTGCTGCCGCGGCATTTAAGGTAGTCACATTAAATACTTTATGCTGTAAGGCTGAGCGGCGAATCGAGAACGAGTCTTCATGCGCTTGTTTGCCTTCAGTGGTATTGACCACAATCGCAATCTCACCGTTTTTGATGGCATCGACGATATGTGGGCGACCCTCGGTAACTTTATTGATGCGCTCACAGGGAATGCCTGCTTCGGTCAAGATTTTTTGTGTACCTGAGGTTGCCACAAGTTTAAAGCCATACTCGGCAAATTGTTTTGCCACTGGTACCAGATTGGCTTTGTCGCTTTCACGCACCGATAAGAACACTTTTTTAACTTCATTCTCCACTGGCAAACCGGGCAATCTATCATTACTGCCGATGATGGCTTTGTAGTAAGCCTCACCAAAGGTCTGACCCACGCCCATGACTTCACCCGTTGATTTCATCTCAGGGCTTAAAATGGGGTCAACGCCTGGGAATTTGGCAAAAGGGAAGACCGCTTCTTTGACCGCAAAAAATGTTGGAATCACCTCAGTGGTAAAGTTTTGTTCCACAAGCGTTGTGCCAGCCATACAACGCGCAGCGACTTGCGCAAGTGAAGTGCCGATGCATTTTGATACGAAAGGCACCGTACGTGAGGCACGCGGATTGACTTCAAGAATATAAACCACACCATCTTTGACCGCGTATTGGACGTTCATCAAGCCCACCACACCCAGCTCTTTTGCCATCGCCACGGTTTGTTCGCGCATCACATCGCAAATCTCTTGGCTGAGTGAATACGGGGGGATTGAACACGCTGAATCGCCTGAATGCACGCCCGCTTGTTCGATGTGCTGCATGATACCGCCAATCACCACATTGGTGCCGTCAGAGATACAATCCACATCCACTTCAATCGCATCATCCAAGAAGCGGTCAAGTAACACAGGGGCTTCATTAGACGCTTGTACGGCTTCACGCAAATAACGACGCAGTTCGTTTTCGTTGTAGACGATTTCCATCGCGCGACCGCCCAACACGTAAGAGGGACGGACAACTAGGGGATAGCCCACTTGCGTCGCTTTGACGATACCGTCTTCGGTACTGGTCGCCAAGGCATTGGGCGGCTGAGTAAAGCCCAATTGCTGAATCATGTGTTGGAAACGTTCACGGTCTTCTGCACGGTCAATCGCATCTGGGCTGGTACCGATAATATGCACACCTGCAGCTTCCAGTGCGCGCGCTAATTTTAATGGCGTTTGTCCACCGTACTGCACAATCACGCCTTCGGGCTTTTCGATGCGCACGATTTCAAGCACATCTTCTAACGTAATAGGCTCAAAGTACAGACGGTCAGAGGTGTCATAGTCAGTTGAAACCGTTTCAGGGTTACAGTTGACCATGATGGTCTCATAACCATCTTCACGCATTGCCAAGGCGGCATGCACACAGCAATAGTCAAATTCAATACCTTGACCAATGCGGTTGGGACCACCACCGATGACCATGATTTTTTTGTTGTTGGTTGGATTGGCTTCACATTCGTCATCATAGCTTGAATACATATAAGCGGTTGAAGTCGAAAACTCCGCGGCACAGGTATCCACGCGTTTGTACACAGGATACACGCCCAAATCCCAACGTTTTTTACGCAGTTGTTTTTGTGAAATACCAAGGAGCGTTGCCAAGCGTAAATCTGATAACCCTTTACGTTTGAATTGACGCAAGTTATCACTGTTCAAACCGCCAAAGCCAGTTTCTTTCACCAATTTTTCCGTTTTGACGATGTCTTCAATTTGCACTAAAAACCAAGGGTCAATGCGAGTAAACTCAAACACTTCATCCACGCTCATACCAAAACGAAAGGCATCAGCAATGTAGAAAATACGGTCAGGTGTGGGGGTTTTTAACTTAACTTTTAAGGTGCTGCGAATGGTATCCTCGTCTTGATTGAAATCAAGATACTCATCAAAACCATTCACCCCAATCTCAAGACCGCGTAACGCTTTTTGCATCGACTCTTGGAAGTTACGACCAATCGCCATCACTTCACCCACCGATTTCATTTGGGTAGATAAGGTGCTGTCAGCTTGGGGGAATTTTTCAAAGTTAAAGCGCGGTACTTTGGTCACCACATAGTCAATGGCAGGCTCAAAGCTGGCTGGGGTCAAGCCGCCTGTAATGTCATTGCTGAGTTCATCGAGGGTGTAGCCGACCGCAAGTTTTGCTGCGATTTTGGCAATCGGGAAACCCGTGGCTTTAGATGCCAAGGCAGATGAACGGCTGACACGTGGGTTCATCTCGATGACCACCATACGACCGGTTTTTGGGTCAATACCAAATTGTACGTTTGAACCACCGGTCTCCACGCCAATCTCACGCAGCACCGCCAATGACGCATTACGCATGATTTGGTATTCTTTATCCGTCAAAGTCTGAGCAGGTGCCACAGTGATAGAGTCGCCAGTGTGGACACCCATAGGGTCAAAGTTTTCAATCGAACAGACGATGATGCAGTTGTCTTTTTTGTCACGGACAACTTCCATCTCGTACTCTTTCCAACCGATTAGGCTTTCATCAATCAATAGTTGGTGAGTGGGCGATAAGTCAAAACCACGCTCACAAATCTCGACAAATTCGTCACGGTTGTAAGCGATACCGCCACCCGAACCCCCCATGGTAAACGACGGGCGAATGATGCAGGGAAAGCCGACTTTGGCTTGAATAGCGAAGGCTTGTTCCATGGTTTCGGCCACTTCGGCGCGTGGGCACTCTAAGCCGATTTTTTTCATCGCTTTATCAAATAAATTGCGGTCTTCGGCTTTTTCGATGGCGTCTTTGGTCGCGCCAATCAGCTCACAGCCATATTTTTCCAGTACGCCATGCTTGTCCAAGTCTAACGCACAGTTGAGCGCGGTTTGTCCGCCCATGGTTGGCAAGATGGCATCGGGGCGTTCTTTATCAATGATGCGCTCTACCGTTTGCCAGGTGATAGGCTCGATATAGGTGGCATCTGCCATGACGGGGTCAGTCATGATGGTGGCTGGATTTGAGTTAACCAGAATGACGCGGTAGCCTTCTTCACGTAAGGCTTTACAGGCTTGTGCGCCTGAATAGTCAAATTCACAGGCTTGTCCGATGACGATAGGACCTGCGCCAATGATAAGAATGGATTTGATGTCGGTACGTTTTGGCATTGCTTTACACCCTTTTTAACTGCATTACGTAAAATTTAAAATAAAAAACTGAGTACTAAATGATGTTTTAAAATCCTAATTTTAAAAAAAGCGCGATTAACGCACTTTTTTATAATTTGCTTTCCTCATTAGGCATATTATCCCAATAATCATTATCCAATTTTTTGATAATAAGCGTTTGTTCAACTTGTACGCCAAGTCCATATTGATAGATATATTCAGCAAGTTTCTTACCATCAATTAAAATAATTCTAGCACTTGGAATAGTTTCAGCGTATTCAATCGCTTCAGCAGAGTAGCGAGCAGTGGTAATAAAAACGCCCTTATTTGCATTACTGCCCAGTAGAGCGCCTGCAAAACTTTGGATATCAGGTCGCCCGATTACCGTATCTCTTTGATAACGCTTTGCTTGGATATGTATTCTACCTAGTCCTAAAACGTCTTCTCGAATCTCACCATCAATACCACCATCTTTACTATATTTTGTCACACGACCCGACTTTTCAACTGCACCGCCATAGCCCATTTTTTGTAGTAATTCAACGACTAGTCTTTCAAAGGCTAAGGGCGTTTTACTTAAAATAACGTCTAAAATTTCATCATAAATGCCTTGTCGGATGGCTTCATAAGACGCATAAAGCTGTTCTTGAGGCGTGTTTTGATTGGTTGAAAAATCAGCTTGAACATCATTACTGGGCTGTGTATTTGGCGTAATCTCTACTTGACGTTCAGCCATTTTCTGTTTGACATAACGATTGATTTCTTCATTTGACTGATTAACAAAACTTTTGCCTAAATCATTTATCACATACACGCCACGTTTGGGGCGTGATAATAAATCGGTCAAAGCAAAATAGCTTAACGTCCAAGAAATACGGTCAATAAATATTGAGCCGTTTCCCGATTCGTATTCTTGATTCACTTCTTCGTCTGTTAAACTAAAATGTTTGGCAAGCGGTGCAACCAAATCAGGTTTACGCCATGCATTGCCATCATTTAATAGCGTTAAAATAGGCTTTCTTAAGTCGTCAAAATGCGGAATCGCCATTTAAAATTAACCTTTCGCCTTTGCCATCATAGCTGCGAATTTATCAAATAGTGGCGCACAGTCATGGGGTCCTGGGCTTGCCTCTGGATGTCCTTGAAAACTAAACGCAGGCTTATTAGTGAGCTCAATGCCTTGATTTGAGCCATCAAATAACGAACGATGCGTCACTTTCACATTGCTAGGAAGCGTACTTTCATCCACCGCAAAACCGTGGTTTTGTGAGGTAATCATCACCGTACCTTGCTCGATATCTTGCACAGGGTGGTTGGCGCCATGGTGACCAAATTTCATCTTCAAGGTTTGCGCGCCGCTAGCCAGTGCCAATAGCTGATGACCTAGACAAATCCCAAACAGCGGAATATCAGTTTGGGTAATGATGTGTTTGATCGCATCAATGGCATAAGTACAAGGTTCAGGGTCGCCAGGACCATTGGACAAGAAAATACCATCTGGGTTGTGTTTGAGTACCTCGTTGATAGGCGTTTGGGCTGGTACAACGGTGACATGACAGCCGCGGTCAACGAGCATACGCAAGATGTTGGTTTTGACGCCAAAGTCATACGCCACGATGTTAAATTTTTGCTCGATGTCAGTGCCCAATTCTTTAAAGCGACCACAAGTTGGGCTCACTTCTGGACTCACCAATTGCCATGAGCCTTGCGTCCAGGTAAAACCCGCTTGGTCACAGCAGACTTTCGCCAAGTCCATGCCTTTGATACCGGCAAAGCTTTTGGCAAGTTCGATTGCTTTGGCTTCATCGAGCTGACCGTCGCTATCGGCGGTCATGATACAACCGTTTTGTGCGCCTTTTTCACGTAGTAGGCGAGTGAGTTTACGGGTGTCGATATCAGCGATGGCAACGGTGTTATGGTTAATCAGATACTCGCTTAGTGATTGGCTTGAGCGAAAGTTACTGGTCGCCATGGTCAAATCACGGATAATCAGTCCGTTTGCCCACACTTTATGAATGCGACCTGACTCTGTGTCTTCATCGTTGGTGCCAGTATTACCGATATGCGGATAGGTTAACGTGACGATTTGCTGGGCATAGCTTGGGTCGGTCAAGATTTCTTGGTAACCTGTCATCGCTGTATTAAACACGACTTCACCAGCGGTATGTCCGCTAGCACCGATGCTGCGACCATAAAAAACCGTACCATCTGCCAATGCCAAAATTGCTTTTGCGTAATTCGTGTTCACCTAGTGCCTCCGCTCGTATCCTGTGTTCTACCCATGTGTGCGACGGTAAATTATGCCCACTCAATGCACATACCGTAAAAAGTATCGCCCACAAAAAAGCGAGAAGACATTGATTTTAAAGAAAATAGCTAACTGGTTTTAATGCGTTACCAGTCTGTGCCATTAACTTTATCATGCCAACTCGCTAAGGTTTGATTTTGCCTATTTTAACAGAACCTCACAAAAAAAGGTAGCCAAAATTTTTGTCGAAATCAGTCTAAAAAGTACGTAAACTTGGTTGAAACAAACCGACCACAAACCAAATCGTTTCAACAATCCAAATGATCAGTACATACAAGCGGATTTGCTCGGCGGTCCAATCTAGCGAAAACCAGCCAATTAGCCACCACGATTGCCAACCTTCTAGCCATTTTGCGCCATTTCCCAGCAGCACCCAACCATAAAATATACTGCTAAGCAGAAACAGCAACAACCACTGCAGTACCGACATTTTGCTTATTCCTTTAATATTTGCTTTATGGATTTTACCCAATTGCCGCCACAAAGCGCGTAAGGATTTGTGCTAAACTGGTAAAAAATTCTGATAAGGTGCGCTTTAACCGCCCTTTAAAAAAGAGAACAAGCATGAATATTCTTACCCCTCAAACTGTGGTGATTATCGGCGGCGGCAATGTGGGTTTATCCTTTGCGCTACTGCTTGCCGACAAAGGCATCTCAAGTACGTTACTAGAAAAAGCCAACTATCCGACCATCAGCCCTGATGATGACTTAGACCGCGCGCAATTTGACAGCCGTAACATCGCGCTGTCACGCCGTACGGTACAAATTTATCGTGGTATCACCTTTAATGGCAAAGCGCTATGGGATGATTTACAAAGCCATGCCTGCCGCATCGATGAAGTCGCTATCAGTGAAGAAGGTAGTTTTGGTAAAGCGACGCTCAACAAAGAAGCCGAAGGGGTGGAAAGTTTTGGACAAGTGATGGAAAACGCATGGCTTGGCAAAAAATTACTGCTCGCCGTGCAAAACAATCCGCTGATAACTTTGCTAGACGGTGCCACCTTGACCGATATACAACAGACGGCAACCGATGTCACCATTCGCTTTGACCAAGACCACCAAGCTTGCCAAACCTTAACGGCTGATGTATTGGTGGCTTGTGATGGTCAAAACTCGCCAAGCCGTCAACTACTGGGCATTGGCGCAACTGCGCACGATTATCACCAAGTAGGTATCGTGGGCGTGGTCATGACGGACAAACCGCACCATCATCAAGCGATTGAACGCTTTAATAAAATGGGCGCAGTTGCTGTGTTGCCTTTGGTTGATGCGTTTGATATCGGTCAAGGGGATGGACGACAAGCCCAGCAAGGCTACCGCCGCTCTGTGGTATGGGTGTGCCCAAAAGGCGAAGAACAGCGCTATCTAGACGACGACCAATACTTTCTTGACACCATTCAACAAGCCTTTGGCAGCTTAGCAGGCAAGTTTGTCAAAGCGGGTAAACGCGGCGCGTATCCACTGGTGAAAATATTGGCAGATAGTCAAGTCAAAGGTCGCTGCGTCATCATGGGCAATGCCGCCCACACCTTGCACCCTGTGGCAGGACAAGGCTTTAACCTATGTATGCGCGATGCTGATACGCTCGCCAAAATGCTGGCACAGCAAGTGATGCGCGGCGAAGATATCGGCGATAGTCGCATGCTACAAACTTATGCCAAACGCCGTAAAGCCGACCAAAAACGGGTAGAAATTTTCTGCGATACGGTGGTGTATGGTTTTATGCACCAAAATCCCTTGCTCAAAATCGCGCGTAACGTCGGACTCATTGCTTTTGATAAAGTGCCATTTGTGAAACCAGCTGTGGCTACCTTTGCGATGGGGCTGAAATCATGAAAAACACTACATTAATCATCGGCGGTGGTGTTGTTGGCACGACATTGGCGTTAAAGCTTGCCCAATCGCGCCATCCTGTCACCTTAATCGATGCTCGCCCAAAACTTTTAGCAGCCGATTGGCGCGACAAACTCACCCAGCGTGATGCTCGTGTCTATGCCCTAAGCGTCGCCAGTATCAACCTACTCAAAGAGGTCGGTGCATGGCAGCGTATCGAACAAAGCAAACGCAAAGCCGACTATACCCAAATGCAGGTATGGCAAACCAATGGCGTGGGCGAGCTAAATTTTGGTGATGCTCAAACACCGCAATTATTGGGCAGTATGGTGGAACCTTTTATCATCGAAAAAGCGCTGTATGACGGTTTTGACGATGAGCGTCTTGTCCATCAGGGTCAATCCTATTTGCGCCATATTGCAGGGCATAAGGTCACTGATATTGCTTGGCAAGGTGAAGATTTGGGGTATCAAGTTAGCTTAGATAATGGCACCACGTATCAAGGTAAGCTATTAATCGGGGCTGACGGGCGCGGCTCTATGGTACGCCAAGCGGCAGGGATTGGGTTAGATACTTTGGCGTATCAGCAAACGGCAATCTGCTGCGCCATCAAAACCGAGCAGCCACACAAGGCGACAGCTAGACAAGTTTTTTTACCGACAGGACCTTTGGCACTTTTACCGCTGGCAGATGTGACGGCTGACGATCAGGCAAATCCTCAACATTGGCAATCGGTGGTATGGACATTGCCGACCAATGCGGCACTTGATTTACTCACGCTGCCACCAAAAGAGCTTGCCAAAGAACTCGCCTTTGCCAGTGGCTATGCCTTAGGGGATATCACTGAGATTGAATCAATCGCCAGTTTCCCACTGGGTGCCCAACATGCCAAAAATTATGTCAAAGCCAACTTGGCGTTGCTTGGCGATGCCGCACATGGGGTGCATCCTTTGGCGGGACAAGGGTTAAACTTGGGTATGCTCGATATTATTGCCTTAAGCGATATTTTACAAAAAGATTACCAGCGTTCAGGCAACAAGCTATGGGCAAGTTTTGCCACCTTACAGCATTATGAGCGTCAACGCTATGCTAATAACGCTATGATGATGCACAGTTTTTCTGGGATTAACTGGATTTTTGGCACACAGTTGCGTCCGATTCAGCAGCTACGCAGTGAAGGCGTGAGCATGGTTAGCAAAATCACACCCTTGATGAAATTTTTTACCCAAAAAGCCAGTGGCATTTAAAAATTTTTAACAGCAAAAAAAATCCTCGATAACTTATCAAGGATTTTTAACGATGCATCAACCGTAAAAGGTGATTTATTTCGCTGGACTTGCAACCGTCGTGACAGTTGTGGTACCAGTGGCAGGAATTGCATTGTCATCAACAATGTATGCATCGACACGGCGACCTTCTTGGTCTTTACCCGCAGCACCTGTCGTGTCTTGTGGTTTGATCAATTCAAGTTGTGATTGTGGCACACCATTAGCTACTAAGAATGATCTAACTGCTTGGGCACGCTCTTTTGCTAATTTCTCATTGGCAGCGGCATTGCCCGTGCTGTCAGTATAACCACTGATACCGATTTTTTTGCCTTGTTTAGCGGCTTCAAGGATATCATTGGCTTTTTCTTTGGCATTACCAGCAACTTGTGCTTTACCGGTAGCAAAGTAAAAGCTTAAGCGACCATTTTCAAATACCACTGAAGGCTCAGTGCTAGAAATAGTTGTTGCAGTGGTTTCAGTGGTCGTCATCGTTGTGCCAGATGCCATTGGCATACTTGCAACAGCCGTATCAGTAGCGGACGCCACAGCTAGGGCTGAGGTATCTGTTGCACTTGCCGCAGAGACTTCAGTCGTGGTAGTCGTTGTCGTTGTTGACGCAGTGGTAGAAGCCACAACTGGCGTCGCGACTGGCTCAGTTTTGTTACATGATTTTAATAATGCCCAAGCGAGTGCACCTAAAATCAACAAACCAATGATTGGCAATAACATTTTCATCAAGCCGCCTTCATCGCGTTTAGGCGTAGCAACCAGATGCTCCTCTGTACGAGTGGTCGTTTGGACAGTAGGCGTGGTGGCTGCATGCGCAGGCGACAAATTCAACATAGTCAAAATCCCTGCTGGGATAAATGCATATGCCCAAGCAGGAATCACAGAAGCCACAGACGTAATATTGTTTGACAAGAAAGTATTTAGCGGTGTCGTACCTGCTAGTGAGCGTAATTCACGCAGTACCAGCGGGGCAGCGCGGCTTACTAACGAACTGGTTTCTTGCTCTGGTACACTGTAGTGACGTGAGAGCTGTTGCACTAGATCTGTGCGATGGCTCGCATCTGGCAGGACACGGTCAAAAAAGCTGTTGTCATCATCAGCGATAGTAGCGTTAGCAAAGCTATTAGAGACGGTACCGTCAGCCAGACGTGCAACCAAAATAGCGTATAATTTTTCTAATAAAGATGAGCGGTTTTCGTCAGTTGCATTATTTAAAAGAACGGGTGTTACTGTACGGGTTAAATGTTCAATGATATTCATAATTCAATCCTCAAGAAAATGAAGGGTTATCAACCACCATAAAACCAATGTATTATTTTTATATCCAGCACACTAGCCAATAATTCTATTATATATTTTCAAAAATTATTATTTATGGTTGTTGGGTTTATTATTGCATTGCTATTTAATTTACGCTTAACAATACTGAGAAAAACTGCCGCAATTCAACAGATTTTGTTAAGTCTTTTGCAGTATTACTCAAATATAGCTAATAAATTAAAGCAAAATCGGCTCGCCTTCAGTTATGTTAAGGTAACTATTGCGTAAATATTGTGTTAAAAATTCAAATCGTCCCCATTTTGGGTAAACTTGGGTAAAGGTGTGTTACTCAAATTTGAAGGGTTTGTCATTAGCTTCATGCTACAAGGTGAACGTGACACTACAAGGCAGATTTATGTAGCACCTATATCAATAAATTCACATTTGGCTTATTGAGATAATACGCTATCTTTATCATAATCCTACTTATCATTATTTATTGCTATTTTGAGGTGTTATGTCACTTTTTTCTAACCATACTTTATTTATCATTATTATTACGGTAGTTGTCAGTTTATTAGCTTGGCAATCACCCCAACTGATGCAAAGGTTAATTTTTTATCCGCCTGCGGTGCAGCGTGGACAAGTCGATCGCTTTGTCACCCATGGTTTTATCCATGCCGATGGGATGCACTTATTTTTTAATATGTTTACCCTGTATTCGTTTGGACAAGCGGTGCAGGGATTGTTCATGTCCAAACTCGGCAGTCTAGGGTTTGTGCTGTTTTATCTTGCCGCTTTGGTTGTGGCGATTATGCCAACCTATCTAAAACAAAAGAACAATCCTCGCTATAGCAGCCTAGGCGCATCGGGCGCTGTTTCAGCAGTAATTTTTAGCTATATCTTGATGAATCCTTGGTCGACACTATTGCTGTTTGTGATTCCTGTACCTGCGATTGTGTTCGCGGTGGCGTATGTGGCGTATAGTGTGTGGGCGGATGGGCAAGGTCGCGGCAGTATCAATCATTCGGCACATTTGGTAGGTGGTATTTTTGGTATGTTAGCCACGATTGCCATTGAGCCCGGTATTGTGGCGCATTTTTTTAACCAATTAATGCACCCAAGATTTTTAGGCTTTGGTGGCTAACATTTGGGGGCAAAAAATTGCGTGGCGCCGCTTGCCTGATTACAGCTTGCCCATTCATAGGTTGTACAGCCACAGGTTGCCTAGTTAACAGTCGCTTGGCTGGTTAACGGTAAAGTCGTAAAAAGCAGTAAAAGGTAAAAAATATGATTTATGATGTGATTGGTGATGTGCATGGTCAGGCAGATAAACTCATTGGGTTACTGACGCAGTTGGGCTATCAACATGATGGTCAGTGTTTTCAAGCGCCTCCTAATCACCAAGCGATTTTTATCGGCGACTTGATTGATCGGGGCAGTCAACAGCTGCAAACCTTATCTATCGTATTTGCGATGATTGACCAAGGGCAAGCGCTCGCAGTCATGGGTAATCACGAGTATAATGCGTTAGCTTACGCCACACCCGATGCCCGCGATGCAAGCCAATATTTACGACAACATGATGATAGACATACCTCGCAGCATCAAGCGTTCCTTAATGAAGTAGGGTTTGGCAGTGAGTTGCACCAGTTTTGGCTCAAGCGGTTTTATGAATTACCCCTGTGGCTAGCGTTGGATGATGCGTGTTTTGTGCATGCTTGTTGGGACAGTGATGCGATGGCGGTTTTAAAACCGCTGTTAACAAACGACAATCGCTTGACGCCGCTTGCGCTGCAAAAAACCAGTGAGGAAGGTACGCCACCTTTTGAGGCACTGGAAAGAGTGCTAAAAGGTGTGGAAGCGACGCTACCTGAAGGCATTCATCTAGTCGATAAAGAAGGTCATCAACGTAAAAATGTACGCGTGCAGTGGTGGCAACCGAGTTTGTCGTTTCAGCCGATTCACCAGATTGCGCGCGCCAGTCAAGAAGATTTGATTCATATTCCTAAAGACACGTTGACCGCTGAGATTTTGTTTGGGCTTGACCATGACAAACCTATTTTTGTCGGGCATTATTGGCTCAATGGCACGCCTGAGCTACTTAGTCATCAAGTGGTCTGTGTGGATTATTCTGCTGCCAAAGATGGGTTTTTGACGGCTTATCAATTTGATACCGATCATCCGGCTTTGACCTCAGCGAATTTTATTCAATATCAGCATTAACCCAAGGCTAAACGGGTGTAACATAAATTAAAATATTTGTTTAAAGCTTACGGCTAAAAATGATAGCCAGTGAGCAAACGATTAAGATGAGTTGGGTATGATTCGACGTCCGATTGAGCCGCTAAAGATGCTATTTGTGCTGCAAGGCTCGTACTTTAAACGGCTGATTGTGCCACAAGTTTTGTTGTTTATTTTCTCCTTTCTTATTTATTTTTATCAAACCCATATCGCCACCGAGCCTGTACCGCTCAATCCTTCGGTGTTTGCGATACTCGGTATCTCACTGGCGATTTTCCACGGGTTTTGTAATAACGCAGCGTATGACAGGTTTTGGGAAGGGCGCAAGCTGTGGGGCACGCTGGTTTGGCTAAGCCGCAATATCGCCCGTCAAGTGCTGACACTGCCCAATGTTAGTATGGCGGAAAAACAAGCCTTTATCCGTCATCAAATCGCTTTTGTGCATAGTCTGCGCCAACAGCTGCGGGGTGAGGATAATACAGCAAACCTGCAGCGGCTATTAACGGTTGAAGAACAGCAAGCCGTGGTTGGGCAAGACTTTATTGCGTTACGCTTGACCCAAATCATGGGGCAGATGCTCGCCAACTGGCAAGCCGAGCAAAAAATCGATGTTTGGCAATGGCAAAGCTTGGATAACACCTTGGGTGAGATTGCCCATATCCAAGCGGGCTGTGAACGCATTAATAACACACCGATTCCGTATGCCTATTTTGTGCTGCTGCATCGCACTGTGTATCTGTATTGCTTTATGCTGCCATTTGGACTGGGCAATGCGATTGGCTGGGTAACGCCATTTGTAGTCAGTTTTGTCGGCTACACCTTTATGGCGCTCAATGAAATCGTCGATGAAATCAGCGAGCCGTTTGGTACGGGGGAAAACGAATTACCTTTGGGGATGATGTGCGATACGATTGAGACGCAGCTAGCCATGCTCAGTCATCAACAATTTGCTCCTGAACAAAAGCCGCGAGTACCCGCCAATGTGGTGATATAGTTGCCGCATAGATTTTGATTTTCAAGGATAAAAAATCATGCTATATTAAGTTTTAACCGTGCATTTCATGCACGTTTTTTTATTTTAAGTCCGTCAATTTTTTGGCAAAAGGAATTTTCCATGTCAGCAAGTCAGCCAAACGCCCAGACACACCAGCTACCACCTCCCATCCCATCGCCACAAGGTCAAGCCAAAGTCGGTATCATCATGGGTAGTCAATCTGACTGGGAAACCATGCAAAACGCCGCGCAAGTGTTAGCGGATTTTGGGGTGCCCTTTGAGTGTGAAGTGGTATCGGCCCATCGCACCCCTGATAGATTGTTTGACTATGCCAAAACTGCCAAAGCTCGCGGACTGTCTGTGATTATCGCAGGGGCAGGCGGCGCGGCGCATCTGCCCGGGATGTGTGCGTCTCAGACGGATTTGCCTGTGCTTGGTGTGCCTGTCAAGTCCTCCATCTTAAGCGGTTGGGATAGTTTGCTATCCATCGTGCAAATGCCCAAAGGGGTGGCGGTGGGTACGCTTGCAATCGGGGCAGCGGGTGCGGCAAATGCAGGGCTACTGGCAGCGCAAATTTTGGCGATTGGTGATAGCACGCTTGCGCAAAAAATCAGTGATTTTCGCGCCAAACAAACCCAAACAATTTTGGATAATCCGATACCTGGGGTGATGTGATAATGAGCGATGAAAACCGCATTTGCCAAGCTGTTACAAGTCTATGAAATAGATTATCAAACTATTGCTGACTGCTGGCAAAACATAGTCACTCACTACCAGCAGCCTCACCGCCATTATCACACGCTTCACCATATTCAGGCGTTATTAGAACAGTTTGACGGGATAAAAGATCAGCTAAAGCAACCTGAAAGCGTGCTATTGGCGATTTTTTACCATGATGTCATCTATCAAACCCAAGGCAAACCAGCGATGAGCAACGAACGCCAAAGCGCGGCGTATTTTATCGCCGAATTGGGCGGTTTTTTGCCAATAGACTTGCAAAACCGGGTTGTTGAATTGATTATCGCCACCGAAAAACATGAACTTGCCGACACGAACGACAGCGATATGGCGTATTTTTTGGATATGGATTTGCGTATTTTGGGGCAGACTGACTTGGTTTATCAAGCCTATTGCCAACAAATTCGCCTTGAATATCAACACGTTGCCAAGGTCTTGTACAATTTTTCTCGTAAAAAAGCCTTAAAAAGGTTTTTGGATAGAAAGCGGCTGTATTTTACCCAACAATTTTCTACACAGTATGAGCAGCAAGCAAGGCAGAATATTAAGAGCGAAATCAAGACATTAACGTTATTTTAATTTTTACCATTTTGAAGCAAGGCTTAATCAGTTGGGTTAAGCCTTTTTTTATCACCAAACATTTATAAAACTGCCTAGTTACGGTAAAATCCGTTAATTACCTTTTTGACATTCCTTTCTTTTTTATTGTAAAAGTTGACCATCTATGAGCACGCAACATCAAATCGCCCAAGCCTTAACGTCTTTAGAAAACGCTTACAACCCAAGCGACGTCGAAAACGGCATGTACCAAGTGTGGGAAGACAAAGGCTACTTTCAGCCAAGCTATGATAAACACCAATCGTTTTCTATTGCGCTGCCACCGCCGAATGTCACAGGCTCACTGCACATGGGGCATGGCTTTAACAATGCCATCATGGACACGCTCACCCGCTATCACCGAATGCTGGGCGAAAACACCCTCTGGCAACCAGGTACCGACCACGCAGGGATTGCCACGCAAATGGTCGTTGAGCGTCAATTGAACGCCCAAGGCATCAAACGCCATGATTTGGGTCGTGAAAAATTCCTTGAAAAGATTTGGGAGTGGAAAGCCGAGAGCGGTGGCAACATCACCCGCCAAATCCGCCGTCTAGGTAGCTCGGTGGACTGGAGCCGTGAGCGTTTTACCATGGATGATGGCTTGTCCAATGCCGTCAAAGAAGTGTTCGTGCGTCTGTACGAAGATGGACTGATTTATCGCGGTAAACGTCTAGTCAACTGGGATACTAAGCTACAAACTGCGTTATCCGACCTTGAAGTAGAAAACCATGACGAGAAAGGCTCACTGTGGCATTTTCGCTATTATTTGACCGATAAAAACGCCAAAACCCAAGACGGTAAAAATTACCTTGTCGTTGCCACTACCCGCCCCGAAACCTTGCTCGGTGATACTGCCGTTGCCGTGAACCCCGAAGACGCACGCTACCAGCATCTTATCGGGCAAACCGTGACGCTACCGATTACCGGTCGCATTGTGCCGATTGTGGGCGATGACAAAGCGGTGGACATGGAATTTGGCACAGGCTGTGTCAAAATCACCCCTGCCCATGACTTTAATGACTATGAAACAGGCAAGCGCCACAATTTGCCGATGATTAATATCTTTGATAATTCAGCGCATATCTTGCCAGAAATGCAGATTTTTACTGATTTGCAAACCAAAGAGCCACAGCTTGAGACCACGCCTAGCGAGTATGCAGGACTTGAGCGGTTTGCCGCGCGTAAAAAAATGGTTGAGCAAAGCGAGGCTGAAGGCTGGCTTGAAGAAATCAAACCGCATGATTTAAAGGTGCCCAAAGGCGACCGCAGTAACACCATCGTTGAGCCGTGGCTCACTGACCAATGGTATGTATCCATCGAAAAACTGGCAAAACCTGCCATCGAGGCGGTGGAAGACGGGCGCACCGAGTTTGTCCCTGCCCAGTACAAAAATATGTATATGGCGTGGATGCGCGATATCCAAGACTGGTGTATCAGCCGTCAGCTTTGGTGGGGACACCGTATCCCTGCGTGGTACGATGACGAAGGCAATATCTATGTCGGGCGTGATGAAGCGGAAGTCCGCCAAAAATACCACCTTGCTGATAGCCTAGCGCTGCGCCAAGATAGTGACGTATTAGACACTTGGTTTAGCTCGGCATTGTGGACGTTTAGCACCCTTGATTGGACAGGTGAGCTAAACTTTGACGACTACAGCCAAGCGCTCAAAACCTTCCACCCAACCAGCGTATTGGTCACAGGTTTTGACATCATTTTCTTCTGGGTTGCCCGTATGATGATGATGACCATGTACTTCATCAAAGACAAAGACGGCAACCCGCAAGTGCCGTTTAAGACGGTGTATGTGCATGGCTTGGTGCGTGATGGACAAGGGCAAAAAATGTCCAAATCCAAAGGCAACGTACTTGACCCGATTGACCTGATTGACGGCATTGATTTAGAAACCCTAGTCGCCAAACGCACCACAGGTCTTATGAACCCCAAAGACGCGCAAAAAATCGAAAAAGCCACGCGCAAAGAATTTGCCGACGGTATCCCTGCGTTTGGTACGGACGCGCTGCGCTTTACTTTTACTTCGCTTGCCAGTACGGGACGTGACATCAATTTTGACCTCAAACGCATTGAAGGCAATCGCAATTTTTGTAATAAGATTTGGAACGCCACCCGTTTTGTGCTGATGAACTGCGTCGATAAAGAAGGAAACGCCCTCAACATCGACAAAACCGCCAATACCGAGTTGTGGGAATTGCCAGAGCAGTGGATTATGAGCCGTCTAAACTCCACGGTGAAAGCCATCCATGAGCACATGAGCCAGTACCGTTTTGACTTGGTGAGCCAAGATATCTATGAGTTTATCTGGAATGAATACTGCGACTGGTATGTCGAGCTTGCCAAATCGAGCCTAAACGATGAATCGGTGAGTGCCGAGCGTAAAGCCCAAATCCGCTATGTGCTGCTCAACTGCCTTGAAGTCGCCATGCGCTTTACCCATCCGATTATGCCGTATATCACCGAGAGCATTTGGCAGACCATTGCCCCTATCATCGATAAAAAAGCGACTGACAGTATCATGACTGCTGCTTTCCCAATAGCGGATGATAGCCTAATCAGCCTACAGACCGAGCATGACATGACGTGGCTACAAGCGCTGATTGGGGCGATTCGTAACATCCGCGGTGAGATGAAGCTTGGCAATGCGGTGCGTCTGCCTGTGCTACTTGATAACATCAGCGATGAGGAAACCGCGCGCCTAAGCCGTATTGAAAATCAGTTTAAATCGCTTGCCAAAGTCGATACGCTGACTATTGTGAATGCGGGTGACGGCGCTGATAAAGAGTTACCGTTGTCGTCATCAAGTATGGTCGGTCAGTTAAAAGTGCTAGTGCCGATGAAAGGCTTGATTGACCCAACGGCGGAGCTTAATCGTCTTGCTAAATCGCAAGAAAAGCTCGTCAAACAAGCTGAAAGTCTGCGTAGCAAGCTTTCGAATGAATCATTTGTGAGTAAAGCCCCTGCCAATGTGGTGGAAAGCGAGAAAGCGAAACTTGCGGAGATGGATAATCAACTGGCGGAAATGAATAAGCAAATTGAGCAGTTAAAGGCGATTTAAAAAAAGGATAAATAAAAAAAGGAAAAATCAATGAAGGCTAGCGAACTTTTCGATGTTAAAAAAGGCGAATTAAAACACAAAGTTAGGTCTGTAACAGACCTAATAACCTATATCAAAACTAAAGAGAATAAGGAAGTTTCCAATTACTCAATATTCCTAGGGGCGGGGGCTTCAAGGTCTTCAGGTATTTCAACTGCAAATGAATTGATAAAAGGGTGGATGCTTGAAATTTATCAAAGATTTGAAGGAAAGCCCTTCAAGTTAGAAGACTATATTAAAGAAATCGATAATTTGGACTCAGATGAAGAGATTAATAATCTTGAACCTGATACTAAAGATAAGTTAACCAGAGAGCAACTTATTAAATATTTTGAAACTAGACATTCAAGTTGGTTCGATTCAACTAATCTTTACTCGTCTCTTTTCGAAAAAAAATTTGATTTAGCTCCCCAAAGAAGAAGATTTGTAGAACAAGAAGTAGATGGTAAACTACCTTCAATTGGTTATGCCTATCTTGTCTCTTTAGTTGAAAATAATTTCTTCAATGCAATATTTACTACAAATTTTGATGACCTATTAAATGAAGCGTTCTATCAACTTTCAAGTACGAGACCAATTGTTTGTGCTCATGACTCATCAGTTCATTCAATCTCGGTATCATCAAAAAGACCAAAAATAATTAAGTTACATGGAGATTATTTATTTGAAAATATTAAAAGTACACTTCGAGAGACTGAATCACTTGAACACAATACAAAAGATAAGTTAGTTGAATTTTGTAAAGAATATGGATTAATTTTTGTTGGTTATGCAGGTAATGATCGCTCAATAATGGATGTGATAGACACGTTAATTAAAAATGATACTTATTTAAAAAATGGAATTTATCGGTAGTTAATTTATCCCAATCAAGGGGATGGATATTTGTTAGATGACCAA
>ERZ500990.25-NODE-25-length-54181-cov-4.081994_pt1 | contig 54181 bp, 35 predicted proteins | sample MGYA00248876_ERZ500990 | MGnify/ENA primary metagenome ERZ500990 (study PRJEB25958, sample SAMN03398517) | human skin metagenome | study: EMG produced TPA metagenomics assembly of the Human Skin Microbiome Metagenome (human skin metagenome) data set.
GAAGGAAGACACGGAGCCTCGGCCTGCGCGTCCCAGTCTTGCACAAGCAGGTGGCCTAGATGCTTTGCGCACGCGCCTGGAACATGTGCGACGTGCCAGTACGACCCCGAGCGCCAACGCTCTGAGCACCGCTGTAGCGGATCATCGAAGTACATTAGCACGCGCACCTCTTGATACCCATGCCTCAGAGGTGCCGTCCGATATGGGACCTCGTTCTGAAGCACCGGAACCCGCGCCGGAAGAGCCCATGCCCTCTTCCTCTCGTCCCATCGAAATATCCCCTGCCAAGCCTATGGACGAGCCACCGAATGCCTCGGCCACGCCGCCCAGACCCGTGTCTCGGCCTGTATCGCCGACACGCAGTCCCAGTCGCGAGGGGGTAGGCAAAGTCCACGTCCCGCCGCCTTTTCTCCAGCGATCGGCTGCCTCGGCCACGTCAAACATTCCCACACCTACGGCCCGCTCTCCTGGACGCCTGCGTGAGGAACTACTATCGCCATTCAGAGCGCGTGCCGCGGATACGACGCCGTCTGCGTCACCCACCCGTGTGCGTCCATCGCCTTCACGACAGGGCGTATCCAAGATTCCCAGCCCGGTCCGGAAACCTGTCCCGGCGTTGTCGTCGAGCAGTCCTGCACCGATCAGGCGCCCGGCGTCTGTGGCGGACATGCGCTCGACCCAACAAAATGGCTTTGGCTCACGACTCAAGGGCCTCCTTGGCCTGAGCACCAGCCGCCCGGCGAGTGTCTTACAGCAGTCGACGCCGCGCCCTGCACCCAACAAAGAGCCTGAGGTATCAGAAGCGATGCCTGGCTCGTTCACAACAGAAGCGCCGCGGCCAGCCAAGGCTGCTACCCCGATCAAGACCAAGCCGTGGCAGAGCAGCAGCGTTTCTCGGCCAGGCATGCGCCCCGTGTCGGTGGCAGCCATGGCACGCCCAGGCTCCAGCGCGAGTGTCCGTCCAGGAACGCGAGTATCCAGTGCCACACGGCCGATGTACACCTACGATGCCCAGGGTAAGCGCCGAAAGCTGTCGCAGCATCCACTGTCTGAGTCGACGAACCACGAGGAGCGCGTTCAGTCGGAAGACGCGCTGAAGAGCAAGCTGACAACGCAGGCCGTGCGGCCTATCACCAAGCAGGTGCGTGCGTCCAACACCACGGTGCGCCCGCCCGGCACGCGTGTATGGAGCAACACAGCATCGCGTCCGCCCCCGCCTCGATCCAGCGCACACAGCTCCCACAATGTCTTTCAGCAGGTGCCGACAGGCGAGGACGATCGCGGTGACATGGCGGATGTCGACTTGCCCGATGTGGCCAGCGAGTATTCTGACTCGGACGACGAGACGGCCATACGCAAACGCAAATTGGAGCCGTCATGGACTCGTGGACGTGAGTTGGAAGAAATTTTACTGCAGCAGTCGACGATCGATCCCGACGAGATCTTCGGCTGCCAGCACGTTGAACCCGTGCCACTCGACACGATGCTGCCGGCACGCAAAGGCGATCGGCGGCGTATGCGGCACCGCACGAGCTCGGCCAACTGGAATGGACCAGATGGCCTGGCGCAGTGGGAAATTGATCGGTACAATGAGCGTATGGGCATACAGTCTGCCTCGACCACAGGTCTATAGAAAGACACAGCTACCGAATCCGTACCGGACTCTCATGCATGCGCCACTCGGTGGCAGCGCCGCCGAGCGTCCATGTGCGCTGCGACCCAATCAGGGCCAAAGCCGTCTCGTGGAACCATGCGTCTTGCTTGAGATAATGCACCGCGACCGTGCCACCTAGCGTGCCATTCACATACCGCTCGTTACGCAGCTGATGCGAATACGCACGCAGCGGCGGGCCCCATACCGGAAACGTGCCTGCCTCATGGCGCTGCGCCCCGATGCTGGGCTCCCGCTCCACCACAGCCAGTCCCGCTACAGGCTCATACGTCGGCTGCAGGTCATGCGTAGCATTGCCAGGCCATACCGTGCGGCGCGGCACATCGAGCGGTGCATCGGGCTCATGTGCCTGTCGATGCCACTGGTCCCGCCAGCGCCCGCCACCCTCGACGAGGGCCTCGACCGACTCTTCGGGGGTCAGCCCTGGAGATGGAGGCGTGTATGCCTGTCCCCACCGCGTCGTGGTCGAGTAGGCGTCTGCCTTTCGCGGCCCGCCTCGTCGAGAGAGCTCATCAGGCGATAAGCCCTGCGCATACTCGCGCCTGATCGCTTCGACATGCTGCGGGAACAGGAAACCGTGCGCGTACGGCGTCTTGGCGCGCGGATGATCGTAGATCCAGCAGTGCTCTGTCGTCCACACGATATCACTGGCGCGGGGATGCAGCGCGAGCCACCTGGGCACTTGCTCATCCTCCTTGAGCGCGGGCCACTCATTGATCTCTGGCGAGGCGGCAATGAACTGCACGAGGTCGTGCGATAGCGCATACAGCTCGCCGCCCATGAACCAGTCAGCAATTTTGTAGCCCCAATGCGAGAGCTGGCGCGGAATAGCACGGAGCCGGCGCTCCAGCTCTTCGAGAACGATAAACGCGTCGTCATCAGCTTTCAGAACATAATTCACGAATTTTTGACGCACTTCGTAGGTCTTGTGGCCGATGTGTACGGCCGAAGGCGACGAAGATGGCACGAGCACGGGGACGGTGGCGTTTTCGGCGGCCCAGCGTAGAAAGCCAAGGGTTTTGTCACTCCACTGCGACTCTTTCATATCCAGCACGATGAGGTCATTGTACATTTCCATTTCCATCGCAATAGCATGTTCATACTCCTTGCGAGGGCGTCCCAGGACAAACTTGACTTGGGCCTGGCTTAGCGGGCGCCCTGTCTCTGCATGAAGAGGTAGCGTGTGGCGCACGTACGTGTTCCGAATGACATGGCGGCGCTCAGCCAAATGGTCAACGCTCATTACGCCAATGAGAAAATCCACAGGATCTAGATGATTGACTGCGCTGTTCAAGAATGCTGGCTGAGTTGCACACATCTGGCGCCACGGCATCAGTGCCTTATCAGGGTCTTGGATGTGGCGCACGCACGACACGACCAGGGCAATACAAAGTACCAAGATGAATGAACATAACGCCGCCGCGCACGAACATGTGAGAGGTTCACACAATGCGTGTGCAGAAATCCATATGTACAATTTCTGCGGCCACAAAAAAGGGCCAGTGCAGTCAAAAGCATGCCATAATGACGACGTCAGATAGTGCCGCGTTATGGAGGTACTTTGCCGCTTACGTGCTTTGAAGGAGGGCGGAAGTTGATAGCCGTCCAGCGACGGCAGTTGGTCATCAGGGTCTGACGCGTGCAAGGCTTCACCAGCAGCACTGTACGCGTCGTCTATCAGCGAGAACTGTTCTCGCCTGGACTGCATACTAGTCATGGGACATGCGGCGTCGTCACAGCATGCAGACCAAGCGTGGTGTTTGGCTGACCGTGCACTGATCCCTGTGCTCGTCCCAGAAAGACCAATCAGCTGTGACCTTGGCACGTGTTGAGACATGAGACTGGCACCAGCGAGTGGAATCCCCAGAATCTGGTGAGCCGAACGTGCACTCCTCACGATCATGGAGAACTTTGTGAACATGGGCAGGCAATTTCTGCAGAACCAGAGCGGCATGAATACAGGCGCCGAGAATTCTCAGCATGAACTTGGCTTTCACCCCGAACAAGTTGCGAACTACGCCCAGAATCACGATCAGCAGGCTGGCCACAGTGGCTTGAACATGGGCATCTTTTCTCAGGTGGCCAACGCTATGCACAGCCGGCACCAACAGGGCCAAATCAGTCATGATGTGGACCACAATCAGCTCTTGAGCGCTTTTAAGAAAGTGCAAGGGGGTCAACCTGCGTCATCGCAAGAGGCCGGTCAGGCCTCAGCTGTGGACGCTGTCAAGCAGTTCTTTGGCAACAATGAGCACAAGAACCAAGGCGGCCTGAGCGCGCTGATGGGCAAGGCCATGTCGATCGCTGGAAAGAATGCTCCAGATGGCCAGAAAGAAGACGCGATGCACCACGCCAGCGAGACTGTGATGAAGATGGCCATAAAGCACAAGATGCATAGTATGTTCAGCGGCTACAACGAGGGCGTGTCGGAACTCATGGACTTGTACACATAAGTAGGCGCTACAATTGGGCGTTTTGTTGATAGCTCATCTACACTTCTATTTATCCAGGGCGTAGCGAATGCGGGACATTGCTTCTTGGGTCCTGACCGGGCGGGGCATACGGCGGCACGGGTGGCAAGGGCTGTGATGCATGTGCGGCCATGGAGGGTGCCATGGCCGAGCGCGTAGGAGGTGGTATCGACATAGTGGTGGCTGGTGAAGAAGGCGTCGCTATTCGACGCGGCGGCGGCGGTGCCAGAGAGGAAGACGACGGTGGCGGAGGCGCTGCTTGACTGGGGGGAGGCGGAACAATACGTGCACTTGTGTCATCGAGCGTCTCATCTGGCACATTGTCCAGCGTCACACTCGAGGCCACTGTGGACATGGTCAGCACCAAGCCTGGCCAAGGCGAAAAAGTCGTAGTCACCGCGCCGGCCTGGGATACAGCTCCTAGGCTCGCGTCAGCCATCTGATCTGATGGAAGGCAAGCCACACTCGCAATGGCAGGATTGTCTTGGAAAGCGGACACTTGCGAAGGGCCTCCAGTGATGCGAGTGGCACGAAGACCGCCTGTGCCAGATTCGAATGGCTCGCGCTCGTACCTCAATTCATCACGAAGGTCAGCATCATCCTTCCGCTTTTCCGAGCGAGTATCTGTATCAACCAACTGTTTCATGTACCACTTGTCCCAATTTTCACTTGTGCCTACCAGTCCACCTTTGAGGCCTTGGTGCGCTGATTTGGCAGTAGCTTGCGCCCAACGTTGTGCAGCCGCTTGCCGCTCTGGATCTGTGAGTGCATTCGCAATACGATTTTGTGAGAGACCCACTATATCAACAATCGCTTCTTTTTGGGCTGATGATAAGAGTGGCCCGACAGTGGCAGACAGAGCCGTATCGACCAAAGTGGGCAGGAGCGGTGTGTCGGCCATAACTTCACGAGCCCATTTATTTTTGCCCTTTACATCCTTCTTCGGGTCCTTTTTCACGACCTGACCTTGGGTTGTGTCGCGCTTAGGCGTGGGTGGTGGTCTGACCTGAGCCTGGTCCAACAACGACTGCATCTGCCGACACAAGAGTGGATCCAGAGTCTTGGTTCCCGCCAATTGGTTTACAATCTGCCGCGCTTGTACGAGCAGAAACTCTGCATGCGACACGGCAATTTGCACAGCAGGATCCACAGGCTGCACTGAAGCACCTGATCCTGCGCGCGCAGTCGCGCCGCCTGGCGGTCCTGGCGTTCGCATCATGAGTTGGCCACAGGGGTCGGTGTCATCCGAAAATACAGCAGGTATCGGGTGGAACCCCGCGCGCCTCGCGAGCCAATAATATTTTAGGTCAGCCTAGAGCCAACAGATCTCTGCGCTTTGCCGACTGGAGGGCAGCGACGTCAGCCAGGCAATTTTATCAAAACTCGGATTCACGAATTCAAACGTCTCTTACCTTTTTAATTTTGAGACAAGGTCTCTCTCATTCAGGCCTAAAGAGAAGCTCAACCAGCGCTTCTTCGCTATGGCTGATGTGGAAAACACAGCCGCGGAAAAGCGAGGAACTGCCGAGAGGCTTCGTTCTTCTGCCTCGTATGTGTGGCACAAGCTCAAACAAATTGACTTGAACCCGGAAACGGCGTTCAAGCGCAAGCGCCCGCCGCCTGCCTCGCGTCGAATCATGATCAATATGGAACTTCCGAAAGAGGCTTACGATACACGAGGTCGTATTCGCCGCCAATGGCTCTTCGCAACGAACCAGGTTATCACTGCCAAGTACACAGTCTACAACTTCGTGTTCAAGAATCTTTTGGAACAGTTCCGTCGTGTGGCCAACATTTTCTTCCTTGTTCTTGTGATTCTGCAGTTTTTCCCGGAGTTTACTACTATTAGCCCTGGTTTGGCCATGCTTCCACTCTTGATTGTGTTGTTCATTACCATGGTTAAAGACGGCTATGAAGACGTTAAACGCCACCAATCCGACCGAGCGGTGAATCGGCAGCGAACACGTGTTCTTACGGGAGCTTCGTACAAGAATCACAATAAGACAGAAGGCAAATCACGAAGCCTGCGTCTCATATGGCAGATGATGATGCGATATGCAATGCCACCATGGCTCATTGAGAAGTTTAGCAAGCGCAAGAATGCTGTGTCTGTCCAGGAACTGGAAAGCGGTGAAGCTGTGCCCAGCGGCCGGCCTGGATCGCCATCGCAACAAAACAATGGTCGTATGTCGTCTATGAGCTTCGACAGCTTGCGTCCGCGGAGTCGACTGTCGCATGAAAACCATCGATTCAGCTCTTCATCTGAGCACAGAATGAACAAGAATGCACCCCACTGGGAGTCTAAGCATTGGGACGATGTAGTAGTCGGCGATATTGTGTGTCTTCGCAACAATGACCCTGGGCCGGCCGATCTTATCATTTGTGCCACCAGTGAAGAGGATGGTAGTTGCTTCGTCGAGACCAAGAATTTGGATGGTGAAATCAACTTGAAGAGTCGCTTCGCTGTTCAGCAACTGTCTGATCTGCGCTCTCCTGAAGACTGCATGGACCGCCAGTTTGATGTGGAAGTCGAGCCTCAAAGCACCGACATGTACAAATTCAACGGATGTGTGAATCTTTATGATGAAACCGATGAGGAAGGCAAGCCCCTGGCTTGTCCTGTCACGCTGAACCAAGCTCTTCTCCGAGGATCCGCTGTTCGGAATACCGAATGGGTCATTGGCGTTGTGGCAATGACCGGTGCCGATACCAAGATTGTGCTTAACTCGGGTGATACGCCTAGTAAGCGCAGTCTTATGGAATTCCAAATGAACAAAATGGTATACGTAAACCTTGCTATCATCGGCGTTATGGCCGTGGTTTGTGCTATCGCCGACTCGCGTATTGAGCAGTACTATTTCGATCGACAGGCCCCTTGGGAGTATTTGGCAATATTCAACGACGATAATCCCAGTTTGAACGGTCTTGTTTCATTTGCCAACTCGCTGATTACCTTTCAGAACATTGTGCCGATTGCCCTTTACATCTCTTTTGAAGTTGTGCGGACCGTTCAGGCGCTTTTCATTTTCGAGGACCATGACATGTACTACGAAAAAATGAGCCGGCGCACCATGGCGAAATCGTGGAACCTTTCCGATGAGCTTGGCCAGATCCAGTACATTGTTAGCGACAAAACTGGTACGCTCACCCAGAACCTTATGATTTTCCGTGGCTGTACCATCAATGGTGTCGTGTATCATGGTGGTGGTCAAAGTCCGACACTAGATGGCAAGCTGCGTGTTCTGCCTATTATGGAAGATGTCCCGCGCTTTTATGACGATGATCTGACCAAGGCCATCCAAGATACTTCCTCTCAGCAACATGAACACGTGCATGAGTTTATGCGCTGCCTTTCCCTTTGTCACACCGTGCACCTGTCGCGCACGGAAAACAGAAATGAAATTTCATATCGCGCCGAGTCACCAGATGAGCAGGCGCTCGTCGAGATGGCCGGTGCGAATGGCTATGTGTACTGTGGCAGACATATCAATACGATTCGCCTTCAAGTGCCAGGCGCGAGCGACTATGAAACGTATGAAGTGCTGCAGCTAATCGAGTTCTCGTCTGCACGCAAACGTATGAGCGTGATTGTTAAGCGCCAAACAGATGGCCACATATTGGTGTACACCAAAGGTGCCGACTCGATGATTTACTCGCGCCTTGCATCTGGCCAAGACGATATGTGTGCTACGACTGACAAATCACTCGAAGAGTTTGCTAATCACGGTTTGCGTACGCTGTGTGTAGCCAAGCGTGAACTTGATCCCACTTGGTACCAACAGTGGTCGCGTGAATATCAACATGCGAGCGTTTTGACTGAAGGGCGTGAAGAGCGCATGGAAGAGCTAGCTAGTGAGGTCGAGCAGCAGCTCACGTTACTTGGTGCTACGGCGATTGAGGACCGACTTCAGGACGGCGTACCAGAGACGATTGCTGATCTAAAGCGTGCTGGTATAAAGATTTGGGTGGCCACGGGAGATAAACTCGAGACAGCCATTGCTATCGGATACAGTACTATGCTTCTTGCACCAGACATGAATCTCATTATTGTCCGTGGTGGAGAATATGGCTCAATGAATTCGGCCTTTACGCAACTCGAAAAAGCAATGGATCGTTTCTTCGGCGGTATTGATGTCAGTGACATGAAGCATCCTCCGCCGCCCGTTTCGATGGATGCAGCAGGCGGTGACGTTCGCAGTATTATGAGTGCTGGCTCACTTGTGGGCGAAGAAAATGGATCTCGTCCCGGTGGATATGCGCTAGTGATTGATGGACATGCTCTTGAATACGCCCTCAAGGAGCCGCACAGTCGTGAACTTCTAATCCACATCTCGAGACATTGTCGCGCTGTGGTCTGTTGCCGTGTAAGCCCCTTGCAGAAAGCTCTAATCGTTGGCCTCATCAAAGATGGTCTCAAGGGCATTACATTGGCGATCGGTGATGGTGCCAATGATGTATCCATGATTCAAGCGGCCCATGTCGGTGTGGGTGTGGCTGGTGAAGAAGGTATGCAGGCTGTCAATTCCGCCGACTATTCCATTGGACAATTTCAGTTTCTTAAACGACTCATTCTCGTGCATGGACACTGGTCATACTACCGCAACAGCACCATGGTCAATGTGTTTTTCTATAAGCAAATGGTGCACACTGGCACTCTGTTCTGGTTCCAGATTTATTGTGGATGGTCAACCTCTCAAGCTATGGACTATGTGTATCTACTTTTGTACAATGCTATCTGGACCGTCGCCTCTGTGATTGGTATCGGCATGTTCGACCGCAATGTATCGGATCATGTGCTGATGCAAGTGCCAGAGCTGTACGCGGCCTCTCGTGAGCGGCGTTACTTTGGTATTTGGCGGTTTTTGGGCTATATGATGGATGGGGTGGTCCAGTCCGTGGTTCTTTTTTTCCTGCTCATGTACTTTTACGACACGACCACGCCTCGCAATGATGGCTACGACATTGATTTGTATGAGCCGACGACGAACATGGTGCTTGCCACAGTGTTAGCTGCCAACTTATACGCTGGTCTCGAGTCCATGGCTTGGACGTGGTGGATTTTCGGTGTTGTGTGGATCCCTACTATGCTCTTGTTCGTCTTCGAGCCCATTTATGCTGCTTTCCCGCCCACGCTGATCTGGACGTATTCATGGGGTAATAACTACTACTTGTATCGCTCGGCACAGTTTTGGGTTGGCGGCCTTTTATGTGCCTTCCTTTCCTTGATCCCGCGATTCATGTATGAATGCGTTCGATTGCATTTGTTTCCGAACGATATTGACATTTTGCATTTCATCGACGCAAAGTATCCGAATCACGATTACGTGAACGATCCTCGCATGCCCGGTCTACGGGCTGCTCAGTCCTACGAGCCGGAAGTGGACGGTGACATTTCTCGCGCGCCTTTGAATGACACGTATCCATTAATGCCCACACAAAGTCGCACGAGCAGTATTTACCACGACATGAGTACAGGAGAAAATCGGCCGTACCGCGGCTTCACCTTCTCAGCTTCTGACACACCTGTGCCTAGGCCCAAAAAGGCGATTCGCCGCCTCAAGAAGCTATTTAAGCCACATAAGCGTCACAGCTACTCTTATGTTCCGACAAGCCAACGCGCGTCCGAGTTAAATCCTATGTCGGAACCAAAAGAACGCACTGGCGCGCAAACAGCCGTGTCGTACGAATCTAAGCGCGATTCTTTTACGCATGAATCTTGTATGCCTGACCAGACGGATGAGATCGATTATAATCGCTTCAACACGGCCTCGGAGCAGCTGCCTCCTTTTCCATATACCGATCATGATGAAGCGACCATGTCACCTCGGCATGAGTCGCGATTCATGGACCCCCCATCTTTCATGACCTCGCCAAACACAACGTACAGCGCTATTTCGGATCACTTCTATACTGCTCTGGAAAATCCGAACGTGCGTCAGCCGCATTTCTAATGATCTGGACAATGCTCTTACGCAATCGCAACGCGACGCCATCAGCAGCTGTCGTTTCCTTGTACAACAGCCACATAGCGAGTTGATATATGCGACACGTGACATTCAAGTGTTGCGCACGGATGGCGGATGAGATGCTTGCCTTGCTACCGAGCTATGGAGGCCTTGTTTGGATGGGTGCGCTCATATTTAAATGGCGATCATAAGGAGCGGGAATCACCTACATCAAGGATAAGCAATCGAGATGTGCATGCTCGTTTGCCTCAGCACGGACTTCAGCACCCAAGCTCTCCCGAGCGGTTTCCTCCGGACGTAACGGTGCCACGGCGATGGGACGATGCTTCCACGGATCCTGAAATTGACATTGAGGCACAGCAACATCGCTATACGCAAATTAAAAATGTGCTTTTGTCGAAAGGACTGCCTCTTCATCTTATCGCATACATATTTCGACTTGCTCAGGATGGCCTAGAGCTGAGCATTGAGCGGCGAGTGTACGCTATTTATTCCAACAATGCTAATACAAGATATCTACGGACACCACCGCTCGAATCAAATTATGCCGGCCATTTTGTCTTGCAGGTCATCGTCGATATATACAGCCATGATCAGGGCTGGAGTACAGATCCCCATCGTGAATGGATTGGAACGTATAATGGGAGTCACACATGGTGGGATCTAACGCTCGACAGACCAGATGCTGCATCATATGCGAAGGATCACTTTGCCAACATGGATGATAGTTCAGATTCTGAACGCGAAAGTGTCTTCACTCCGGTCACATACAGTGAGATTCATCGAAGAGAATTATGCCGCAATCTCCACGCTTCGGACAAGTTCCAGCTCCATACGATTGTCCTCTCGAGCGACGATCCCTTAGTACGAGATGCTCAGCCTGGTGATGTGTTTAGCTTGTGGGCACGGACCCAGTATCCTGCCTGGATGAATTTGGTTTCATATGCTCGCATTCGAGCTCGTTTGTGTTGGGACACGTAATATCTTTTTTCCTCGCACGGATCATCATGGGAAGTATGGCGCCCACTGGTAACGGCCTAGGGATGTGTGACGTAATTTCAAAGATGCGTTGGATCACACCGCTGTGACATGTGATGCTTAATACTGTTTGTATTAGGTCGCAGTACATACCTTGTTTGTCCTTGGCTTCATTCTCCCAGATCTCTTCCAGTACTCCGTGAACTCGCTGCCGCATAGCATCATCTGTCTCTCGTTGAGGCTGTAACATCAGCATTGTTAACGTACTGTCCATAACGAGTCATGTTCCGTAAACTCTCCATGTATAGCAATACGGAAAGGACGCAATTGCATATGCCGCTCAAGATCGGTTCGAGTGACGCGTTGGTCGCATGTGTTTTTGCCAATGACTTCGCGAAGATGCTCACGAACGTGCACCTTGGTTTCATGCGCCAAAATGCCCTGCCACGAAATACATAAAGTCGACAGACTTCGTCGAAGAGGACTGGAACAAACAAGTTCAGGTAGCGGTGGGTGCAAAGAAGCCGGCAATTGTAAGAAAGAGGTCCAGGTGTCGTGCACATGTTGTGCTTGTTTCATACCTAGAGGTGTGAGCAAGGGATCAGGACCCCATTCGTATGTATCGTCTCCGTTTTTCTTCGCCCACACATCTTCCCAAGCTTGTTTCCCGTACTGGTGGTCAGTAAAAGCTCATCCTACTTTTATTTCTGCCAAGTCTGGGTAAGTTTTTTCTAAACGGTACGCACTATGATATCCTTGTCCATGCCGAGCCAAATACACCAATTTGTACGAATATGTATTGTCTTGCCTAGGTAGACCTGTCTGTCAGCGATGATGCACGAACGCTGTAATTTTTCGCGAACATCGTCCCACGTCATTCCCTCGCTTAGACCCATATTCTTGGCAACAGCAGGAAGTTCACGTATGGACGCATCCTGATGTACAAAAACAGGCAGCGCCTAATCATGAGCTCACATTCAGCGTACATAAAACTCCCAACGATGACACATATAGGCAACGGATATTTGGTTAGATAATATATATAACCCTACGGGTTCGTAAAATTTAAAAGCCGTGCTCCTTTGCGGTAAGGTTGAAGATCGTGTTCAGCTGAATGTTGCTGGTGCCCTCGTAAATAGCACCGATCTTACTGTCACGCCAGTACTTCTCAATACCCTGCTCGCGAGTGAAGCCAATGCCACCGAACCATTCAATGGCACGGCCCGCAGCACGCTCGGCTGCCTGGCTCGAATACAACTTGGCCATAGCGGCCTGTTTCGTGAAGGGACGGCCCTCTTCCTTCAGACGAGCAGCGTTGTATACCATCAGACGGGCAGCCTCGATCTCAGTCGCAACCTGGGCCATTTGGAATTGCAAGCCTTGGAACTTGGCGATCGGCTTAGCAAACTGCTCACGGTCGTGCGTGTAGGCCAGAGCACGGTCAAAAGCACCTTGGGCTAGGCCCACCATCTGTGCACCGATGCCGACACGGCCCTCGTTGAGGATCTCAATAGCAATCTTGTAGCCACGACCCTCTTCGCCGATGAGGTTCTCCGCAGGCACCTTGACGTTGTCAAAGTTCACCGTGCAAGTGCTAGAGGCACGGATACCCAGCTTGCTTTCCTTCTTGCCAATCTCCACACCCATCTCCTTCTCAACAGCAAAAGCAGAGATACCTTTGTAACCTTTAGATGGGTCACCCTGAGCAAAGACAATAAAGAACTCAGCCTCACCACTGTTCGTAATCCACATTTTGGAACCGTTGATAATGTAATGACTACCGTCGTCTGACTTCTTCACCGATGTCTTCATGGCGAAAGCATCCGAGCCAGAGTTGGGCTCTGAAAGACAGAATGATCCAAGCTTATCCGTCGATAGGCTTGGCATGTACTTCTTTTGCAGGTGCTCATTGGCGTACTTGCGCAGCACGGTGTTTACAAGCGTATTGTGCACGTCACACATGACTGACACAGAGGGATCCACTTTAGCCAGCTCCTCGATAACAATAATAGCAGAGAGGAAACTGCTTCCTGCACCACCCAACTCAGGCGACGTCTCAATGGCCATCAAACCTTGCTCAAAAAGACCCTTGATGATCGAGGGGTCCATCTTTTCGTTTTCATCCATCTTCTGCACCAAAGGCTTGACCTGTGATTCAGCATAGCGACGCACGACATCACGGAGCATCTGTTCTTCTTCAGTCAGCTTATAGAGAGAGTTGGGACCGAATGGGTTCTCGAATTCTTCCGAGCGTTGAACGCTTGTCGAGAACGAGCGCATGGCAGGAGCGCGCACTACCTGCGGCACTCGAGCAGAAGCAATGGAACGTGCTGGCAGAGCGCCGCGAGAAGCAGGGCGCAGTGCGTTGGTCGAGCGTGCGAGCGTGCGCATAGACATTGTTGCGGACAGGGCAAAGAGGCTTTACCGGCAAACTAGTCTTATTATTCAGGGCCCCACATCGGCCGACGCTCAGAGCGAGCCAATTAAATATTCCAAGTGTTCTATGTATTGAGGCTGCCGGGTTGGTGTGTTCGTGTGGAGAGGGTGATTTGGGTATGGGTGATCTGAGCTACAACAATTTGGGCCTCCTACACGCGGCGCCTTTGAATAAAGTCTCGCACTGCTTCATGTCCATCAGCTGTGACGAATAACATGCGTTTTTGCTCATTCTCCCACTGAAGAACTCCCAGACTTTTGGCATAGTCGCGAACTTGCACGAAGTCAAACGAAGAGGTGAAATCAGTATATAGATTGCCTGGAGTTAGTATGGGTGCGTAACGTACCAGTCACAGCTGTAACACGATTCTGCTCGCGCTCCCACAGTCGAATCTGATCAGAGACGGTGATTGGAAGCAGCGGCTCATTCTTGTACATTTGAGGATGGGCATGGTGTGTCAAGTATGCAATGATTTGGTCTGCCGTAATGCCTTTCTTCAAGGCCGACTTGACGCTGTGTCGCGTTAATTGCCCGATCACCAGGTTGGGGAGTCGAATTTTGAGCGTGACAAACAAGTTCAGAATTGCAATGCGAAGGAGATTAGCCGTGTAGGCATACACTCGGTAATTGGTCTCGAGAATCAAATAGCCCTGTTCCTCTTGATCGTTGAGTCGTGACAACATCGGTGAGGCCGTAGAAGTGAGTGTTGAGGCTAAGCGTGTTGGGAAAAAGTATTTGACTGTTTTTGAGGGCCTGTACACTAGACCATAGTCACCGAGCTCCTCGAGCGTTTGAATTTGTGTTTGAGAGAATCCGCGGGTCTCGTACGCGCGTCCCACCTCAAGTCCACCCACGGTAAAGAAAAAAGCGAGCACTTCTACTAAATCCATGTTGCGCTCCTCTGCCATGCTCAAGTAATGCAACAACAATGCCCATAACTGTGAATTGACGTCTTGTAGAAGGAACTGAAAGCCGAGCGATGTAATATTTAGGCTGTCATTATCAGTAGCATCACGCTGCATAAGACCCGTCCGCTGTAACAAAAACAGAACAGTTTTACGTGGTGCAGTAGTCTGCTCACTTCCGACCATAAAATACAGAATCGTTTCCCATTGGGCCCGCGCATAAGCGTCAAGAAACTCGGTTGATATAGTGTTTTCCGGTGGTAGCTCACAGAGCTTACCAAAGGAAGACACATCGCCACTGCCTGTCATAGCACCGATAATGCTACGTCGAAACACTTCATTCATGTACACATATTTTTCATCGCGTACCATCAAGATAGACAGTCGCTGCATGCGTTCTAATGCCACCGAGTATGCCTCATCGTTATGTGAACGAAAAAGTTGCTGACACTCTTCTAGCGTAAGTGGCTTATCCAGAAACACCAGGTCCATTATAATTTGGCGGGCAGTCATAGGCAAAAGTCTGGGGTGACGCGTTAGTGGAACGAGGCACATAGTTCACATACCGGAATACTGCAAGGCAGCTGGCGGGTTTCTCATAGAGTCGAATAAGGACTGTACGTGGCTGCGCATTAAGAAACGTCTCAATAGGAAGCTTATTGGCGCTCATGACGCACACTGTACGCAGGCTCTACCAGAAGACTGTCAAGCTGCCACGATGCCACGATGCGTATTTTTTGTAAATGTGGACGTGTAAATCGGATGTGATTAGGCCCACAAAAATTAATGACTACAATACTGGAATACAAACGAAACATCATCATGCATGACTTCTGCCCGAAGAAGATCATCATGCAGTCTCCCAAACTCGTGTTTGGATACATGGTTCCATGTGCTGGTATCTCCGTAGAGCATAGCTTTTGATGCAATGACTTGCTTGCCGTCCCTGCAACGCTTGCATTTGTAGGTATCGTGCGTGTCAGAGTCCGAGTTATGCTTAAATTGGAAGAGGGCCCGCAAGTCTTCGCCAGAGAAGTGACGCTCAGCGTCAACATCATCATCAACTACACACGAAGAAAGGGATTGCTTGTGAGATTGCCGCTGCAAAATCTTCTCTTCGATGGAACCGGTAGCAATGAAACGATATACAAAACAAGCTTTCTTCTGACCGTCGCGCCAAACACGCGCCAAGGCCTGCTGATCAGAAGCAGGATTCCAGTCGGGATCAAAGAGCACGAGACGGTTTGCACCAATAAGATTTAAACCACAACCACCAGCTTTAGAACTCAACAGAAAGATAAATTCAGGTGCCGTTGGGTCGTTGAATCGGTCAACAAGTTTCTGGCGCTTGTTAATATTCATGGTGCCGTCAAGTCGGAAAAAGCCCCAGCGACGCAAACGACACAGTCGCTCAAATAAGTCCAATGTTTGGGTATAATTGCTAATTAGGACGATCTTGTCATCTGTATTCGAACGAATCGAAGCGAGGAACCTTGTCAAGACCGACAGTTTCCCAGACAGTTCCACTGCCACATGCCTGCGATCACCTGGTTTGTATCCTTCAGGAAAAAGTTCTTCACTACCCTCCAGATCATCCGGCAGACTGAGCAAATCAGGATGATTACACAATTTCTTCAAAATCCCAATAGCCTTCAACGGTTGCGAGCCATTTCCGCGCAATAATCTAGCAATGGCAGGCGATCGAAGAAAAAGATCGTACAGAGCAAGCTGAAAGGGGGACAAGTGACAGAATACCACATGCTCATACTTGATAGGCAAGTACTTGGATAAAATATCATTCGACCGGCGGATAATAAACTGGCTCACCAAAGCGGATAATTCTTGAAGCTTTTCACGACCCACCATCTGCTCTTTTTCAGAGGCACCAGCGTCTCGACCTCGAAGAATGTCCAGTTCAAATCGCTTGCGAAATTCATTTCGGTTTCCCAGAACGTCAGGAATAGCAAAGTTGATGAGCGCAAAATACTCGGACAGATCGTTCTGAATTGGTGTGCCAGACAAAATAACACGACGCTTCACTTTAAGTAGGTCTAATGATTGAAAAGTCAAAGAATCAGTGTTTTTGAGTCTATGCCCTTCGTCGCACAAAAGCAATCCGATTTCGGTATTCCCTAGTAGCTCTTGTAAATTGCGAAGAGTTTCGTAAGACACAATCATGACGGGATGAACAATGGCTCGTCCTTTACAATCAGCCCATCTTTGAACAGACTCAAACATCTGCTCGCGACTAAGGCGACCATCCAGAGCCAAAGCGCCTGGGGCGGCAGCGCCAAGCCATTTAGTGAGTTCGTTGGCCCAGTTTCGAACCAAGCTTGATGGACAAACAACAATAGCCTTTTGAATCGTGGACTTGCCTGCGTTAGGAGACTGCTTTAACAAGGTCCAGAGAAGCGTGATGCACTGCAATGTCTTGCCTAGACCCATTTCATCAGCCATAATACATCCATTAGCATTCTCAGATATCATGCCAGTCGTACAACGATACAGAAACTTGACACCCTCGACTTGGTGTGGACGCAGAGTTTTGCCTAGTCTTGGATCGATCACGACCGGTACTTTTTCGTCTAATTGAACATGTGGTTTATTCAATCCAAGGATCGATGCCAGACTTTTATGTGGGCCACGCTCTTCTTTCGCCTTCTGCTGCTCTTCTTCAAAAGCAGCACGTAGTCTTTCTCGCTCCTGTTCGATATTCTTATCGTCCACGGTCGGGTCATAGAGCACGATCGCATGCTCACCCATAGGATCGTGTAAAGGGCGCGGCGGTACTTCGACGGGTCGTCGGACGCCCAACGCAGCATTCGTCGAATGCGCTTTGAATAATTCACCCTTCTCGTTCCGGAGACTTGGAATCGAAAACTTGCGTTTGATCGCGTTTGGCTTTGCATCGTACACTTGCCACTTTCGACGATCCACATTGAAAGAGACGCCAGATGCATCGATACCCTTATATACTCCCTCGAGACTCTTCTTCTGTCGTGGCTCTTCTAGCTCACCGCAGAATGCGTCATTTTCATCCGTGGCATGGTCACCAAACACGGCGTAATTTAAACGTGGTCGTTTCCGTAGTGACTGGTTGCCACTACGACTCCTTACCAAAGGTGACTTGAAGGGCTTTTGTTCCTGCAAAATTCCATAGCCGCCTCCAGTTGCTAGTTGCCTCGGTGGTTCATGCGAGCGTTCAGAAGTATTTTCTTTCAGTTCATTAAGAGCCGCCACAATCGCACTTCGACGCATGGTGAAAGCCAACACGACTAATGCGCGCGTCGTGTTAAATGGCGCACTCACGTGTCGCTTATCACGTGCGTGCTTACCCCAATAAATCAGTGTGGCGTAAATAAGTAGCTTCACGTCCATCATGAAATTGCTCCTGCTCAGCCTTGCCCAGTTGCTTTGGGTTTCGCTGGTTTCTTGCGTGGGATGGAAACTGGATGACTCCATCGTGGGTGAGGAATACTTCAACAAGTTCAACTTTTATGCTGGTCCTGATGGTGCAGAAAACATGACCCATGGAATGGTCCAGTATGTGGATATGCCCAATGCCAAGCGTCTGAATCTTTCGTACGCCAACGGCGATAATTTTGTGATGCGTGTGGATACTTCGATGAAGCAGCCGAATGGACGACCAAGTGTTCGTCTGCACTCGAAAAAGACGTACGAAGACTCAGTGATTGTGTTGCAAGTGGCGCATGTTCCGACGGGCTGTGCAGTTTGGCCCGCATTTTGGACGGTTACGGAAAACAGACCCCTCTGGCCCAAGGGTGGTGAAATTGATATGCTCGAAAATGCTAATGACCAGTACCCATACAACCTTGCAGCAGTTCACGTCAATACGTCCTGTGCTGTGACGAACCCGAAACAAACGGGCACCACGGTGTTTGATCAGTGCAATGCTTACGCCAATGATGGCTCTGGATGCCGTATTGCCATGAATGGCTCCGACTCAGGTGCAACGTGGGGGCATAAACTGAATGAAAAAGGCGGTGGTACCGTGGCGATGCAGCGTGACTTCAGCGATGGAGGCAAGGGTATCCGGATGTGGTTCTGGGAAAACTGTTTGGAGCCCTCTGAGCTGAAAAAGCCGGGAGAATCAGTGGATCCTGACAGTTGGGGTACGCCGGCGGCAGACTTTGGTCTTACGCAGTGCGCAGACCAATTTGACAAACACAATATTATTTTCGATATTACATTGTGCGGAGACTGGGCCGAAGAAACTTACACTGAAACCTCTTGCCCATCGAACTACAAGTCTTGTGGCTACCAAGTCGGTAATCTTGGAAACACGTTCGAGGACGCATTTTGGGATGTCAAGGGCTTGTACATTTACACGCCCGATGCTAGTGGCTCGTCATCGAGCAAATCTAAGCGCAGCTCGAAAGACGACAAAACATGTGCCATCAAAGACATGCCTTCTAGTGCCATAAGTCACAGCCCTAGCGCCTTGTTGCTTTTGGTCACACTTTTCCTCATTACATTCCTATAGTTGCTTGAACAGACAATTTTTTGCTATTCGTTGTGGAGCGTATTTGCTGGCCACCCTCTTCCACCATTGAGCCATGACAACTTCATTTGACCGCCGTCGTGCAAATGGCCCAGAAAACACATACCCACTGTTGCATGACATACATGTTTCCAAAATGTCGACGGGCAATAAGCCTGTTTGGAATGTGGACCCGCACCATGCCCTCCAGAACCCGAAGTCAACGTGCAGTGATAACCTCGTCTTGCACACAATGAAGATCAATGACGAGAACTTGGACATTACACGGTTGGCGCAAAAGAATGTATGCATAAGACCTGATGGTCGTGAGACGATGGAATCGCGCTCCCTGTGTACGTATAATACAACTTACATGGAAAGATCTGCAAACTGGGCTGATTCCTAGTGCTAGTGGCAGTGCTCTTATCGAAGCTGGAAATACTAAAATCATATGTGCAGTGTACGTTGATTTATTCTTACGAAAGACATGGACCACGTCAAGTGCGTGGGCGGCAATATGCTGGTAAGGCAGAATTGAACGTACAGTTCGAGATGGCACCTTTTTGTGAAAAAAACCGGCGCGCGAGCAAGGACTCTGAAGTAGCGAGTGCAGCGGCATTTGTGCATCAAGCTCTTTTCCCTTCAATCCGTATTGATTTGCTTCCCAAGTCTTCGATCGATGCACATATCATGGTTCTTGATGCTGACACCTCAATATTAGGTTGTTGTGCTTTAGCCACAATGGCTGCTAGTGCGGCCGTAGCACAGGCCGGTGTGCAAATGTACGGGTTGGTCGTCGGTACAGCAGCTGTACGTATATTTTACTTACGAGAAAGTCTGCTACGTCTTCTCTACCTACAGACAATCACCCGATTCAGCAGCAGTGGCTTGTTGAACCCACAAAGAGCGAAAGTGCTAATGCGAGTACAGAGCTGTTGCTCTGCGGCATGCCTTCTCTCAATGCCACGACGTGCTATGTTCTGCAGGGTCCAGTGCACAGCATGGACGCTGTGAAAGAAGTTTCCCACACGCTTATGCAAGTGATAACGAAGCATCACGCTTCCATGGCCCAGTCCCTTTTCAATGAGCATACGTAAGCACAAATAGACTACGTCGTTATAGTTTTCCTCCGCAACTATTTGTGTGCCATTCGCGGATGAACGGTTGCGCGACAGCGTGGCGATCTCAAGAAGTCGAACGGCTCGCTGAAGAGCGGGCCATTCGTAGCAAAGATGATTTACCAGAAAATATGCTCAAGTACTGGCGATTCAGAGAGTCTTTGTTTACGCGCTTTAATGAAGGTATTCTTCTAGACGAAGAATCTTGGTTTTCTGTGACGCCGGAGGCACTGGCCTACCGCACCGCAGTAGAATGCAAGTGTGAAGTGGCTATGGATGGCTTTTGCGGTGCAGGTGGAAATATCATCCAGTTTGCTATGACCTGCGATCATGTGTTGGGCATCGACATAGACCCTGTCAAGCTGGAAATGGCCAGGAGAAATGGTACGAACAAATCCGCTTACATGTAAGCCCAAATCTATGGTGTGGAACACAAAATTACACTCTTATGGGGTGATTTTTGTGAGTTTGCCCGCGACGTCGAGAAAGTGAAGCAAGCTCGTCTCTGCGGAGAGGAGCCAGAAGACACTGGCAAATGGGGTGGATGGGATCGCCAAAAAATTGATGTGTACGTATACTAAATGAATAACGTGGCAGGATCTTTATGGTACGTGCTGACAGCATCTTACGTTCGAGTCTCCGCCTTGGGGTGGTGTGGAATACCGTGATCCTTCCAAACTTAAAGGAGTTATACCCACTAATAAGAAATATGTAAATGCTTATCCATTCGCCGCATTGCAGCCTGTGGGAGGTAAAAAGCTACTGGAGCTAACGTTTCTTATCTGTGATAAGCTTGTCATGTTTGTCCCGCGTAATATGGATCTAACAGACGTAGCTGATGCGGTAAATGAGGTGGAGTATGGAACTATGGTGCATGTCGAAGAGATGTGGATGGGACAACGACTCAAGGCCTTGTCTCTCTTCTTTGAAAAGAAAGGTACGAATAACAAGCCAGAGGTGCCTCAGTCCTCATAGACTCAAGGCTCGAGCGCTCAAGAACTCAGCTCGCTGGGGAAGCCGCCTGGCCACTGCATGTTTAGTCATACGGGACCCTGCCCTAGGAAAGTTGGTGCTGCACTCTCAGCCTTGAGCCTCGAGTCGCTTGGTATCATCAAGAAGACTATCGCACTTAATAGTCTTTTCGAGTTTAGAGTTTATCCTTCCACATGGTATGTACATGCTTGGCTGCACCAATGTGAGCTGTTATACTGTGTACTTCTTGCATGAAGTATCTATGGTGTGGTAGTACGACTAGAATGGTGGCTGACAAAATCAGGACTTTTGCTTCTTTATCCCTATTGTATTCGGCTGCCCTAATAAGATCAAACAGGAGGGTGATGGCACACCTTATGTGTGTCCCCGTTGTAACAACGCACAGGTCGTCGAAGCCAAGAGTCGCATGTGGCTTGAGCTGTGCTGGATTCCTGTGGTATGTACAGATCAACTATGCTGAATGCTGACACAAAGTAGATTCCATGCTCATCTCAGCACATTTGGCTATGCGGTATTTGCCAATGGCAAATTCCACGGAACGGCGGATACCAGCCCATGCCTGCAGGATATTCTATGCCGCCTAAAATGTAATACGTGTTGCTAAAGAATGGAGCAACCACTATGTGACAGACAATGCCCTCGTGCATTTATGAACTTATCGCATTATGCCGAAGCGTTCTTTATGAGCACGTAAGACAATCTTACTCCCGTTTGCCACTCGTAATCCATTTACGTTTCAACATACAAATAACTTGTCCATATCAATATAGTCTAACTTTTCGGAATGTGCTGTAGTTTGCTTCGCGGTTAAGAGGAATCGCATTCGCGCTCGTAGCGAACAATGAAGTCGAGACACGATGCAAGTCTCTCTGACGCGAGCCTAGCGGCATTCGCATCGATGCATGTGGATGCGAGCTTGTCATATTACCTAATAGGCGAATGTGGATGCGCAAATGATTTGTGGCTCGATACCAAAGTTACGACCCAACTTTGCCTCGCAATAGGTCGTTGTGAAGCGAAACAGGTGCAACGACATTTTGCTTTACTTATCATAGATACGCTGGTCTGATTCCAAAAAGTCCACCTTTATTGAATATCTATGGTACGTATCTGCTTCGCTCACGTATAGTCGACGCCCGCTAAGCGTAGATTGATTCGAGACTTCAAGCGATTGTCTTCTGATCCTCCTGGTGGCATATCTGGAGCACCCTGCGCAGATAATCTGCTTGTATGGAATGCTGTGATTTTTGGCCCATCAGATACGCCGTTCGAAGATGGCACTTTCAAGCTTTTGCTCACCTTTGACGAGTCATACCCCAATAAGCCACCTACAGTGAAATTTTTAAGCAAAATGTTCCATCCGAATGTGTATGCGAATGGAGAGTTATGTCTTGATATTCTTCAAAATCGATGGAGTCCTACTTATGACGTCGCGGCTATCCTCACTAGTATTCAAAGTTTGCTCCACGATCCTAATCCAAACAGGTATGTTTCATGTCATTTAACAAGAAAGTCCCGCAAATGCCGAAGCAGCATCGCTATATCGCGAAAATATGAAAGAATATGTTCGGCGTGTAAAGCTCACGGTCGAACAAAGCTGGATTGACGAGACAGAAGAAGCGCAAGCCTATACAGATGCGGACGCATAGTGACTGTGATATAAAAACTCCTACGTGCGACATGCAGCTTTATTGCTTGTTTCTCGAGAGTATCAGGTATATTCCTCGCACAAGTAGCTAGGACCTCTAGGCGGGCTCGGGGCCCTCTTTAGACGAGGCCCCAAATCCTCAGGGCTCGGTGGTCCTGTCTGTACAATGTGCTTATTAAGCATGACAGGGTGTGGTCAGTAGGCAGGAAATGGCAAATCCGTGTCGGTGTCCGACGCAACAATACGACCTTCGTCCCCTGAATAGTCGGTACAAGGGGATGACAAAAGCAGAGTCTATGGACCAGGAGTCTCTCCATGGATTGTTTGAATGGATCACATGGGTGTTCAAGTCTATACCAGGGCGGGACATAATTTTGCGCTATATCGCCAGCAGCTACCAAAATGATCCGATCCGCTCATTGCTGGAGCTGATTCTGTTTATATTTGCTGTTCGTACGATTCTGCAAAATCGAACGCGTGCACGTGGAACGTCCCACTTCATTCAATTCTCAGAGGATGTAAGTACGTGTGGTGAACTAACACGCTAGGAAATTGATTATCTTGTCAAGGAATTTGAACCCGAGCCCCTTTGTGCGCCACTTGATGCTAAAGAACAAGATGAACTTGACTCGGTCCCTATGGTCATAGGCCATGCGTCTGCACACCCCATGGTCCAAGCCCCGTGGATGACTGGCACAACCCCTAGGCGTGTTATGAACCTTGCGTCCTTCAATTTCACAGGCATGTTAAACGAGCCTGAACTCCAAAAGCAAGCCAAAGAGATGCTCCACGAGTATGGCGTGGGAAGCTGCTCGCCTCCTGGCTTTTATGGAATTAGCGACCAGCATATTCGGCTTGAGGCGTCCGTGGCTTCGTTTTTCCGAAAGGATGCGTCCATCGTATACAGTCAGGGATTTTCCATTATGAGCAGTGTTGTTCCTGCGTTTTGCAAACGTGGTGATGTGATTGTGGCTGATGCAGGTGTATCCTTCGCTATTCAAAAGGCTCTGGAACTCTCGCGAAGCCACATCTATTGGTACGACCACAACGACATGGACTCGCTCGAGCATGTGCTGTCGTACATTAACCGTGTCCATCAGCAATCTCGAAAGCCTTTGACCCGCCGCTTTATTGTCACCGAGGCACTTTTTGAGACAGATGGTACCGTCACTGATCTTTCCACGATTGTGGAACTAAAAAAGAAGTACAAATTCCGCATGATTCTTGATGAATCGTACAGTGCCGGAGTAATCGGTGCGACCGGTCGTGGTCTCACTGAGCTCCAGAGAGTTGATCCAGATGATGTCGATATTATTGTGGGTAACTTGGCGGTGGCGTTTGCCACGGCTGGTGGCTTTTGTGCATCGACGCAAGAGATTGTAAAGCATCAGCGAATCAACGGCCTGTCGTATGTATTCTCAGCAGCCATGCCGGTTATGTTGGCAAACGGCTCAACAGTTGCTATGAAATTATTGGATGCGAATCCTGGCATTTACGATAAGTTGCACGAGAACGTGTCGATTTTGCGCAAGGCACTGGATCCGATCACTTCCATCATAATTCCTAGTGCGCCCGAAAGTCCACTTGTACATGTCCAAATTAAATCGAAGAGGGATGATATGGATGCCTCTGCACAAAAAGAGCTGCTCACCAAAATTGAGCGCCTCGCATTGAACCAAGGCGTGTGGATAGCTAAAACCCCGCATTTGCCAAGTATCCGCCCGCAGCTGGATCAGGGTCCGTGGGCGCGCCCAAGTTTGCGTATCGCTGTGACGAGCGCACTTAGCGTGGGTGAAATGGCGCAGGCGGCTGACATTGTCCGAGCGAGTATTGTCTCTGTAGTGGGTCCATAGTGCAAAATCTCCTTGACCATCTATGACGTATAGACACCCGCAGTAAGACAAAGGTTCCGTGGCGAAAAGTGCACGTCATACACGGGTGTGTTTTTCGTGTAATAGGTCACGACACAGTCCGCGCTTGCCTCGGTATCCAACGCGCCTGACTCTTGCTGTGCTGTACGAACATCCCAGCACCGGACTGTGGCATCTTCCGATCCACTCACTAGTACGGCTCCATCGGCACTGAAGTCCATCTCGTGGATCGGAGCGTTGTGGCCCCACATTTTCTTAATACGGCGACCGCTGGCCAGATCCCACAAGCTAATGGAGAAGGCATCAGACATGGTGTTGCGTGGATGTCCGAGGCGGCTCATAGTACTGCCGGCGCTGGCAGAAGCAAGATACCGGCCATCAGAGCTGATCCTGACGCACGAGATAGGTGATTGGTGACCGACAAACAGACGCACGCATGCACCGCGCTGCACATCCCAGAGACGACACGTACGATCAGAAGAGCCTGTCGCAAGGTAGAGCGAGTTGGGATGAAATCGCACGCAGTCGACATCCGACAAGTGCCCCGCATAAATCCGCAACGGATGAATCCTCTCCGCACTCCAGAGCCGAGCGGTTCGATCGGCGCTGGACGTAGCAAAATAGGTACCTAGCGGGCCCCAAGTCACATCCCATACAGGATACTGGTGCCCACGGTATGCCACAAGTGCTGCGTATGTGTCCAGGCTCCAGAGTCGCGCAGTGCCATCAGCACTACAACTGAGCAGGTGTCGTGGACTCGAACCACTGCCACCAACGGGATCAAATGAAACATTGTACACAGGTGCACTGTGTCCAATGAGCTTGCGTGTCGAGTCACCATGGGGGACACGGTGCTTGTTGAGCGTTTTGCGGTCACGCACGTCGGACAGATTAAAGTCACTTTCCAAGGGTCGTAGCGCTTCGCCCTTAAGACTCCACACTTGTACATAGCTTTCTTCGAAGCCAGCCGCCATTAGCGTCAGATCCGGTGAAAAAGAGCTGCTAGTGAGACCGTCTTCCGCATCGTAGAAGGTGTACATGCAGACACTTGGTAAACCAACTGTGCGTGGTACACCTTCCCATTCGGAAGGAGGCTTGGCGTCTCCTGCTGTAGCTGGTTCTGGAGCGAGTTTTGGGTCGATCCGCAAGCACTTTCGTGCGTCGCGCACGCGCTCGACTTCACGAAGCAAGTCCACTGTGCGAAACATGCTCGGCTGTGGCGGCAGATCAGCTAGTGTGGGACCTAGCAGATCAGATGCCTGATCCTGGCCCTGTGCATGTGTCTCATCTGGCACCACAGACGACGAGCGACTGCGTGACGAAGGCGCAACAGGAGTGGTATCTTTACCCTCTTTGTCCGGGTTCGCCTCGCCCGCAGCAGAGCTTTCTTCCTGTACGGGGGCAGGCGCCTGCTTTTCACGCAATACGTGGTCCACTTCATTTTTCAAGTCGTCTGCGAGGGGGATACTTGGATGCAACTTGAGCTGCGGGCCAGCCGCTTGGGCGTTGAAGTCGGCGATAACATCCGATTCCGATATGGCTGCTGCTTCCACGGCAGAATGGTACTTGGATGCAAACTTTGACAAGAAAGATGGACCTGCGCCTGTAAGTCCTGTGCCCTCCTCAAGCTCTAAAGGATCGAGCTGGAACATTACAGAGCGAAGCACCTGGATGCGGCAGTGCTCATTTATGATTTTCAGCATGGCTTCACGGCCACGGCGCGATGGCTCGAGAATATTGTCCACGATCGAAGGATCATCGATGCTAGAGAAGCCCACAGGACTCGTTCCATCCGTCAACCACCCAATCAAGAGACCGAATACGTTTGGTGACATTTTTAATACATAGCGTTCTGTGCGGAATCGCTGCGCCAATTCATCCGATCCAATTTGCGACGGAAGACACAGGGAACGAATGTGTGCGAGAAGCGATGCATGTGTCGGCTGGAAAAAAGACGAATGTATAGCAAAAAGCTCAGCAGCAACTGCGCCAAGACCCATATCCACCAAGTTCATGTAGCTGTGAACAAAAAGGGGCAAAAGCAGCGGCAAAAGTTCTGGTTGATAGATGTCCAAGCTTCCCGTACACCATGTTTTAATCATAGAAAAGCCGCGGGCTGTATCTGTTGGGTCAAGTAGCAGCGCCTGAGCACCTGCGCGTTCTAATGCAGAGCTGGGGCCAGTCTCTGGCGCATCCTTGTCTCGCGGATCACGCGGCACATTCTTGCTAGAAAGCTCTTCCATACTCACATTTTGGGCCCCGAGGTGTGCGTCGCGCTCTTCGGCTGATTTGGCTGGCGATGCACCCTTCTCGGATGCTTCTAGTTCGGCTTTCAAGGCACCAAGGGCTTTAGCATAACCATGAGAACGCAGGTACTCCATCACAGTGGCAGACTCCAAGCGATTGGGTTTGCCATCTTTGACACTAGTACCTGACCCCGCCATTTGCTTCTGGCGCGCACCAACAGCGTCGTAGTCGTCAAGGTCCACCGCTTCCGAAGCGCCAGAGATGCACGAGGAAGACGTCACGTGATTCTAATTCAGGATGAGGCGCGTGGCTTTGGCCCAAGGCACCGTCAGATCATGGAGAAGCACGGACCACCTGGCGGAAAAGATACACGGTCCACCTCATCACAGCCAGATTTGAGCATGCGTTGCATGGAACAATGTTTTAATTCAATTCTTTACTTCATGGCTATGCCTGGATTTCGACACTGCTACACTCCGCAATGCATGTCCTGATGAATGATCACCTTGCGCAATTTTTCGACAGCAAAACGATGTACTCTAATGCGATTCACAGCGGCGTTGTTGGTGAGAGAATGGAGCATCTAATTCATAAAATTTAACGTGAAACGCGATACGGAAGTAAATTTTCAGCATTATAGCCTAGGTCAAGGCACTTTCGAGTTGTGGTGATGCGGCCCTTCTGTGCGGGAGATTGAGTAGAATCAGATCGATGCACGTAAAACGCTTATTTAAATTGTTTTAGCATTGTCCAAATTGGTATCGCGATAAGTGGTCTTATGACATAAGAGAGGTGATAATTTGTTCTCTATGTGCTTGATTTGTCGCTATTTACTCATTCAAGGCTTTCCACATAGCTTTTTATCGTGTCACTGAGAAGGCACTCTCATGTGACAATATCCATAGCCACATTTCAATAGGACTGCTTGTTTGATGCTATCTTTGTTAAATCTCTGTGCACATCTGGAGATACCTCGAAAATGGCTTAGCTGGGAAGACCCTTCGTTTCATGGCAGAAATTTCGTCGATTCTCTAGACATGCGGGAAGCCTTAGGTCTAAGAGCGTAGTATGACCCTCTATATAAGAATGCTAGGCCTTTTTTTTTAACTTTCTATTCCGTGTCTCATGATCACTGCCAAAATATAAAGGCGGCAGCTCTGCCAACTAGAATATGGTGCGGGGAAATATTAGTCATGAGGGCTCTCTGTCGCCTTTGTCTCCCTGCTGCAAGTCTTGATTGGTCACTTTGATTGAGGTGATTGTCATGCCCAGATGACATGGGCTCCAAGATGGAAAAGCTTTTTCTAGCTGGCTTTGCATACAATGTCCCATTGTCATGGGAGCTGAGATCTTTGCTGTGAAACACATATGTATGTGTATATATAGCCCTTGCTACGCGTTACAAACGAATGGTGTGTATGTCGCGCTCCCCTGAAAATGGATTATGTAGTGCATTCAGCGACGATGAAGAAGAAATAGAGGCACAGCGTGCAATGGAGGAGTGGGTCGATGAAGTGAATTTGTTGCTATGTGGTTTGCCAAAACATGCAACTAAACAGAAACAGACCACAGTATCTAAGCGTAACCGAGGATCCTTGCTTTTGGGCTCGCAATCTTCACCTGTATCAAATAAATCTGCGGCAACAGCAACGCGCAGGCACTCAGGTACTCCTCCCTCAAGACCAAAACTTCTCCATCATCCAGGAAGCATACCGCCTGATGTGGCAGCTGAATGGTTTAAGCCAGGAAGGTCACCGCCACCACCAAAAGCTGACTCGCCTGTGCTGAAGCCTTCTAGTCCGCTATTGTCTGAGCAGCCAATATCATCGCCGCTTGTACCATGGAGACGGTACGTCGTACCTTTGCCTGAACGCCCTGAGCCACCTACGATTCCCTTACCCGAGCGGCCGCCTGCTACAGATGTGCCTGTGGATACGGAAGACTCGTGCGATGCCTACTCATTACCAAGTCCGGGTCCGTCCCGGCTGTCTCCTTTACCTCCTTACTTATTCCGCACATGCACAGTATATGCACCGCCGATGACGCAAGCACCACCCACCATCACTGGGCCCACGCCCTCCATGAGTGCATTGTAGTCGTGAGAGTGGAGTGCATTTGATTAAGTCATAAGCACGTTTTTTTTTCTCAAGCTCCTTTCGAAATCCACCGACATGACAGATCGCACGCAAGCGTCCAGCGAGGCGTGGACAAGACCAGATCATGTTGAATGGCACATCGTAAGGGGTATAGTGCCTTCAGACACTCTGTCTGTAACGATGTGCCATAAAGTGGTCGTGGGTGAGTTCTCAGACGTGCTCAAGTCCCGCGCCGCGCGACCCCTATTCGAGGCCATCGCCAAGGTCGTGCAAGCCACAACTCAAGGCAAAAACTCGTCGGAGCAAGTGGTCATTCCTTTCAGTGCTGTACATATTCCTGTCTCGGAATCTCCCCTGGATATGCTGTGTGTCGCCATCGCAGCCTTGCATGGTTTTGTTCAACTCAATTGGACGGGCCCTGACATGCCCTTGCATCCTATGGAGCTCTTGCGTTATCATGCGCCACAATACTTGGAGCAGCGCCATGTGCATGATGAGGACAGTTCTGATGCAGTATATGCACGTGTGTTGCATGTGTCGAGCTTGGAGTATCTTACGTGGCAAGGTGAACCTGCATATCATTTGTGTCAAAGCCCTTTTTTCCTCGTCGTGGCTCTATTGATTTTGGATGCGTTGCAAACTTCTTCACTAGTCACAGTGCCTTGGTGGCGCATGCGTGCAAGATCTGTGCACATTCGCATCCTAGACGAGCCTGTGGCATGTGAAGAGGCATTGCAGGAGGCAGTGATGGCCATGGCGCATGCATTGAGTCAGTGTAGTCAACAAGCTTCTACTGATGCTGAGCAGCATGCCTGGGCTCATTTGCATGCTCGGGCCCTGCTGGAACTTGCCCTGGCAAGGCAACGAGCAGGACAAGATCGGTTAGCATCAGAAGGCCTCGTGGAGGCTGCCAAGGTGCACGGATTGGAGTATGAATTGAGCGGTGCGCTTGGTAAGCGAACCAAGTGGCAAAAGCAAGACAAGACCCAGCTGGTTTTGCTGGCCGAGTCGCGTGAAGCTGGCGCGGAACGTGCCGAGGAGGATGAAGCATCGACCTCCCACAAGCATGGCCATGAGACGAGCTCTGATGCGTCTGGATGGCAAGCGTCTATCGATCCCAGCAAGCAAGTGGACCATCAGCCAGCCACGTATTCACTGAATGACGACACGCTCTTGGAGCAGACTCAATTCACTCAGACCGCTCCCGATACCGGGCGGCGTCTCTCGCACCTCGACCCAGGAAATCAGCCGCCCCTCGCTGTGATAGATCAGTGTATTCTGCTGGCACTCTGTCTAAACATCCACAACACACAGCCGTCGCATGGTCTGACGTCGGAGCAAATGTCAGCGTTTGTCGAGCGGGTCATTCAGCATCCTCTTAACTGGAGTGTCCACACGATGAGTCTGCTTCTTCGGTCGCGTCTTGAGGCATCGCGTACACGCACAGTTGAGCGCAGCACCCTCCAGCTACAAGCGCTGATTGATCAGATGCCTACGAACGACTCGAGCGTGCGAGAGCGGCTGCGTTTCTTCCATGCGCTTGAGTTGCCGGCCAAGTGGGCGATGCAGTCCGAGCTAGCGCATCGATACGTGTCGATCGGTGTGCTGCGCAGTGCGCTGGAGACGTTCGAGCGCGTCGAAATGTGGGAAAATGTCGTGCAGTGTCTGGGACTGCTTGGACGGCAGCAAGAAGGTATTGAGGTGGTGCGTGACCTACTTGAAGGACGAAAGACAGAAGCGGAAGCTCAGTTGCAGGCCAAGCGGATCGCTACATCGGTGAGTCGTGTGCCTCATACCCGGTTTGCTCGCGCACGCGAAGCCAAGTTGTGGTGTCTGCTGGGAGATTTGGAGCCCATGCATGCTGAGATGCACTACCTTCGGGCTTGGGATGTATCAGAGCGGTCATCGGCGCGTGCGGCTCGTTCGCTGGGTGGCTATCACTTTGCCTTGCACGCCTATGAGCAAGCGAGCGTATGGCTGCGTCGTGCCGTGCGCATCAATGCCTTGTATACGCGCTCCTGGTTCATGTTGGGCTGTTGCTACATGCGCTTGGAGCACTGGCTGGAGGCTGCCGCCGCATTTCGCAAGTGCACGGCGCTGGAAGAAGAGGACGGTGAGAGCTGGAACAATCTGGCGAGCTGTTACATGCGCTTGCACCAGAGTCATGTCCGCCGGCTCGATACGGTGCTGGAGCAGGATGTGGACGAGGAGGATGGCGCAGACAGTGTGACGTCGGGGACTGACTCGGGTGTCGATGTCATGTCGCAAGAGACGCACACGGAGACGACGGCGCCTGCGTTGGAGTTGCGTCTGCTTGCACATCGCGCTCTGGGCGTGTCGCTCAAGTTTCAGTTTGAGTCGTGGCGCGTGTGGGCGAACTATATGATCGTATCGGTGGACGTGGGTATGTTGCGTGAAGCAGCACGCGCTTTGGCGAGGGTGGTAGAAATTCGGACCCGCGAAAAGAGCTTCAGTGCCTCCGATAAGGCAGTGAATGTGCACGACATGGTCGATATGGGCGTGCTCAACAAGCTGGTGGACGCTGTGATCCGTCCCGCCAATGTCGAAGAAGAAGCCACACAGGAAGGGGCCGGACTACGCCCCACGGTGGAGCGTCTGTTTGAGCAAACGCTGCTGCCCCGCTTCTCGACGGACGCCCCGATTTGGCAGAGTTACGCGCGGCTCACGTTCGCGAGTGGTCACTACCGAAAGATGCTTGATGCGCGTGTACAGGCATTCCAGTGTGGCCTAGGCAGTGCCGACAGGCTCGATGTCGTGACGGCCAAGGACGTGTGGCTGCTGGCCAAGGATGAGCTGCTCGAGCTGTGCGACGTGCTAGCCAATCTCGCGACGCGCCCAGCCGAGCCGGGCTCGGACGAAGAAGCCATGCCAGACTGGCGTTTCCGCGCACGCACGCTCGTGCGTGCCTTCATGTCGCGCACGCGCGACAGCTTTGAGGACGAGCCTGCGTGGGAGGATTTGGTAGCATGCCTGGAGGACTTGAAGCGGTAGATTAGTCAGCATGTGCAGGCGACGTCCTGGGTGTGGCTGTCGTGCTGCTTGTTTTGTGGCGATGGACGCGGCGTCGGGCGTGCGGGTATGGTCGCCGGTGCGTGCGGCGCGTGAAGCGCCGGCGTATGGCGATGCATCACCGATCTCGTCTATCTCTGACTCGGACACGCCAGAGTCTGACGAGATGGCGCCGCCGTCGCCGATGGATGAGCCGTTGTCAGCGTCCAGTGGGGTACGAGGCACATCGCTCGCGGAGCTGCCGCACGAGATACTGCTGCATGTGTTCCGGTATGCACTGACCTCGCAGCAAGATTTACAGTCGTGCCTTCTTGTGTGCCGTCGCTGGTGTGCGAGTGCGGTGCAAGTGCTGTGGCATCGGCCTTCGTTCCACAAGCTGTCGGCTCTCTTCCAGATGATCCATGTGATGATCCAGCCAGACGCTTATTTTCCGTATGCGAGCTACATTCGGCGCCTCAACTTTAGTACCCTTGCTGGCGAGCTCGATGACCAGTTGTTTGGGCGCATGGCGCTCTGCCACCGCCTCGAGCGGCTTACTCTGTCAGGTTGCACGCAGGTCACCGAGGAAACGCTGTCGCGAGTGCTACAAAATACGCCCCAGCTTGTGGCCGTTGACTTTAGTGGCGTGACGTGTGTCACGGACCGTACGCTGCAGGTGCTCGCCACGACGTGCCCACGCCTCCAAGGGGCCAATTTGACCGGTTGCCTTCGCATTACCAGCCAGGGCGTGTGTGACTTGGCTCGGCACTGTCCCATGCTGCGGCGCATCAAGCTGGGTGCGTGTGAGCGCGTAGGCGGTGATGCGCTGCTGGAGCTGCTGCATCGGTGCCCTACCCTGCTCGAAGCCGACTTGATGCAGTGCACGTCGGTGCACGACCAAAGCGTCCAGGACGTGTGGCTGCGTCCTACGCAGCTGCGCGAGCTTAAATTGGCTCACTGCAATGCGCTGACGGATTTGGCGTTTCCTACACCCTCTATGCGTAGGGCCTTCCCTGCATCGCCACCCTTTCGCGTGTGTGAGCATTTGCGTATGCTCGACTTGACTTGCTGCACGATGCTCACAGACGAGGCCGTTCGTGCGATTGTGTCTCATGCGCCGCGCTTGCGGAACGTGTCGCTGGCCAAGTGCTCACGTCTGACTGACCAGAGTGTGTATGCGATCAGCGAGCTCGGACGCAACATCCAGCACCTGCACTTGGCTCACGTGTCTCATGTGACGGACCGCGCCATCATACACCTGGCGCATCATTGTACACGCATCCGGTACTTGGACCTAGCATGCTGTGTCCAGCTCACCGACGAAAGCGTCGTGGTCCTCGCGTCGCAGTTGCCCAAGCTGCGGCGCATCGGACTCGTGCGTGTGGCACAGCTCACCGATCGCGCGATATATGCGCTGGTCGAGCGATATACCAACTTGGAGCGGGTGCACCTTTCCTACTGCGAGAATATCCACGTACCCGCCATCTTTTGGCTCACCCTGCGCCTGCCGCGCCTCACGCATCTCAGCTTGACGGGCGTGCCCGCGTTCCGCTGCGCCGAGCTTCAGGCCATGTGCCGTCCCCCACCCAAAGAGTTTAATCAGCACCAACGCCAGTCCTTTTGTGTATACAGTGGCCGCGGTGTCCACGAGTTGCGTCGATTTCTGCAGCATGTGTATGCCGACGAAACGCTCGTCCGGCAGTTTGGTCCGCTGCATCCCGACCGGCACCGCGTCTTTCAAGCGGGCCTCGCTCGGCAGCAGCAGCAGCAACAAAGGCTGCTCCAGCAAGATGCTGTGGGATCGATCCTGCCCTCGTCCGTGTAGTACATAGACTGACTACGATTCCACTACGTGTATCCGCCCTCAGGGAACAGCTCAGGCATGGTATGTGGCTCGCCGATACGGTCCGCGAGCTCTTGTTGCTTCTGACTGGACTGTGCGCGGATCGACGCCTTCCACGCACGCACCGTCTCCGGCACAAGATGCGGCGCATACGTGCGCGCAAACAGCGCCGCCTCAGGCAGCCGCTGCGCCTGCATCAGCACATCGACCACGCCGCGCGTATCCTGCATCTGGACGAGCGCAGCCACCGCCAGGTTGAGCTCGCCCTTGGCCCGAGCGGCTTCGGCCACGTGGCTCAGGAGTGCCTTGTCTTGTTGAGCCGTGGCGACCAAAAAGAGCGAGTGGACATCGTTGGCATGCTTGAAGCACTCTTGGGCGAGGGCGACATCCCAGTGGGCGAGGGCCTGGTCCCCGATCGTGCGCCACCGCATTTCGGCGCCAGATGCGGGGCCGTTGCGCGCAATATCAAGAGCCACATCGAATTGGCCGAGCTGGACGGCCAGGTCAAAGCGGTGGTCGGGGTCGGTGGCCACGCTCAAGGCCAAGTCCGGCATGGACTGCGCCTCTAAGAACTTGGCGATCTTGCCGCGCTGCGCACTGGGCACCTGCGGCAAGAGCGACTCTGCATGCGCCATGTCACCCTGTAGGATCGCCGTCTGGTATTCCACGACCGCAAGCGAGAGGGCAAAGCTGTACAGATTCATATCTTTGTCGGCAGCCAACACGCGCGAAAGCTGGGGCAGATAGCCTAGGACGTACAGCTCCGTGTCGCAGGGTCGGATCGTGTAGGTCTGCTCGCCAATGAAGTATTGCAGGCGATTCGCGCCGTTCGTGTACACAAAGCACTCGCCCGTCCAGCGGCCGTTCCGCACCGTCTCGCTGATCTCTGCCAGCACCTCAAAGGCATCCTCAAAGCCGTCGCCGTCCGAGGGCATGCCGCTCGCCACGAATTCGTCGTACGCGGCGCGGTGGAATCGCAGCACATAGAACGAGTCGGCCGTCGTAATCGCCACGAGCTCGTTCGTCTGCGACCAAAAGATCTGCTTCGCCTCGACATTGATGCGGCGGACCAATGCGCCCGTCGTCCAGTCATAAAAGCACACAAAGCCAACGCCGATCACAGCGAGCAGCGCGCCGCCGGCAATATCCTCGACCACATAGTTGACCGGGACCAAGCCACTCTGCTCCTTGAAGTTTTTAAACACACGCACCCGTGTTGACGAGTTTTCGCGGATCGCGTATGTATTCGAGTCAGCAGCCCAGGCAAAGCCGAGCGCCGCGCCAAAGGCCTTGTTGCGCCAAGCGAGCGCGGTGAAGATGGTGTATTCGCCGTCGCCACAGACCGTCACAAAGCGGCCATTCGGCGAGTGCTCCAGCAGCTGAGGGAAAACTTCGGTCGTGCCGAGTTCGCGGGTCGTTAGCCGCACACGCTCGCCATCGATCAGCTCTGACTCGGACGCGGTCGCAATGTTGGCGCCGAGAATCTCGGCATTACGCGCAAACACAATCTTGCCGCTCTGGTCCATGCTCACGCACGGGTCCTCCTTGCCGAGCTTGACGACCACGGCACCTTCGTCATAGCCGAGAGCAATATCGTGGCTCGACTTACGGCACGCCATGCACCACACGCGCTCGAGGCCGTAGTCCAGCGTCGACTCGAGGCGGTACGTATTCGCGTGCCACAGCTTGACAGAGCCGTCCTCTGAGCCAGAAATAATAAGCGGCAAGGATGGATGGAACACGGCAAACGAGACGTTGGAGGTATGACCCGAGAGCGTCTGGACACACGACTTGCTGAGATAGTCCCAGATGCGCACGGTTTTGTCGTCACTTGTCGTGACCAAGTATGGCTTATCGGCGCCGTGGTAGTAGTCGACGGCATTCACGCCTTTTTCATGCGCGGTGAGAGTGAAGTTGGCTGTCGCCGATCCGAGCGTCCAGACTTTGACGGTGCGGTCGAGCGAGGCAGACGCGAACGAATTCGAGTCTTTTGGATTGAAGCACAGGTCCATGACGAAGTGAGTGTGGCCCTCAAAGGTCTGGACGAGGCGCCAGTTGCGCTCCCAGTCCCACAGTTTGATCGTCATGTCATCACTGCCCGTCAGCACATAGGGCCCCGTGGCGTGTACGGCGATGCTGCGAATATAGTCGGGGTGGCCTTCGAAGGCAGTGACCTTTTCGTGTGTGTTGTAGTTGTAGCAGCGCAGGAAAAAGTCATCAGAGCCCGCGATGAACCAGTTCTTGCGCGCGATGAACCGGACACACCGCACCGGCACCTCAGCTACCTCGAAGGTCTTGACGACAGCACCGGTCTCATAGTTCCAGATAAACACGGTGCCATCGTACAGGCCTGCCAGCAGCCAAGGCTCTGTCGGATGAAAGTCCACCGACTTGACGCGCTCGGTGCGCGAGAAAAACTTGCGTTGAATGTCCAGCAGCATCACAAACGCGCTGCTGGGGGAGCGGCAGCGAGATGCGAGGACGACCCACGAACCCACCCGCTACATCCACGTGGCGTGTCACGTGAGTGTCACGTCCCTGTTGAGACAAGGGCCACCCTGCGCTGCAAAGAACACAAGTTGCCAGGGCCTCGTAGGTCGGCGTCGATACTCTACGTTGCAGATCGAGTCCCCCGCCCACCGCTGTCGGCTGCGGCGCTTTCCTACCCACTCAAGAGCTTCGTGTGCCATGGAAGCAGAGCCGAGTCGTGCAGACCACGACCGGCCGGACATGATGCATCTGCTACCCGCCTCTTCTACCGCCTCCTCCTCCTCTTCTGACTCACGCGCAGCCATGGCCCATACCGACACGGCCAGCGAACCGACATCGCCACCGTCCCCCCGCACGCCATCGCCCATCCTCGGCAGCAGGCATGCCGCGCATACCTACAGTGAAGCCGATGGTCACTTGACATTTCCCCAGGTGGGAGTCGGCCTCGGCACGATGGAGCAGGAAATGAACATGCTTATGGACCTCGAGAACCTCGATCACGATGACGACGCATGCGACGTTGGCCGCGCAAATGTCGCCGACGTCATGGCTGAGCTAGAGCGCTTGGGATACACGCCTCCGGCGACGGATCACGACGCGCTGCCGCTAGCGTCAGACGATGCCAAGACGCGCGACACTCGTCTCGCTGACCTCGTGTGGCAGTTGGGTCGGCGCGTACAGAAGCACGAGCAGGCGCGTGAGCACTTGCTGCACCGCTTGCGCGTGACGCGCTTGGCGTCTCTGTCCCTTTTTTCGTCTCTACGTATCTCGTACTCGCATATGCTGCAGGCCGAGCGAGACATCAAGGCGCGACTCGAAGTCGAGCTGTCCGGCTCGAAGATCCAGTCCAAGATGCTCAGTGATATGGTGTCGCGCGCCTCCATTGCGCAAGAGGCCGACGACGACGTCGTGCGCCGCACGCCAGATACGGAGCGGAGCAAGCTCCTGGCGGATAAACGATACCTGCGACAGCGTGTCAAGGATGCGGAAGCGCAAGTCGCGCGCCTCGAAAAGGAGCTGCGCGACCTGCGGCCCATGCTGCTCCGTGCCACGATCGAAGACGAGGCGCCCGACAGCACGCCACGCTCCAAGCTCCCGCAACGCCCCCGCCGACGCGAGGCGGTCATGGGCGATGCGACCGCCGAGCATCTCATCCTCGCCACGCGTATGCTGCGGACTTTGCGCCAAGCCGCGCCGCATGGCCCTGATGCGTCGCCGTCCAAGTCACTCACCTCGACGCCGCGGCGGCCCCGCGAGACGTATCCACCCACGACCCCCCAGCCCCGACTCGATGTGCTGACCAGCCCGGAGGCGCCAGCATCCACACGCAGCATGCCATCGTCCACGTACTCGAGCGGCATTGACGACTTGTTGCATGCTGCACAGTCGCTCAGCTCGCACTACCATCAGCCAGATATGAGCCCGACGCGCCCGATGCCGTGGCACCGCCGTGTGAGTCACGATGAGCTGCCTCTATCGGCGCCGGTGCTTGGCAGTCCGAAACGCCGGCGTGTGCTGAGCATGGATGTGGACGAGACTCCGTCGGTCTCGGCGCTGGATGTGCTCGCCAACCAGGCCGTGGGCGAGCAGCATCCACCCAGCCCCACGACACCGCGTCGGTACTACGACCACGCGTCGTACCCGTACATGCCCAGCGGCTCCACGAGCTTGCCGTCGTCCACGCGCACGACCCCCACGAAGCCCAAGTCATTGGGCGGCCAGAGTCCTGAGAAGCGCCTGCCGTACGTCCGCTGGTCCACCGACGAGGACATCAAGCTGCGCCGCGCCATCAAAGAGCATGGCCAGCGCTGGGAATATGTGGCACGAGCGGTGGGAACGCGCTCGTACCACCAGTGTCGGCAGCGGTACCTGCTCATGCGCCGTAAGGAGGCAGCCGCCAATGGGCTCACGTCTCCGAGCAAGAGCCAGGCAAGTAGCGCTCGGCCTAGCGGCCTGGCACCGCCGCCGGCGACTCGGGACGACAAGAGCCCAAGTTCGTCGTCCGACACCGAGGCACTGCCGCCGCCGCCGCCAGCCGTCTCGTCTTCGGCAGCACTTGAGACGTCGCATCTATTCCAAGCACAGCACCACCACCCCCCTCCCCATGTTGCATTGCCACCGCCCCTCTCCATGCCTCAACAGGCTCTTCATAGCTAAATGGATCCCTGATGACCTGGCAAGCTCCATTCCTGTGTGGTTTCGCTGACAAACTGAAACACGGGGAGTGCCCACACAAGTCCGAGAATGAGGGCCATGACATGCCGCGCTTCGGCACGCAGCGGCACATGCTCTTGCTCGAGCCACGCGTGCAGCAGCTCATTATGATATGTAGTGATGGAGGCGTGAGCGGCGAGCGGGAAGACGATCGCTGCGCCGTAGCACATCATGCCGCGTGGCCGCGCATGTGGCCATGCTCTCGGCATCATGCACAGGAGTGAGCACAGCGTGGACAAACAACACCACAGCGCGCCGTAGGGCGGCACGTCTCCACTGAGATAAAAGACCCAAAGCAGACAAAGTTGGCAGCACCCGTATCCGAGCCCGAGCGATCGCGCCCGCATGGGATGCGCCTCGATCCACTGGCTCGCCTGCATTAGGCTGAGCGCCACTGACGCAATCAGACCGACGACGCAGACGCCGCCCACGCACCACGTGTACAGATCCAAGACGAGACGAGGCATGGCAAGCGGCCTACCTCCACCTGTCGCTCGCCGCCCCTTGGCTGGTTCCTGCTGGCATGAGCGTCAGTGGCGGCGCCTCGCGCCTCGCTACCGACTTTCCCCGTATCGCGTCATGGTCCCGCGATGATTTGTCGGCTATGGCAGATGACACGGATGCGGCTCTGACGGACGCAGCTGTGCATGCGCTGCCCGACGTACAGGCATGGGACAAGGCGCATGCCGCCCTTCTTGAAGAGGTGGAGCGTGCCGCAGCGCGTAATGAAGCGCGTCGGCCTGAGCTAGAGTCGTTGCGTAGCGAGACGCGTCGGGCGTACGAGCATGCGCGCACGCTGCAGGCGCAATGGCCCGTGGTAGAACGCGCGCTGCACGAGGCCCGTAAGCGATTCATGCCGTTTGCGATGCAGTCGCAGCTCCAAATGGCAGCGAACCAGCTGCATGACGAAAGCGAGGCCTTCGCGAATGCATACGTCGAGGGTCTCACGCCTATGGATGTATGTACACTGTGCTGACGAAGCAGGATACCGTCTTTGTGCGCCAGTACCTCGACCTCCGCACACGCCACCACGTTCGCAGCATGCTGCAGGAGCAGTGCGCCCAGCGACGAGTCCAATGGCAGGCGTGAACCCACGTGGGACCTGCGTGTGGAGGCGCACGTGCGGACCGAGCGCCCCCTACGCAGGCCCCGTCCGGAGGTCGCTGGGCGTGTGGCCCGCTGAGCGGGCGTGCCGAACTTTGCTTTTCCACAGCTCGTCCGTCATGTCGACCCAGCCTCTTCTGCAGCGCTCGGCAGGTAAGCGCATTGCTCTTCCTGTGCGTGTTGAGCCCAAGGTGTTCTTCGCCAATGAGCGTACATGTACGTTGTGTGCCGCTAACGCCAGTCCTCTCGTGGCTCAGTTTCACAGTGACGCTCTCGGCCCTGGCTGCGGGTCTGCTCAACTTTGGTGACCGCGTCGGCCGTGTGAGTGCTGCTCTGTTCAGCCTGGTGGCCGTGGCCATCATGCTGTACGCCCTCGTCACATACCACTGGCGTGCACAGGCGATCCGCAACCGTGGCAGCGGCCCCTATGACGACCGTCTTGGCCCAACGATTCTGTCCGTCCTCCTGCTCACGGCGATCATCGTCAACTTTGTGCTGCGCTTCAACGAGTAATTCTTATACAGATACAAATGCCATGGTGGCCTAGTCGGTAGCTGCGTTGTGCGCTATGGGATTCGCGTGGATCGTGACGCCCTGCATGCAGATCTCCTGCAGCGGACGGTGCTTCGCGTCCACGGGCACCTTTTCCATGGCGTCGAGTGTGCCTCCCAGCTCAGCCCCGTCAATGACTTTGCCAAAGATGGTATATTTGCCATCGAGATGTGGCTGCCTGCTGTAGGTAATGAAGAACTGCCGTTAGCATGTCAGCGTACCTGCGACTGATTCGTGTGGGGGGCGCGATTCGCCATAGCTACGACGCCGCGCGCGTGGAACTTGTGCGTGGCGCGAATTTCGTCTGGGAAGACGTCGCCCCAGATGGACTGCCCGCCCTTGCCTGTGCCTGTCGGATCGCCCGTCTGTGGTAAGTAAGAGAGCGTACTTGGATCATGAAGCCTGTCTCAGCCAGAGCGCACGTACCTGGGATGTTGCGGTGCCACTTCACATGGTCGTACGTGCCCGCCGCACAATGAGCGAGAAAGTTTTCAGCGGTGCGCGGCACAGCTTCGCAAAACACCTCAATCTGGGATCAGTCACTCTGACGTACCTTGATATCGCCGAGCGTCGTGTGCAGTGTGACGCTCATGCAGGTCGGAAATCTCGGCGCCCTCGCACCACAGCCAGACGAGTTGTTGGGTGGGCTGGGGACAGTCCCAGCCCTCCACGACGATTTTTTTTCCTTTCTCGTGGCCATCGATGCCCACGGACGCACGCGACGTGTTGCGTGCGGCTGCGATTCTCACCGGTGATCGAGACTATGAGCTGCTGATTGAAAAGCCTCTGCGCGGTCCAGAGAATGTGGACGCGGTGATCCAGCGCCGACTCGCGGTGTTTCTCGAGCTCACTATCCCGCTGCAGCCGTCCGAGACGCTGCGGTCGATGAACGACTCGGTGCGTTGGCAGACGGGTGTCTGGGGCCTCGCGTGCCTCGTGCATATCCACCAAGTCGCCATGTCGTACAGTGAGCCCAGCGATGGCGCACCGCTGCTTGGTGCCCGCGACCTGAGCATGCTCAAAAAGTTGGTGGCGGTGACGTTTGCCTGGCTCGTCGTGCCGGCGACCTCCGCGTTTGACCGGACGTATCCGTCCAACGTCGACTTGAGCGACCTCGTGACGGCATTCCATGTACTTTTGCACAAAAGCGACGCGGCGCCGGCCGCCGACACGGCTCTGCCTGTCTCGCCGTTGGCGCATACGGATGTGGCGGTGCTGGTGATGCGTGTGTACCTCGTGGATGTGCTGCGGATTCTGATCCGCATGGCGTACGGCTCAGCCTCTGCGCTGGCGCTCTCTATGGTCCAGGACATGCTGGACACGCTGCCGACGACAACGATGCTGTCGGCTCTGCGCAGTGTGCCGACACGGAGTGTCTTTGCCGCGTCGCCGTCGTCCGACGACACGTCCGCGTCCATAACACCGAACGTGCCTGCGTTTGTCGGCGAGAAGTGTGCGCGCCTCTTGTCGCAGCAGCTCTTGCGCCCGGCGGGCGTGCGCTCGCTCATGATCGGCATGTTGGGTGCGAATGAAGACGACTTGCTCGAGTGCGAGGTCGACTTTGACTCGAACGCTATATCCCAGCGCCTCGACGGCCTAGCGCGTCTCCTTTCCACGCCGCCAAAAGACATGGATCGCCCGACGTACTATATGAAAATCACGCCGCACATCCTCGATGTGCTCGACCCGGTGACGCCGCCAGGCACGACGCCCGTGCATGGCACACACCGACGGGCTGCTGCCTTTACGTGCATGAGAATGCACGAAGCCGATGCCAAGTCGATGCAAGCTGCGCTCGACACGTACCTGTGGCGCGTCCTGGAGCCGGCCTCCGATCCGCCATCGCCCGCGCAGATTGACATGGTGCTCCGGCGCATGTTTGCAGCTGTGACACTCGCGCCGCCGTCGCCCCCCTGGATTCATGCGGCGTGTGCGCGGATGATGCACCGTTTCCTGGCGCTCGACACGCATCTGCATATGCCGACGCTCACGCCGCGGTCCGTCGATGCCTTGCGAGACACCCAGGCGGCGAATCTGCAAGAGACGCTCATTACGTGGTTCCGGGTGTGCTCTGAAGACGAGATTGTGTCGACACTGCACAATGCGCTGCGTCGCTCGCTGGACGATACGTGGCATTGGTACGACGTGCCTGAGGGTGGCGTGGGTCTCGTGGAGCGCCCGATCTTCGTGCCTGACGTGACGACGCTGCTGGACGCCGTGGACATTTCGACGCACGAGGGCGATGTGCCACCGCCGCCCAAGGGCCTGACGCGCTCGTTTGGGTGGGCGATTGATCCGGCGCGCATGTGTGTCCTTATCAAGCAGGCCGAGCGCCCGCCGCTGGCGAGTGCGCTGCTGCTCCAGGCGATGGACGAGCACCGACGGACGCGGAGCCGCATGTCCTCTGGCCTGGTGCACGATGAGACGGTCTCGCTGGACCGCCGGGCGATCTACTACCTGCAGCTCGTGTTCCAGCTGTTTGATGCGTTTGGTGATGTGATGATGGAAGAAGGGGACATTGATCGCGTGCTGCACTTTATCGACTTTGCGTGCCACGATGACGAATCGGTGCTGGATGCGGATTTGTGCAATACGGCTCTGGAGCTGCTTCTTTCGCTGCTGGAGCGGCATGCGACTCTCACGCCCGTGTCGACGCCCATGCTGCGTGTCATGGCTGACCGCCTTGAGCGGTTCCGCGACATGCCGAACCCGACGACACAGGCCCTCAGTCAGGAGCTGCTGATGACGCTTTCGGCGCGATCGAAGTTTGAGGGCCTGCCGCCCTCGGCCACGGCCAAGCCCGAATACCTCCAAGTGTACCACGAGGCGCTGCAGTACCTGCAAGATCCGATCTTGCCCGTTCGTGCGCATGGCCTGCATCTGCTCACGCGTCTCGTCTCGCGGGTCGCTCGGAACCACTCGGCCAAGTGCTACGGCGACGAATTGGACCATGCCCTGATCCCGGAAATTTTTGACCTCTTCCTCCACGCCATCCAGGACGACGAGAGCTTCTTGTACCTGAACGCCGTGCAGGGACTCGCCCAAATGGCCATGAGCTGGCGAGACGCCGTGCTGCGGCCCCTGATGGCCATGTACGTCGGTGGTGACAAGACCCAGGACGGCATGTCGCATGCGCTCTCGTACGGCCAGGAACTCACGCAGCGCGAGACGGATCAGCGCCTGCGGATTGGCGAAGCGATTCTGCAGGTGCTGCAGCACCTCGGCGAAGCGGTCGTGTCGGAGCTCGATCGTATTGTGCCGCCGCTCCTCACCGCGGTCCGCAATCCGCTCTTCTCTGCGACACTGCGCAGCTCCTTCATCTCGATTCTCGGGACGTGCGTCGAGATTGCGCCCACGGCTCTGGCGGCCGACCGCTCCTCGGTGCATATGGTGCACATGTGCACGGAGCTGATTCAGGCCACGACGGAGAGCCGTGCGATCCGCCACCGCAGCAGGGTGCGTGCGAGTGTCCAGGGTGTGGGTGCCGGTGGCGAGGTCACGGAGCGCGCGCTGGACGAGGAGGACGAGGAAGAGGCGATGTGGCAGCGTGAAGCTACGAGCGGCACGGACCGGGACGTGCACCGCCCCCAACTGCGCCGAGCGGCGCTTTTGCTGCTGCTCATGCTGCTGCGTGCGACGCAGGAGCAGCTCGATGACTATCGCGAGTCGTGTGAGCGCGACCTCGACGATATCGATGCGCCGCTCTCGGCATTGCGCCTGCCGGGCGGGGGCGTGTTGCCTGACGTTCATGGCCGCGCGAAGCCCACGCTACCTCCGCTGCTGGTGCCTGTGGACGTGCTCGGCAGTGTCATGCCGGTCGTCACGTACATGGCGCAAGAAGAGGCGGACAATGTGGTGCGTGTGCAGGCGCAAGACTGCATCGATCATATCCGGCTCGTTGAGCTCGCGTACATAGGTCTGTAGAGTGGAGCTTTTTTCCCCGGGTCCATGCCGCGCCGGCCGATCGATGAGCGCCACTGCCAGCTCTTTGGCTGGGTCTCGATCGTGACGCAGCTTGCGATGGGCGTCGTCGTGATCGCTGCGTTGCTGTATAAGCGGCATCGCGAGCGCCCGCGTCGTGCGTGGCAGATCTGGATGCTGGATGTGTCGAAGCAGCTGACGGGTCAGCTGTGCGTGCACGTCCTCAATGTCGCGCTGAGTGCGGTCGGCGTGCAGGACGGCGGCAACCCATGCTCGCTGTACTTTTTGAATATTCTACTTGATACCACGCTGGGCATCGGGATCCTGTATGGCCTCCTGCATGCGCTGTTCTTTACGTGCCAGCACGTACTTGGGTGGTCCGGCTTTGTGTCGGGCGAGTACTCGGCTCCGATGCGGCATGGGCGCGTCGCGAGCATGCTCGAGTGCTGGGTGCGACAGACGGCTGTCTACGTGCTGGCTCTCGTGCTCATGAAGCTCATCGTGCTGGGCTTGCTCTACATGATGCCGTTCCTCACCCTCTTTGGCAGCTGGCTGCTCGGCCTCTTCCAGACGCACCGCGCTATGCAGGTCATCTTTGTGATGGCGCTGTTTCCTATGGCCATGAACATGCTCCAGTTCTGGATCGTCGACTCGATGCTGCTGTACCAGCGGCCGCCACCGGGCTACGAGCCCGCACCGCCTGTGGAGACAGCGCGGCCCTAGCGCATTCGATCCCCTCCTCCATTGGTTGTTGGCACACGTGCGATGGTCCACGTGGACGGTCCGTGCGCACCGCAGGCCTGGTGCGCGGCGCGGTGCCATGGGCCGCGGCGCGGTGGGCTGGCACGGAACCATGACGTCGTCGACGCCGCCGCCTGCTATGCCTGACTGCTGGGGCCACCGCGGTGTACGTGGCGCTGAGACTAACGAGGCAGGCCTCGGCGGAATTTCCTGAAAACACGCTGCGTTCGTTCGCGCAGGCGATCCAGGATGGCTCGGAGGGCATCGAGAGCGGTACGTCGGACTGACTGACGCTAGACGTGCACATCACGGCCGACGACGTGATTGTCATGTTCCATGACACGACGCTGGACCGCACGACGGATGGGCACGGCCCGATCGGCGCGTACAAGTACTATGGTGAGGGCGGTCTCGAGCATGTGCGCACGACGCAGGAGCCCGTGCAGCAGATTCCGACGTTTGAGCAGCTGTGCTCGCTGCTGATGGAACCGGGTCACCGGCACGTCAAGCTGAATGTCGATATCAAGCCGAACAACGACGCGGACCGCCTCTTTCGCATCATGCGCGAGGTCGTGCAAAAGTTCCCTGACTACGAGACGCAGCTCGCTCCGCGCCTCATCCTAGGTCTGTGGCACCCGAGCTTCATTGCGCCGGCGAAGAAGTACGTGCCCGCGCTGCGCCGCGCGCACATTGGCGCTTCGCCTGCCGATGCACGCCGCTACTTCTGGCAGGACTGCGACGCCTTTTCCCTCTGCTTCCCCTCGCTGGTCGGCGCGGACGGCCAGCGGTTCTTGCGCGACGCGCGTGCCGCGAACAAGGACGTGATGGTGTGGACGGTCAACCGCCAAGACGAGATGGTCGAGGCGACGCGGTGGGGCGTCAAGGCCATCCTGACCGACTACACGGCCGACCTGCGCCAGCTGCGCGAGGCCATGTCGGCCGACTTTGACGCCACGTACCGAAAGTACGTGAGCCCATGGTTCAGCTGGGGCTCGTTGCGGTACTACACGCCGTCGGTGTGGATGTACCAGTACCTCTGCCGCGCCGAGGTAGAAAAGAATGCGGGCGTACGTATGCCACACTCACGACAGGCCACGTACGGATCCGCCGTGACGTCACCGTAGTAGCTCCTAGTTGCCCTCCACACACCATGAGATGGACGTGGCTCGTAGCGCTGCTGCTGGTGGGGCCGTGCTGGGGCCTGCCGCTGCTCGAGTGGGCGATGCGGTGGGTGCCGCGGCTGCCGGCCACGCCGCCGCTGCCTGTGGTGATATGGCATGGGCTGGGCGATTCGGCGTATGCGCCGTGGCTGCGCCAGCTCAAGGCGGAGCTCGAGCACACGTACCCTGGCATGTATGTGCATCTTGTCGCGCTCGAGTCGCGGTCGATGGCGGACCGCGCGGCGACGTTCGTGGGCGATGTGAATGCACAGGTGGCGCGCGTCGCCGAGCAGCTCGCGCAGGTGCCTGAGCTGCGGCATGGTTTTGATGCCGTGGGCTTTTCGCAGGGCGGGCAGTTTCTGCGCGCGTACGTCGAGCGGTTTCGTGCGCCTGTGCGCCGCCTCATCACGTTCGGGTCGCAGCACATGGGCATCACTGCGCTGCCCGGGTGTCGCGACGACGATCGGCTGTGTGAGGCGGTCATGCAGCACATCGAGCAGGCGACGTACACGGACCATGCGCAGACGCACATGGTCGTGGCGCAGTACTTCCGCGACACGCGCACGCCGGAGCGCTTTGAGGAGTATGTGGCGCACAGTCGCTTTCTGCGTGATATCAACAACGAGGGCGCCGCGAAGAATGCGTCGTACAAGGAGGGCCTGCAGCGGCTCGAGCAGTTTGTCATGGTGCGCTTTTCCCACGACACGACGGTGCTGCCGCCCGAGTCGGCGTGGTTTGGCGCGCACAGCGTGCCGGCAGATGGGCAGCCGGCGCGGCCCGTGCCGCTGCGCGAGAGCGACGTGTACGTGCGCGACTGGCTCGGCCTCGCGGCGCTCGACAGGCGCGGCGCCCTGCGATTCCACACGTGTGACGGCACACACATGCAGCTGTCGCCGGCGTGCAAGGACCTCATCTTTGGACAGTACGTGGGCCGCCCACGGTCGCCGGGGCGGTGGCTGGCTATGAACGCTTGACCTTGCTGAACGGCCGCAGGAGCCGGTCGGCGCCGAGCTGGAAGGCGAGGAGACCGCCGAAGATGAGAATGTGGTAGTGCCACGCCACGGCATGGAATGCCTGGATCGAGCCACGTAGCGTCAGCACAAAGAACGGGATGACCGCATAGCACACGGACGACATGGTCACGATGTTCGACACGCAGGCATACACGATCTGCGCGAGCGTGTACTCGGACATGTTGGTCCACGACGGGTCCGGTCGGCGCGGGTCCGCATACAGCAGCGGACGCACGCTCTTGCGCAGACGGCGGGCGAGCCACTGGCCGAGCGCGGCCGTGACGAACGAGAGGTAGTAGCCCGGCGCGATGCCGTGCCAGATCGCACTGGCGAGGAACGTGCCCATGAAGCTGCCGAAGCCGGGCCGGCGCTGCCCGGCGAGGCGCTTGTACACGGCCTCGCGGAGCCACATGTTGGTGTTCGCGTTCCATGCATCGAGCACCTCTTTCCAGTTGTGCGCGAGTTCGATCTGCATGACAAAGACGTTCTTGCACCGCGTCCAGCGCGCGTGGTGCGTCGCTGGATCGACGCCGTGGTACGCGAGACCGGACAGGATGCAGGCGGCGTTCGACAGCGACCACACGCCGTAGAAGCGGAAGCGCGCGACGAGGCCGGCGCCTTGCACGAAGAGGATGCGGTGCCACAGCGGCCACGTGTGCAGCACGTCGTCCGCGCGGATCAGGCGGTCGTAGCTGAACGGCTCCGCGAAGCCCACCATGAGCACGAGCGATACGAGCGCCGTGCCCACCTCGCGCAGGGACTCGGCCACGCGGCCGCGCGGCGGCCTCGTGGCCGGCGCGTACAGCTCGCCCGTCGACCACAGCTCGTAGTCGCGGAACCGCGTCGACGGACCCACGAGCACGCCGGGAAAGTAGAAGCAGTAGCCCAAGTAGGCGAGCAGGGATGGCATCTGCGTGATGCGCACGGCCTTCTGCACCTCGTCGAGTCCGTCGATCGGGACGAGCTGGCCATCGCGGCAGCTCCAGGCGAACGACGTCAGATTCATCACAAGGACCATGTGCATCGACGAGATTTCGATCGTCGTCAGCGGCACATGGTTGAGCTCACGCACACAGTGCGTGTACAGCATGTGCGCCATGCACGCCACAAACACGATCCACGGCATGTACTTTGCTCCGCCGAGGCGGAAGTACACGGCAGCATACGTAAAGAGCGACGCGCCCAGCAGGTGCACCACGCCGCGGTACAGCTGCAAGACGCCGAGGAGAAACAGGGCTGACACGCCCATGTTCATCATGTGCCGCATCCACGCGCGAGGCAGACGAGGCAGCATCGGACTGAGCACGAACGACATCACGAGGCATGCTGCCAGCTTGGCATAGTCCACAGGCAGACCCAGAAGGTCCGCCATGCGCACAAAGACCGCGGACGCCATGGTGTGGGGAGAAAAAGGGTATGGCTACGCAGGTGGAGCTACCAGGGGCCGCCGAGCGCCTGGGCGGCGTCCGAGGCGGACAAGCGCGTCCACGGGCCGCGCTCGCGGTCGCGCTGGAACGCGAGCGAGGGGAAGGACGGCGCCTCGGGACTGGGCTCGTCGCCGGCACTCTCGGGGTTGAGCTCGTCGCCGGCAGGCTCGGCCTCGGGGCCGCGCTCGTCGCCTAGGGGCGCTGCCTCGGGGCCGCGCTCGCGCAGCTTGCTGAGCTGATCCGCCGCGTCAGGCTGCTCCGGCACACTGCGCCCCGTCATACGAGCCGCCGCGGCCTGGGCAGGTGTGATGCGGCGCGGTGCATGCGCCGCCTCGTACGCCGCCTGCTGTGCATCGGCCGCCGAGGCGCGGCACGCCTCCGCGAGGCTGGCCAGTTCGTCGGCAAGGCGCTGCTCGATCGCGCGACTCGTGCATGCATGCCGCTGGATCGAGGCGAGCAGGTCTTGGTGCGTGTGAATGCTGTGGCGCTGCAAGCTGTCCTGCAGCGAGTCATGGACCTTGGCGAGATAGTCGTCGAGGGCCGAGAGCTGCTGCTGTGCCTCCTGGACCTCTTCTTTCGCCGCGTCAATGCGATCGGGATGCGGATGTCGCCCATACTGGAGCTGCTGCGCATCCTGCTGCTTGTTCGCCACGACACGACGCGCCAGAGCGCGCTCCACGACCACGCTCATGCGCTCCTGCAATGTCTGCCGCGCCATGCGCATCGTGTGCGCATAGTACGCCATGGCGTCGCCTAGCGTCACCTGGTCCGCGTACATGAGCGCCGCGGACGTGTGGACCATGTGCTGGAGATGGGTATGCGCACTGCGCAGCGTTCGCGGAAGTCGGCCGCGCAGGCTCGCTGGACGTGCCTCTTCCAGCGTGGCGAGGCCCGGCAGCTGGCGCACGAGGTCGTCGAGGGCCTTGTTCACATCCTGCCGTGCCTTGGACACACCTGCACTGGCCAAAGACACGTCAGCCAGCTGCTTTTCGAGGCGCGTGATGTCGCTGCGTGCCAGGGAGAAATGCGGGTCAGGGTCCGACACAGCGACCGAGGTCGGGGCCGCGCTCGGCGCAGGGACGAGCGCGGCTGGTGTCTCGCGCCGCGGTGCCACGTTCGTGCGAAACAGGCGCGGGAGGCCGCGCGTAGGCGGCGCGGCCTCTGGCTCCGTCTCCCATACGGAGCCGTCCCAAACGTGCTGCAGGGAGCGGATGTGTGCGTCCATGCGGCCGAACTGCTTGACGAGAGGGGCCGGTGCCGTGTCGTCCGGCCGAAGGGGCTCATAGCTATAGTCTGCCTCGACAAAGCGCAGCGTTTCGCGATGCATGCGCAGCACCGAGTCTTGCGCGATGTAGGCAAACCACCGGCGCAGGAGCACTTGAAGATCCTCGAGCTCAGACGACGCACGCGCCATCCAGGGCGTCGGCAGCGGCAGCGCCGGCACGATCACGCGCGGTCCATAGCATGTGAGCGCGAGAAAGTAGCGCGCGAGCTCCGCATACGTCCGCTGAACGCCCTGGTACGACGTGCGGTGGAAACTGGGGATGTTCGTGGCGCAGTCGAACTGCACACCCACGCCATGCACCGATCGCGTCACGACGACGTGCTCAAAGCGCAGGTACCACGCCGCGCGCTCGTCCCGACTCGGTGGCGCAGGCGGCGTCGTCATCGTGGATCAGGTGGAGGGGCTACGAGCTACGTGTCCAGCTCCCCAACGAGGAGCGTGGTATCGGTGGAGGACGACACGAGGATCGGCTGGTGGGGATGAAAGTCGACGGCCGTGCATGTGCCGCGGTGGCCAGGGAGCTTGAGCTGCAGGGTGGCCTTGTCGACGTGCCACACATTCGAGGTGCGATCCGCGCTGCCGCAGCCGACGTACTCGTCGTCGGGACTCCACCGAGCGCGCAGGAGCACGTTTTCAAAGCCACTGGCCATGCCATGCAGCGTGCGGAGGAGGCGCGATGAGGCAGCAAACGGCTGAACGTCCCATATGCGTACTGTGTCGTCCATGCCCGCCGATACGAGCCGCGTGCCGGCGTGCGACAAAGCCACCGACGTGACAGTGTGGGTGTGTCCCAGCAGCGAGAAGCGCCGCTCGTGGGTGGCGATGTCCACCACATGGATGGCGTTGTCGAGGCCGCCCAAGATGAGGTGCGTCGCATCGTCGGAGAAGTCGATGCAGGTGATGGGGTATCCGAGCTCGATCGCATCGATCGGGTAGCGTGACGCGCCGCAGTCCCACAGCAGCACACGCCCATCGTCCGACACGGACGCGATGCGGCCATCGCGGGAGCGCGTGCATGCAACGCCGTTCACGATGCCGCGATGGCCACGGAAGCGGCGCACGCGCTCGCCCGTCTGCGGGTCCCACAGCACCAGGGTGTGGTCCGCGGAGCCGGATACGAGGAGCGTGCGCGACTCGTACTCGCACCACGCCACGCAGGTCACGGCACCCTTGTGGCCACGTAGCAGGCCCAGATTGCGATGCTCACCGAACGTTTCCCACAGCGAGACCGTATGGTCCGCCGACGCAGCGGCTATGCGATCGCCTTCGCGAGAAAACCGCACATCCAGGATCTCGGCGGTATGCGCCTCCGTGAGCGCCATGACGGGAGCAGCAAGGCTGCTTGTCCGATCTGTGCGTGGGGCGAGCGCGCCGCGATCATCGCCAGGACGCATGCGCTTCACCAGCTGGCCGTCGCTCGGCGCTGGCGGCCCTTTGCGCTTATCGAGCGTCGTCGTCATCGCCGCCCAGAGACAAGCGACAAAAACCGCCTCTGCTGACAAAACGCCCGTTTTGGGGTCGAAGCCCCAGCCATGCCGCCACCAACGCGGGCGTTTGCGTCCGAGCACGTCCGGTGCTGTACGCTGATCGGGCATGTGGACCACGGCAAGTCGTCGTATGCGGACTCGCTTCTCGCGGCGAATGGGATCATCTCGTCGCGCGCGGCAGGCCAGGTTCGGTACATGGACAGCCGCGAAGACGAGCAGGAGCGCGGCATTACGATGAAGTCCAGCGCCGTGTCTCTCACATTCAAGCTCCGGAAAATCCAAGAGGGACAGGTTGAGGGCATCGATGACTACACGCTGAATCTGATCGACACGCCGGGGCACGTCGACTTTTCGTCCGAGGTATCGACGGCCGCCCGGCTTTGTGACGGGGCGCTTGTCATCATCGATGTGGTCGAGGGCGTGTGCACACAGACGGTGCATGTGCTGCGGCAGGCATGGATGGATGGGCTGCGCACGGTGCTCGTCGTGAACAAGATGGACCGCCTGATCACCGAGCTGAGGCTCACGCCCAACGAGGCGCACCACCGCCTGCTGCAGCTGATCGAGCAGGTGAACGCGGTCATCGGAGGCTTTTATGCCGCGGCGTGCATGGAGCAGGACCAGCGCTGGCACGAGGCTGGCGCCGAGGCCACGACGCACGATACACGCGAAGACGCGGACCTGTACTTTGACCCGTCGCGCGGCAACGTCATTTTCGCGAGTGCGGTGGATCATTGGGCGTTCCGTCTGGAGCGCTTCTCGCACATGTATGCGCACAAGCTGGGGATCAAGGAGCAGACGATCCGGCAGTTTCTGTGGGGACACTACTACTTTGACCCGAAAACCAAGCGCGTCCTTACGCACGATCGCGACAAGCGTGGCCTCAAGCCCATGTTTGTCCAGTTTGTGCTCGACAATATCTGGCAGGTATACCAAAACACGGTCATGGAGCGTGACCAGGCCATGATTGACCGCATCATATCGGCTCTGCAGCTCTCGATTCACGCGCGCGACCTGCGCTCGAAGGACCCGACCGCGCTGATGCACGCCATCATGAGCCAGTGGCTGCCCCTCCCTGCGTGTACGTTCAACGCCATCGTGCGGTGCCTTCCGTCGCCTGCCGAGGCGCAAAAAGAGCGCGTGCCGCGTATGATCCGCCCCGATCTCGGCTTCTTTGCGACGGACGCGGACCTCGCACCGAAGAACGATTTGGAGCGCGACTTGTTTGCGTCGCGCTCCGGCCCAGATGCCACGGCCGTCGCCTATGTGAGCAAGATGTTTGCCGTGCCGCGCGATGACATGCCAGAGAACCGACGCGTCCAGCTCACGGCCGATGAAATGCGTGAGCGCGGACGGCTCCAGCGCGAGGCGATGACGTCCACGGGCGCCGAGGCAGCGGCGGAGGCGCCGGCAGATGAGGCGTCGGCGGACGAGACGCCGACGGACGAGACGCCCGAGGTGATGCTGGGCTTTGCGCGGCTGTACAGCGGGCGCCTGAGCGTGGGCGACACGATCACGGCCATCCTGCCGAAGTACGATACGACTCGGGCACCGACGGATGCCGCGAATGAGCCGTACGTGCGTACGTGTCGCGTGCAGGCGCTGTACATGATGATGGGCCGAGATCTCGTGAGTGTGCAGCGGGTGCCAGCGGGCAATGTCTTTGCGATTCGCGGTCTCGATGGCGTGGTGCTGCGGAATGCGACGCTGATCTGTGGTCCTGAGGGGCCGCGCGATGTCGTGAACCTGGCGGGTGTGCGCCGCTTCGCCACGCCGATGGTGCGTGTGGCGCTGGAGCCACGGAGTGCGGCCGACATGCCCAAACTGGCCGCGGGACTGGAGCTGCTGAATCAGGCCGATCCGTGTGTCGAGGTGCTGGTCCAGGACAACGGCGAGCATGTGATTATGACGGCGGGCGAGCTGCACTTGGAGCGGTGCCTGCGCGACCTGCGCGAGCGCTTCGCGCGGTGTGCGATCCAAGCGTCTCCGCCGCTCGTGCCGTTCCGTGAGACGTGCGTCAAGGCTGCGAATATGGCGCCGCCCAAGACGCCGGGCGAGCCGCGCGGGACGATGCACGGCACGGCGCTGCAGGGCGCCTTGTCGTTTACGATCCGCGCCGTGCCGATGCCGCCCTTGTTGGTCGACTTTTTGGTGGTCAATGTGCCGACGATTCGTCGGCTGCGCCGCCGGCATCATGACGACGACGACGACGACGATGCGGGTGAGGTGGGCGAGGTGCGTGATGCCGAGGCGGTGCGTCGTGTGCCTGTGCGTGCCTTTTGGGACGAGCTGCACGCTGTCCTGCAGCGCTCAGGCGCCGAGTGGGCCGATGTGGCCTCGCAGATCTGTGCGTGGGGTCCGAAGCACGTGGGGCCGAACCTGCTGTTGGATCCCCAGCACGTCCTGCGACGCGTGCGGCAGGACGAGGCGCCGCGTCTGGAGCGCGAATGGTGTGATGCGATCGAAGCGGGCTTCCAGCTGGCGACGGGCGCCGGCCCGCTGTGTGCGGAGCCGATGCATGGCATGGCGTTTGTCGTGCAGCACGTGGAGATGGACCACGACGCGCTCAGCGAGGCTCGCGCGAAGCTCTCGCAGCTGGCGTCCTCGGTCATTTCCGGCGTGCGTGAGTCGTGTCGTCAGGGCTTGCTGGACTGGTCGCCGCGCCTGCTGCTGGCCATGTACTCGTGTGATATCCAAGCCGCGCCGGACGTGCAGGGCAAGGTGCATGCCGTCCTGCAGCGCCGGCGTGGTCGCGTCGTGTCCGAGGAGATGAAGGAGGGCACGCTCTTCTTCACGATCAGTGCGCTGCTGCCTGTCGTCGAGTCGTTTGGCTTTGCCGAGGAGATCCGCAAGCGCACGTCCGGCGCGGCGAGTCCGCAGCTCTTCTTTGCGGGCTTCCAGCTCTATGACCAGGATCCGCTATGGGTGCCGCGGACGGACGAGGAGCTCGAGGACTACGGAGAAAAAGGCGACCGCGAAAACATCGCCAAGCGCTACGTCGACATGGTGCGCAAACGCAAGGGCCTCGCCAC
>ERZ500990.27-NODE-27-length-53615-cov-7.395799_pt1 | contig 53615 bp, 41 predicted proteins | sample MGYA00248876_ERZ500990 | MGnify/ENA primary metagenome ERZ500990 (study PRJEB25958, sample SAMN03398517) | human skin metagenome | study: EMG produced TPA metagenomics assembly of the Human Skin Microbiome Metagenome (human skin metagenome) data set.
TCATCAATTCGGGCTGGCGCGTAAAGCTTACCATTAATAGCGCAGCACAAGAAATTGCAGAAAACGCCATTAAACGCGGTCTATTTGCGTATGATCGCCGCCATGGTTGGCGTGGCGCCCCTGCTAATACAAAAGATAAAGAAAAACTTGGCAAGCTTGCCAATTTCCCGGTTATCCATTCTTTTTATCCCGTTGAAGTCACCAAAGTCTATCCTGGCAATGGCTTTGATGCGGTCATGAAAGACGGTACTCAGATTAAAGTGCCTTGGTCAAACATGCGCTGGGCGACATTGCACTATCGCAATCCAAATTCAGCATTTATCTCCAACAACATCGTCAACCTGCATGATATTGTGTATGTCACACCAAATACTGACAACACCAGCTGGAGCTTGGTGCAAATTCCAGCCGTTGAAGGCAGCCTAGTATCTGTCAATCCAAAAACTGGCGCGTTAGTTGCGGTCGTTGGTGGCTTTGATTTTAATAAAAGTAAATTTAACCGCGCCATTCAAGGTTATCGCCAACCAGGATCAACTATCAAGCCATTAGTCTATACCACTGCCCTAGAAAAAGGCTTTAGCCCAGATACCATGATATCTGATGATCCATTGACCGTCGGTTCTTGGAAACCCAAGAACTCAGATGGGCGCAATTTGGGGATGATTCCACTGCGTAAAGGTTTATACCTATCACGTAACCTAGTATCGATTCGGGTACTACGTTCAGCGGGCATCTCTGATACGCGTGAGCTACTCAATGCGTTTGGGTTGGAAAAAGAACGCATGCCAAACACGTTATCATTGGCACTCGGGTCTGGTGAAGCAACTCCACTACAGATGGCGACGGGCTATGCGGCCTTTGCCAACGGTGGTCACCGTATTCAACCTTATTTTATTCAGCAAATTTTTGACTACAACGGTAAGCTGCAATACCAAGCCAACCCAAAACAAGCCTGTGCGGTATGTTTTAACAATGATTTACAGCAAACCAATGAAGATAACTTAACCGCCTTCCAAGAACAACAAACTGCTTTGTTAAGTGGCCAAAGTAAAGACACGCAAGCAGGCGATAAAGCGACTGAAAAATCTGATTTATTCAACGCAAACCCACTGGCTAAAACCAACGAAAAAGACAGTTTAAACAAACAAGATAAGAAAAAACTTAGCAAAGAAGAAGCGGCATTAGAAGCCAGCACTCAGCAAATGCTAGCACGCCAAGCGTCCCTTGAAGCGCAACTATATGATGCCGGCCCCGACACTGATAAGCTAAAACCCATGCCTATTCAGTATATTCCAGCGCAGCAAGCGCCCCGTATTCTTTCTTCTAATGTGGCATTCCAAATGGCCAATATCTTACGTGATGTCATCCAGCGCGGTACCGCGGTTAAGGCGCGGGCGTTAGGTCGCTCAGATTTGGGTGGCAAGACAGGTACTACCAATGATGCCAAAGATGCGTGGTTTGCCGGTATCAACCCCAGAATGGTGACGACAGTTTGGGTCGGTTTTGACCAACCTATCGGTATGGGTAAAAAAGAATTTGGTGGCGTGGCGGCGCTACCTATTTGGATGGATTTCACCTCTAAAATGCTCAAAGGTCAACCTGTGGAATGGGTATCAGTGAATAATCGCGCCAAATCCAAAAAACAAGAGCAGGAAACCATTGAGCTTACTGACAATGGGACTAGACGCGTCGATAGCAAGGGCAATGAAATCACCCGTGATGACAGTAAACCCCCGCAAGCGGTTACCCGAAAACGCCCTGAGGAACAAGCATCCGTGCCGATGCCCACGACGGGTAACAATATCAACTACGCTCAGTTAAATAGCAATAAACCACTAAACGAATGAGTCGTTAATAAACCTTAGTTTATAAACCCTAATAAAAAAGCTCGATTAATCATCGAGCTTTTTTATGGTCTTTGATAAGTATTAATGGGATAAGTAACAAGGTGATAAATACCAAAATTGATTAAACGATTAAAACTCAATCATCCCTTCTCGCAAACTATCAATGGTATCCACCAAATCGCCACGCCATTGGCGAATCATATCGACTGAAATATTGGTACTTGATGGACTTGCCATAACATCAATCACCGGCAATTTGGCATTTTTATTGCTTTCATCACTCTCATTTCCAAGATTTTGTGGCACAGGTTTATAGATAATTTGCTGCCATGCTTTTTCGATATCGCCCAAATAATCATTAGCTAATAGTTGCTTTAACCGCATGACTTCAGGTGATACTTGGGTTTTAGTCTCCAACGCATCACTAATTGATTGCAGACTCGGGTTTGGCATAGTTAAATTATAATAGCGCGCTACTTCTTGTAAAAATGCCAAATACCCGCCGTACAAATGCATGAGCGCGCTTTCAATATGTGCTTCCTGTAATTGCCCTTTTGGCGTCTGTTCAGCTTGCTGACAATAAATTCGGCAAAAATACATTTTTTGATTGGTTCTATCTGCTTGATAACGTGCAACACGACCTGCCATATTGTTTCCTTAGACATTTGATACGGATATTTTGATGAAAAAAAAGGCCAGTTGCAAGCACCGGCCTTTTTATGACTGATTAACGATTATTTTGCATCTTGGCTATTAAACTCTTCAGCAAATTTGTCTTCAAATGACATTGACGCAGGCTCCATGTTTTCGGCAAACAAGGTGTCTAGTGCTTCTAGCTGCTGATTTTCAGTAGCTTCTGTGGCGGTGGTTTTACCGCTCTCTAGACGCTGGGCATGGTAAGCTAAACCAGTACCTGATGGTACCAAGCGACCGACAACCACGTTTTCTTTTAGACCACGTAAGTCATCAATCTTGCCAGTAACCGCTGCCGCCGTCAATACACGGGTTGTCTCTTGGAATGACGCCGCGGAAATAAAGCTTTCAGTTGCCAATGAGGCTTTGGTGATACCGAGCAATAAACGGTCAAACTTGACTGGGAATTTGTTTTCTTCGTCGAGTTTTTTGTTCATGGCGACGATATCAGCGTATTCAGCTTGGTCACCTTTGAAGTAGCTTGAATCACCGCCATCGGTAACTTCAACTTTACGTAGCATCTGACGAATAATCACTTCAATATGCTTGTCGTTGATTTTTACCCCTTGTAAGCGGTAAACGTCTTGTACTTCATTGACGATGTAGTTGGCAAGCTCAGTTTCACCTTTTAAGCGTAAAATATCGTGTGGGTTTTGTGGACCATCGGCAATCACCTCGCCACGCTCAACACGTTCACCCTCAAACACGTTGATTTGACGCCATTTTGGAATCAACTCTTCATGCACTTCGCCGTCATCATTGGTAATGATAAAGCGGTTTTTACCTTTGGTGTCTTTACCAAAGCTTACTGTACCACTCATTTCCGCCATAATCGCATGATCTTTTGGACGACGCGCTTCAAATAAGTCAGCAACACGTGGTAGACCACCGGTAATATCTTTGGTACCTGATGATTCTTGTGGTACACGACCTAAAATCGAACCTGTTGTTACTTCATCGCCTTCACGCACACGAATGATGGTTTGCTGTGGTAAGAAATACACCACTTCTTTACCCTCTTTGGTATCAAGGATAATCGCAGGACGCAAATCTTTACCCGAGCTTGGGCGGTCTTTGGTTGCCAAGATTTCGTATGAGCTCATACCTGTTGCTTCATCGATTTTCATGGTGGCTGTTAAACCATCGGTGATTTCGCTAAAGCGTGCGGTACCTGATACCTCGGTAATAATTGGATGGGTATGCGGATCCCATTTACCAATGGTTTGACCTGGGGTAACCTCAGTGCCATCAGCCACTAGAATTGACGAACCATACGGTGCTTTATAGCGCTCACGCTCACGGCCCAATTCATCGGTAATACTAATTTCTGCAGAGCGAGAAACTACCACCAAATGACCATCGGCATGGCTTACAGATTTCAAGTTTTGGAAGCGAACAGTACCGCCTTTATTAACCTGAATGCTGTTTTCCACAGCGGCGGCACTCGCGGCACCCCCCACGTGAAAGGTACGCATGGTAAGCTGGGTACCTGGCTCACCGATTGATTGCGCCGCCATAACACCCACAGACTCACCAATATTGACGCGGTGACCACGTGCTAAGTCACGACCATAACATTGTGAACAGACACCATGTGGCACTTCACAAGTAATCACAGAACGTACCCAAACTTCGTCAATACCATGTTCATCAAGTACTTTTACCCAATGCTCATCCAGCAAGGTACCTGATGGGATGGCTAGTTCGCCTGTTTTATTTGACATCACATCTTTGGCGGTGACTCGGCCTAGCACGCGGTCAGCCAATTGTTCAATGATTTCACCACCCTCAATGTGTGGCTTCATCAAGATACCTTTATCGGTACCACAATCAGGCTGGGTGATAACCAAATCTTGCGCAACGTCAACCAAGCGACGGGTTAAGTAACCTGAGTTTGCGGTTTTTAGTGCCGTATCAGCTAGACCTTTACGGGCACCGTGCGTCGAGATAAAGTACTGTAAAACGCTTAAACCTTCACGGAAGTTGGCTTTAATTGGGGTTTCAATAATCGAGCCGTCTGGTTTTGCCATCAGACCACGCATACCTGCCAACTGACGAATCTGTGCGGCACTACCACGCGCCCCTGAATCCGACATGATATAAATCGAGTTAAACGATTTTTCTTTTTCCATTTCACCTTGGCTGTTGACAACGGTATCTTGTGATAGGTTATCCATCATCGCTTTGGCGATTTGGTCATTGGTACGTGACCAAATATCAATAACTTTGTTATAACGTTCACCTGCGGTCACGAAGCCTTGTTCAAACTGGCTTTCAATTTCACGAACTTCTGCATCAGCCGCTTCGATGATTTTGTTTTTGGTAGGTGGAATGAGCATATCTTCCATGCCAATCGATACACCTGACAACGTCGCTTGGGCAAAACCCAAATACATCAATTGGTCAGCAAACATGACGCTGTCTTTCACGCCCATTTTGCGGTAGCAAGAATTGATAAGGCGAGCAATGTTTTTCTTATTCATCTCTTTGTTGACTTCGTCAAAGCTCATACCCTTCGGGGTGATATTCCAAATCAAACAGCGGCCCGCAACGGTATCAACCATTTTAGTAACGCTATTGCCATTGCCTTCTTCGTCATACGTGGTTTCTTCAATACGTACTTTAATTTTGGCATTGACGCTTAAATCACCGGTACCTAGCGCGCGATACACTTCTTTCACGTTTGAGAAAGTCATGTTTTCGCCTTTAGCATTGATGTGCGAACGGCTGATGTAATATAGCCCCAATACCACGTCTTGTGATGGCGTGATAATTGGCTCACCATTAGCAGGTGACAAGATGTTGTTGGTTGACATCATCAAGGCACGGGCTTCAAGCTGGGCCTCCAAAGTTAACGGTACGTGTACCGCCATTTGGTCACCATCAAAGTCGGCGTTGAACGCGCTACAAACTAGCGGATGTAGCTGAATCGCTTTACCTTCAATCAGTACAGGCTCAAATGCTTGTAAGCCCAAACGATGGAGGGTCGGTGCACGGTTTAGTAGCACTGGGTGTTCACGAATCACGCTGGCAAGCATATCCCACACTGCCGGTTCTTCACGCTCAACCATTTTCTTAGCAGCTTTGATAGTGGTCGCAATGCCATTTTGTAAAAGTTTGGCATAAGTAAATGGTTTGAACAGTTCAAGTGCCATTTTTTTAGGCAAGCCACATTGGTGTAGACGCAGGTATGGACCCACGGTAATGACCGAACGACCTGAATAGTCAACACGTTTACCCAATAAGTTTTGACGGAAACGACCTTGTTTACCTTTAATCATGTCAGCTAAAGATTTCAAAGGACGTTTATTGCTACCTGTAATCGCACGACCACGGCGACCGTTGTCAAGCAGCGCATCTACTGACTCTTGTAGCATACGTTTTTCGTTACGCACGATGATGTCAGGCGCATTGAGCTCTAACAAACGTTTTAAACGGTTGTTACGGTTAATGACGCGGCGGTATAAGTCATTTAAGTCTGACGTGGCAAAACGACCCCCTTCAAGCGGTACCAATGGACGCAAATCAGGTGGCAATACAGGTAATACGGTCATTACCATCCACTCAGGCTTGTTGTTTGAATCACGGAATGACTCAAGCAATTTTAGGCGTTTTGACATTTTTTTAAGTTTGGTTTCTGAACCGGTATTCGGAATTTCTTCACGTAACTGGTCGATTTCCAAATCTACGTCAATATCGCGCAGCAAGTCTTGAACCGCTTCAGCCCCCATTTTTGCGGTGAATTCATCACCAAACTCTTCAAGTGCTTTGAAGTAATCTTCATCATCGAGCAACTGATATTTTTCAAGGGTAGTTAAACCTGGGTCAGTCACTACATAGCTTTCAAAATACAGTACGCGCTCGATATCACGCAAAGTCATATCAAGTAATAGACCGATACGGCTTGGTAATGATTTTAAGAACCAAATATGCGCAACTGGGCTTGCCAGCTCAATGTGACCCATACGCTCGCGGCGTACTTTGGCGGCGGTCACTTCAACGCCACATTTTTCACAGATCACGCCTTGGAATTTACGGCGTTTGTATTTACCACACAAGCATTCGTAGTCTTTAACAGGTCCAAAAATTTTGGCACAAAAAAGACCATCACGTTCTGGTTTGAAAGTACGATAGTTGATGGTTTCAGGCTTTTTAACTTCCCCATGCGACCAAGATTTGATGGTGTCAGGTGAGGCAAGAGAAATTTGAATGCTGTCGAACTCTTGGTTACCAGAGTCGGCAGGGCTTTTCATGATGTCTAATAAGTCTTTCAAACTGCTTCTCCATCGATTAAATTGAAAGCCGATACAGATTGACTTTCAATTTAAGGTTAATTTTTATTCGTTTGTCATTAACAAGGTAAACTATTGAGTTTGAGTATGGTGACGTTTAAAGCCACCCTACTTACAATCATGGCTTAGTTTTTACTTTTGCTATGATCTTTTAACTCAATGTTAATACCCAATGACTTAATCTCTTTGGTCAATACGTTGAACGATTCTGGCATACCGGCTGACATGCTTTGTTCGCCATCGACGATGTTTTTATACATGCGGGTACGACCTTCCACGTCATCGGATTTCACCGTCAACATCTCTTGCAATGTATAAGCAGCACCGTAAGCTTCAAGTGCCCACACTTCCATCTCACCGAAGCGCTGACCACCAAACTGGGCTTTACCACCCAATGGCTGCTGGGTAACCAGTGAGTAAGAACCTGTTGAACGTGCGTGCATTTTGTCGTCAACCAAGTGGTTGAGTTTGAGCATATACATATAACCCACGGTTACAGGACGATCAAACTGTTGACCGGTACGACCATCAAACAATACTTGCTGACCTGAGGTTGGCATACCCGCTAATTCTAGCAAGCCTTTGATTTGCTGTTCTTTAGCGCCATCAAATACTGCGGTACCCATTGGTACGCCTGCACGTAGATTTTTTGACATGGCAATGATTTCGTCATCACTGATGCTACCTAAGTCCACTTGCTCGCCGCCAATTTGGTTATAGATTTTGTCTAAGAAATCACGTAACTCAGCAACTGCCGCTTGTTGTTTGATCATCTCGTCAATTTTGATACCCAAACCACGTGCTGCACCGCCTAAGTGCGTTTCTAAAATCTGACCGACGTTCATCCGCGATGGTACGCCTAGTGGGTTTAGTACCACATCCACTGGATTACCGTTTTCATCGTATGGCATGTCTTCAATCGGCATGATACGTGATACCACCCCTTTGTTACCATGACGACCCGCCATTTTGTCACCGGGTTGAATACGACGTTTTACTGCCAAGTACACTTTGACGATTTTTTGCACGCCATGCGTTAAGTCATCACCTGCCGTTAATTTGCGTTTTTTCTCAGTGAATTTTTCATCGATTTCTTTTTGTTTATCGGTTAAAAAGTCACCAATTTGTGATAAACGCTCTGCGGTATCTTCTTGGGTTGGCTGAATATCAAGCAATGTTTCAAGCGACATATCTTGCATTGAGTCTTCACTCAACACCGTACCTGATTTTAAGCCCGCGCCACCACTGACAGTTTGACCGTCAAGCAATGAAATAATGCGACCGCGTGCGGCGTTTTCAAAGATACGCAATTCTTCTTTTAAGTCTTTACGATAGCTATCAAGCTGGGCTTTTTCGATAGCTTGCGCACGGCTGTCTTTTTCTACACCATCACGGGTAAAGACTTGTACGTCAATCACCGTACCTTTGGTAGAAGAAGGCACGCGTAACGACGTATCTTTCACGTCCGCGGCTTTTTCACCGAAAATTGCACGAAGTAGTTTTTCTTCAGGGGTGAGCTGCGTTTCACCTTTTGGTGTCACTTTACCCACCAAGATATCGCCACCTTGTACTTCCGCACCAATATAGACGATACCTGCTTCATCTAGATTAGCTAGGGCTGCCTCACCCACGTTTGGAATATCGGCAGTGATTTCTTCCGTACCCAATTTGGTATCACGCGCCACACAGGTCAATTCTTGGATATGAATGGTGGTAAAACGATCTTCTTTAACCACACGCTCAGATAACAAAATCGAGTCTTCGAAGTTGTAGCCGTTCCAAGGCATGAACGCCACACGCATGTTTTGACCCAATGCCAACTCACCCAAATCGGTTGATGGACCATCAGCCAAGATATCCCCGCGCGCAATGACATCACCTTGGTTGACGATAATGCGTTGGTTAATACAGGTGTTTTGGTTTGAACGGGTGTATTTGATTAAGTTGTAGATATCAATACCCGCTTCGCCCGCTTGCATTTCATCTTCATTCACTTTTACAACGACACGGCTCGCATCCACGTCCATAATGACGCCGCCACGTTTGGCAGTCACACACACACCTGAGTCACGGGCAACGTGACGTTCCATACCTGTACCAACCAGTGGTTTGTCAGAACGTAAAGTGGGTACCGCTTGGCGCTGCATGTTTGAACCCATCAAGGCACGGTTGGCATCGTCATGTTCCAAGAATGGAATCAAACTTGCTGCCACAGACACAACCTGACGCGGTGATACGTCCATATGGGTCACTTTCTCTGGTGCCATACGCACAAACTCACCATAGTTACGCACAGAGACATAATCTTCTGTCAACTGACCGTTTTCATCAATCGGCGAATCCGCTTGTGCAATTACAGTGCCCACTTCTTCAATCGCTGATAAGTACTCGATTTCATCCGTCACTTTACCGTCGACTACTTTACGATACGGGGTTTCTAAGAAACCAAATTCATTGGTTTTAGCATAGACGGCTAGTGAGTTGATCAGACCGATGTTTGGACCCTCAGGGGTTTCAATCGGACACACACGACCATAATGGGTTTGGTGTACGTCACGGACTTCAAAGCCTGCACGTTCACGTGTTAAACCACCTGGACCTAATGCAGAAACACGACGCTTATGGGTGATTTCTGACAATGGGTTGTTTTGGTCCATGAACTGTGACAATTGTGATGAACCAAAGAACTCTTTAATGGCGGCTGCCACAGGTTTTGAGTTGATCAAATCTTGTGGCGATAAGTTATCTGTTTCAGCTGAGCTTAAACGCTCTTTAACAGCACGCTCAACACGGACTAGACCCACGCGAAATTGATTTTCTGTCATCTCACCGACTGAACGGACACGGCGGTTACCTAAATGGTCAATATCGTCCACTACCCCACGACCATCACGAATTTCAATCAACATTTTTAATACGTCAATAATATCTTCGTTGGTCAACACACTGCGTTCACGCTGCACATCAGGGTCATTGGTTGGCTCATAGGCACGGCCCAAACGACGGTTAAACTTCATGCGACCGACATTTGATAAATCATAGCGATCCGCGTTAAAAAACATCGATTCAAACAATTTTTCAGCCGTATCAAGTGTTGGTGGCTCACCTGGACGCATCACTTTGTAGATTTCAATCAACGCTTCTTCACGGCTCATCGCGGTATCTGCACGCAGTGTATCAGCAATATATGAACCATGATCGATATCGTTAGTGAATAAAATATCAAATTCTTTAATACCGTTATTGCTGATTTTGACCAAAGTCTCGTGATCGAGCAATTGGTTAGCGCGTGCAATGACTTCACCATCCACCACGATATCTTGTGCCAAAATGCGTTCATACAAGTATTCATCAGGCACAGGTAATCTAGTCATACCGGCTTGTTCGATTTTACGAATGGCGCGCGCGTTGATACGTTTGCCTTGTTCGACAATCACCTCACCCTCAGGTGAAACGATGTCAAACTGCGCCATTTCACCGCGTAAACGCTCAGTGACAAGACCGATTTCAAATTGCTCATCACCCTTATACACATGGGTTTTTTCATAAAACGCATCTAAAATTTGTTGCGTATTCATCCCAATGGCATGCAAAATCACCGTTGCCAATAGTTTACGGCGGCGGTCAATACGAGCAAATACCAAGTCTTTGGCATCAAATTCAAAGTCTAACCATGAACCACGGTAAGGAATAATACGGGCGTTATACAGCACTTTACCACTTGAATGTGATTTGCCTTTGTCATGGTCAAAGAACACCCCTGGTGAACGGTGTAATTGCGATACGATGACACGCTCAGTACCATTAATCACAAAAGTACCGTTTTCAGTCATCAATGGGATTTCACCCATATAGACGCTTTGCTCACGGATATCTTTAATTGCTGCTTTGGCATCTTTGTCTTTAACATCTTTGTCTTTGATGACCAAACGGATTTTGACACGTAATGGCGCTGCATAGGTTGAACCACGTAAAATACATTCGCGCACATCAAACTCTGGTGTACCTAGATAGTATTCAACAAATTGTAGCTCGGCATTGCCAGTATGGCTTTCAATAGGGAAAATAGAATTAAAAGCGGCTTGTAAACCAATGTTTTCCCGACCTTTTGGCTTTTTATTTTCTTGCAAAAATTGCTCATACGAGTCAACTTGGATGGCCAATAAGTATGGCACGTCCATGACGGTGGGCAACTTTGCAAAACTTTTACGAATGCGTTTTTTTTCAGTATACGAGTATGCCATTAAAAGTCCTTAAACATTCAAAGCGTTAATGCCTACCCATCTATCAATACTTCAGTGCACTGATACCGCTATGCACTGATAAAGCCGCAAATCACCACATTTCCTGTTGGGAAATTAAGTTTTTTGCGCATTTATTAACGATGGAATCTATTTTTAAAAGATTTGATGACCCAATTTTTACAGTCTTAAGTCACCAACTTACAATCCAACTTCCTAACGGAAATTTTAAAACCTTGCTCAATCAGCGGATAAGTTAATCATCACAGGATGCATAACCTAATCGGCGATATAATATAAAATCGATACAAACAAAAACTGTAGAGACGACAAAAAGCCAAACACCTTTGGGGTATTTAGCTAAAGTTTTTTACGCATTACCAGACTTTCTAACTTGCATGGAACAATTCTGTCCTTGGTGCGTGTGCCATCTTATGTTCAATCAGACACGAAAGGTCAAGAGAATGATTATAATAAAAAAAAGCTATTATTGCAAGTGCAATAATAGCTTTTTGAAGGTTAGAAAACTTAAGTGCGAGAATTATTTCAATTCTACTGATGCGCCTGCTTCTTCTAATTTTTTCTTCAATTCTTCAGCTTCAGCTTTCGCTACGCCTTCTTTAACTGTTTGTGGTGCGCCTTCAACTAGGTCTTTAGCTTCTTTTAAGCCCAAGCCAGTGATTTCGCGAACTGCTTTAATAACAGCTACTTTCTTGTCGCCAGCGCCAGTTAATACAACGTTGAAGTCGTCTTTTTCTTCTGCTGCAGGTGCGTCACCGGCTGCTGCAGGTGCTGCTGCTAGTGCAGCGGCTGATACGCCAAATTTTTCTTCCATTGCAGAGATAAGATCTACAATTTCCATTACTGATTTTTCAGCGATTGCATCAAGAATTTCTTGGTTAGTTAATGCCATGATGTGTATTCCTAAATAAGTGAATTTGGTTTAAAAAATGCTAAGCGTAGCTAAGTTTGCTTAAATAAATTAAGCGGCTTCGCCTTCGCCTTGCATTTTGTCGCGTAATGCTGCCAAAGTACGAACAAATTTGCCTGCAGCGGCTTCTTTCATCGTACCCATTAAGCGCGCAATCGCTTCGTCGTAAGTTGGTAAGCTTGCTAAACGATCGATATCTTTAGCAGCGATAAACTCGCCTTCAAAAGCTGCGCCTTTAATTTCAAACTTATCGTTTGTTTTAGCAAATTCTTTGAACAAACGTGCCGCAGCACCTGGATGTTCAGTTGAGAATGCGATAAGTGTTGGACCTACAAATACGTCATTTAACACAGTGTAGTTAGTGTCTTCTAACGCACGACGTAATAAAGTATTACGCACGATACGCATATCAACACCCGCTGCACGAGCTTCTTTACGCAGTTGGGTCATTTTACCTACTGTCACGCCACGAGCATCGGCAACAACAGCAGAAAGGGCACCTTTGGCAGATTCACTTACTTCAGCAACAATCGCTTGTTTGTCTTGAAGATTTAATGCCATGGGTTGTCTCCATATTATCAGTTACCTAGTTATGATTAACTTAGGGCACCAATAAACCTAGTTAATATAATAAGTTAAAGTACAACTTATTATCACTCCGATACGGTGGCAGTCAATGATAAATTAAACTGCCATCCCGTCTGCGTAGGCTGTGAAAAACTTTCACAATTAAACTATTTACGATTAAGCCAATAGAATTATGATTAAACCAATAGAACCTACGGTCTTAGACAGCACAACCCGTTTGTGCTGAACTAAATTTAAAATATGTTAAAAATCTACCATTAAGCGTTAACGCTTAGGCATTGCGATAAGGAACTGCATCTAAGCTGATGCCAGGACCCATCGTGCTTGATAAGGTGATTTTCTTGATGTAAATACCTTTTGAGGTCGCAGGTTTTGCTTTTTTCAAATCAGCGATTAATGCAGACGCATTTTGCTCGATTTGTTCGGCGCTAAAGCCTACTTGACCAATCGTGGTATGGATAATACCTGCTTTATCAACACGGTAAGTTGCCTGACCTGCTTTAGTGTTTTTAACCGCTTCAGCAACGTTAGGGGTAACTGTACCTACTTTAGGGTTTGGCATTAAGCCACGTGGACCTAAAATTGTACCTAATTGACCAACAACGCGCATTGCATCAGGCGACGCAATCACAACATCAAAGTCCATGTTACCCGCTTTGATGCTTTCTGCTAGGTCTTCAAAACCTACGATATCAGCACCCGCTTCTTTAGCTGCATCCGCTGCTGCACCTTGTGCAAACACGGCAACGCGTTTGGTTTTACCGGTACCTGCAGGCAGGTTAGTAGCACCACGAACCACTTGGTCAGATTTACGTGGGTCAACGCCTAGATTGATAGCAATATCGATTGACTCTTTGAATTTTGCTGGTGGCAATTTATTTAGAATTTCCACCGCTTCAGCCAATGTGTATTGTTTGTTCGCATCATAGCTTTCAGCGATTGCTTTTTGACGTTTAGTTAATTTAGCCATTTACACGCCCTCCACGTCAATACCCATTGAGCGAGCAGTACCCGCCAATGTGCGAACCGCAGATTCTAAGTCAGCAGCAGTTAAGTCAGCGTTTTTGGTGTTAGCAATTTCTTCTAACTGTGCGCGGTTGACTTTACCCACTTTAGTTTTGTTCGGTACGCCTGAACCTTTGGCAGCACCTGCAGCTTTGCGAATTAAGAACGCCGCTGGTGGTGACTTCATGATGAAGGTGAACGATTTGTCGTTGTAAACAGTGATTTCAACAGGAACAGGTAGACCTGGTTCCATGCTAGAAGTAGCTGCGTTGAACTCTTTACAGAATGCCATGATGTTCACACCTTTTTGACCCAATGCTGGACCAATAGGTGGTGATGGATTAGCTTTACCAGCTGGCACTTGTAGTTTGATGTAACCATCAATCTTTTTAGCCATGATAGACTCCTGTTATGGGTAATAGCGCTAGACTCCCATTCATCGAATGGCTATCTGGCTCCCCGGGTGATATTGTCAATCTTGCAGACAACAGAAAAAATAAAGTGCCATATTATAAGCGAATTTTTACCCAGGTAAAGCAAAAATTGCTAAATTTGGCACTTAGTTACAATTTTAGGGTCAAAAAACCTGAAAAAGAGAATCTATCAAAAATTAGTTAATTTTTTCTACTTGCTTAAATTCTAGCTCAACCGGTGTTGGACGGTTAAAGACATTGACGGTTAACTGTAAGCGTGATTTTTCATAATCCACTTTTTCTACCAAGCCTCTAAACTCGGTAAACGGACCATCGATGACCAACACTTCTTCACCTGGCTCAAATAAGGTTTTTGGACGCGGTTTGTTTTCGTTGGTATTTAAACGATTTAAAATGGTATCGGCTTCTTTTGGGGTAATCGGCGCAGGATTTTCTGGCGTACCGCCAATAAAGCCCATCACACGTGGACAGTCTTTAACTAAGTGCCATGTATTGTCGTTCATATCCATTTCAATCAATACGTAACCTGGGAAGAATTTACGCTCAGATTTGCGTTTTTTGCCATCCCGCATTTCGATAACTTCTTCGGTTGGGACGAGTACTTGACCAAACGATTCTTTGTATTCGCTGCGATTGATACGTTCAATCAATGAACGCTGCACTTGTTTTTCAAAGCCTGAAAATGCTTGTACGATATACCAACGCATGGATAATCTTCCTCTAATTCATTGCTAAACACATCGCCTACTATACCAAATATGAGCAATGCAGGTAAAATATTGATATTGCTAGATAGATAAAAACCCACAAATGTGGGTCAAATAAAAGGGTTTGGCTAAATTTTTGCTATTGACCAATGACGTATTGAATCAACTGGCTAAATACGGTATCTAATAACCACACGATAAAGGCTAATATCCCAGCCACTACCACAACTTGCCAAGTATATTCAAGGGTTTCTTGTTTGCTCGGCCAAGTCACACGGCGTAATTCAACGCGGGAATCTTGCAACAGTGTCTTAAAAGCACTGCCTTGGTTGGTCAATGCCAGTGCCAATAATGCAGCAATGATTAGTCCAGCAATAACAGCCACGCGCGTCCATAAATTGCTAGCGGGTTGCCAATATGCGGGTAAATATTGATTGACTAAAGTTGCACTGATTAATGCAACAAAAGCAAAAATCCACAGGGCAAAATCTTTAGGGGAGTGTCGTTTGGCAATCTCAATAGCGGCAGGTTGGTGGACAACCACTTTTTCACCAGACATCCTTTTGCCATTGAGCTCTGCTAGTTTGTTCTCTAGCATTTGTTTCATAAGGCTGCCCTGTCTATCATTAAAACGTATTTTATTATTAGAATACAGCGTACACGCTAACCTAACTAAAATGTGGCAGGCGATGAGGGACTCGAACCCCCAACATTCGGTTTTGGAGACCGACGCTCTACCAATTGAACTAATCGCCTATGTTGAGTTTGAGTATTATAGCGAGTTTTTTTTTGAATGCAACACTTTCTACGGTTTTTTGCGATTTTAATCTTAGCTTAGCACCGCTAAGATTTTGCGGCGTAAATGCGCCGCATCCGGCATGGCTTCCCCATCGATTCGTAATATCGGAATGCCGGCGCTCAACAGCGCTTTGTCTTTTTTTTCGTCTTGCTGCTGACGGCGGCGAGTGTTGTGCGTCCAGTCGTCTAATTCAATTGCCAATAGTACGGTTTGCTTGTCTTGATCAACCAGCACATAGTCAACACTCATACGGCAAATACGATTAAACCAAAAGCCTTGGTCAGTATCGTCATCGTCATTTGGCATGATAATACGTGATAGCTGTACTTGCCCAAAAATAATCAGCTCAGGCACGGCTTGCTGCAAGCGATTAAAAAATATCACTTCGGTCGGTGTCATAATCGGCATCGGCTCAAACGGCCATACCGCTAATTCATCTCCCCGAACTGGCTTAATAACCTCTTCACGGCTACTACCACTACTACGAAATGCAAATACTAACAGGATAAACACCACAAACGCTAACACTAAAAAAATTGTCACACTAACCACACACTCGTATTAATAGGATAACTACCACAAGGCAGCATTATTCCTCTATTGGGTGATTTTCACAAGCGCATAAATAAATAACGCGACACAAAATGTCGCATTATTTGGATAGTTTGGCTTTAAAAGGTCAAATAGGCTTACCAGTATAGCACCCAGCCGCTATTGACATCCACACGGCTATCGTTATTGAGCTTGTCTTTGAGCGCCAAGGCAGCGACTTTGCCTTTTTCTGGACCTACGACGATACGTACACCTTTACTCGTTTGGGTGGTTTTGACTTTGTAGCCTGCCGCTTGTAATTTTTGGGTGATTTCACTGGCTTTTTTTTGGTCGGTTGCCAATGCGACTTGTACCCCAAACGTACCTTTGGCATCCGTTTGTTTCACTGTCTGACGCGCCTGCCTTAAATTGTCTTGTGCCGCTTGGAATGCTTGTTTTTTTTGGGCTTGTTGCTGAGCTTCTAGTTTTTTCTGGGCGATTTCTTGTTGACGTTTTTGCTCTTTTAACTGGGCTTCTTGCTTTTTGCGAGCGATTTCCTGCTGTTTTTGCTGCTCTTTTTGCGCGGCTTCTTGTTTTTTACGGGCGACTTCTTGCTGCTGCTCTAGTAGCGCCTGTTGCTTTTTTCGTTCAGCTTCTTGTTTTTTGCGAGTAATCTCATTTTGACGTTGTTGCTCTCGCGCTTGGGCTTGCTGGGTAATACGGTTGACTTGTGCCGCAGTCGGGATGGTGATAGTTTGCCCGACGCGTAAGCTGCTGGTGGGTTTGAGATTATTGACGCTTGCCAATACGTCGACTGGCACATTGTAGCGACGTGACAACCCTATCAACCCCTCGCCTGCCTTCACTTGATAGGCGCCAGGATTGCTAGGGGTGGCTTTTGCCACGGGCTGCGGCTGTGCGACGACGGGTGCTGTCACCGTGGGCTTTGGCGTAGCTGCTTGTACTTTAGTTTGCGCAGCGCTTCGAGTTTGCGCAGCGTTTTGGGTCTGTGCGGTATTTTGTACGCTATTGGGTACTGCAACTTGCGATTGTGGTGGCGCGGCGACCGTGTCAACGGGTCGGGGCTTTACCACAGGTTGGGTAATCGCGGTCACTGAGCTGGCAACCACCGAACTGGTATTGGCAGCATTTTTGTTGGCATACAGTTGATTTTCAGCACGGCTACGCGCTAAAGCTTTGGCTTCAATCCGCTGTTGCTCGGTCATGTATTGCTGGGCTTGTTGTTCTTGCGCAGCGACCCGTTGCTCGCGTTCTTTTTGTTTTTGCGCCAGTAAATTTTTTTCAGTTGCGATATCCGCGGTGAGTGGCTCGTTGCTGATTGCTGATTGCTTATCTGTCATGGGTTTAGCAATAACTTGTTGGCTATTGGCTGCAGGTTTGGCAGGCGCGTTCAAGACTTGGTGCATAGTGGCATATAACAACACGCTACCGCCTAACAATACCGTTGTACCCAATAATGCTTGCTTAGAAAATTTCATGCCAATTACCCTAGTGTGTATGTCTTGATAAATGATTTTTTCAACCTATAAAAATCAACGAATTTTGACTAATCATAGCAAAATTCGCGTTAGCAGTTTTTACCATTGTTGAGATATTAACTGAAAATTTTGAAAAGTAAAATCATTTGACGCACAAATTCGTTATTCACTGAGTGATTGGCTAGTCAGTACACCGCTGATGGTATAAAAAGAACCACACACTAAAATTAGGTCATTATCTTGGCTGTGGACAATCACCGATTGGGTCGCCAAATTCAAATCCTCAAAAATAGACACAGAATTAAAATAGCGTGGCAACAACTCAGTTAAGCGTTCTTGGCTACTGGCTCTAGGGTGAGATATAACGCCGCTGTGAACACTGTCAATCGGCATCACCGTCTGGAAGAATTGCTGTAGCTGCGCGAGCACAGGCTCGATGTCTTTATCAGCGAGCATGGATATCACCAAATGCAATTTGGCGGTTGGATGCTGGCGTTGGTAAGCATGCACATACGGCGCCAACTGCTTGAGCAAAAACTTCATCCCATGCTCATTGTGGGCAACGTCAAACACCCATTGGCGAGCTGACATGCGTCTGCTGTCAAAACGCCCTGCCAATTTTACCTTTGGTAACGCAGCTTGGATGTGCTCTTGGGTTATGGTCAATGGGCTGGCTAAGAGCGCGGTGATAGCCGTTGCGGTATTGTGCAAAGACAAATTGGGGATAGGCAACGATAAAGTCACCGCGTTATTGCTATATTGCCATGTCGCTGCCGCCTCAGTATGGCGGTAGCCATAATCTTTGCCATACTGTAGCAAATGGGCATGGTGCTGTGCCATCAAAGGCGGGATGGTCGAGGGCATATCGGTTTCGCCATATACCAATGTGAGGTTATCACGCAAAATACCGGCTTTTTCTACGGCTATTTTTTCACGGGTGTCGCCGAGCCATTCGACATGGTCGATACCCACATTGGTAATCACCGCAAGGTTTGGCTCGATGACATTGACGACATCGAGGCGGCCGCCTAAGCCCACTTCCAATACCCAGACATCACAGTGGTTTTGGGCAAAAATTAAAAACGCGGCAAGCGTCGTCATTTCAAAAAATGACAGCGTCAACCCACAATCCACTCTCGCCTGCTCGATTTTGGCAAACGCATCAATCAAAGTTTGGTCATCGACCATTTCTCCATTGATTCTGACACGCTCGTTAAACACCAGTAAATGCGGCGATTGATATAAAGCGGTTTTATAGCCTGCTTGTTGACAAATCTCGGCAATAGTGGCGGTGGTTGAGCCTTTGCCATTGGTGCCTGCCACGGTAAACACAAAGGCATCGGTTTGCTTTATACCCAATGCTTGAAATACGGGCATCACCCGCTCAAGCCCCATATCAATCGCGGACACATGGATGCCTTGCATATAGTTTAGCCACTCGGTTAACGAGCTTGAAACGCTAGGCGGCAATGGAGATGGTGAGTTTGACTGTTGCATGGATAAAACCGTGATAATAATGAATTAGTGAGCCTGACGAAAATAGGTCATTTTTTTGAGTAAGCGATGAATCGTTTCTTTCATTTGTAGACGATGGACCACTTGATCGACCACACCATGCTCTACCAAAAACTCAGCGCGCTGAAAGGGCTCGCCCAGCACCTCGCGAACGGTTTGTTCAATCACCCGTTTGCCCGCAAAACCAATCATGGCTTTGGGCTCCGCCAAATGGATATCCCCTAACATCGCAAGTGATGCCGTCACACCGCCATACACAGGATTGGTCAGTACCACAATATAAGGAATATTGGCGTGTTTGAGTTTCTCAATCGCTGCGGCAGTACGCGCCATCTGCATGAGTGATAACAAGCCCTCTTGCATACGGGCGCCACCCGATGCGGCAAAACACACCAGCGGGATTTGTTCTTTGAGCGCCGTCTCGGCAGCGAGCACAAATCGATCGCCTACCACAGAACCCATTGAGCCCCCCATAAAAGCAAAATCAAACGCACAGGCAACCACGGATAGCCGCTGGAGTTTACCTTTCATGACGATAAGCGCTTCGGTTTCACCCGTCTTGGCTTGCGCTTCGCTCATCCGTGTTGGGTAAGGTTTGCTATCGACAAAGTCTAAGGGATTGCCTGCTTGGTACTGCTGCCCTAGCTCGTCATCCACTTGGTCAAAAAACCAGTTCAGACGCGTGCGGGCGGTCATGCTAAGATGTTCATCACACGATGGGCAGACATAATTATTAAAAATCAGCGCCGTATTGGTGATGATTGAATTACAGTTGGGACATTGAGTCGATGGTTCGGTCTCAACCGCCGTCAGTATTTGCTTGGCACGCGGCTTGATGGTGGGTAATGGGCGTTTTAACCAAGTTTGTTCCAGTGTCTGTCCCATCGGTTGAGGCTTCATATCAGTGCTCATAATAAGTCCCTATTAACAGTGCAATTTAAGAGTGCCATTGACTAGTAGTTGTTTGAGTGTACAAGTACAAACTCATTTTATAATGCGTATGCTAACTGATTTTAGCAATAAATGAAATGATTAACCTCAAATACCTCAAACCATTCTATCACTCAAGACTGTCAATCGCTTCTCTTAGCTCATCCATTTTATCTAAGATGGCTTTTTTGGCATGGGCAATTTTCTGTTCATCATTGCCCACATCCGCAAAGTTTTTCACTAGCTCACTACCGACAATCACGCCATCCGCATATTGTCCGACTGCTTTTGCCGATGCACCATCACGAATACCAAAACCAACACACACAGGCAAAGCAGTTTGTGCTTTAATCGCTTGGACGTGCTCGCCCACATCTTGGGCATCCAATGCTTTTGAGCCTGTTACACCTTTGACTGATACATAATAGATAAAACCACCGCCATGTTTTAACACTTGCTCACGGCGTTCTGGCAAGGTGGTTGGCGCAAGTAAAAAGATTTCGTTCATTGCGGAATTGGCGAGTTTTTGGGTAAAATCGCCCGCTTCTTGTGGCGGTAAATCGACCATCAAAACACCGTCAATCCCTGCATCTTGACAAAGGCTAATAAACTTGTCATAACCGATGATTTCAATCGGATTTAGATAGCCCATGACTAGCACTGGCGTGGTGGTGTTGGTTTTACGAAACGCTTTTACCATCTCAATCGCTTGGCGGGTACTGGTGCCACCTGCCATTGCGCGCTCGCCTGCGAGTGCGATAGTTTCACCGTCTGCCATGGGGTCGGAAAATGGCAAGCCAACTTCGATGACGTCTGCGCCGTGGTCAACGAGTTCATGCAGTAAGCTGACGGTAACACTTGGGTTTGGGTCGCCTGCCATCACATAAGGAATTAAAGCTTTTTTGTTTTGCTCTCGTAACGTGTTAAATGTGGTTTCAATTCGGGTTGTCATAAATATACTCTCAACAAATTTTATTTAGTGATGGCTAATTATTTTTGTACCAAGATATAGTTTGCATGCGGTCATCACACTGGCATATACCGCCACGCACGCTAACACCGTGCCTGATAACTTATTGATAACATTTGCCAATGTATTACTTTTGATTTTGGAAAACATTACGGCATATATACTTAAAATCCCATAGTCAAGCAGCATCCAAATCCCAACCAGTAACGCTATACTTAAGACTTTATCATTGCTAATCGCAAAAAATAGCGGAAAAAATGCGATAAAAAACAAAATATCTTTGGGGTTTGAAATGCCAACAATAAACCCATCTTTAAAATGGTGTTTACTCTCCTGCCTTGGTAAGGCAGTCACTTGTTCTAAATTAACGCGGTCTTTTAAAATATTGATAGCAAAATACAGCACATACAAAGAACCAAACAACGTCAGCCACAGTAGCGCCTGTTCGCTGATGGCAAATATGCCTTGAATCACCGCAAACGATGCGCCAATCAAAATGAGTGATGCGCTATTGGTACCAGCAATGGTGGCAATACCTGCTTTGATACCATGTTTGACGCTGGTGTTAGCGACCATCACCGTGACAGGTCCAGGCGTTCCTAAAAATAAAATGATGGCTGAAACATAGGCAATAACTATCGTAAAATTAATCTGCATCAATCAAATCTCAATCCCATCATGTTTCATGACCGTGTGCAAATCCTTATCCCCACGACCCGACAGATTGACAATAATCGACTGGTCTTTGCTCATGGTTTTGGCAAGTTTCAACGCATAGGCAATGGCGTGAGAGCTTTCTAGTGCAGGAATAATGCCTTCTTTTTGGGTACATTCACGAAATCCCACCATCGCTTCTTCATCGGTACAAGGTACATACTGCACACGGTCGATATCCTTTAAAAAGCTATGCTCAGGACCCACGCCAGGATAATCCAGCCCTGCTGAAATCGAATGGGTGCCCAAAATCTGCCCATCATCATCCGCCATCAAATACGTGCGGTTGCCGTGTAATACGCCCACTCGACCGACGGTAAGCGGTGCAGCATGGTTGCCTGTCTCGACCCCATCGCCGCCGGCTTCGATACCATACATTTTGACGTCTTTATCATTTAAAAAGTCATAAAACAGTCCGATGGCATTACTACCGCCACCGACACAAGCGACTAACGCATCGGGCAGTTTGCCTGTTTTTTGGTAGTGTTGTAGTTTGGCTTCTTTGCCGATAATGGCTTGAAAGTCACGCACCAGCATGGGGTATGGGTGCGGACCTGCGACAGTGCCAATGACATAATAAGTGCTATCGACATTGGTGACCCAGTCACGCATGGCTTCGTTCATGGCGTCTTTGAGCGTGCGAGTACCCGAGGTGACAGGTACCACTGTCGCCCCAAGCAAACGCATACGATACACGTTCATGGCTTGGCGTTCGACATCATCTGCGCCCATATAGACCACGCACTCTAATCCCAAACGCGCCGCGATGGTGGCAGTTGCTACGCCATGTTGCCCTGCACCTGTCTCGGCAATGATGCGTTTTTTGCCGACCATTTTGGCAAGCAAGGCTTGACCGATGGTGTTGTTGACTTTGTGAGCGCCTGTGTGGTTTAAGTCTTCACGTTTAAGATAAATCTGCGCGCCACCGATATCATCACTTAGGCGCTTGGCATGATAAAGTGGCGTTGGTCTGCCAACATAATTGACCAAGTCGTCTTGAAAGGCTTTCCAAAATTCGGGGTCAGCTTTGGCAGTATTATAGATATGCTCAAGTTGTTCCAGTGCCGCCATCAGGGTTTCAGAGACAAAGCGTCCCCCATGAATGCCAAAATGTCCGCTGGCATCTGGGTATTGATTGAAGTCTTTTACTTCAGTTGGGTTTTGAATGTTCATTATTTTCTCTCTAATTTTATAAATCTTTAACGACTTTTAAACCAGCAAAGGTCTGTGCAGTAGGCATGACTTCGATACGGTTGATATTAACGTGTTTGGGCTGTTCAATCAGCCATGCCACCATATTGGCGATATCTTGTGGGGTGACATATTGCACGCTGTCATAAACTTGGGCGGCTTTGGCGTCATCGCCATGAAAGCGAATATTGCTAAACTCTGTGCCACCACATAGTCCTGGCTCGATATTGCTAACGCGGATATTTTTGCCGACCAAATCGGCACGCAAGTTTAGGCTAAACTGGGTCACAAAGGCTTTGGTCGCGCCATACACATTACCACCAAAATACGGATAACTGCCGGCAGTTGAGCTTAAATTAATAATGTAGCCGTCGTTGTTGGCGACCATAAGAGGCAGGATTTCATGGGTTAAATGAATCAAGCCTAAAATATTGGTATTGACCATTTGTTGCCAATCGGCAAAGTCTGTTTTATCCGCGGGTTCAAGTCCGAGTGCCAATCCTGCGTTATTGACTAGTACGTCGATGTTGGTAAGCAAATCATTTGGCAAAGTTTGTAAGGCGGTTTTGGTGGCGGGCAAGTCCGATATGTCAAAGTTTAGCGGGATAAATTTGTCGCCCAGTTGGCTCTTTAGTTCATCCAATTTTTCTTGGCGTCTGCCAGTGCCGATGACAGTATGACCTTTTGAGATGAGTAATTCGGCAATTGCCTTGCCAAACCCTGCAGTTACGCCTGTGACCAAGATATTCATTGTATCCCCTATCATTTTTCATGTTCTATTATACTAGTACGTTAGTATATACCAATTTATTTGAAAAGCAATCTTTATCCTTACAGGATTTATTTGCGAGTTTGTTCAATAAATTTTTGCATTTTCTCCAAACTTTTCACCCCTTTTGCTGACTCAATCCCGCCACTGACATCCACGCCATAGACATTGGTTTTGGCAATCGCTTCGCCCACGTTATCCGCCGTTAAACCCCCCGCCAAAATAATCGGTAAAGGTGAGTTTTTAGGGATTTTATCCCAATCAAAACTATCGCCCGTTCCGCCAAATTTATCGGGATGATAGGCGTCAAGTAGCACGCTACACGCGCCAAAGTCTTTAAGCGCTTGGATTTGGGTGACAATCGTCTCCGTGGTGTCATCATGGCTGATACGTAATGCCTTTATCCAGCGTTTATTGATTCTATCCGCCATCAGCTTGCATTCTTGCGGCGATTCATCCCCGTGAAACTGCACGATATCAAACGGCACATGATGCGATAGATAAACCAATTCTTGCTCGGGCATATTGACCACCAATGCCACCACCGTGGTAAACGCAGGCACCGCTTTGGCAAGCTCACAGGCTTGCTCGGGGGTCACTGCTCGGGGGCTTGGCTCATAAAATACAAAACCCACCGCATCGACGCCAAGATTGACCGCATTTGTAATATCTTCAAGTTGGGTAAAGCCGCAAAATTTGACCGCTGTATTTTTCATTGAGTTGTGTTTGTCTTGAAAATGATAAAAGCTAGTATAACGAAAAAAGGCACCCAAACGGATGCCTTTTCTCAGTCTTTTATTAGGCTATAACGAATGTCACATTCGCTTAAATTAAAGCCGCCTAGATTAAGCCTCTTTTTTTTCTGATTGTTCTGACTTTTCCGCTTTGTCTGCATGGTCAGCTTTCTTGGCGTCTGCAAGTTCTTCTATTTTTTCCTGAGCAGTCTCTTTAAGCGTGGCTGCTTTTTCTTGAACTGTTTCTTTTTTTTCTTGAACTGTTTCTTTTAAGGTTTCAGCTGTTTGCATGACACTGTCAATCACGGTGCTTTTGTCATCAGCGCTATCTTTCGCATGGTCTTTGGATTGCGCTTTAGAGTGCTTTTTGCTATCTGCTGCTGATTTGGCGGTGTTGATACCCAGCATGCTGTAGCAAGGACAATGACCCGTCGCACCCGATACTAAGGGTATTAAGCCAAGCATTTTCATCTTTTTGCTTTTCGCTGATTTTAGTAAAGCTAGACCTGCCACAACACGCGCGACACGCTCTTTGTTGCCCACATTGGTTTTCATTTATTCTTCTTCCTTATTTTATGATAATTGATTTAAGGGAATTTTAAGGTAGCGAACGCCATTGTCTTCTGGTTTTGGCAATTCACCTGCATTGATGTTAACTTGTACCGATGGCAAAATCAAACGTGGCATTGCAAGTGTTTTGTCACGTTGGTTACGCATTCGTACAAATTCTGCTTTAGGCGTGCCTTGTTTGACATGAATGTTGCGTAATTTTTGCTCACCGACACAAACCGTTGCGATATGCTCACGCCCGCCCTTGGGTGGGTAATCATGGCAAAGATACAGCAGGGTATCATCGGGCAAGGCTAATAAACGCTGCATCGAGTCATACAAATCCTCGGCACTACCATGGGGAAAGTCACAGCGTGCAGAGCCGACATCAGGGGCAAAAATAGTATCCCCGACGAATACCGCAATTTTTTCTTTGTCACCGCTTTTATCCGTCACTTTATAAGCCATATCGGCTGGGGTATGACCCGGTACATGCATGGCGGTAATGCTCAAATCACCCAGTGTTAGCTCGCTGCCTTCCTCAGTCAAAATATCAAATTGACTGGCATCGGTGGCTAGGTCGTCAAAGTTAAAAATGGTTTTAAAGGTTTTTTGCACCTTATCGATATATTTACCCATCACTATTTTACCGCCTAATTGCGCTTTGATATAAGGCGCGGACGATAAATGATCGGCATGGGCGTGGGTTTCGATGATATAGTCCAAGGTCAACCCTTGTGATTTGACAAACCCAATGACGTTATTGGCATTGTCATAGCTAATTTTGCCGGCTGCGGGGTCAAAATCCAATACTGGGTCGATGATGGCACAGTGTTTGCTAGCTTCATCAACTAGAACGTGGGTAAAAGTTTCAGTGTCTTTGTCTAAAAAAGAATGAATGTTCATAAGTTTTCCTGTTATCTAAAAACGCTTTTGGCATATCTTTATGGCAATTTCAACTGAAAAAACACTTTATACTTTTGTATAATAGCCGCATTGCAAGGCGTTGCTCAATTCATTATATTATTTTATAATATGTTTTTCAATATATTGTATTGGCGCAAACGTTTATTTATTTTAAAATTATGTGATAAGTTTGATGGTAGCAGCAGTTAGTATTAGGCATTGCGTATCAGCCATCAAAATACCTTGGGGGAAAAGTCATGTCTGAAATTGCCGAACCGCAGTCCGATGCGCCTGTGTCGATGGATGCAACCATGCTCGATCAAATGCACGCTGCTGCAGGAAAAGCCAGCCAGTTGTTAAAGTCGTTATCTCATCCTGACCGCTTGATGCTGCTGTGTCAATTGACGCAAGGTGAGCATTGTGTGAGCCAGCTTGAAGAGAAAGTGGGACTGGGTCAACCAAGTCTGTCGCAGCAATTGGGGATTTTGCGTAAAGATGGTTTGGTCAACACCCGCCGCGAGGGCAAACAAATTTATTATTCAGTCGCCAGTGACGATGCCTTAGCAATCCTCAATGTACTGTACGATCGCTTTTGTCAGACCAAATAATTAAGTCTAAAACTGACCTGTCTGCTAGTTTATTGGAAAGGTAATTTATCGGACACTAATTTATTGGAATAACCACTGTATCGGGATAACCACCTTGCCATTACATGCAGCCTACTTGCGACACTTACCCCACTGGGTAACGCACTATAACAAGGCAAATCTTAGTCAAGATTTGTTGGCGGGCATTATCGTGGGTATTTTGGTGATTCCGCAAAGTTTGGGTTATGCCATGCTGTCAGGGTTGCCCCCTGTGTATGGGTTATATTCAGCGATTGTGCCGGTACTGGTGTATGCGTGGATTGGCGCAAGCTCGGTCAATGCCGTCGGTCCTGTGGCGATTACGGCGATTATGACCGCACAAGCGCTGCAGCCCTATAGCGAATTACCGCCGATGCATTATGCCATTATGGCGTCGTTTTTGGCGCTGATAACAGGGGCACTATTGTGGCTAGCAAGCGTGTTTCGGCTCGGCTGGATTACCCAGTTTATTAGCCGTGGCGTGACGGCAGGGTTTATTAGTGGCGCGGCAATTTTGATTTTGGTCGGGCAAATCAAATATGTAACGGGTATCGCGATCAGTGGCAATTCACTGCTAGAGAATGTTGAAACCTTTTTGTTTCATCGCCGTGAGTTGCACGTGCCCACCTTGATGGTCGGTATTGCGGCATTCACCGTACTGTTTATCAACCGCTATTATCTTAAAACTTGGCTCAAGCCTTTATTGGCGCCCAAAGTCATTGAGGTCATCACCCGTATGTTACCGCTTGCGGTGCTGGCAATCGGTATTATCGCCAGTCAAGTAGGCAACTTTGCCGCTATCGGTATTCGCACGGTGGCGGATGTACCCAGTGGTTTGCCGCATTTTGTGCTGCCGTTTTATCAGATTTCGCCCGTTGAACTCATCAATTTATTACCTGCAGCCGGATTGATGGCGCTGATTGCGTTTGTCTCTAGCAACTCGGTTGCCAGCTCATTTGCCCGACAACGCCATGAAGCTTACGATGCCAACCTGGAACTCAAAGGGTTGGGTTTTGCCAATATCGCAGGGGCTTTTTTTCAGTCGTTTACCATTGTCGGTGGCTTCTCACGCACCGCGGTAAATGTCGATGCGGGCGCGCAAAGCCCCCTTGCCAGTATGTTATCGGTACTGGTGATGGCATTGGTGCTGCTGTTTTTTAGCCAGACTTTAGAGCCACTCCCCTATGCCATATTGGGCGCCACTATTATGGCTGCAATTATCAGTATGATTGATATACAAACACTTAAGCAAGCGCTGCGCTATGACAAACTCGATGCGCTAGCATTTGGCGTGGCACTCACAGGTGTGTTATTGTTTGGGCTAAATGTTGGCTTGGTACTGGGGCTGTTTGCCTCCTTTGCAGGCTTGATTTGGCAAACCAGCCACCCGCATATCGCGATTGTGGGTCAAATTGGTGATACCGGGCATTTTCGTAATGTTGCACGCCATCCAGTGACCCAGTTTGATGATTTGTTGATCATTCGCATTGATGAAAGTCTGTTTTATGGTAATGCCCAGTCCGTGCTACAGTTTATTGAGCAGGCGATTGCCAGTCATTCACAGACTAAAAATCTGGTACTGATGTTGTCGGCAGTCAATCATATCGATTTGACGGCACAAGATATGCTCATCAATCTAAACCAAAATTTGGCAGCTCAAGCTATCACCCTACATTTTTCGGAAGTCAAAGGGCCTGTGATGGATGTGATTGAAAAAACCGATGTGATTCAAAAATTAACCGGCAAGGTATTTTTAAGTACGCAACAAGCGGTTAAACAATTAACCCAATAAATATACTTGTCGCAGTCAGTAAAAACATGAATAATCAACGCTAATTTTATAACGCTAACTTTATAAGGAAACACAACATGCCAAACAATACTGTTTTTTATGGTCAAATTGAGCCACAGCAAGTTGCTCAAATCGGGGCGCAAGGTTTTAAAACCATCATCAACAACCGCCCCGATGGCGAAGAGCCCAACCAACCGCTGCAAGCAGATATCGCTACTAAAGCACAGCAAGCAGGGCTCGCTTATCATTATCTACCGGTCGTTGGTGGTCAATTAACCCGTGAGCAAGTTGAGCAGTTTGCCGAGATTTTTAATCAAGCAGAAAAACCCGTGTTTATGTTCTGCCGTTCAGGCAACCGCTCAAACGTGTTATTCCAGTCTGCCAAACAGCTTGATTTGCTAGACGACTAATCCTTTTTAGTGAAAGCCATGACAGCAAAAATCACCCTGTGGATAGACGCTGACGCAATACCTAATATTGCCAAGCAAATCATCATCAAAACCGCGCAGCGCACCCAGACGACCACGATTTTTGTCGCCAATCGCGGCATTGCTTTGCCGCGGTTGCCAGTTTTGCAGATGACAGTGGTCGAAGGCGGTTTTGACAAAGCGGATGACTATATCGCAGCGCACTGTGTGGCGGGTGATGTGGTCATCACAAGCGACATCCCACTCGCCAATGACTGCATTGAAAAAGGTGCCAAGGTAGTCACCTCTCGCGGTTTTGTGTATGACAAAGACAACATCAAGCAAAAGCTTAATATGCGCGATTTTATGGATACCATGCGAAGTACGGGCGTGTTAGAACCTTCACAGCAAGGTGGACAAGCCCCCTATAGCGACAAAGACAAACAAGCCTTTGCCAATATTTTAAATGCTTGGATTCGCTAGTTGATTATGCTAAACCCTATTCGTGCTATTAAGTTATTGTATCAACTGGAAAATCACCCCGAACCGCTGGGTGTCAGTCAGGCGATGATTGAGCAAAATGAGCAGGCCTTGGGCGTTCAATTACCTGCAGGTTTGTATCATTATTTATTGGCTTTAGGCAATATTGCTAGTCTCAATAGTGGCTTTAATCACCTTGGCTTATTGCCGTTAGAACGCTTGGGCGACCATCTCGTCATTGGCAAAACCTGCGATAATGACGGCGTTTGGGGCATTCATGTCGATGACCTAAGTCCAAAAAAGCAGCATAACCCGATGGTGCAAATGAGCCGCAACTTTGATGCGATTGAACAAAGCGAAATTCATTGGTTTGACGAATTACCGTTAGCGGAGTTCTTACTGGCGCAAGCGATTATTAATGGCGTCAATGGGGGATTAAAACACCATGCCCAACTGTATGATTTTGATGGACAATCGATTCCAGCTGATTTGAGTGAAAAATTACAGCATATCGCCAGTGAAATCATTGAACTGCGGCAGCCGCATGAGCGCTATTTTCAAGCCGAAGATTTTGGCGTGGTGATGTTATTGGGTATGGATGAGTCTATTCCCAATGCCTTTATGATTGCTTCGCAAGATGAACACAAATTCAATGACTACATCCATCAATTAGCGATTGGATTTGCAGATTGACCTAAAAGTAGCATTATGACGACTTAACAAACCATTTTTGTCCAAACATAAAAAACGATACGCCCACTAGCATCAATACAATCCCCAAAAATTTACTCCAATGCAGGGTTTTCACAGGCATACCAAATAAACCCAAACTATCCACCACCATGCCCATGACCATCTGACCTAAAATAAACAAAAACACCGTATTGGTAACACCGATTTTTGGCGCTAAAAAAATCGACGCAAAGACAAAAAACGCGCCCAGCGCACCACCAACCCATTTCCACCAGTCACTGATTTGCATGTCTGATAGACCCGATTGCACCGCTTGCCAATCGACAAATAGCAAAGACACCAAGCACAATAATAGCGCGCCAACCGTGAACGATACAAATGCTGCCATTAGCGGTTGACCACCAAACATTGCGCCCAATCGGGTATTAATCGCTGCTTGAATCGGGATGCCCAAGCCTGCCACCAGCCCCAAAAATAAATGCCAAACTTTCATATCAATTCCTATTTTTTGAGTTCACTGCTGTTAGGCGTGAGGGGTGGGTATAGCGATGACATCGCGGATATGGGTTTTGCCCGTTTTAATCATTAGCAGCCTGTCAATACCAAGCGCAATGCCACTACAAGCTGGCAGGTCATCACAAGCTGCCAGCAGATTTTCGTCAATTGGCATCACAGGCAGCCCACGTTTTTTACGCGCCACATTATCTTCATCAAAGCGCAGACGCAGCGCCTGTCCATCAGCCAACTCATCATACGCATTGGCGATTTCAAGACCGTTGATATACAGCTCAAAGCGTCTAGCCACCCGATTGCCATCTTTGTCTGTGACTGTCTTGGCGAGGGCGGCAGTGGCGACAGGATAATCATAGATGAGTGTCGGTAGCGCTTTTCCCAAATTAGGCTCTACCAAATGACTAAATAATAAATCTAACCAGCCTTGGTGATCCTCCCCCAAATCAATGTTAAGACCATTATCTTTGGCGATGGCTTTGAGGGTATCGCAACTGGCATCGAAGGGATGAATTTTGACAAAATCCATAAAGGCATCCACATAGCGATAATGGTCAAAAATCACCGGATAGCCGAGTACCGCGGACACCAAATCGTTGGTTTCTTTTGCCAGTTCATCCAAGCTAAAATTGGGACGATACCATTCAAGCATGGTAAATTCAATGTTGTGACGGCTGCCAATTTCGTTGTCGCGAAACACGGGGCAAATCTGGTACATCGGCACTTGCCAAGCTGCCAATAGACGCTTCATGGCAAATTCGGGTGAGGTGTGCAGATAATAGGTTGTTGGATGGTCACCCACAGTGACATTGCTAGAGACGGATTGCAAAAATATATCGGTGTTGCCCGCCTGTGACATCACCGGGGTTTGTACTTCTAGCACCTGTCGCTCGGCAAAAAACTGGCGGATGGTGGCGTACATCGCAGCACGGGCTTGGGCGGTTTGTAGGGTGCAAGTAGGTTGATAAGTGGTTGACATAGCAGTTTGGATAGGTGGATTTGCGACAATATTAGCAGACCCAAAAAAAATAGCTAGTATTTTCCCATACTGGCTATTTTTGCTTTATGTCATGGTGAATATTTTTATCAAATTTTAAACACGTATGATTGCCATTCACGGCGCAGCGGATAATTCTTACGCAGGTTATCAAAGTCTTTGCCTTCAATATCACCGTTTGCATTTGCCACACTACGTAAACGCTTGTCATCGGCTTTGATGTCATACATCACAGGAATTTTATTGAGCAGTTGGTGGCGCTCATGGTCTTTGAGTGGGTTATGCACTTCTTGAAACAGCGGCACTTCAGCTGGCATCAAGGTATGAAAATCAACCGTTGGGGCAACCTGTAAATATTTGCATAAGGCATTGTAGACAAACTGTGTGCCCCTAAGTTTGCCTTCTAGGGTATAACCTGCGATATGCGGGGTAACGATACTACAGGCTTTGAGCAGCTCTGCATCAATGTTGGGCTCGTGCTCAAACACATCGAGTACACACACATTCGGGCTTGCGACAATATCATCACGACCGAGCACTTCACCGCGTGAGGTATTGATGATGATGGCAGTGTCGGATAAGGTTTGCCAGCGCGCTTGGGTCATCAGATAGTCGTGATGGGTGGGATATGAGCTGTTGTGCGCATGCGTGAGCGGCACGTGAAAGCTAATCACATTGCTTTCTTGCAGCACAGTTTCAAGTTTGGCGTTGTTCACCACCGACGGTGGTTTGAGTGGGTCATAGCCCAGCACATTCCAGCCATAGGAAATCGCATATTGCGCGAGGGTATTACCGATATTACCCACCCCAATAATGCCAAGGTTGATGGGTTTGAAAAAATAGTCAGGGCGCAAATTGGCAATCGCTGCCACCACATATTGTGCAACCGAATGCTTACTACAGCCAGCGGCATGGGCAAAAATGATACCGCGCTTGGCGAGGTACTCCACATCGACATGGTCGATGCCGATGGTGGCACTACCGACAAATTTGACGCTTTTATTGTTGTCTAATAACAGCTTGTTGACAGGCGTGACGGAACGTACCAGCAAAATATCAGGCTGATACTCATCTATCACAGCCGCGTCAATCTCACGCCCTGCCATCGCAATCAATTCGATGGGTCGCCCTAAAGTGTGTTCATTAAAAAAATCGCTTAAATGAGCAATATTGCCATCAGCAATAATTTTCATATTGTATCCCTATCTTTCTTTTTGTTGTCATCATCCAACTTACAGACCGTTAGCATAACAAATTTTTATGACCTTTTGATGCGTATGCTAACTTTTTTCAAATAAAAATTGGGCAAATTTATCGCATCAATTTGACCAGTATCACCATGATAATCAACACAAGCACCCCACCGATAGCAATCAGCAGGAGTTTTTTATCTTTGGCGGTATCTTTGGTAGATAATTGGGTTTGTAAGCGCAGCTTGTCATTCATAAGTTGCTGCGTCAATTCATTGGATAGTGAGGGTGGTGGCATTGGCTTTGGTGTCTGGGCTGCCTGTGATGTCTGTGGTTGTAAAGTTGGCTTTACATCAGCAAGCTTTTGCCCAGTCGTTTGTTGAATAGCGGCTTGTTGCTGAGCAGTAGCTGACATTGGATTTTCTAGCTTGTCTGACATCAATCCGATAGCTGAACTTTGTTCTCGGCTAGGTGCTCGATTAGGTGCTCGGTTGGGTTTAAATTTTGGCCATAGCCGCTTTTGGATTGCGACATCGGTGCTATCCTGTGCGTATTTTTGCTGCCAGTGGATATAGGGAAGTAAATCATAATCTTGCCCAAACTGCTCATAAGCCAAGCTTAGCCAATAGTGATAATAGGCTTTATCCCATAATTGGCTAGGTAATACCATAATTTCGCCCTGCTCGGCTTTATTTTGGTAAGCATTAGTATGAATGATAATGGGCACTATGCTGTTTGATAACATGCCATTGGGCAAATGACGCCGCCAAATCCAACTGGTAGTTATCCGATAGTTTGTCGCTGCGATACTGGCTGGATAAGCCAAATTAAATACCCTAGATGTGTCGTCTTGGCAATGTAACTGATAAAACGCCACGTCAGGCATAGCGTTTGTCGGCTGATCGATACCAACCGCATCCATTAATTGACTTGCCTTGGCTTGCAAGTCTTCTACCCTTGCTTGCCCGCTTGGATCAAACAAAATGTCGGCACAACTTACCCGATGGTTGGCAAAAGGCGTGTCTCGCTCTTCTTCTGACATAGGCTCGGTTAACGCCGCATCAGATTTTATCACCACGCCCCACACCACTTTGCCATAGCGATATAAATCCTCAGTCGCTTCTACTTGCCGATACAGTTCATCTTTAATCAAGTTATCACTGACGTATACCTGCAAATAGCCTTGCTCGTGGTGGCTGGCTTGCAAAATATATTTTGCCAAATCAAACCCGCGCCAATCAATGCTGCTATAGTCAAAAGCTGCCATAGTCACATTGGGTTGATTATCGAGTATCGGCAATAGCGCAAAATCAAAATGCGTCACCAGCTGCGCGTTTTGTTGCTGGATACGCTGATCTTTGGGCGGCAATACCCAGCTATCAAGTTGATTGACATAGGCATCTTGCCACAGCGTTTTGACCGCGGTATTTTGTGTTGAAGGTGCGCTTAGCAGTGCTTGGTAAAAGTGAGTGGTTAACGCGGCTATTTGTTCTGAGGTAATCGCTGTTTGTGCGCTGTTTTGATGATTGACTAACGGATAAATTTTTAGACTGTGCCAATCATTGGCGGACTGATACGGCAACACAAGCTGCAGCTGTAAGCGAGGGTCTTCATACACCCATATCTCAATCACGATCCCTTCGGTACGCCCCATCGGCAAATTGGTATAGCTATCAAAACAGCCAACGATTATGGGGGCTAATTGTGGGTTTTGATGCAGCGTTTGGTAGAGGCTATCAATCACCGTATCTATGTCTGTATCTGTGGCTGTATCTGTGGCTAAATCCGTATCGCTAGGTGATAACAACTTAATATTGGATGGATTAAATGCGGTTAATTCATCCCCTGTATTGTCGCTACTATGGGCTTGATACACACAAGGTAAAATCGGCTGACCTTGTGATAGCCTTGATAGCACAGATGCCACCAATGCACCCGCCGCCTGCATGGCTGACATCCAATGCGCTGGCAAGTCAGTGGTAGAGTTCACAGCCTCTTGATAAGGATAAACCGCTAGGTGACCTGCATTTTGCCGTTGCACAATATCCGCAAACTCAGCAGCGGTGGTCGGAAAATTGCTAGCAAGTCCAAATAACCGATTGGTCACTACCAGCATCGGCGTGCGATAGCAGTCCTCAAACAGCAGTACAAAACTATGCTCAAGGCATTCAGCAAACTCCTCGCCCAAGCTATCATACATCTGGGCAAAAGATACCCAGCGCACGGGCGCATTTGCCAAGCGACTGCTGGTCACGCCGATATAAAATCCCAGCAAATAGCAAAATGCTTGCCGTGAGGCGTCTTGCAAAAATTCCAGATAATCCGCTTGCGTAAACCCAAACGCCTGCTGAATAGCCGATAACGCCTCATCAATTTGCACCAAACTATCACGGCTATTATCAAAATTCACCGCTGCCAGATAGCTAGAAAATGCGATAGCGTCGTCTTGTAGTTTGCCTGTTTTCACTTTTGCCAAGTAGCCCTGACACACTGCCTCAGGCGATTGCAATAAGTTGACTTGCGATTGCTGATAGAGGGTCTGCGTCATCTGGGCAATAAACTGTGGTAACACCTCCTTACCCTGCAGCAAATCTGGTAATAGCTTAAGCGGTTGGCAATAGACTTTGTGCCCGATGTGCGCGGTGAGTGAGCTGTAAAAATTGGCAGGTAACTGTGAGTGGGTGGGGTGCTTATTTTGCCGTGCCAGTTGCGCTGACATCCTGTCATAGTCATACCAAGCAATCGCTTGCCCGGTGGTTTTGGCTAAATAGTCTGCAATATAAGCGGCGAGCGCTACTACAAGTGCTTGCCCGCTTTGGTTTGCCAATAATTGTGGTAATTGAATGTGGCGTTTTGCCATTGCGGCAAAAAACCGACTGAGTTGTTGTAGGCTGTTGGCTGAATAATCAAAGTCAATCTTTTGCAAGTTTTCCCAAAACAGTATCTCAAACGGCGGTGTCTGTTTGGTCTGCAAATAATATAATAAGGTGTTGACTTGTTGGGCGGTGGTCGGCTTCATCGGGGATTTTTGGCAACAATTTTTTATCATTTTGGGGTAAATTGTTGGCTTTGGCAAGGGCTAGCCGTGGGTGCTGCCGCAATAGCCGCAATAAAAGATAAAAAACCAAGCCCATGTTGTGTCAATGGGCTTTTGTCATTCCCTGACTTTTAAATACTGACTTTTAAATACTGGCTTTTAAATTCTGACTTTTAAACTTTTTTGCCGCTTATTTTAAAAAATCAGGGTCTTTATAAGCCGGGTTTGGATAATCATAAAAACCCTTCCCCACTTCAAACCCTGTGCGACCTTTATCGATCAGTTCGGTTTGCAGTTTTTGGATAAATCGCTCGGCAGTTTTTGAGCCTGTTTTGGCTTTTTGCTGGCTGATATTAACAATGGTATTAACCCCTACGATATCCATCATGGCAAACGGTCCCATCGGTGCGCCTGTGCCAATCATCCAAGTTTTATCGACTGTGTGGGGATCGGCAATGTCATTGGCATACAAGTGCATACCGGCATTTAAGAAGGGTACCAATAGGGTATTTAAGATATAACCAGGCTGTTCTTTATTGAGGGGTAACGCCACCATGCCAATGGCTTTGGCATAAGCAACAATGCTGTCAAATACCGCAGGGTCGGTATGTGCTGAGCCCATGACTTCTGCGGTGTTGTTCACCCAGATACGGTTGGCAAAGTGTAATGCCAAGAATTTATCAGGGCGACCTGTGGCTTCGACCATTTGGCTAGGAATCAACGTTGAGCTGTTACTGGCAAAAATCGTGTCACTTGGGGCTAGCTTTGCCAGGGCCTTATAAAATTCATTTTTGATATCGAGGACTTCTGGTAAGGCTTCGATGACCAAATCAGCCTGTGCCACCGCTTCGCCTAAGTCAGTCACATAGCGAATCGCATGGGTGATTACTTGGGCTTGGGCTGGGCTTTTGTCATAGAATTTGGCGTAGATGGGCATGAGTTTTGCGATGCGCTCTTTGACCTTTTCGGGTTCTTTATCAAATATCGTGACGTTAAAGCCAAAAAAGGCGTTTTGCATGGCGATTTGAGAACCCAGTACGCCGCCGCCGGCTACCGTGACCTGCTTGATGGATGAAGTATTTGCTGTTGTCATGATTTATTCCTTTAAATCGCTATGATAGTTTGCAAGTTATTGTAGCGGATTTTGGGTAGTATGCCTACCTCGCCAATATAGACTGACAAGGCAATACCATATTAGCCGCCAAAAAAAGTTACTCGCCAAAAAAAATTGCCCGCCAAAAAAAAGCCAAACTATGACGTTTGGCTTTTTTTGAAAAATAACTAAAAAATTATTGCAACATGAGGTATTCAAACGCACTGAGTGCCGCTTTACTACCTTCGCCCATCGCAATATTAATTTGCTTAAATGGCACGGTAGTGACATCACCACAGGCAAAAATTCCGGGTTTGTTGGTTTGGCATTTCTCATTGATTTCAATTTCACCAAATTTGGTCACCTGTACCAAATCTTTGACCACTTCCGAGTTTGGCACCAGTCCGATTTGCACAAAGATAGCAGATAATGGCAATTCTTTGTTTTCACCGGTGGTACGGTCTTGGTAAATTAGCGAACTGACTTTACCATCAGTTGCTTTAACCTCTTGGCTCGCTACACTCGTCATGATATCGATATTATCGCGCTCTTTGGCTTTATTAATCAATACTTGGTCTGCTTTGAGCGTGTCAGCAAATTCTAACACTGTCACGTGTTTGACAATGCCTGCCAAGTCAATTGCCGCTTCAATCCCTGAGTTACCGCCGCCCACAACTGCCACGTCTTTACCTTTAAAGAACGGACCATCACAGTGCGGACAATACGCAACGCCACTACCGATATTTTCGTCTTCACCTTTGATGTTAAGCTTACGCCATTTTGCCCCCGTCGCTACGATAATCGCACGAGTGGCGAAACTTTCACCGGTATTCAAGGTAATTTGGTAGGTTAGCTTATCCTCGCCTTGCTCATTCATTTGTGCAGAATTTTCGGTGATGGATGTCACGCTTACCATTTCTTTGACCGTGATACTATAAGCGGTAATATGTTTGACAAAATTGGCAGATAATTCATTACCATTGGTCAATGGGATTGAAATCAAGTTTTCGATATCTTGGGTATCTTTCACTTGCCCACCGATACGATCAGCCACCATGGTCACTTTTAAGCCTTTACGTGCCACATAAATGGCTGCCGCCACGCCCGCAGGTCCGCCACCGATGATGGTCACATCTTGCTGCTCAAGCTGTTCGGCTGCTGCTGCAGCACTCATCAAATCTGGATATTGCTGTTGCAGTTTCTCGATGAGTTTGGCAGTGTCAATTTTACCATTGGCAAAAGGTTTGCCATTTAAATATACCGCAGGTACGCCTTGGATATTGCGCTCGTTAATCATGTCTTGGAACACACCACCATCAATCATTTCATTGCTGATGTTGTCATTCAATAACGCAAATTGGTTTAGCGCTTGCACCACGTCAGGACAGTTGTGGCAAGATAATGAGACGAAAGTTTCAAATTTTAGCGGCTGTTTAATTGACTTGATGATATTTTGAATACCTGGGTCAAGTTTGATTTCACTACCACCTGATTGTAAAATCGCCAAAATCAATGAGGTAAACTCGTGACCCCCTGGAATACCACTAAAAATGATACCCGTATCTTTGTCTTGGCTACGGATTTTAAAACTCATCGGTGATAGATTGGCATCGAATTGTTGACTCAAACGAATCTTGTCAGAGGTGCCTGCAATTTGGGTCAAAAAATCCACCAGTTCAGCGCGCTGTTCATGTTCACCCTCACCCAACACAAACTCAATCGGGCGAGTCATACGTTCGCTATAAGTTTTTACGGCATCTAATAAACCTTGATCTAACATGGTAGTTTCCTTCTAGTTATTGGGTCAGTCATTTTGTTAAGCTTATTATTGTGATTTTTGTGGGCTTTGACAATGTGAGAAAGTTAATAGCTATGTTTTAAAAAACAAAACGTTTATTATTTTATATAACAAAATATTAATACTCCGAATACTCAATTTTTCTTAGCTGCTCGCTGACGATAATCTTTAAATACGTATCCCAAAGCGTATCACGGGGATAATTCATCAGCTGATCATGCAGTTCATTGAATACTACTAAGTGATTGTTTTCCATATAATTGCACCGATTAAACCCCTATTAACATCCCTATAGCAGCCTATTTCAAGATCAAATTTTATCGCATAGTTACCTCACTCCTAACCAACTAACAAAAGGATGGTAACTATGTCTATGTCAATTGCTGTTAATGAGCAGAAGCAAATCGTCAATGTTAAGCAAGTCGAGCGAGGGCTGGCTTGTATGTGTTTTTGCTTTGAATGCGCGGAACCTGTGGTGGCTCGTAAAGGTGAGAAAAATGAGCATCACTTCTCGCATCTAAGTAATAAAGAAAGCTGCACGATTCACCCTGAAAGTATCCTACACAAGTTTGCTAAGCAAGTCATTATGGAAGAGAAATATTTAACACTACCATCACTACCTGATGACGAAAATAGTGAAGATAAAACTTGGGAGTTTGATCAACTAATCGAAGAGCAAGCTGTTGGCTGTATTCGACCTGATATAGTCGCAACGGTTGACGGAGAAATGATGTTTATTGAAGTTGCTGTGACTTCTTTCATCGATACTGATAAAGCAGATTTTATTAAGCAATTAGGTATTAAGACCGTTGAGATCGATTTGAGAGAAATCCTCACACAAGGTATTGAGTTGCCAAGTGAGGAAGCCAAAGATTATATTCTAGACTGTGTCAGTAATAAGCAGTGGATATTTCCAGCACCGAAATCATTAACAATAGCCCCTACACCATCACCTGAGCCTCTTTATAATTGCCAGAGCAGTACTGATGAGAATAGCAACGGAAGCTTTGATAAAGGCTATACCATCTATCGCTTTACCGTCAACCATGCTTGGGTAGATGTCAGGGTCTTTAATTCAGGCATGATGTCTATCAAGTGTGTGACCTACAACCATGATGTCATTGAGATACTAAAGCAATGGCGTAACGAAGGCGGTGGTCAGTACAATCAAAAATATAAGTCATGGAATTACTTCAAACCATTTTCAGACACCGTCTTTCAACGACTACAAGAAATGGATAGTTCACCCAAGCAATGAGATAATAAAATATATATAACTATTAAGGCCTTGCTGTTAGCAAGGCCTTAATAGTTATAGTCGAAAACAAGCTGCCTTACTCATCTGGCAACACTATACCAAATGAAGAATTAGGCTTCTCAAACAATCTAAAGAAGCCTATCAAGCCAAGTGGATTACCGTCAACCTTAGACTCTTTAGATAACAACATACCTTTAAAATCTGTTTCACCTACTAATAAATCGACAAACATAGCATGAGGTAAATTCAACGTAGCATTAACCTTCTCTTCTACTGGCTTAGAATCATCAACTAAACGATGATGGAGCACTGAGTTCTCAATCCATAAGAGATGGCTTTCATTTAGATCCGTAAAATTAATCACTATCTTAGTGTCTTTATTAGCTGCATCTTCTGATTTTAAACGCACAGCTAAAGTATCGAAAAAGTTAGAGACTGGCGTTTGTAATAATAGGTCTTTAGTAGCGGCAAGATTCACGCTGGTGTTGGATGTTCCTTGACGTAACTCTAAAGCACCGGTCAAATAAACATCACGCCACGGTCCTGATTCCGCTTGATAGCCTAATTGATCATAGCTACGCGCTAGCAGCTCGCGCGCTACTATGTTTTTGGGTTCAACCGATACCAAATGATTCAATAGCTCAGCGGCCCAGCGATAGTTATCCTCATCAAAGGCTTTTTGCGCTTTTAATAATACATTATTACTACCACCAGCTAGATCGACGTAAGCGGTAGCACGTTGTGGATCAGGTAACGGATCTAAATGGGCAGGATTACCATCGTACCATCCTAAATAACCTTGGTAGACAGCACGTGCATTATGTTTTACTGTGCCATAATACTCGCGATTATAGAATTCCTGCGACAAACTAGTAGGCAAAGTAATATCTTCAGCGATCTCGCCTGGTGTCATACCTTTATTCATACGGCGCACGCTCTGATCGTGAATAAATTTATAAGTATCGCGCTGTTGCTTTAAGAATTTCTGAATATTGTCTTGCCCCCACATAGGCCAATGATGACTACCGAAATAGATATCGGCATCACCAAATATATTACGCGCCTCTTCTATATAACCGCTCCATTTCAAAGCATCACGTACCTTTGCACCGCGTAGCGTATACAGATTATGCATATTTCGTGACACCAATTCTGCACCGCCAAAAGCCTTGTATTCTGGTAGATAGAAGGTTAGTTCTGCTGGAGCTTCTGACTCAGGCGTGTACTGAAACTCGAACTTGACGCCATCTATATTTAGTTTAGTAGGAGTGCGATCAATTAATACCGTAGGCTTGGTAATACTGACCTCTCCAAAAGCTGGGCTCTTTCCTAAGCCAGTATCGATATGACCGAATTCATCACGCGCCAAGTCTTTGCCGTACATGTAAACGGCGCGGCGTAGCATAGCATTACCAGCAATGATATTTTCGCTGGTCGCTTCTTCTATAAACCCAGCAGGTGCAATAATTGGAATTTTCTTACGCTCAATATCTTGCTGACTAACAATGCCTAATACTCCGCCGAAGTGATCAACATGACTATGCGTAAATAAAATAGCACTGACGTTGGTTGTATTCGGATAGCGCTTAGCTAGATGCTGCATAGCGAAGTCATAAGCATAGCGCGCGGTTTCTTTTGAGGTCATCGTATCAATAATAATCCAGCCACTATCGCCTTTGATTAACGTCATGTTAGATAAATCAAAACCGCGAACTTGATAAATACCTGGTGTTACCTCGAATAGTCCTTGAATATTATTGAGCTGAGCTTGTCGCCACAGGCTAGGATTGACTGTAGCAGGAGCCTCACCTTCTATAAAATCATAAGCACTCATATTCCAGACGTTCTTCGAGGCGTCTTTAGAGGATGGGATTTTCAAATCTTTAGGACTGGCGATAAGTCCGCGACGCGCGTCTGTGAAATCTTGCTGATCGTTAAGGTTTAATTGTTTGGCGACCTGACTATTAGCTTTGATGGTAGCGGTCGTAGGGGCGCGATTATCACCGCTTACACTAGTCACTGTTCCTGTACGCGCAGGTGCTGAGCTACAAGCTATTAGTAGCATACTGCTACAAAGTAATAACAACTCTTTTGAATGACGAAGATTATTAACTGTGTTTTTTTTATGGCTGATTATTACCATAATAAATTCCTTTTATGAATGGCAGGTTAAAATTAATTACGATCATTTAATACCCCACTCTCAACTTCGAAAGTGATTGAAAAAAGAAGAGCACCTCACTAATCTATTGTTTTCGACCAAGAATACAATGGAGTTGTGAGATCCCCATAGACGAATTTATCATCAATATCTATTTAATGGTAGAGCAATATTACAAAATAGTCGTCACCAAACCCTTGCGAAGTGCAGGTTACGCGCCAAAGCTAAGTGATCCTGAGGTTATTTGCATGGAGATGGTCGGTGAATTTTTACACCTAGATCAAGACAAACAAATTTGGCAATACTTTACCCAGCATTGGCAAGACTGGTTTCCAGCCATCGGCTCATACCCTAACTTCGCAAAGCACTGCGCCAATCTGTGGCAAGTCAAACAGCAGATACAAGATAAAGTCAGTGAACTTGAGGGCCGTGACAACATCCATTTTATGGATGGCTTTCCGATACCCGTCTGTCATTATGGACGCGCTTATCGGCATAAAAACTATCAAGACTTAGCGGCTTTTAGCTACTGTGCGGCTAAGCAAGAGAGATACTATGGCTTTGAGGGACATTTGCTTGTTAACTTATCGGGCATGATTAAAGGCTTTACCTTTGCTCCTGCCAATGTTGATGAAAGAGCGGTTGCCCCAGAAATCACCACTCATATTCATGGGCTACTTGGCGCTGATAAAGGGTATATCAGCCCTAGTCTGACATCGTACTACGACGCTCAAGGCGTGGATTTACAAACGCCACTCAGAGCTAATATGAAAGAGGATAGACCCAAACCTGTGGTAAGACGGCTGATGAAAGCCCGCCGTATCGTTGAAACAGTCATTGGTCAGCTATCAGAACGATTTAATATACAAAGGGTACGAGCAAGAGATTTATGGCATTTGTCTCATCGATTGATTCGTAAGATTCTTTCACACAATCTGTGCTTTGTACTCAACAAAAAACTTGGTAACCCGCCTCTTCAGTTTGATTTGCTTATTTCAAGTTGAGAGTGGGGTATTAATACATAAATTACTTCAATCCATTGATAGTGTGGCTTTTTCCCTATCACCAATTGTTAACGATTAGCGTATAGTCAACCCTACAATTTTTCGTTACAATGCTAATAAGACAAATGCAATATACCAACTCAATCAAATTTGTCTTATGTATTGACCCCTTTGCATTATTTTTCACATACAACCAAAAAAAGGAAAGAACTATGTTTCCAGAACATCGCGAACTTATTAGCAAACTAAAAACTTCTGATAAACACTTTGAAAAATTATTTGATAAACACAACGACTTAGATGCTCAAATCATTAACCTAGAAAAAGATCCTGTTGCAGCAGGCAGCCGTGATGACGAAATTGAAGCATTAAAAAAACAAAAACTGCAATTAAAAGATGAAATCTACAAAATCTTAGAAGACAATAAACATAAATAAGCGCTAAGCTAAATTCGATTTTATTGATTAAAGCCCTGTTCGTTGTGACAGGGCTTTTGCTATTGATAGCAAGCCTAATGGTTCAATCAACCAATCAATCCCACTGTGAAAAAAGTTGGTTTAAGCGTGGCGGACGGCATTATTTTTTTGTGAATACATTAACCAAGAAGCATAACAGCATCGTTACCATAATCACCGGCAAGGTATTGCCGATATCGAGTGGATGGGCAAGCCAATAACGGTACAAGCAAAAACCAATCGCCCAGACAATCAAATTTTTGACATTAAAACGCTGTTTGATACCGCTATTTTTTAAATTGACTTCCTCCCCTTGCTAAAGCAAGGGGAGGAAGTCAACTAATTGTCAGTCAATGAAACATTAGACCATCAAGATTAGATTTTACCTACTAAATCTAGGCTTGGTTTTAAGGTTTCTTTACCTTTTTCCCATGCCGCTGGACATACTTCGCCGTCGTTGTCACGCACGTATTGAGCGGCTTGGATTTTACGGATTAAGTCTTTGGCAGAACGACCGATACCTAAGTCATGAATTTCTGCCACTTTGATTTTACCGTCTGGGTCTACCAAGAAAGTACCACGAAGGGCAGCGTTGTCTTCTTCAATCATCACGTTAAAGCCGCGAGTGATTTTACCAGTACCATCGCCAAGCATTGGGTATTTTACTTTAGCGATTGCAGGTGACGCATCTGCCCATGCTTTATGTACAAAATGGGTGTCTGTCGATACCGCATATACTTCTACGCCTAGACCTTTGATTTCTTCATAATGGTCTGCCATGTCTTCAAGTTCAGTTGGGCAAACAAAGGTAAAGTCATGTGGGTAGAAGAAAAACACTGCCCATTTGCCTTTAACGTCATCTGATGAGATTTCTTTGAATTCACCATTCACATATGCTTGGGTTTTGAATTCTGGAATGGTTTGGTTGATAATTGCAGCCATGGATTTTTCCTTATATAAGCTATTGTTGTGGTTAAAAATTTAGCAACATCACCACTTGGCAAAACCAAATCAGTGAGTGCTATATTGATAACACAAATTTGATGTCATTGGCAACCTAGCTTTTTAGGCTCCTAGCTTGTTAGGCTATAGGCGGTTGCTGTTTTTTAATCATCAAACGTTGTTATCGATGGGTCTATCTTAGTACAATTTAAGATTCAGTCTATTTTAAAGTTTTTAATTGATTGATTAATTTTTTAAATTAACCTTGAGGGTTTTGCCTTGTAGTTTCAATCTTTAGGCTATCTTGTAATTATTTTGAAAGGCTCGATAATGAGTTTACTGTCAAGACCAAATTAATGATAGATTAAAAAAGATTCCACTCGTAAAAGCACACAAAAATGGTAAACTAAATTTGAAATGATTCGGTTCATTGAAGTTTTTAGCATGCATCTTTTGCGTGGTTTTTGCTAGGGTAGCCGTCAGTTTTTTTACCTTTTTATCTTTTTATTTATCTTTAACTAAAACGCGTTAGCGAAGATTGTACGCTATTTTAAAGGTTAAAATTCAAACCATGATTACATTACGACAATTAGAATTTGCATTGGCAGTTGCCAAATACAAGCATTTTAAACGGGCAGCAGAAGAGTGTAATATCTCACAATCTGCTTTAAGCTTAGGGATTGCAGAGCTGGAAAAGCAGCTTGATACCCAAATTTTTGAGCGTAACAACAAACAAGTGCTAATCACCCCGATTGGGGAAGAAATTCTTGAGCGTGCCACGCGGATATTTGCCGAAGTCAATGATTTGGTGACCCGCGCCCAGACGCACCAAACCCCCCTCGCCTATCCGATGACGATTGGTATCATCCCAACCATTGCGCCCTTTTTGCTGCCCAAGGTATTGCCGCTACTGCGCCAACAATTCCCACAGTTTCAGCTCAATGTGGTAGAAGAACAAACTGAGCGACTGCTTGAAAAAGTCCGTTATGGCGCGATTGACACCGCCATTATTGCGCTGCCTTACAATACTGACGGCATGCTATCATTTGAGTTTTGGTCAGAGACGTTTTTGGCAGTATTTGCTAAAGACAGTAAACATGCCAACTTACCCAGCATCAATGCCGACGAGTTAGCCAACAGTAACTTGATGCTGCTAGGCGAAGGACATTGTTTGACCGATCATGCGCTATCGGTATGTCACCTCGATAAAAGCCGCGTCAAACACGCCTTTAGTGAAGCGAGCCTGCATACGTTAATTCAAATGGCTATCAGCGGTATGGGCACCACGCTAGTGCCGCAAATGGCAGCTGGGCAAGTGCGCCAGCAAACTGACAATGTGTCGTTAGTGCCGCTCAATGAAGCCGGTCCGCATCGCCGCTTGGCGTTTGTCACCCGTCTCAACTATGCGCGGGTCGATGATGTGAATCTATTGGGTCGCTTGTTTGCCCAAGGGTTACACGATAGTGAATTGGCGTCTACGCCAGCCATCGCAGATTCTGAGTCCATGACTTCAGCGAAGCCCGCCACAGAGGCATAATTTTTTATGCTCACTTTATTACATACATCAGATTGGCATTTGGGGCGTAGGCTTTATGGTAAGCCACGCTACGATGAATTTAAGCAGTTTTTAGACTGGCAGTTACAGACGCTGCGTGAGCAAAAAGTCGATGTGCTACTGATTGCAGGGGATATTTTTGATACCACCGCACCCAGCAACCAAGCGCAAAATTTATATTATGATTTTTTAAGTCAAGTTTGCGATACCGATTGCCGCCATGTGATTATCGTAGCGGGCAACCATGATTCAGCTAGTTTTTTGGAGGCGCCCAAACAGCTACTCAAAGCCTTTAACATCCATATCATCGGTAGTATGACAGATACGCCGACTGATGAAGTGATTACGTTATCAGATAAAGCAGGGCAACCTGAGCTCATTGTCATGGCAGTGCCCTACTTGCGTGACCGTGATGTACGAACCGTCGGGCATGGCGAACGCCTTGATGATAAGGAACGCAAACTTGCCCAAGGCATCAAAGCCCATTATGCACAGATTGCCGATATTGCCATGGCGCAACAAGCGCAGCTCAAAGCCAAATATAAGCGTACCATCCCGATTGTGGCAACGGGGCATTTATTTACTGTGGGCGGGCAAACGATGGAAGGCGATGGGGTGCGTGATTTGTATGTCGGCTCACTCGGTAGTATCGGTGCCGAGATTTTTCACCCACAGATTGACTATGTGGCGCTTGGGCATTTGCATATCCCGCAAGTGGTTGGCGGACAACCACACATTCGTTACGCTGGCTCACCCATTGCCATGGGTTTTGGCGAAAGTCGCCAGCAAAAACAAGTGCATTTGCTGCGATTTGATGCCAAGCCTGACCTACTGTCACAGCCATTACAAACTTTAACCATTCAAAAAAAACCGCTTGTCTCTGCGCCAACCCCTGTCAAAAAACGCAAAAGTGTGAGCCATACGTCGATGGATTTATTTGCGGATGAAGAGTTGCCTGAATCATCCATGCTTGGCGCGATAAATGCAGAGGCTGAGATTGAAGTAGCTATTGACGCACAAGCGAGCCATAAAGCAGGATATGATACACCCAGTTATCATCTAAGTGGGCAACTTAGTGGACAGCCTTACAATATAGCCAAGCTTAGCGATACTACCCTCCTGCAATCACTGCCTGTTCCTGTGTTCCAACCCATACAAACGCTCAAAGGCGATTGGCAAACCATCAAAACTAGCTTACACAGCCTAAAAAACGCCCAACAATCGGTTTGGCTTGAAGTGGTGTATGACGGGCAAGAAGTCGTGGGTGATTTATCAGAAAAAATTGCAGAACTGGTTAAAGACTCTAGGCTTGAAGTACTACGCATCAAAAATCAGCAAAAACGCGATCAGGTGATGCAAAGCCAGCGCATGGATGAGTCACTTGAAGAGTTAAACCCAACACAAGTATTTGAACGCTGCCTAATTGCCCATCAAGTGCTAGAAGAACAAAAACCCATGTTATGGTCAAGATATACTGAAGTGCTTGAAAGCTTGCAAGGGGGTCAGCAATGAGAATCTTAAAGCTACGCTTTCAAAACCTTAATTCATTGCAAGGCGAATGGGAAATTGACTTTCGTCATGCCGCCTATGCCGATGAAGGTATTTTTGCCATCACAGGCTCGACAGGGGCGGGTAAAAGCACCATTTTAGATGCCATTTGTCTTGCCTTATACGGAGCGACGCCACGCTTGGGCGAGATTACCCAAAGCAAAAATGACCTCATGTCACGCCATACCGGCGAATGTCGAAGCGAAGTAATTTTTGCCACCAAAAGTGGCAGTTATCGCTGTACCTGGCTACAAAAGCGCGCCAGAAAAAACCCCGAAGGCAACTTGCAATCGCCGACGCACGAAATCGCCCCTTTTACCGATGACGCTGCAGATTTACCACCGCTTGAAACCCAAACCAGAAAAACTAGAAAACTGGTCGCTGAATTCACCGGCATGGATTTTGACCGTTTTACCCGTGCCATGCTACTGGCGCAAGGCAGTTTTGCCGCTTTTTTGCAAGCCAATAGCGATGAGCGCTCCAATCTGCTCGAAGAAATCACCGGCACCGAAATCTATGGCGATATCTCAAGAAAAGTACACGAGTTTAAAACCCAATCAGACGCTGAACTTAAGACCCTCACGGATCGCTTATCAGGCATGACGGTGTTATCTGATGAAGAAGTACAAAGCCTAACCTCACAAAAAAACGCCTTGGTGGACATCGTCAATCAAACCCAAACCGCCTTGACTAAAATCGAGTCTGATAAGCTATGGCGACAAAACCTTGACGCATACACGCACCAAATCCATAAGCTTAAGCATGAAGCACGCGACCTTGCCGAGCAAGAAAGCCAATTTGCCCCACAAAAAACCCGACTACAGCGCGCACTAAAAGCCCTTGAAGTGTCGGGTGATATTAAAAAACTTGATTATCAGCGCGATTTGTTGAGCACACAACTCAGTGATCTTGCCAGTTATCAACACCAGCTACCCACCGCTGAACACAATTGCCAACTTGCTCAAAAAAACCAAGATGAGCGTCAAGCACAAGCCCAGCAAACCGAAACCGACTGGCAACAAGCCCAACCGTTATTAAACCAAGTGCGCAAGCTTGACACTACCCTTGGGCAAAAAAATCAGTACGCTCAAGAGATTGCGCAGCAGTTGTCACAGCTTAGTGAGCAATTGGCGCATAATGCCCAAAGCATTGATAGTCAGCAGCAGCAGCTTGTTAGCCAGCAAACACAGCGTGAGCAGCTCATCCAAGCGCAGCAGCAAATCCCCCATGCAACAACCTTGCCTCAAACATTGGCCTCTCTCACCCAGCTACAAGAAACTAGCCAAACACTCAGTGAACAATTGCAGGCATTCGCCAGCCAGCAGCAGCAGTTACAGGGTGATTTTCAGCACAATGAGCAGCAAGCCAGCGCTCTGCAATCACAGCTCACGCAGTTGCAATCACAAATTTCTGAGCATCGACAAAACTTAGAGAGCCAAACCAGTCAATTATATCATCTGACACAAGGGCTGTCGGCGGCAGCATTGCACCAGCAGGTTGAAACTTATTGGCAAACCGACCAGCAGCTTGCCGCCATGCAAAGCGATGTACAGACTTGGCAAACCAACCTACAACACTATCAGCAATTTGTGCATCAGTTAGCCGATGGTCAAACCCAATTGGCTCAGATTGCTAGCCAACGACTAACTAGCGAGCAGCAGCAACAAGCCGCCGAGCAAACCGTCGATTTGTTAAATCGCAACTTAATTTTATTGGCAAAAATTCAAGATTTGACCGAGGAGCGCGATAAATTACGCCACGGCGAACCTTGCCCGCTGTGTGGATCAACCGCCCATCCTTTCGCCACCCATCAGCCCTACACGCCCGATGATACAGAGCAACAATTAGCGATTGCCAAACAACGGCTTGATAACATCAATCGCCAATTACAGCAGTTATTACTTGAAGAGCATGCACTCACAAATAACCAGCAACAGCGCAATGAGCATTTGCAGCACTTAAAGGCACACAATCAACGTTTATTAAATCAATTACAGCTTGCCAGCCAACACCTTATACATGCTCAGCCTGTACAACAGGCAATTGAAGCATTGCCGTCCGTTACAGCCTCTAACGCTGATAATGATATAGACCACCAAGCCGTTCAAACATTGGCGACGACAATCCAGACTGAAAAAACCAACAATCAGCAGGCTTTGGTAGCACTGCAAGAGTCACTGACGCAAATCGAAGCCGTACAATCCGAGCAGCAGCAAACCCAGCAGCGATTAGCCACATTAACCGAGCAATACAATGACGTTTTGCAGCAACAAACCCTGCTACACAATCAGCAGCAACATCGCCAAGACAGAATCCGCGATATTGATGCCCAGCAATTGGTTATCGCCGATAAGCAACATCAAGTAATACAGCGCATTGACACGTTGCTGATGCCGTTTGCAACGCGCGAACGCACTTTTAGCTTTGCTACCACACAGGATGTGAATGCCCAATTAAATCAGCATATCGATACCCTTGCGCAACTTTTACAGCGCTATCAAGGATTAGAAACTAAGCTTAGCCATATCAATGACACCATCACAGGGATTGAGCAAGCGCTCACCCGATTGCTGGCAGATCAGCAACATCTAACCCAAAATCAACACCAAGTCCGTCAGCGACAGCAAGCGCTGGCGCAAGAGATTAGCGAGCTACAGGCGCAGCGATACGCCTTGTTTGGCGAACAAGCGGTAGACATCGTCTCTCACGCATTAGTCCAAGCAAAAAATCAGGCTTTGCATGATTATCAAACCAGCCAAACCGCCTTTCATGAGCAACTAAGTCAGCTGCAGATTTTGCAACAACAAATCGCATCTTTGACCACTAGCACCACCCAACTAAAAACTGCCCAGCAAACGCTACAAGCCGATATCCAGCAGCGTTTTGCGACATTGGGTTTTGTGGATGACGCCGATTATCGCGCTGCGGTGTTGGTCGATACCGAGCGGGAACGCTTACAACAGCTTGCCAATCAACTCCATGATAGCCAGCAGCGCAATAATAACCTACTGTCTGAAGCCAAACGCATACAGCAGCAGTTACTCGACCATCCCCAAACTGCGTTGTCACTTGAGCAATTGCTTGATGCGCTTGGGCAACTGCAACAGCAATTTAGCGAGCAGCAAAAACAATTGGGCGCCGTTGAACAGCAGCTAGCAGCCAATGAAGCCCTTAAACAAAACCAACAGCAACTATTAGATGCCATCAACCAACAGCGCAACCATACCGAAGAATGGAAGGTTTTGCATCAGTTGATTGGTTCAAGCGATGGCAAAAAATTCCGTAACTTTGCCCAAGGCTTGACCTTTAATATCATGGTTGCCCATGCCAATGAGCAGCTCAAAAAAATGAGCGACCGTTATTTGCTGATAGCTGATAGCGAGCAGCCCTTGATGCTCAACGTGATGGACAATTACCAAGGCGGGCAAATCCGCACCAGTAAAAATCTATCAGGCGGTGAGAGTTTTATTATCAGCTTGTCGCTTGCATTGGGACTGTCAAATATGGCCAGTCACCGCATGCAAGTAGATTCGCTGTTTTTGGATGAAGGCTTTGGTACGCTCGATGAAGAAGCACTCGATGTAGCGCTCGACACCCTAACCAACCTACAGCAATCGGGCAAGCTAATTGGCGTGATTTCCCATATTCAGGCGCTCAAAGATAGAATCAGCAGTCAAATCCAAGTAGTGCCGCAAACAGGGGGCATCAGTAAAATTATCGGTGCCGGTATTACCAAGATTAGTTGACTCAGGCTAGCTTTGGTTAAGCTAAATTAAGTTAAAATAAGTTAAGTTAAGTTAAGTTAAGCTAATAAGTTAAGCGGCGCGGCAAACCTATCGCAACAACCGATTTATAAACCGATTCATCTTGCTGTCATGTCATGGGTTCATACTGTTTTATGTCAATCTTTACCGCTCGCTTAATCAAAATCTAAGTACTCAGTGTTATTTATGTCAACTCATAAGGGCAACACGATGTTAACCAAACTTTCGCAGCTTTTAGCGCAAGGGCGCTTTGTCTCGCCTGTCCCTGCCGTGGTGGTGCACCCTACTACCGATATCATTTTGCAATCTTGTATTCAAGCACATCAGCACCACATCATCACCCCGATTTTGGTCGGTCCAAAACACAAAATCGAAAAAGCCGCTACTGATGCCAATTTAGATATTTCAGGCTTTATGTTGGTGGATGCTGAGCATAGCCATGACGCAGTTGAAATCGCCGCAAAAATGGTTCGTGAACAGCAAGCCGACTTTATCATCAAAGGTTCAGTGCATACCGATGAGTTAATGGGTGTTCTGGTCGATAGAACCCAAAATCTACGCACCGAGCGCCGTATGAGCCACGTGTGGTTAATGGAAAGTCCCACGTATCACAAGCTTTTGACCTTGACCGATTGTGCACTCAACGTGGTGCCAGATTTGCTGACCAAAAAAGACATTTTGCAAAATGCGATTGATTTTGCGCACGCGCTAGATATTGAGCAGCCTAAAGTAGCCATCTTGGCAGCGGTTGAAGAAGTCAAACCGCAAATGCAATCGACCATTGATGCCGCCGCGTTATGCAAAATGGCAGACCGGGGGCAAATCACCGGCGCCTTGCTTGATGGACCACTAGCATTTGACAATGCGATTAGCCAACATTCTGCGGATATCAAACATATCCACTCACCTGTCACGGGCGATGTCGATATTTTACTGGTACCTGACTTAGAAGCGGGCAATATGCTAGGTAAACAGTTAATTTATTTGGGTGAAGCCAAAGCCGCTGGCATTGTCATGGGTTCAAAAGTGCCGATTGTGTTGACCAGCCGTTCGGATGACGAACTCGACCGCCTGTATTCTATTGCCCTTGGCGCCTACGTTGCGCAAAAGCGTAAACAAGCTTGATGTTAATTCAGGTTACTTGAGATTAATTGAGATTACTAGCATGAACGATTCTGTCATGAGGCATACTGACTCGACTCACCCGATTGTGGTGACTTTTAACGTGGGTTCAGCGACTATCAAAATGGCGGCGTATGACACCGCTAAAGCAGTCGACTCATCCCCGCTTGCGTGGTCCCCCTTGTTTGATGTCAATATCAACCTAAAAACCAAAAATAAAGTCTGGCACTCCATGCCACAATCTTTGGCTGACTGGGAACCCCAAGATACCCTGACAGACACCGCGGTAAGCTTGTTTACTCGTGTTAGACAGGCCTTTCCCGCGCGTGAGATTGTCTGTATCCACCGAGTGGTTCATGGTGGCAAACGCTATCATGTTCCTGTGGTGATTAACGAGACAGTGATGGCGCATTTGGTGGAGTTATCACCGATATGTCCGCTACATCAGCCCCCTGCCCTATCTGTGGTCAACGCGCTGCAAGCCATTGATACAAAACTGGTGCACATCGCTGCCTTTGATACCGCCTTTCACTACCATCGCCCAGAGATTTGGTCTAGCTATGCGCTGCCAAAATCGCTGCGCGATCAAGGCGTGCGCTGTTATGGCTTTCATGGTTTATCGTATCAGGCGATTATGCGTAAACTTGAAACCTATCTCCCAAAGATTGCCAAAAAACGCTTAATCATCGCGCATTTGGGTAGTGGCTGTAGTATCACCGCGGTCGACAATGGCGAGTCAAAAGACAGTACCTTTGGCTTTAGTGGATTAGATGGCGTACCAATGGGTACCCGTCCGGGTCATTTGGATTCTGGGGTGATTTTATATATGGTCGAGCAAGGTTGGACGCTCGAGCAAATGAACCAATGCCTATATAAAGAGTCGGGTTTGCTTGGTTTATCTGAAATTAGCAATGACGTGCGTGATTTGCTTGCTAGCGATGACCCACGCGCCAAATTTGCACTGGTGTATTTTGCCACGCATGCCGCCAAAGAAATCGCAAGCCTGATGGTTAGTATGAAAGGCTGTGATGCGCTTATCTTTACCGCAGGTATAGGTGAACAGTCGGCAATTATCCGTCAGATGATTGTCGAACAACTCGATTTTTTAGGTTTTAGTTTGGAGGCCGATAAAAATATCGATGGCCGTATTGATGTGCCGATTTTACGAATCAACTCAGACGATGACAAACAAATTTATGTCATATTGACCGATGAGCAACTTGAATTAGCTTTATCACTTGAGCCTGCAATCACGATAGAAACCGATAAGTAAAAGTGAAAAACCTGTCAACTATTTTTAGGATGAAGGGTAAGATATAACCGATTTTTATCGGTTAC
>ERZ500990.29-NODE-29-length-52785-cov-7.023857_pt1 | contig 52785 bp, 48 predicted proteins | sample MGYA00248876_ERZ500990 | MGnify/ENA primary metagenome ERZ500990 (study PRJEB25958, sample SAMN03398517) | human skin metagenome | study: EMG produced TPA metagenomics assembly of the Human Skin Microbiome Metagenome (human skin metagenome) data set.
TCTTTCAGTATTGGCGCTGCTACCTATCGTTGCCATGTTTTATCGACAAAATAAACAATGTCTCACCTATGACCGTAAGCTTTGCTTTAACGCATTTTTAGATAACGTGTGGGTAGGGCGCTATGTATTTTTGCTAATCGTGATATTGAGTGTATGGGCACTTCGAGGGTAAACTGTAATAAACATAAAAAATGCCTAAATTTGATTGTAGGCGTTTTTTTTGACTATAACTATAATCTGACTACAGCCATAACTTAATAGGCAAATTGAGTCCAAGGCGGTTGGTGAGTTGGTTATTGTTAAGCGACACAATCCGCTCAGCAAATAATCCCACCACCATAGGCAGCAATTGGTGCTCCATCGCATGAACGCGCTGCTGTAATTGGCTAGCATTCTCAGCCGCGTTGACGCAGGTCACCGCTTGGGCGATGACTTCCCCTGCATCGAGTTCGCTCGTTACCAGATGCACGCTGCAACCATGATAGCGCTCGCCAGATTGTAGCACGCGGGTATGGGTATCTAAGCCTTTATAATTGGGTAGCAGTGATGGGTGCAGATTTATCATGGGCACGTTTAATCCATCCTTGCTGGTCACCCCATCAATAAACAGCGGCGTTAAAATCCGCATAAATCCTGCCAATACCACCAAATCAGGTTGCCATTCATTTAACACAGCAAGGGCTTTTTGCTCAAAACCGACACGGGTATATTTTTTGCCATTATCGTCACGCTCAATCACCGCGGTTGCAATATTGGCTTGCTGCTGCTCATTGGCAAGGCGAATGCGCTCAAGTGCGTAGGCATCGGCTTTATTACTAATCACGCCCACGATTTGAATGTTCAATAGTTGCTGTAGCTGCTTATCAATTAATACTTGCAGGTTACTGCCACTACCAGAGACGAGGACGGCAATTTTTAACGGGGTAGGGTTTGTCATGTTCAACTTCATAAGGATAGCAAAGCAATAGGTTGGAAAAACTAAGGTGCGTAAAAACGCACCTTTTAAACTAGCTCAATGGTAAATTGGCTCAAGGATAAATTAGCTTAATGGTAAAATAGCCCAATAGTAAAGTAACCGATTGAGTCGCTGATAACATTAGCGATAGGTTACCGCATCGCCTGTTCTTTCAACGATTTCACCCAATTTCCATGCGGTTTCGCCTTGCTCATTGAGTAAGTCAATGGCTTGGTCTGCTTTATCTGCCGGTACCACGACGACAAAACCCACGCCGCAGTTGAAGGTGCGGTACATTTCCATCTGCTCGATATGACCTTTTTGCTGAAGCCATTGGAACACAGGCGGGAATGTCCAAGAACTCACATCAATTTGCGCCGCCAAATGGTCGGGCAATACGCGTGGTATGTTCTCCGTCAAGCCGCCACCGGTGATATGTGCCATCGCATGCAAGCTTGCGTTGCCCAAGGTTTTTTGCAGTTGTCCAATGGCTTTGACATAGATTTTTGTCGGTGCCATTAACACGTCTTTTAATGCTTTGCCGTCTAATTGTTCAGTGGCAACATCGGCACCGCTGACTTCAATGACTTTACGCACCAATGAATAACCATTTGAATGCACGCCGCTAGAGGCGATACCGATTAACACATCACTGTTGGCAACGTTTTTACCCGTGATAACTTCCGACTCTTCGACGACGCCCACACAAAAACCTGCCAAATCATAGTCGTCATCTTGGTACATACCCGGCATTTCAGCCGTCTCGCCACCGATGAGCGCACAATTTGCCAATTTACAGCCGTCACCGATACCACTGATAACCGTTGCTGCGGTATCGACGTCCAGTTTTCCTGTGGCATAATAATCCAAGAAAAATAACGGCTCGGCGCCACAGACTAGCAGGTCATTGACACACATCGCGACCAAGTCTTGACCAATGGTGTCGTGCTGCTGCAGTTGTAAAGCCAGTTTGAGTTTGGTACCGACACCATCAGTCCCTGAGACCAATAAAGGGGATTTATAGCCTTGTGGAATACGGCACAAAGCGCCAAATCCACCCAAACCACCGACTACTTCAGAGCGGCTAGTTGCTTTGGCAACTGATTTAATGCGCTGAACTAACGCTTCGCCAGCATCGATATCGACGCCAGCATCTTTATAACTTAACGAAGTGGGTTGTGTAGTCATGGTCTTCCTATCGCCAGAATCATTGGGAAAAGTAATACGCGCATTATACCCAAATTCCCATCAAAAAGAAAAATAATCCATCGCTTTGCTAGCTGGCTAATATTAGGCTGTTTATCGTTGATGACGCCTTCTAGCCCCACAAATGTGATAGGGCTTTATAACATAGCTTTGAATATTTGTATGAGTTGTGCAGTTTGCGCTATCTATTTTTGTCAAATTACCTAAAATTAGTCAAAAATACAACGATGGCAGTGACCGTCTTTTATTTAACTTTACCCTTATATTTTTGGCGTATTTGGCTTTTTTGAGGAACCTATGTATAACCCATCCCCTTATCAATTTACGAAAGATGTGTTTTTCAAACGGGTATTTATATCGCTGTTTTTGGTTGCAATAGGCTATATCATTTATCAATTACAATCAGTGATTTTGCCATTTTTGGTGGCATTTATTTTATCGTATGCGATTAATCCGCTGGTGCAAAAATTACAGGATAAGGCGCACATTCGCCGCTGGGTGGCGATTTTGCTGGTATATTTGTCCACTGCGCTGATGATTGGATTGATACTCTGGTGGCTCATTCCACTGGTGTGGGAGCAGTTACAATCGGCATGGAAGTATGTACCGACAGCAATTGACTATTATAACAATACGTTTCGAAGTTGGGTGCGTTCTCACACGCCTATACGCTTGCCTGCCATGCAAGTACGTGATATGTCCAAAGGCTTGGTCGATTTTCTCAAAGAAAACTACAATATCACCGATGCGCGCTCATTTTTTACTAATTTAATTTTATCAGGCATGAGTGTAATCAACGTGGCGGGCATTGTGGTACTGGTGCCGATTTTAATGTTTTATTTTTTATATAATTGGGATGAGCGCTTGGTAAAAATCCGTCATATGATTCCCAACCGTTATATTCCATCGGTCTATCGTATCGCTAAAGAAAGTGATGAAGCGTTGATGTCATTTATCAAAGGTCAGTTACTGGTGATGGTGTTGCTCGGTATGGTGTATGCGGTGCAACTGCAACTCATTGGACTTAAAGTCGGTCTTATCATCGGTATGATGGCGGGTATCGCAAGTTTTGTGCCGTATCTTGGCTTTACCCTTGGCTTTATTGCGGCGATTATTGCAGGGCTATTTCAATTTGGCGTGGACTGGGTACATTTAGTGCTAATTGTCGGTGCCTTTATGGTAGGGCAGGCGGTGGAAGGTTATGTTTTGCAGCCGTTATTGTTGGGTGATAAAATTGGTCTATCTCCGCTGTGGGTGATGTTTGCGGTTCTTGCAGGGGCATCACTGGCAGGCATTGCAGGTATGCTGATTGCTTTGCCGCTCGCGGCTGTGCTCAAGGTGCTATTCCAACATGCGTATGACAGTTACCGTGAAACTGAGTTTTATAAAGGCGATGCCCAATATAGTCTATTTAAAGAAAAAAATCTGATGGATATCAAACTTGAGCAGCAACAAAAACAAATCGAGGAGCAAATGAAAAAAGAAAATACCAGTTGGATGGCGCGGATAAAAAATATCTTCTAAAACAGCAAGCTGTCATTCAAATGACTACAAGCGCGTAATTTTGCCGTATAATAGCTGACTATCTGATAAGCGTTTCCTATCTGATAAGCGTTTCCTATCCGATAGGCGGCTATAGATACGCTCAATCAAGAGATACGCTCAATCAAGCATTTATTGTAAGGGGGTTGGTCTGCCTGACGTTAAATGCTTTTTTATTTGCAATTTTTCCAATAAATAAATGACGCGTCGTTGATATGCGATAGCGTCCTCATAGGTTTATTTATTGGTTTATCATCAGTTAGGTATCTTATGCAATCAAACAATTCTGTAAGCCCAGCAGCAACCATGCCTGCTGTTGAATTAAATCCCCAATTATCAGCCCAACTATTAGACAGTGACGTAGACTCAGATAGTGACATAGATGGGCTTGATGATAATGATTGGAATGATGATGTGTCAAACAATGATGCTTTAGACAATGACGCGTTAAACGAAGCGTTAAACAATGAAGCGCAGCAGACCTTGATTGATGCCAAGGCTGATAGCCAAGGCGATGACATCAAATCCGCGCGTTTTCGCAAGCTACAAAAAAAATTACGTAAGCTGGTCTCTTGGGCGATTCGTGACTACAACATGATTGAAGACGGTGATGTGGTCATGGTGTGTATTTCAGGCGGTAAAGACAGTTTTACCTTACTGGATATTTTATTGTTCTTAAAGAAAATAGCACCGATTCAGTTTGATGTGATTGCCGTCAATCTTGACCAAAAGCAACCTGACTATCCTGAAGATATTTTGCCCAACTATCTGACCAAGCATGGCATTCCGTATTATATTTTAGAAAAAGACACCTATAGCGTGGTCAAGCAAATCGTACCAGAAGGTAAAACTTACTGTTCTGCGTGTTCACGTCTGCGCCGTGGTTCGTTATATGGTTTTGCCAAACAAATCGGTGCAACCAAAGTGGCACTCGGTCATCACCGTGATGATATCATGGCGACGTTTTTCTTAAATTTATTTCATGGCGGTAGTCTCAAAGCCATGCCACCAAAACTGCTATCGGATGATGGGCAAAATATCTTGATTCGTCCGCTTGCGTATGTGGAAGAAAAAGACATTATCAAATATGCCAATTACAAGCAGTTTCCGATTATTCCTTGTAACCTGTGTGGCAGCCAAGAAAACCTACAACGGGCAATGATTAATGACATGCTGCGCGCATGGGATCAACAATACCCGAATCGCTTGGATTCGATATTCGGCGCGATGCAAAATGTCGCACCGTCACAGCTCGCTGACCGTGAGTTGTTTGACTTTGAAAATTTGCAGTTAAAGCGTGATGAGCATATCCGTGTATTTGAAGGGGAAAACATCCAAGCGGGGCAGATTGACGAGCAGCTTCAGAAAAAAGGGGTGCCGATTGCCCCAAGCGTGCAAACCTTTGACCCCACCAAATCTCAGAAAAACAAAGCGTCTCAAAAACCCAAAGCGCCTCAAAAATCCAACGCCAGCCAAAACGCTGAGAGCCAAAAAATACCGACAATCAATCCTTTGATTTGATAACCAAGCGGGTCAAGCACACGGATATTTTAGTTGCTGTAATGGGTTAAGCTATTGAGGTAATAAGCGGTTGATTCGATAAGCTACTGGTTTAATAAAAAAGTTCGGTTAAATACACCCGAACTTCTTTTTTAGTTTTAACCTATAAATTATTGTCATCACGCATCGGGTTCCATCGTTCAATGAGATTGTGCAACGAGATTTCAAAACAAAATTTCAAGATAAGTTTGTCACGTTGTTTTTATCTTAGCCGCGATTATTTGTTTGAACCTATGTTTGCATCATTGCTAGGGGTAACGGGGCGAGGCGCTACAGGTTGGCTTGATTTAGGCTGATGGGTATCGCTGTATTTTGGGTGGCGGTTGTTAGGTGCAATGCGGGGATGATACGGACGTGACCCCCTCTCTAAACCGCCCCAACCACCAAAACGACTACCGTAGAAGGGTGAGCCCCAAAATGGATCGCTGTTGTACCACAGTTGATTTAGCCTTTGCTCACGTTGGTAGTTGAGATAACCTTCGTCATGCGCTTTTAATAAATCAAGCGTCATCGATTGTGGGCATACATCATTGTATTCATAGCCCTCACGGCCAAGCTGGTAAGCGCGTAGCGGCGTGCAATAACGTTTTAACCCTGCTTCACGACCTTGTCGCCACTGTTGCTGGTTGGGTACAGCATTGGCTTTAGCGCATTGCTTGATATGCTTTTGAATATAATCTTGACTGCGACCCAGTAAACCATCTTGATAACCAATGGTTTGCCAATTGCTTTGTTGGCACTGAGTGGGTGTTAATCCGCCGCCCAAGGTAGCACAACCTGTCATCGAGGCAGTGACAGCAAACAGTCCAAGCATTTTTTTTGAGGTGGTTGCTGGGTGATAGGTCTCTATGAATGAAAGCATCGTCATGGTGGCACCTTTGAGGTTTACGGTCGCTATTAGCCAGTCAAAAACTGGCTAAACCGATCAAACCGTTAATGAATTGATATTTTTTAATTTAGCAGATTATTTATATAAAAGCATTTATCAATGGTTAAAATTTTGTTAGGCTACTTAATACAACCAAATGAATAGCGTCAAATTAACAGGGTCAAAATTTGGGTTAATGTGGTGATATTGCATTAATTTTTTATCAACAGGGTGAGGGTCATGCAAAAAATTTTAATCGCCAATCAAAAAGGGGGATGTGGTAAAACCTCGATTGCGGTGAGTCTAGCGGCGGCATTGGCAAACCAAGGCAAAACAGTGGCATTGGCAGATGCAGACCCCCAAAAATCAAGCCTACAATGGCTAAAAATGCGCCCAGCGGACGTACCTGCCATTATCGGTATTGACTGGCGCGATAGCAATGATATCGGTGATATCCCAAAAACCTTGGGTAAAAACGACTGGCTGATTATTGATGCCCCAGGTGCGTTATCAGGCACTAAAGCCGAGCAGCTGATTGCCGAATGCAAGGCGATTTTAATTCCTGTTTTACCCGCTTTTTTTGATATTGACAGTACCAAACGCTTTTTAAAAAGCCTAGAAGACATCAAACGTATCCGCAAAGGCAAAGTCGATATTTATCTGGTTGCCAATCGCGTGCGTAGTCAATTGATGCAGGACAATGAGCCGACCGAAAAACTGATGGCGTATTTTGCTGATATTGGGCAGCAGCCACTGGCTTGGCTATCTGAGCGTAGTATTTATCAAGCGTTGGCAGAGCGCGGCTTGACGATTTTTGATAAAAGCCAAAAACCGTATCGCGACATTCAAGCCCAGTGGCAGCCAATTATGGATATGCTAGCTTCCGAGCCGCAGCCGACTGACAAAGTTGACGCCAAAGCCGAAAACAAAGCTGACACCAAAACTGAAGCAAAAACGTCATCTAAAAAATCCAAAAATAGCAGCTGGTACGAGTAATATAATCAATGGGAATATGGATAGCCATCGCCATCGGGGTGTTTATTGTCGGTAGTGTCATGGGGTTAAAACCCTCTGCTCGCGAGACCATGCGTGATAATCTGCGCATGGCAGCCAGACGCGTCGGCGTGCAGCCAAAACTGGTCGCATGCCCTGATTGGATTATCGGCGATACAGGCGAACGCGGTAAAGGCATGATGGCGCAATACGGCGTGGTGATTGAGGACGCGAAGATGCGCCCCTGTGATTATCAAGTGATTGAGGGCAAATGGCGACCCTTTACCGGGCATTATCCCGCTAATTTTGCGCTTGATAATCGGGAGGTGGATTTACCGGCATCCATCGCAACAACCGTTAAAGGTTTAAGCTGTAAAGCCAATTTTGTGTGTATTTATTGGCAAGAAAATAGCCAACTGGGCATGAAATCAGAACTTGAAACCACCGAAAAAGACCTAATCATGTTAAAAAGTAAATTGCATGATTATGCCAAATTGGTGCAGAATAACTAACTTTTCGTATTTTAACTTACCCTTTTTAATGATTTTGTGAACCCAACATGAGTAAAACACCGACAGCGAGAAAATCAACCAAAACCACGGATACGGCTGATACAAAAGCAGACACGAAAGCCGCCCAAAAAGCCGCAACCAAAGCCGCCGCGCCCAAATCAACAGCCACATCAAAAGCATCAAAAACAGCGCCTAAAACGTCGGGGCAAGGCAAAGCCTTGGTGATTGTGGAATCCCCTGCCAAAGCCAAAACCATCAATAAGTATCTGGGAAATGATTTTATCGTCCGCTCTAGTGTGGGGCACGTGCGTGATTTACCTGTGTCGGGTTCTGGCGCAGCAAAAACCGATGATAAGTCGGATACCAAACTTACTAAAGAGCAAAAAGCGCAGCAAGCCTTGGTACGGCGTATGGGCATTGACCCCGAGCACGACTGGGTGGCACATTATGAAATTCTACCCAGCAAAGTTAAAGTGATTAAAGAATTAAAATCCCTTGCCAAAGACGCCAAAGAAATTTATCTTGCAACCGACTTGGATAGAGAAGGGGAGGCGATTGCCTGGCATCTCAAAGAAGTCATCGGTGGCAGTGATGACAAATACAGCCGCGTGGTATTTAACGAAATCACCAAAAACGCGATTCAAAATGCCTTTAAGAGCCCCACCAAGCTCAACTATGACCGTGTCAACGCGCAGCAAGCCAGACGATTTTTAGACCGTGTGGTAGGCTTTATGGTATCGCCATTGCTATGGCAAAAAGTAGCGCGCGGACTGTCGGCAGGGCGAGTACAATCTGTCGCCACGCGTCTAGTGGTGGAGCGTGAACGTGAAATTCGCGCTTTTACCCCAGTGGAATATTGGGAAATCCACAGCAATACCCACAGCCAGCAAGCCAAACAAGAGACCATTCGCCTAGAAGCGGTAAAAAAATCGGGCAAACCCCTTGAACTAAAAAACGAAGAACAGACCAATGCGATTGTTGCGCTGCTTGAACAGTCAGATTTTATCGTAGCAGATCGGGAAGAAAAACCCACCCAATCAAAACCGTCTGCACCCTTTATCACCTCGACACTGCAACAAGCGGCAAGCACCCGCCTTGGTTTTCCGGTCAAAAAAACCATGATGCTGGCTCAGCGCCTGTATGAAGCAGGTCACATTACCTATATGCGTACTGACAGTACTTTTTTGTCAGCGGATGCACTCACCAGTGTGCGCGGTTTTATTGACAAGCAATACGGCGCAAAATATGTCCCAAAATCGCCCAATGTGTATGGCAACAAGCAAAACGCCCAAGAAGCGCACGAAGCGATTCGCCCCTCAGACGTCTTAGTACAATCTGCCTCGCTAAAAGACATGGAGCGCGATGCCCAGCGTTTATATGAGCTGATTTGGCGCCAGTTTGTGGCGTGTCAGATGCCACCTGCGCAGTACCAATCCATGACGTTGATTGTCAATGCCGGTGACATTGAGCTTAGAGCCAAAGGTCGCGTGATGACCTTTGATGGCTATACCAAAGTACAGCCCCCTGCCAAAAATGAAGACAATCTATTACCTGATGTAAAAATCGGGGAAAAATTGGTGGTCGATAGTATCGAGCCTACCCAACATTTTACCAAGCCACCGGCCCGCTATACTGAAGCAAGCCTAGTCAAAGAACTGGAAAAACGTGGGATTGGTCGTCCGTCCACGTATGCCGCTATCATCTCAACCATTCAAGAACGTGGGTATGTCAAGGTAGAAAACAAACGTTTATTCGCCGAAAAAATGGGTGATATCGTCACTGACAGATTGGTTAACAGCTTTCCGAATTTGATGGACTATACTTTTACCGCAGGGCTTGAAGAAAACCTAGATGCAGTCGCTGAAGGTCAGCAAAACTGGAAAAAAGTGCTGGATGATTTTTATGGCGATTTTAAAGCCAAGTTAGAGCGTGCCAAAGACGAAGACGGCATGAAGCCCAATGACCCAACCGATGTCCCAGATATTCATTGTGACCTATGTCAGCGCCCAATGCAGATCCGTACCGGCTCTACAGGGGTATTTTTGGGTTGTACCGGCTATAATTTACCCCCCAAAGAGCGTTGTAAAGGCACCAAAAACTTGATGCCTGTGGAAGCCTTTCATAGCCAAACCAGTAAAGAGAGCCAAAATCTCGGTGAGGACGACGCGGACAACAACGACGAGATACAAGCGCTACTTGAGAAAAAACGCTGCCCGAAATGCCATACCGCGATGGATGGGTATATTGTCGATGGCGGGTTAAAACTCCATGTCTGTGGTAACAATCCTGACTGTGATGGCTATCTATTAGAAAAAGGCGTCTTTGAAACCGCAGGCAATGACGATGTGCCTACCATACCTTGTGATAAATGCGATGGGCAAATGGTGCTCAAAACTGGGCGTTTTGGTGCCTATTTTGCCTGTCAGCAGTGCGATAACACCCGTAAAGTGCTCAAAAATGGCGATGCAGCGCCGCCACGCATGACCGCAATCCCTATGCCAGAACTCAAGTCACAAAAATTTGATGACCATTATATTTTGCGTGAAGGGGCAGCAGGGTTATTCTTGGCAGCGTCAAAATTTCCTAAAGTGCGCGAGACGCGCCCACCAAAACTGTCAGAGTTACGCGCGATACAAGATCAGTTGGAAGATAAATTCCAGTATTTATTTACCGCGCCAGATACCGACAATGAGGGCAATCCAACGATTTTGCGTTGGAGTCGTAAAAATGCAGAGCAATATATCGGCTCAGAAAAAGACGGCAAAGCCACTAAATTTGCCTTGGTTTATCGAAAAGGCAAATGGGTGGAAGAATAATGGCAACCAACAAAAAACCCTAGCATAGGCTAGGGTTTTTATGGATAAATGAAATCTTTATTTTAAATCAGTGCTGTCATCTTCAATGACAAAGCTAACAATCATCATCACGTTATAACTAGTGATATTACCATCGCTAATGCGTACTTTTTGCTCTTTAATCCAAGCACCTTCCACGTTATTAACCGTTTTGTTGACTTGTGTAATGCCTTTTTTGATCGCATCTTCAAAACTTACCGTTGAGCTGCTACTAATTTCAATATTTTTTGCCACTGACATAACGATATCCTTATTTTCTATTGTATTATTTTCCTAATTAATTTTTAATCTAAAACTTATCAAGTTTTAACTTAAGTTATCTCAAACCTGATGCTTATAACTTATCAAATATGCAAAAAAATACCAAAGTTAACTTGTAACTTTGGTATGGATTTTGGCTACTACATCGACTAGAAACGTAACCAATGTTACGCAACCTTAAATGATGTAAAGGTAGCTATATAAGCCATTAAATTAAGCAAAAATTTGGTTAATGGCGTTTTTATCAAAGTAATATACATGCGCGCAGAAACCACAATCTAACGCCAATTCACCCCCATGCTCATTAGCGATTTCTAATGCAGCTGGTTTGCCCAACTGAAAAATTGCCGATTCACTTTTCTGCTGTGAGCAAGTACAAGCAAAGGTCAACGGCATAGGCTCAGCCGTCACCACGTCTTCTTCATGATACAAGCGATATAAAATCTCATCGGCTGGCAAGGTGGTTAATTCTTCAGCTTTTAACGTTTTGGTTAGGATTTTTAAGCGGGGGAACAAATCATTGTCCACTGCCTCAACCTCTTCTTCTGTGGTACGTGGTAGCAACTGTAGCAAGATACCGCCCGCTTGCTCACCATCACAAGCCAAGTTGATTAAGGTAGGAATCTGCACGGATTGCTGCTGATAGTGTGCCAAACAATCCGCTAAGTTATCCGCCACACGCTCAACGATGCCTTGATACCCTTCTGCTTGTGTGCCATACGTGGCATCAGGTTGGATATTAATAAATAACACCCCTTCACCGACTTTACCAAGTTTGGCAAAGGCATCATTTGCCGTTTGTGCGGATTGCCATTCGCCTGTCCACTCTGCAAGACCGCGAATGTGACCTTGGTGGTCGCACTCTGCCATCGCCCAAGTTAAGCTGTCCTGTTCAGGGTCAGTGGCTGCGCCTGAATTTTGCAATTGAATGGATAGACGACCTTCGATTTTTAAGGTGCCAATCAGCAAGCTTGCCGCAACCAACATTTCCCCCAGTAGTTTTTGCAGGGCAACTGGGTAATTTTTTTGCTGCAATATCGTCTGCAGGCTGTCTTTGATGCGTACTACGTCACCGCGTACGGGGCTTTTGTCAAAATAAAAACGTTGGCGCATATCAAAATCGTGAAGTGCTTGAGTCGCTGTTGTCATAAATAACCTATCTTAAGTGAGTTTTAATCAATTTATTGAGCTATAAATGGGGATAAAATACAAAATAGCAAAAAAATGGTAAAAAAATTGTCGATGATGAAAAAATATTTTTTGTAAATCTATTGTCACAACACAGACAAGTAAATTACTATAAAACACACATTTTAAATCTTTTGAGTATCCTAAACTATTTTTTATCAGTCATTGTGCAAGGTTTTGCCAGATTTTAATGGGTGCGATGAGGGATAATAAAGGACAGGGAAGGATAAACACAAAGAGATGGGGGGGGGGAATCTTTTCACTCGATTTGGCATTGACAGCCACACAGCGAAAAGATTAACTAAGAACGTATCATACGACAAGGATCATAGGATGATTTTAATCTCTAAAAAGCCAATCGCCTTAGCAACCGTTGCTATTATGGCATTAGGTCTTGCAGGTTGTAACAAAGCCAGCGACAACAAAGCGGCAGGGACTGAAGGTAGCCAACCAGCGGCAGCGGCTACTGGTGAAAAAACGCTCGATAAAATTAAAAAATCAGGGGAAATCGTACTGGGTTACCGTGATTCCTCAATTCCATTTTCTTATATCGCAGGTACGCCAAACCAACCTGTGGGTTATGCCCATGACCTACAATTAAAAATTGTTGATGCAGTCAAAAAACAATTGAATATGCCAGACCTTAAAGTGCGTTACAACCTCGTAACCTCACAGACCCGTATCCCATTGGTACAAAATGGTACGGTTGACTTAGAGTGTGGTTCAACCACCAACAATGAAGAGCGCCAAAAACAAGTGGCTTTCTCAAACGGTTTCTTTGAGATTGGTACTCGCTTATTAACCGCTAAAGATTCGGGCATCAAAGATTTTGCGGATTTAAAAGGCAAAACCTTAGTGACTACCGCAGGTACTACCTCTGAGCGTCTTATCAAAAAACTCAACGATGACAAAAAAATGGGCATTAACATCGTTTCTGCCAAAGACCACGGCGAATCTTTCTTGATGTTAGAAAGCGGTCGTGCGGCAGCCTTCATGATGGATGACGTACTGCTCGCGGGTGAAAAAGCCAAAGCCAAAGATCCAAACAAATGGGTCATTGTTGGTACCCCACAATCGTATGAAATTTACGGCTGTATGATGCGTAAAGGCGATAGTGAATTCAAAAAAGTAGTCGATGATGCGTTGGTTGCGACCTATGCATCAGGTGAAATTAACGACATCTATAAAAAATGGTTCATGTCACCGATTCCACCAAAAAACATCAACATGAACTTCCAAATGTCTGACAACTTAAAAGCCTTGTTAGCAAACCCACATGACGGCGCGCAACCAAAAGACGTCGCTAATGCAGCCGCATCTGCTACCGTCAATGCCGTAGCAACGGGCGCTAGTAATGTGGCAACCGCTGTGGCATCTGCAAGCAATGCAATTGCCAGTGCAGCAAAACCCTAGTTTGATGAGTTGAGTTTGATGAGATAACAACAAACTAGGTTAGGAAGGTTACTATCCAACATAAAACTGACGTCATCACCTATCAATTGTGGTTACGTCAGTTTTAGTTTTTGGGTAAATCAATTTGCTAGACAGGATTTTGGGGGTGGCAATGAATTATAGTTGGAATTGGGGCGTGTTGCTGCAACCAACAGGTGTAGGCAACGAAGTCTACTGGCAGTGGCTATTGACAGGCTTTAAATGGCTGTTGGTCATTGGTGGGAGTGGCTGGCTGATTGCCTTAATTATCGGTACGATTTTAGGTATTATGCGTACTTTACCAAACAAAACTGCCAGAGCGATTGGTACGGCTTATGTGAGTTTTTTTCGTAACATTCCGCTATTAATACAGTTATTCTTTTGGTTTTATGTGGCACCTGCTTGGCTGACACCTGCCTTACAAAAATGGTGGTTTCAGGAGTTGGACCCAAATACCTCGGCGGTGATTTCGGCAAGTATAGGTCTTGGGTTATTTACTGCGGCGCGTATCGTTGAGCAAGTGCGTACGGGCATTGAATCATTGCCAAAAGGGCAAACCAATGCTGCCTATGCGCTCGGGTTTACCTTGCCACAGACGTATCGCCATATCGTCTTGCCACAGGCGTTTCGGGTGATTTTACCACCGATGAGCTCTGAGCTTACCAACTGTTTTAAGAATGCCTCGGTCGCTTCATTGGTCGGGGTCACTGAGCTGATTAGCCAAACCAAAACTATCAGCGAATATACCCAGAACAATATCGAAGTGTATACCTTTACCACGATTATTTATTTATTGTTTAATTTGGTGTTGATTTATTTTATGACTTGGCTTGAGAAAAAATTACGCATCAAAGGTCAAATCGATGGGGGTGGCGCATGAATATGATGGAATTACAAGCCGCAATGCCAGGGTTGATGGGTGGCTTATGGATCACCTTCAAAGTGTTGTTTTTAGCTATTATTGGCGGTTTGGCGCTGGGTACGATTTTAGCCTTGATGCGGTTATCAGGGATAAAAATTTTAGCCGTGCCTGCCAAGCTGTATGTTAACTTTTTCCGTTCAGTGCCGCTGCTGTTGGTATTGCTTTGGTTTTATTTTGCTGTACCGATGGTGTATAACTTGGTGACGGGCACGTATTTGACGTTGGATACCGCGTTTACTTCGTGCGTGGTGGCATTTATGGTGTTTGAAGCCGCATATTTTTCCGAGATTGTACGTGCGGGTATCCAGTCGATTGGCAAAGGACAGGTCAATGCTGCTAAAGCCTTGGGCATGACTTATGGTCAGACCATGCGCTTTATTATTTTGCCACAAGCGTTTCGCAAGATGTTTCCGCTACTTCTACAACAGTCGATTATTTTGTTCCAAGATACGACGTTGGTGTTTGCGATTGGCTTGGTGGATTTATTCCGAGCCTCATATGTGCGCGGTGACTTGATGGGGCTACTCACCCCCTATATCTTGCTGGCAGGGGCGTTTTATTTTGTGGTCAGTCTAACCGCATCGACCGCTGTCAACCACCTACGCAAACGCTTTCGCATGGCTTAATCAATATTGAATAAAGGAAAATAACATGTCAGTAGTTACTAAAATTGATGAAACCACCTGGCTCAACGAATTTGGCGGCTTGGTATCAAACAGTGGACACGCCAGTCCCGATATCATGATTAATATCAACAAAATCAGTAAATGGTATGGCGACTTTCAAGTATTGACCGACTGTACCGCGCATGTGCACAAAGGCGATGTGACCGTCATCTGTGGTCCATCAGGTAGCGGTAAATCAACTTTAATCAAAACCGTCAATGGGCTTGAAGCCTTTCAACAAGGTGAAATCTTGATTGATGGCATGTCGGTCGGCGCCAAAGCAACCGACTTGCCAAAACTACGTAGCCGGGTAGGGATGGTATTTCAGCATTTTGAACTGTTTCCGCATTTATCCATCTTAGAAAATTTGACCTTGGCACAAATCAAAGTATTGGGTCGTAGTCAGTCTGAAGCGCAGAAAAAAGGCTTGGGTTATCTTGACCGCGTGGGCTTGTCAGCGCATGCCAAAAAATACCCTGCCGAGTTGTCAGGCGGTCAGCAGCAACGGGTGGCAATTGCGCGTGCGCTCAGTATGGACCCGATTGCAATGCTATTTGATGAGCCAACTTCCGCGCTTGACCCTGAGATGATTCAAGAGGTGCTTGAGGTGATGATTGAGCTTGCTAATGAGGGCATGACCATGATGTGTGTGACCCACGAAATGGGCTTTGCGCGCCAAGTCGCCAACCGTATCATCTTTATGGATCAAGGTCATATCGTTGAAAACTGTAGCCGTGAAGAATTCTTTGCCGGTGCGCGTAGCGAGCGTGCGAAAGATTTCTTGTCAAAAATCTTAAATCACTAAATATAAGATAAAGTTTATTTCATTAAAAAACGGCAGTCACTGCCGTTTTTTATTATAAAAGTTTGGCACAGCTTAGTTGCTCATGAGTGATTCAAATTGCTTGAGTTCCTCTTCCATATAGGCGAGTAATCGTTGGCTATGGGGCAATATTTGGCTACAGGTGACGATACAAAACTCGATTTTATCCACGTAAGTACACAAGGTGATATTCATCGCTTGGTCATTGAGCACAATCGAGACAGGATACAGCGCCTGCAATTTTGCCCCTTGCCAATACAATGGCTGATGCGAGCCTGGTACATTTGAGATAATCAAGTTAAAACCGCGATAATCGGGAAACAGACCCGTAAGTACCTGCAATCCTGAACGGCTATAAGCAACCCCACTATAAATAATCGATGAGGCTTGCTTCATCCGTGAAAAGCGTTTTTTACTATTTTTGGTGCTGCCATTAATCGTCTTTAACCGGGCAACAGGGTCGGCAAGGTGAGTGGCAAGATTGGCTAAAATAAAGGTAATTTGATTGCCAACGTGTTGGCTTGCGCTATCGTTATCATCGCGCAGGGATAAGGGTACAAAAGCAATCAAGGGTTTTTTGGGTAAGCCATTGATATCGAGCAAATAACGGCGTAACGCGCCCGAACAAATCGCCAAAATCACATCATTGACGGTCACGGCGTAATGTTTGGCGATGGTTTGAAAACGACTGAGATCAAAAGATTGGGCAGAGATACGCCGTGAGCTTGATACCGGTTGGTTGAGGGGGCTATCTGGCGCTTGGGTGGTGGTAATGTAGTCTTTGTGAAATCGCTCTACCACATTTTTAGCTAAGGCTTTGATGGCGGGTGGGATAGCCAGCGCTTGCTCTTTGACGACACGCAGAAGGGATTTATCTTCTGGTATCAAAGCATCGAGTTGGTGACGATGACGGGTCATTAGCGACCAAATTGGCAAGCTAATACGCTCGGTTGGCGATTCTGATAGCGATTTTTTGACCAAACGAATCGCCGCTATCCCATCGACCATAGAATGATGAATCTTAAAATACAACGCAAAACGATTGCCTTCAATCCCCTCGATGATGTGACATTCCCACATCGGTTTGGCACGATTGAGTAATTTGCTATGCTCTTGGGACACATAAGTCAATAGCTCACGGATACGTGCTGGTTTTGGCAGGGCGATATGGCGAAAATGATGGTCGACTTCAAAGTTTTCATCGGTTTTCCACCATGCTAAATGATATAACACTTGGTTAAACGGAAAACTTGGCGGCGTCTTTTGCGTGACCATCTGCTGCACCAAATCACTGACAAAGGTATCGCTTGCGCCATCGGGAATCTCAAACAAGAACAGCCCACCAATGTGCATCGGCTGATTGCGATTTTCAAGTAAGATAAATAACTGGTCAATGGCGGTGAGCAGACGCATGGGATGTCCTTATCAATCAATAAAAAATTAGCGGAAAAAATAGCCAGTCTGTGGCGAACTAGCTTGTGCCATATAACGTGCTGGCATACGACCCGCCAAGAAAGCCTCACGTCCAGCTATCACCGCGTGTTTCATGGCAGACGCCATCAATACAGGGTTTTGCGCATGGGCAATCGCGGTGTTCATCAGCACACCATCACAGCCCAATTCCAAGGCAATGGCGGCATCACTGGCGGTACCCACACCTGCATCCACCAAAACAGGCACTTGGGTCTGCTCAATGATTAGACTTAAGGTATGACGGTTGAGCAATCCTAGACCTGAGCCAATCAAACTGCCCAATGGCATAATCGCCACACAGCCCATGCTCTCTAGTTCTTTGGCAACAATCGGGTCATCTGAGGTGTACACCATCACATCAAAGCCATCATCAATTAAGGTCTTAGCGGCTTTCACGGTTTCGATGACGTTGGGATAGAGATTTTTTTCATCGCCCAATACTTCAAGTTTGACAAGGTTGTGCCCATCCAACAATTCACGCGCTAATTGACAGGTACGAACGGCGCTAGCCGCGTCAAAACAGCCAGCGGTGTTGGGTAAAATAGTGTATTTTTCGGGAGAAATCACATCGAGTAGATTGGGTTCATCTTTTTTCTGCCCGATATTTACGCGGCGAATGGCGACAGTGACGATTTGCGCGCCGCTGGCAGCGATGGCTTCACCTGTTTGTGCCAAATCTGTATATTTGCCAGTACCGACGAGCAAACGAGAGGTAAACGTGCGCGAACCGATGTGTAGCGGGTCGTTTGCGGTTATCAGCGTATTTTGGCTTGAAGAATTTTTGGTCGCAGGATTTTGAGTTAAAGTGGTTTGGGTCATTGTCATCCCTTTTTAGAGTTTGATTGTCATGGTTATCAATCAGTAAAAAATGCTTTAGTATAACAAAATATAGCTTGTCTCAGGGTCTTTTTGTGCGCCTTGGTAGGATTTGTCTTGTTGATAAGCTACAATGGAACGCATCTTTTCTTGGCTTATTTCATTCGATAATCCCTATGCTAAATCCGATTGCCTTGCCCTATAGTTTTGCCAAACGTCATCAACTGCTGTTGCAATACTCGCAAGATTTGACTGCCCCGCCGACGTTGTTGATGACGGCGGATACCCCTATGGAAGCCATCAACGAAGCCAACCGTTTTGCCAGTCAAGCAGGGGTGCCGTTGCCATTGAATTTTGCTATGGCGCAAAGTGACGATTTTGAAAGGCAGTTAGCCGCGGTCTATGCAGGCAACACAGGGGAATCTCAGCATATTGCCGCTGGGCTTGAAGACCATCCCGATTTGATGAGTCTGGCTGACAGCGTCCCTGAGACGGAAGACTTGATGGACCAAGAAGATGACGCGCCCATCATTCGGCTGATTAATGCGCTACTGTCTGAAGCCATCCGCCTAAACGCCTCAGATATTCACATCGAAACCTTTGAAAAACGGCTATCGGTGCGCTTTCGGGTGGATGGGATACTCAAAGAAATCGTCAGTCCAAAACGGGAGCTGTCACCACTACTGGTGTCGCGTATCAAGGTGATGGCAAAAATGGATATCGCTGAAAAAAGGGTACCGCAAGATGGACGCATCTCATTACGTCTTGCTGGGCGAGAAGTGGATGTGCGGGTATCGACCTTGCCATCAAATTTTGGTGAGCGTGTGGTGATGCGGCTTTTGGATAAACAAGCGGGTCGGTTAAATATGACCTATTTGGGGTTGTCAGACAATGATTATAGCGAGCTTAAACGCTTAATCCATCGCCCGCATGGCATTATTCTTGTCACAGGTCCGACAGGTTCGGGCAAAACCACGACGCTGTATGCGGCTTTAACGGATTTGAACGATAACACCCGTAATATTTTGACCGCTGAAGACCCGATTGAATTTCAGCTAGATGGTATTGGGCAAACCCAAGTCAATAATAAAGTGGATATGACCTTTGCCCGTAGTTTGCGAGCCATGCTACGCCAAGACCCTGACGTGGTGATGGTGGGGGAGATTCGCGATTTAGAGACCGCAGAAATTGCGGTGCAAGCGTCACTCACAGGTCACTTGGTACTCTCGACCCTGCATACCAATACGGCGATTGGTGCGGTGACGCGGCTACAAGATATGGGGGTTGAGCCGTTTTTGTTGTCATCGAGCCTCATTGGCGTGGTGGCACAGCGACTCGTGCGTACCTTGTGTCCGCATTGCCATACATGGGCGCTTGCCGATGCCTATCAAACGCAGATTTTTACTGAAATAGGCGAAGTCGGAGAGATTAAACTGCCAAAACCTGTGGGCTGTGAGAAGTGCAATCAATCGGGATTTCGGGGACGTACCGCGATTTATGAAGTGGTGCCTGTCGATGACAAACTGCGACAACTGATTCATAGCCAAACAGCCGAATTTGAGTTAGAAGCGTATGCGCGCAGCAAAACACCGTCAATTCGTGCCGATGGACTCAAAAAAGTATTGACGGGTAAAACCACGCTTGAAGAAGTGCTACGGGTGACGAAAGAAAAAGAGATGTGATATGTTTTTCTAGTGTGAATGAAAAAATGAATGTAGGTCGCTAAATTGATACAAATAACTTTTGACCAAAATAAAGCTGAGAGTAATAAAATCAAACATGGTGTAAGTTTTGATGAAGCAAAAATTGCATTACTTGACCCGAATGCGCTAGTACGTGAAGATTTTGACCACGATGAACCAAGATTTGTATTATTAGGAATGGCAAATCGCTTATTAGTTGTTGTCTATTGTTATGTGGATAATGATGATATGATTCGGTTAATATCTGCACGAAAAGCAACCAAAAACGAGGAAAAACAATATGCAAACTGAATACGATTTCTCAAATGCTCAAAGAGCGACACAAATTTCCCATCTTAATCGGTTGCGAGAACAACAGCATTTGCTGGATAAAGATGTGAGTGATTGGCTTGTAACCCAAGATGATGATACTAAAAAACATATCAGTGAAATGATTCGCCAAGTCATGGCGATGAAAATTCACACACAATCTACTGTTTAAATGATGTGTTTTAGTCACTGATGCAATGAATAACTTGCATTTTTTCAATTGACAAACGGATAAAGTTTTCGATTTTCTGACAGTGAGTGATAGATTGCTTACGGTTATTTTTCGCAAAATAGTCTGCCAAATTATTTAATTCAACGACCAGTGATTTAGCAACATTCGGATAAATCACTGGGTCATTATAAAAGTTATCTAGTAGCCAAGTAAGCGTTGTAAAGTTAGTGTTACCTGCGGCTAAACGTAAAATACGTTCGTCCTCATGCGAAATTTGACAATTGATTTGCTCATTGTCACAATCAAACCACATGTCAAATGCCATTATCTTACCCTAACACTTCCACCAACTCACCTTCCACCAAATGCGGACTCATGGCACGCGTGACTTTTACCATCACCAGTTTACCAATCAACGCATCATCGCCTTTGAACAATACCGTTCGCGTATTATCTGCCGTTCCCATCAAAAACTCTGGATTGCGGTCGCCATGTTGCTCCACCAGCACACGCACGGTTTGACCCACCATGCCTTGGGTTTTTGCCCAAGTCGAATCGACAATCACCTTTTGAAACTCAGCCAAACGGGCTTTTTTGGTTGCTATATCAACATTATCGGGCAAGTCTGACGCAGGCGTACCAGGGCGCTTGGAGTAAATAAAGCTATACGAATGGTCAAAATCCAAATCTTTGGCAAGATTGAGTGTGTCTTGGAAATCTTGGTCAGTTTCATTGGGAAAACCAATAATAAAATCGCTTGATAAATACATATCAGGGCGCACCGCGCGCAGTTTGCGGATTTGCTCAATGTAGATATCAATGGTGTGGTTACGTTTCATGGCGGCTAGGATAGCGTTGGAGCCACTTTGCACAGGTAGGTGCAGGTGGGATACCAGTTTTGGTATTTTGGCATACGCTTCAATGATATCATCGCTAAATTCCAGTGGATGGCTGGTGGTATAGCGAATGCGCTCAATGCCGTCAACGTGTGCCACATAATGCAATAACTCACTAAAACGGCAAATCGTGCCATCGTGTTTTTCGCCGCGGTAGCCATTGACGTTTTGCCCCAATAGCGTTACTTCACGTACCCCTTGGCTGGCAAGGCTGTCAATCTCAGCAAGTACATCATCGAGGGGGCGCGAGATTTCTTCGCCGCGGGTGTAGGGCACCACGCAAAATGAGCAGTATTTTGAGCAGCCTTCCATGATGGATACAAACGCCTTAAACCCTTCCACTTTGGGCTCGGGTAAAAAGTCAAATTTTTCAATGCTTGGGAAAGACACATCGACGACGCCGATACGGTTTTTGGGTTTGACATCCAGCTGTTTGGTGGATTGGTCATACAGTTCTGGCAGGCGATGCAAGGTTTGCGGTCCAAACACCATATCGACATGCGGGGCACGGCTTTGGATTTTATCGCCTTCTTGTGACGCCACGCAGCCGCCTACACCGATGACCAGATTGGGATTTTTCTCTTTAAGTTTTTTCCAGCGTCCGAGTTCAGAAAATACTTTTTCTTGCGCTTTTTCACGAATCGAGCAGGTATTCATGAGCAGCACATCGGCTTCTTCAGGATTGTCCGTCAGCACCATGCCATGGGAGTCGCCTAGCACATCTGCCATTTTTTCAGAGTCGTACACATTCATCTGACAGCCTTGGGTCTCGATAAACACGCGTTTGACACGAGCATCCGCTGGCGGCATGGTGGGTTCAACACTCGCCGCTAGCGTTGGCGTTACCAAATTTTGAGTTTTGGAAATCTGGGCTTTTGGGTCAAAAGTAGCAACTGTCATGACTACACCTAAATGTTTCGCCTAAAATAAACCCTCAATTATAACAGATTTTTTTGGCAAAATGCGGTAGTGATTATTTTGACAGCACTAAATAAATGACATCAGTGCTAAAATTAATAAAAAACTATTTGTCATATAAAATACGCTGCAACATTTTTATACAATTAGTTGAGATTTGGGTAAATTCTTTTTAGTCGACAATCGTTATAATCGCTTCAGCAAGGTTAACCATTTTTACATTACTTTTGTCATTTTTTGCCTATTTATTATCTTATTAAAGGTCTTACCAATTATTATGAAAAATCTCAAGCTTTCGATGATTTCATGCGGTGTGATTGCTGTTTTTGCACAATCTGCTTGCGCTAGTAGCTATTCTGTAGGGACGCCTAGCACGGCGGATAGTTATTTTAACCAAGCCGAACGTGAAGCTAGCCGTGGCAACTTATCGCAAATGGGCAACTATCAGCAAATGATGGCGGGTGGTAGTCTAGCCATGTATCCAGAATATTGGCAGCTTAATAAAGACTTAGACGCTCAGCCTGCATCAGCGATTGTGAGTTTTGCCAACCGTTATCCACAAACTGCGATGGCGGAAAAATTGGCGGCGGATTATGCGGAAACCAAAGCGCGGATGGGTGATTATGATGCGGTTAGACAAGTGGCGAGCTATGTAACCAATGCTGATGCCAGTGAAGCTTGTGCCATTGCGTTGGGCTTCAATCACGGTGGCGATAGCATGCGCGCTTATACCGAAAAAGGTAATGTTTGGCTCAGCACGGATAAAAAACTGCCACAGCTTTGCCAACAGTTGGCGACAGAGCTCAATGGCAATCGCATGGTTAGCAATGATGACCGTGAGCAGCGACTGTATCGTATGCTACGCACGGGCAATAATGGCGACATCGTGCAGCTTGCCAGCCGATTGGGCGTGCAGATAAGCTACAATCAGCTCATGAGCATCAGTAGCAGTCCCAATGCATTTTTCTCACAACTCGGTAGTATGCCAGCGACCGCCAGCAATCGGTATTTATATTTATACGGATTAGGGCAACTTGCCAAAAAATCTGTCAGTGAAGCGGCGATGCAGCTCAACTATGATGTGGGGCGAAACCCGCAGTTTTTTGATGCCAAAACCCGTCAATATGCCTACCGTACCTTGGGTGTGGCAAGGATGGGCGTCAATACCGATCAAGGGTTTAGTAGTGACGCGGTTGATTGGATGCAAAAAAGTCTGGGCGTACCATTTAACAATGAAGAAGCCGAAAACTATGCCCAAGCAGCGATACGCTATAGCCGATGGTCAGATTTGGCACAAGCCATTGGCGCAATGGACTATAAAAATCAGCAGCAACCGATATGGCAATATTGGCTTGCCAAAGCCTACAAATTGGGCGGCACTAACCAGCAGCGTCAACAAGCCAATCAGCTATTTAGTCAATTGGCGCAAACCAATGACTATTATGGACTGCTTGCCAAAGACCAAATTGGACAGCGTTTTGACCGCTTGCCGGCTACGCCACCGGTGAGCAATAGTGATTACTCACGCCTCGCAAACGATAGTTTCTTTAATCGCGCATTTATCCTCTATAAACTTGCTGCCAATCCTGCCTATACCAACCGTGAATGGAACTGGGCGGTAAAAAAAGCACGTGACCGTGGTGATGAGACGATGATTTTGGCAGCGGCGCAAACCGCATCGGACATGGGATGGTACGACCGTGCTATCTATGCGTTGGAGTCTACCAAAACGATTCCAAATTCGGCACTGGCATTCCCAATGCCCCATCAGTCTAGTGTCGTGCAATACAGCCGCCAAGCAGGAATCGATCCTGCGTGGGCGTATGGCATCATGCGTCAAGAAAGCCGTTTTAATATCGGCGCGCGTTCGGGTGTTGGAGCAGGGGGGTTGATGCAAATCATGCCAGACACCGCGCGCTATATCGCACGTAAATTGGGCGAACCGTATGAGCCATCTCGCGTCGCAGGGGGCGATACCAATATTCGCTACGGTACGTATTATATGGGCGATATCTTAAATAAATTGGGGGGTCAGCCTGTACTAGCCACCGCGGGCTACAATGCAGGGCCAGGTAAGGCCAAAACTTGGCAACCTGAGAACGGTAGCCTAGCGGCAGATCAGTATGTTGAGACCATTCCTTATGCAGAAACGCGCAATTATGTCAAAGCCGTGATGGAAAATACCACCCATTATGATGTGCTCCTTGGCGGCAGCAACCAACCGATTAGTCAGCGTATGGGTACCATTGCTGCTAAATATTAAATTAATCTGAATTAAATAAACCTGCTAAATCCGCTAAAACAACAGCTAATTGATTGATAATAGTCAATAAATTACTGTTGTTTTTTAGTATATACAGGGTTTACAAAATCTGACCTAGTTAGTATGATTTCAAAGAATTGGCATGACTCATAAACATTAGTTTCGTTTGGCAAAAAATTTAGTTATTTCAAGCAAAAAATCAATCAGTCAATGACCATTTTTATCACTTCTATTTTAAAAGCTCACTGTAAATTTAAAAGCTCACTGTAAACGTTAAAACAACCTGCTTGTTTTTAATCACCAACTATTTGGTTTAATTGTTATGCTGTCATCTTGTCTAAAAACATTACTCGATTTTACCAACTTGCACGCGGCATCACACGCCGCCACATTGGGGTCGTTAAAGATTAGAGCAAAGTTTCAAGATGCTGAGGCAGCGGCAAATTTAGCCAGTTTAATTATCAACTCAAGTCATCAAAAAAGGGCAAAGTTTAGCGGCTATTTGTCACTTGGCTACTTACTACTTGGCTGCTTGGCGGTGATGGGTGCTTTAGCAACCTCAGCTGCCCACGCCGACAGTGTTTTAGGGGTTGAATTATCCCCTGCCATCTGCAAGCTTAACCCATACATGGGTAATCTTCGCCAATGTATCGAAGGCAACCCGATGACGGTGAATTTTTATCGGGTGGCGAACCAGTCTTGTAGTAATAGCCGCTACAGCATGTCGCCACTGCAAGAAAAGATCACCTCAAAAGTCATTCCAGACGGTAATATTCGCAAAAATATTTGGCAGCAGTATGGTCGCTGCAGTGGTCTAAGTACCCCTAATTATTTTCGCACCATTACCTCACTTGCCAGTCAATTAAAACTTCCAAAAGAACTCAGTAGCGGTCGCAGTTATCGATTCACGTCCAGTGGCTTGAGCCACCAATTATTATCTTTAAACCCTGGCATGAAGCCAAACTCGTTTAATTTTTTCTGTCAAAAAAATAGTGCAGGTCAATCTGTATTGACCTATATTAACGTGTGCTATGACAATAACGGACGGTTTGCCCAATGTGCCACCCGCTCTTACGCCTGTCCTAGTCAATTTTTGATTGATGGTAATTATTGAGGGATGGCGGTATCAATTTTTGCCTAGTTTTAAGCGTTTTTTATTTTGTTCTTTGCCTTACTTTAACCCATAATTGTCAAGCTCACCCGACAATTGACCCCATAAATTTATGGTCTTTGATGGTGACAAGTGATAAACTAGGCAAGCTTTTTTAGACAACTTTTTCTGCTTTTTTCACTGCCTTGCTTTTGCAAAGGATCTTGTACTTATCATAATAGGAGCTTTCAATGAAACAGCCTGTTCGTGTTGCGGTGACTGGTGCTGCTGGTCAAATCAGTTATTCATTATTATTTCGTATCGCATCGGGTGATATGTTAGGTAAAGACCAACCTGTCATTTTACAATTATTAGAAATCACACCAGCCTTAGAAGCTTTAAAAGGTGTGGTAATGGAACTTGAAGATTGTGCATTCCCATTGCTAGCGGGCGTCGTACAAACTGACGACGCTAACGTTGCGTTCAAAGATGCGGACTATGCCCTACTGGTAGGTGCCCGTCCTCGTGGCCCAGGCATGGAGCGTAAAGATTTGCTCGAAGCCAACGCCGCCATCTTCTCTGCACAAGGTAAAGCGTTAAATGACAACGCTAGCCGTACTGTCAAAGTATTGGTTGTGGGTAACCCAGCCAACACCAATGCCTTAATCGCACAGCGCAATGCCCCAGACCTAGACCCACGTAACTTTACAGCGATGACACGTCTTGACCACAACCGTGGTATGGCGCAACTGGCTGAAGAAACTGAAACCACCGTGAATGACATCAAAAAAATGATCATTTGGGGTAACCACTCTTCAACCCAGTACCCAGATTTGACTTTCACTACGGTAAAAGGTCAACCTGCCCTAGAGCAAGTACAACGTGACTGGTACGAAGGTACTTATATCCCTAACGTACAACAACGTGGCGCTGCCATCATTAAAGCACGTGGTGCCTCATCAGCGGCATCTGCTGCAAACGCTGCGATTGCGCACATTCGTTCATGGGCACTAGGCACCGACGAGAATGATTGGGTATCTATGGGTGTTTACTCAAACGGTGAATATGGCATCCAAAAAGGTCTTATCTATTCATTCCCATGTACTTGCCAAAATGGCGATTGGAAAATCGTTGAAGGGCTAGATGTTTCATCGGCTTTCTCACAAGAAAAAATGAAAGCCACTGAAACTGAATTGGCTGAAGAGCGTGATGCGGTAAGCCACTTACTTCCTAACTAATTAGGTTAGAATATTTTAACCGAAAAAAACCAGCCTCATTAGGCTGGTTTTTTTACATGAAATAACCACACTATACAATCAAATCACATTTTTTTTACCCAGTTTTGACTACAATGGTCTGACGGTATAAATAACCTGTGGCACTTTTTGATAATTTTTCAATAAAATGAGTGCTAAAAAATAATGACATTAAAATAAATATTGATACTTTTAAACGTTGATACTAAACGTTGATACTTTTAAGAGTACTAGGAGAACCACAATGATGATAGATGGCGAAAGAAACATTAATATGTTGTTTGAGCAAATGGGTATGGATGGCGATGATGCCGCGGTTGAACAATTTATTCAAGAAAATCAATTGCCGCAATCACTCGAGCTGAGCGATGCGCCTTTTTGGAGTGACAGTCAACGTAAATTTTTAAAAGACGAATACCGTGCAGATGCAGGTTGGATTGAAATCATCGATGAGCTCAACACCCGTCTACACAAAGATGCCATGGATGCGCAAAAACTGTCCAAATAAGTCATTTTATTACTGTCAAAGTTATTTCCTAAATATATTAAAAACTAACTAAAAAACCCAATCACTGATTGGGTTTTTTACATTGTTTAGATAAGTGTTCAAAATAATTAGGGAGCCAATTTTTGTAAATGGGCAATACGGTCATCAAGGGAGGGATGGCTGGCAAATAACTGGGCAAAACTAAATCCCCCTTTACCTTCATTAATCGCAAAGGCTTTCATGCCTTGTGGCATATAGTCAGGATGCTGGCTGGCAGGTTTTAACGCTTCTAAGGCAGCAATCATGTTGTATTTACCTGCCAAACGCGCGCCTGCTTCATCCGCACGGTATTCACGGTAACGAGAGAACCACATGACCACTGCTTGTGCGGCAATACCAAACACAATATCTAACACCATACTGGTAATGTAATAGCCCATGCCAGGCGCGTTGCTCTCGTTTTTAAAGACCGCTTGATCTACAAATAAACCCACAATGCGCGCAAAGAACATCACAAAGCTGTTAACCACACCTTGAACAAGCGCTAAGGTCACCATATCACCATTGGCAACGTGACCAATTTCATGGGCAAGTACCGCTTCGACTTCTTCTTGGTTCATCGATTGTAGTAGCCCAGTCGATACCGCAACCAAAGCTTTGTTTTTATTCCAACCTGTCGCAAAGGCATTGGGCGATGGATTATCAAAGATACCCACTTCTGGCATATCAATATTGACGTTTTGCGCTAAACGGCGAACCGTTTCGACCAGCCAAACTTCCAACTGGGTAGCAGGCTGTTCAATAACTTGCGTACCTGTAGAGCGTTTTGCCAACCATTTTGACATCAACAGCGATACAAAAGACCCTATCATACCGTAGATGAAACACATCACCAGCAGGCTAGTCGTGCCTGTGCCGCCCAAATTGAACCCTAGCATTGGCGCGATGACGTTCATGACGATACCAAACACCACCATCACCGCTAGGTTAGTTAAAAGAAATAAGCCAATTCGTAACATGACGGTTTCCTAAAGACAATCAAACGATTAAATATACTTATCGATAATAAGTTAACTATGATATGTAGTATAATAGCGTTTAATGCAACAAATTAAAGGGAAAAGTAGCATAAATTTGTAACATAAAAAAGCCAGTATTAAACTGGTTTTGGGCTTCTGGTTTTGGGCTTATAGACACGTTTGTTAGCGGACAATCCTATAAGTATTTGATGAGTTATAGCTAACATTTTGAAAGCCATTGCTGCTAGTACTAGAGCGCAGATTGGGGTCATTGCGATATAAGTTGTTGTAGCGGCTTAACACCCGTTGTACGTAATCACGAGTTTCACGAAATGGGGGAATGCCGCCGTATTTACTGACGTTGCCTTCACCGGCATTGTAGCTTGCTATCACATGCTGAATATTACCAAAACGGTTTTGTAAAAATTTCAAATACTTTGCTGCGCCTTCGATGTTCTCGGCAGGGTTCCAAGCGTTATACACACCAAACCGCCTAGCTGTCGCAGGCATTAATTGCATTAACCCCTGCGCCCCAACAGGTGAGCGTGCATTGGGATTAAAACCTGATTCAGTATGCATCATGGCTTTCATCAATGCAGGGTCAACACCATGACGCAGCGCAGAAGCCACAATCATGCTATCGTAGCTATTTTTGTTGCCACGCGCACTGGCAGGTACAGCAGCTTCATTGGCGCCCCAATTGCTATAACTATGCACATTGGTATCCGCGTAATAAGTCACTTTGACTTTTTTGGTAAAATTTTGGAAATTATTCCCCGCAGGGCGGTTGTTGCTGACTACATTGGTCAACAGTACCTGACCATTGCTATCTTTAAACACATACATATTGCCAGCGTTCGCTGCATCCATACTTGCCAAACCACCCAATGACAGTAGGGAAGCCGATAGCAAACAGGCTAGGCGAGGTTTCTTTGCAAACAATACCATAAATATACCTATGTAAAATTTTTGACAATACGTCACGGTAAAGCACATGACTATAAAATTTGAAGTCAGCGTAAGGCTTTAAACCGACATAAAAAGATAAAATTCGTTATGTTTCAATGACATTTGATAACAATATTATAAAAGAATTGGCATGAAATATACCATAAATCTGTCAAAAACTGGTTAAAGTTTACAAAAAATCAGATAAGGCACAAAAAGAGGAAAAATGACCAAAAAACTTGTCAACCTGTTGGGTTTCATGCCATTGACTCGACAATATAGCGGTTAAAATTTTTAACCATCAAAACTATCAAATTTTCAACCCTTAAAACTTAAAAAAAAAGTAAAATTTTTTGCTTGCACTTTGCAAAAAACTATAACTATATGATTTATAAAGCTAAAATAATTGGTTAAAAAATAACCAATTTAGAGATAGCCTATAGTGATATGCGGTTTATTGTTGTCAAGTCATAAGTTATCCACATGGTTATCCACATAAATTGGGGAAAATAACCTAAATATTTGATATTTATAAAAAATAAACTCAAATAACCCCCAAAATAACTGAAAAAAATCTGATAGCATAATGGGCGACATGACAAAAGAATGACAAATTGACGAATATATTTTTAAGATTTAAGCAACTTATGGTCAATAAGCGCAGTTTATCGGACTTTACAGTCATTTATTCATTCAAAAAAACCTGCATCAACTTAAATTTTGATGCAGGTCTACTATTGTTATATAGCTAACAAGTTATGTCTCGTCGGCAGTATCCAATGGTTGCTGCTGTAGTAATTGTTCAAATGGCTCAAGCACTGGCGCAAGCAGTTTGGCTTGCGCTTGCGACAACACTTCTTCAGGTGCGATACCAAATTCACCCAACAACTGCTTAAGCTTGTCCACCGACATCATGGCAGTCAGTTTAGTTTGACCTGTTTCATCGTAGCTGAGGTCTTCAATCACTTCTAACTTATGCAGTTCGTGTTGCAATTGTCCAAAATTGGCGGGTAAGGTTAATTCAAACCGCTGTAATTGACCTACCAATAATTGCTGCACGGCAAGGGTGAGCTGCTCGATACCTAACCCCTCATGGGCAGAGACATACACCCGATTGGGCTTGGCTTTATCACTATAACCGATATGTGGCGGTTCACCTGTGAGATCAATTTTATTAAACACATTTAGCACAGGCACTTGATTATCAATGTCCGCTAACACAGATTGTACCGCGGCGATTTGCTCATGCATGTCTTCACGGTGACTATCAATAACATGCAGCAACAAATCTGCCTCTAAGGTTTCTTCTAAGGTGGCATGAAAGGCTTCCACTAGCTCATGCGGCAAATGGCGGACAAAACCGACCGTGTCGACAAGTACCACCTTACCCACGCCCGACCATGACACACTCCGTAGCGTCGGGTCAAGCGTCGCAAATAGCTGATTGGCGGCATAGATATTTTCATTGGTCAGGGTATTAAACAAGGTGGATTTACCCGCATTGGTATAACCGACCAATGAAATTGTCGGCACTGATGATTTTTGGCGTTTGGCACGACCTTGCGCGCGGGTTTGTTTGACCTTATCAAGCTTGGCTTTGAGCTGCCCGACACGCACCTGTAACAAGCGTCTATCGGTTTCAAGCTGGGTTTCGCCTGGACCGCGCAGACCAATACCGCCTTTTTGGCGTTCCAAGTGCGTCCAGCCGCGTACCAAGCGAGTCGCTAAGTGATTGAGCTGGGCAAGCTCTACTTGCAGTTTACCTTCATAGGTTCGCGCACGCTGGGCAAAAATATCCAAGATAAGACCCGTTCTATCAAGCACACGGCACTGCACCAAGCGCTCAATATTGCGCTCCTGCGATGGGGTCAAACTATGGTTAAAAATGACAATATCTGCCTCATATTGCTTGACAAGTTCCCCGATTTCTTCAGCTTTACCCGTACCCACAAAGTATTTGGCGTCAGGCTTAGACCGCGTACCTGTGACCAAGGCTTGTTTTTGTGCCCCTGCCGAATCCACCAGTAATTCAAATTCTTCCAAATCGTCTGGGTCATTGAGATGGGTAATATTTAAATGGACTAAGATGGCTTTTTCACCACCTTCATAACGCTCAAAATACTCCAATGATTTATCCTTTCGTTGTGAGTGTAAAAATGTGTCTATATCTAAATATATTATCTAAGTCTATTAGGGTAAACATTCGCTTAAATATTTGATAGCCGCGTTAGAAAAAGCGCTAGACACGATAGAGGGATTATGTCTATCAATATAAGGTTTTTTTGCAGAACTTTTAGTCAAATTTACAATTAGTAACTTAAAACGGGGGTAAAGGCGCAGGTTTGGTCATGGTTTTGCCATGAAAACGTCATTGAAACGACACGGGTGTCACCCATACTGAGATCATGCAGACTACTATCAAATCGGATGATGGCGACTTTGTAGCGTTGAGAATGAGTCAATGACAAGCTAAGGCATTTTTCGCTCAGCAGCTGACCAATGCCATAGCAAAAACCACCATAGGTAACAGTAAGATGACTGATTTTGTAGAACAAACTAATTTTGTAGAACAAAATAACGGCGCCAAATTATACGAAGATATCGCCACTTATCCTGTTGATAGTCTTTTTAATACCCAGTTGATAGCGCAGTTGCTGGCACATAATTTTGCTGATATGCCCGTGGTAGAGACCCTAGCACCGCTGGTGAAGCCAACGCTTAGCCGCCCCAGTACCCGCCAACGCCCGTTATTTAAGTCAGTGATTATTAACGTGAGTGAGGATAAGTTTTCGCTACAAACCGAGCAGCATTTGCTCAATGCCCAGCGCCTACGCACTTTGACCTTTACCCAAGCGTTTTCAGTAAGTTTTGCGGGATTTCATCCAAGCTCAGAGCAGCCGCTAGATCGGGATGATTTTGATAATTATTGCACCCATGTGGTGGTGTATGACGAGACCAAACAAGATAGCTTTGGGCAGCCACTCGCGGTGGCAACCACCCGCTTACTCGATAAAAACGGCGCGATAAAAGCTGGGCAGTTTTATAGCGAGCATGAGTTTAGACTGGGTCGCTTGCTCGATGATTACCCATATAATGTGCTAGAAATCGGACGCACCTGTGTGCACCCAGATTACCGCGGTATCACCACGATTAATCATTTGTGGGAATCCATCGCGGCAGTCGCCAAAGCTTACAATGTCAATGCGTTTATGGGCTGTGCCTCAGTTCCGATGGAAGAGGGCAACGTGCAAAGTTGGTTAGATCGTCAGCTTGATAGTACCAAGCTAGATATCAAAGTGACCCGTAAATTGCCAGAAGACAAATTATCCGCTGTCGATTTGGCGCAAGTGGCTGATGTGGACTTGGCGAATCCGCAAAATTTTGCCTTGCCAGCGCTGTTAAAAATGTACGTCAAAATGGGCTGTAGTCTGGGCGCAGCGGCTTGTTATGACCCTGAGTTTGATTGTGCCGATGTGTTTGTTTGGTTGCCGTTTGAACAAGTCAAACCGCGCTATCAGCACTATTTGCACTAACTTGTTTATTGATAAAGGCAAAAGTGCTAATCTTAAACAAGATAAACCCTATTTGCTGACCTTTAAAAATCAAACAGACCTAATAAGCTGTGTGCCCAATAATTTGCTATACTACCTCCACAATTTTTCACTCACATATTTACCTTATGCAAAAATCTAACCGTAAAACCGCGCCATCAGCGCTGACGATCAGCAGCCTACTTAGCGAAACGGCAAAACAACTGCGACAACCTGCTACCTATAGTAAAAAGAATTTGGCGACCCAGTGGCAACGCATCAAGCGCGTTGTGAATTTAATGGCAGCGATTCAAACAGGGGTTGGCTATGCGTGGCAGATTAACCACACACCAAATCCCGATAATCAGCAAATCATCCAACTGATTCAAAAATTCTGTAAAAAATCGCTCAAAGCGTTAGGCATTGAGGTGATTGCACTTGAGCCAATACCGACGCATCACGCGCTATGGGCGAGCAACCATATCTCTTGGCTAGATATCCCTGTTTTGGGTAGTATTGTACCGACCTTCTTTTTGTCCAAAGCGGAAATCGCGAATTGGCCGGTGATTGGCTGGATGGCGACCACTGCCCACACTTTATTTATCCAGCGCGGTTCGGGCGATACCAGCAAAATCAGTGAGCAGATGCGTGAGTTTTTATCACAAGGCTCACCCGTGGTTTTCTTCCCAGAAGCGACCACCACAGACGGCACAGCGATTAAACGTATTTATGGCAATTTGTTGCAGTCTGCGATGGACAGCCAAGTGCTCATTCAACCGATTGTGATTTGCTATGTCAACCAAGATGGCGAACTTGACCAAAACATTCCGTATTATGGCGATATTAGCTTGATAGATAGCGTCAAACGTGTACTCGATAACCGCCCTGCCAAAGCCTATGTGTTGCCATTAGCAGCCATTGACCCTGCGGGTAAAACCCGAAACGAAATTACCGCTATCTTGCAGCAGTCCATGGTGGATGGGCTGGCGCGTTTGCACCAACAAGTGCTTCATGCTAAACAGCCTTAATCGTTACGGTTATTGTTAACTATAAAAGCCAAGCTGCCATCGCCTTGGCTTTTTTTATTATATGAATATCACAGACGCTCACTAAAATTTTTCAGTCTCATTGTATTGTAATAAAATGTAAAAATTTCATCAAATCTGTTATCATAGGCGCAACAAAACGTTATGTGACAATCACTTGCGATTAAATGGTCGCTACAGCGGTTGAACCCTTAACCTGCATCAATTACCCATGAGCCACGCTTTATCAAACCGTCACTGGACAACGTTTGTTATCTATTTGTGCACGGTTATTTTTATACCATTATTTTTGCACAATTATTTTTACACGCTGCCCGCCACAATGACGAGTGAGTTTAATACCGATTGGATGAGTGCAAGCTTGTGATTATTTTGCCCCGTAAATTTGTTCATTAACCCCTAAATTTTTCACTAATCCTCTAAATTTGTTTACTAAAAAGGTTCTTGATATGCGTACCGATATGTTCCAACAAATCTTAAATGACCTAAACAGTTCTTCAGCGGATGTAGAAGCCTCTGCGCTGATTTCAACCGATGGTTTGATGATTACGTCAGCCTTGCCAGCGGGCATTGATGAAGACCGTGTCGGGGCGATGTCAGCCGCGCTACTATCGCTCGGTGACCGTGCAGGTCGAGAACTCGCGCGCGGCAGTATCGAGCGCGTTATGGTGCAAGGCGAAAAAGGCTATGTGATTATGTCGGCATCGGGTACAGAAGCGGTATTGACTATTTTGACCAAACCAAATGCCAAATTGGGTCTGGTGTTCTTGGATATGAAGCGTGCGGCTGAAGCCTTATCAAAACTTATCTAAAACTTACAAAGAGCTTAACTTTGTCAGCCTATCACCCGTATTCGCAACCGTGACTCAATCAAAAATTTATCCATCAAAAATTTATCCATCAAAAATTTATAAGGAGAGGTAATGAAATCTGTACAATTACCCGATATGGACAAACCGGCTGGCGATGCCACAGCGCATCGTCTGACTTACTCAGATGGCTTAAGTCGTGTCGTTTATACCACCGAAAACGAGCTACCTTACCCCGATGGCAAACTTATCGTTTCACGCGTGGATTTAGATGGCATTATCACCCACGCCAATGACGCCTTTGTGGATATCAGTGGCTATAGCCGTGATGAATTAATTGGCGCGCCGCATCATATTTTGCGACATCCACAAATGCCAAAAGCCGCCTTTAAAGACTTGTGGCAAACAGTCGAAGCGGGCAAAAAATGGCATGGCTATGTCAAAAACTTGTGCAAAGATGGTAGTTACTACTGGGTGTATGCAACGGCTGTGCCCAATATCCGCCATGGTGAAACGGTTGGCTATACCTCGGTACGACGCAAACCATCACGCAGCAAAATCGCGCAAGCTGAAGCACTGTATCGCAAAATGCTAGAGGAGCAAGCCTAATGACAATTAATTTACTCATTGCGCCTGACTTCGCGCCTGAGCGTTTTGCAGGGTGGCATATGCTCAATACACTGCTACAAAAAAAATCCGGCATTCACATTCACTTACTGACACCCGCGTCTGCGCATGAACAAAACGACTTAATCCAAGCGCAAAACGTGGATATTATCTATGCCAATCCCTTTGATGCAGCGACAATGATTCGGGAGCAGGGTTATCGCGCCGTGGCGCGTCCACTGGGCAAATCTGATGAAATGGTGATTGCCGCAAAAGCCGACAGTGGCATTGCAGCACTTGATGATTTAAAAGCAGGCTGCACCATTGCCATGGCAGATAACCGTGATGTCAAATTAATTGGGCTTCGTCTGCTAGAAGCCGTGGATTTGTTAGAAGCTGACATTACTTGGAAAGTTACTGAGACTTACCAAGCCGCTGCGCGTAATTTGATTAAAGGCGAAGCCGATGCGGCATTCTTTTTATCAGAAGTTTATCATAGCTTGTCACGCTTGACCTTATCGCAGATGCAGGTATTGATTGAAAGTGATTTGAGCGATATCAGCCATGTGCTACTGGTTAAGGAAAGCTTAACAGACAGTGAGCCATTTATCGATGCCTTATTAAGCTTAAAAGACACCGCAGAGGGCAAACAAGTCTTACAAGAATTGGGGATGAGCGACGGTTTTGAGCCGATGACCCAAGAAGACGGCGAGTTTATGATTGATTTAATGGATACCTTATTGGATTAATCAGTCAAGCTTGTCATCTTGCCCAACAGCGCAATTCATGTTTAGATGGAGTTGCGCTTTTTTTATGCTGAAGCGTTTTGATTGCCACCCAGTTTAATAGTATAGTAGCGGATAAATGCGGCAGTTTGTCACAGCACTAGTCATTAATACCTCACCCTTGTCACATAACTTTTTATATAATTAGGTTATATAATTAGGCTAATTTTTTGAGGAATCAGCATGTATTCATTGTCGAATCGTAATCGTAGAAAATTTCAAAAACATTGGCTTAGTTTTCGTCTCTATAGTCGACAAGTGATTGACCAACCGATGAACATGGATATCCACACTAGCCGCATCATGGCAGCGATGGAGCTTGATGAAAAAGAGCCGTTGCAAGGTGCGTTAGCCGATATGTTTTATGGTTGTTGGTTTGACGTGCCCTATTTTGGTGACCGTATGCTCAACCAAGTCAGAGAAAAACTAACGCCAACGCTGCTACAAGGGTTTGACCAATGCGTCAATCATGGTGAGTATGTGTTTAAAGTAAGCCATCTTGCCACACGCTGGAGCGTATTGGTATCGCCTTCAATGAACACTTATCAACACCAACTACGTGTGTCCACTGATGACTCAAAAGTAGTGGCACAAATGACGATTGCTTCGCTATTAGATATCATGGAAGAAGAAGACGATCCAGAAGACCAAGCCGAGCAAATTGCCGAAATCGAAGAAGAATTCTTTAACCATTGTCTTGTTTGTCATGACCGATTGGCATTTAGTATGGTTTGGTGGGAAATGTCAAAAAACAAATGGGATTTTAATGACAAATGGCTTGAGACCAAAGAATATTTTGCCAAGCAAGCCGCTTAACCTTAACTGAATCGATAATTTAGCAACCCAACCGATAAATTAGTAACCCAATCGATGAATGAGCTTTTGCATTCACCAACGCTATCATACAACATTACCTTTGCCGTCTATCAAAATTTAAGGAAAACACCATGCCAGAACAAAACGACACCTATGTGATTTTAACGCCTGCCGGGGTATTGCATGGTTTTTCAAGTGCCAATCCCTCAGAGCAGCAACTAGCCTTACAAGCGGTGCTCGCACCTGAACAAAGTATGACGGCACGGGAATGGGGTGAGCGTTATAGTGACACTTGGCTAGATATGTTTATCGAAGAAGGTTGGATTGAGACCATTGAAAAGCGGGTGGTCGCTCCGCACGTGCAGCTGGATAATTTCTTAAAATATGTAGCAGCGAGTCTATCAGGTAGTCGCCGTGTCGCAATTGCATCAGATGAAGGCTTTTGTCTAGCAAAAATGGGCTTTACTCAGCAAGAAGCAGATACGCTATCGGTAGCGGCTGCCGATTTTTATGGCTTTTTAGAGCGCCAACAGCAGCGCGGTTGGGCAGTACATGGGTATGGGGTGTCATTTTTTACCAGTATTGATATGTTGATGCCCAATACCAGTATGGTGTTTTTATGGATCAACAAAACGGGCTATTTCTTGATTATTGAAGATGAGCCGCTCATCAATAACCGCGCTTTTGTGGAATTGGTGTGGGGCATTAAAGCGACGGGCGAACGTTTTGAGCAGCGTGCAACACTGGCACAACAATCAGATGCTAAAGAAGATGCTGCGGCAGACGATGACACCCAAACGGTTAATTGATAGACTGTAAAAAAACCGCTGAGAGTTAATCAGCGGTTTTTTATTGTCAGGGGTTTTTTATTAAAAGCTTTCATTTGGCTTAAGGTCAGTTTAATGCCAGCTGAATGCCAGTTGAATATCAGCTTAGCGTGATACCTTTACTGTCTTTTGGTGTCACCCTAAAAATCTGCACTTTAAACAGGATATTTTGACCTGCCAATGGATGGTTAAAATCCACTTTGATGGCGTCTTCAGTGACGTCACTGACCACACCCACGAGCGTGGTTTTGCCTTTGTCTTCAAATTCCATCATGGTACCGACTTCAGGTAGATTGCCCGTCACGGCAAACTGCGCATGACTAAAAGTCTGTACGTTGTCAGGGTTCCATTGACCAAACGCTTCGTCAGGCGACAGCGATGCGGTGCGCGTGTCACCGGCTGTCAAGTTGATAAGTACCTTCTCAAACCCTTCAAGCAGACTACCATCACCCACCACCAAGCGAACAGGTTCGCCACGCTCAAAAGTTGAGTCGATGACGGTGCCATTTTCTAAGCTGACCTCAAAATGCAAATCAACGGTTGAGTCTTGAGTGATGCGGGTTTGTTCGTTTGGCGTAATAATGTCATGATTCATGCGGTTGTTCATCCATCTAAAAATTAAAGGGTGTTACGTTTGGATTCTAATAAAAACGCATCGATTAAAATCAACGCAACGCCAATATTAATCGCCACATCAGCTATATTAAAAATCGGGAAATGCCACGCATTGCCATAGTGCACATGCAAGAAGTCAATCACATAGCCCAAACGTACCCGATCAATCAAATTGCCCACCGCGCCCGCCAGCACCAATGACAAACCCAAAGCCAATAATTTGGCTTGTTGGGGTATTTTGCGTAGATACGCCATGATACCAAAGGAAACAGCCAGGGCCAGTCCGCTAAACAGCCATTTTTGCCAGCCGCCTTTATCTGCCAAAAAACTAAACGCCGCGCCATAGTTGTGGGCAAGGGTAAAGTTAAAAATCGGCTCAATAATCGCCGTGGTTTGATACAGCTGGTAGTTGTGCTCAAAGTACAACTTGGTAAGTTGGTCGATAATCATTACCAAAACCGCAATACCATACCACATCATGGCTTTGTTGCCGTTGATGGGTGGGGTAGTGGATGAATGAGTGGTAGCAGTCGTTACCTGTGTATTAGGCATAATGACGTACCTCGCCTTGACCTTCGACATTCTCTACGCAGCGACCACAGATTTCTGGATGGGCAGGATTGATGCCGATATCCTCGCGAATGTGCCAACAGCGGATACATTTTTCACCTGTGGCAGGCTTGACCACCACCGCAACTTGGCTGTCTTCATCGCTATAGGTCACATCGCTTGGTTTTTCGGCGAATGGTTTTACGCTTGCTTGACTTGAGATAAACACAAATTTAAGTTCATCGCCTAATCGATTGAGTGAAGCCATGATAGTATCTGGTGCATACACGGTGACATTAGCCGATAAATTGGCGTTAATCACTTTATCAGTGCGCGCAATTTCATAGGCTTTGTTGACAGTTTCTTTGACATTCAAAATCGCTTGCCAATCCGATTCGCTCACGTCATCCAATACCACTGGCGGAAATTCATACCATTCTTCGGTAAAGATGTAGCCATTGCCATTGCTTGTATGCGGACCTTTTAAGATTTCCCAGGCTTCTTGTGCGGTAAACGACAAAATCGGTGCAATCCAGCGCAGTAGCGCATGGGCAATATGATAAATTGCAGTTTGTGCTGAGCGGCGCGCTTCACCATTGGCTTTGGTGGTGTATTGACGGTCTTTGATGATGTCTAAATAAAAACCGCCCAAATCTTGTGAACAAAAACCCACCACCGCTTGACACACTTGGTGAAAATCCATGTTGGTATAAGATTGGCGAATATCAGCTTGTACCGCTTCAGCGCGTTTTACAATGTACTTGTCAAGGCTGACCAACTTGCTAGCATCCACCATGTCGGTGGCTGGGTCAAAGTCGTCTGTATTTGCCAGTAAAAAACGAATGGTGTTACGAATACGGCGATACATATCCGTGGTGCGCGCAAAGCCTTCAGTCGATACCGCCATCTCGTAACGATAGTCACTTGAGCCGACCCATAGACGCACGATATCAATACCATATTTATTGGCAAGTTCTTGCGGCTCAAAACCTTTGGTATTGCCTTTGGATTTTGATAATTTATAGCCTTTGGCATCTACGGTAAACCCGTGCGTCAACACTTGCTTGTACGGTGGACGACCATAAATCGCTTCACTTACCAAAAGCGACGACTGAAACCAACCCCGATGTTGGTCAGAGCCTTCAAGGTATAAATCCGCAGGATTGGCTAAGTCAGGGCGATTGGCAAGCACGGTAAAATTGGTTGACCCTGAGTCAAACCAAACGTCTAGCGTATCGGTCGATTTTTGATACGCTTTAGCATCATCCCCAATAAAGTCTTCAGCCGCGGCATCAAACCACGCTTCCACACCACCTTGCTCAATCACTTGCGCGACTTTTTCCATCAGCTCAGCGGTATTTGGGTGCAAATTGCCCGTGTCTTTATGGATAAAGAAGGCAATCGGCACGCCCCAAGTACGTTGGCGGCTGATACACCAATCTGGGCGACCATGCATCATCGATTCGATGCGATTTTGTCCCCAACTTGGCGTCCATACCACCTTTGGAATATCGGTCAACGCCTGTTCACGCAGACCTTGGCTTTCCATGTTGATAAACCATTGTGGCGTTGAACGGAAAATAATCGGCGTTTTGTGTCGCCAGCAATGCGGATAGCTGTGAGTAATCACGTCATGCTTGAGCAAATGCCCACTGGTTTTGAGCGTTTCGATAATTTTTGGTTGCGCTTTATAAATATGCTCGCCGACAAAGACTTTGGCTTCAGGCAAATACACGCCGTTACCTGCGACTGGGTTTTCGGTGGGCAAGTGAAATTTTTGACCGACCATATAGTCATCGACACCGTGCGCGGGCGCAGTGTGTACCAAACCCGTACCGCTATCTGCCGTCACATGGTCGCCTGTGATAATCGGCACTTGGCGCTCGGCAATCAGTGGATGCTGTGCTTTAAGTGCGGTTAACGCATCGCCTTTCACGGTCGCCAACACACTGTATTCTTTGGCGTTAAACACACTCATTAAATGCGGAACTAAATTGTAAGCGACAATTAAATGGCTGATTTTCGGCTGTGGTTTTTCGCCTGCCATTTGATAAAACAAACGATCGCCCGAGCCATTGTCAGCGGTTTTGTGATAAGTTGCGCCAATTTTTTCTAACGCTTTGGCAGAACGCTGATTATCGGGGGCAACATGAAACCAAATCGTTTCTCGCTGCGGTTGGGCATGACTTAGCATAGCCGATTTAATTTCAGCATTGGCCCCTGATCCCCAATACTCACGGGTCAAAAAGGTATAGCCAATTGCAATCGAATTTTCTTCAACATTATCATCATAAAAACGGGTTGTGCCAATAATGTTATTGGTTTTTTTATCGACAATCGCAAAGGCTTTTTGTTCAAGGGCTTTTTTGAAATACGGCTCAAATACGGCAGGTTCGTGGCGTTTTTCCGGTAACGCTTCCCAAATCAAAGGGTCAGATGCACTTGCCTGTAAAGCGGTTTTATCGTCTTTGGTTAAACGGCGAAGTAAATAATTAGGCGTGTCCAGGGTGGTAGGAATAGCAAACGCTTGTTTATTAAACGTAACTTTTACCACGGAGTATTCTAGCTCAGAGCTTGCGGTAATCGCCTGATTGGCAGGCAATGTCCAAGGCGTGGTGGTCCAAATCACCGCCTGCAAAGCGCCTTCAATTACTTTAGTCGCCGCTAATGCTTCACGGTTGACGACATCAAAACCGACATAAATCGCATCGGATTTTTTATCTTCATATTCCACTTCCGCTTCTGCGAGCGCCGAACCACAATCCAAACACCAATTCACCGGCTTCATACCGCGAGTGATATGCCCATTTTTATAGATTTCTGCCAAGGCGCGTACCGTATCAGCTTCTTGCTTGAAGTTCATGGTCAGATAAGGATTTTCCCAGTCACCCAGTACACCCAAGCGTTTAAAGTCAACCATTTGCAGGTCAATTTGGCTTTTGGCATAGTCACGGCAAGCACCGCGAAACTCGGTTGACGTCACGATAGCACCGTTTTTGCTTTTGTCTTTATGGGGTTGACCCACTTTACCGATAATGCCTTCTACCTTTTGCTCAATCGGCAACCCATGACAATCCCAGCCCGGTACATACGGCGCGTCATAACCGTCAAGCGTCTTGTATTTGACAATCATGTCTTTAAGCACTTTATTCACCACGTGACCCAAGTGAATCTGACCGTTGGCATAGGGAGGGCCATCATGCAATACATACTTTTCACGACCTTGACGAGCGCGACGAATTTGGGCATACACATCGTCGGCAAACCATTGTTCTAGCCATTTAGGTTCGCGTTTGGCAAGGTCGCCACGCATGGGAAATACGGTATCGGCAAGGTTTAGGGTGTCTTTATAGTCGATTGACTGATTGTCAGTGTTGTCGGTCATGTAACTCTCGGTATTCTATAAAAAGTGCAAAAGGTAAAAAATTGATAACAGGGTATTATATGTTAAAATTGGCAGATTGACAAAGCGTGGTTTGGCTTATCTCATGCTTGACCTAGGTATGTTTGTCACAAAAAAATCTCACTCACCAAAATAGCTATCAACGCTAAAAATAGTTGAAAATGCTAAAGATAGTTGCTGAAGGATAGCAATGCTCATCAGCCTAAGGGACTGATTTTGCAAAGGCTTGCTGCTCACGCCAGTCAAGTAAATCCACCACGTCTTGGGCAATGCCTTGTTTTAACGCGTCAAGGCTTGGATAATTAATTTCCCCATGCAAAAAATGCAAAAACGTCACCGTCAGTTCTTTGCCGTACAAGTCGCCTTCAAACTTTGGAAAATTGACTTCCAGTCGCCATTCTACCCCATACTTATTTTTTAGCGCAGGACGAGTACCCACATTGCAAGCGCCAAATAAACTGCCTTTAGTAAGTCCTTGCACGCCAGTTTGACTGTTTCTCCCCAGTGTTGATAAATCTGTGCCATCGGTAGCGGTCACCGATACGGCAAAAATCCCATGTAGGGCAGGCTTGATGCGGTTTAGCGCAATATTGGCGGTGGGAAAATCAAGTGTGCGACCGATTTTATCGCCATGTTCCACCATGCCAGTAATCGCATAATCTCGCCCTAGCAGATGCTTTGCGGTTGCCAAGTCCCCTTGTTGCAAACAGTCTCGAATGCGGGTTGAGCTGACACGCTCATCTTGATGCGCATGGTCGGTCACGGTATGCAAAATTTGTACAGGCAAGCCAAACGCACGCAAAAACTCACTATCGCCAGTGCGGTCATGCCCAAAGCGAAAATCATCGCCCAATACCAAATGCTTTACGTTTAATTCGACCAACATTTTGGCAAAATCGTGTGCCGATAAATTGCGAAAGTCATTATCAAAATTTGCCACAATCAAGTTATCGATACTGTGCTGAGCAATCAATTGGGTTTTTTCTGCCAAATTGGTGAGCCTTGCAGGGGCGGTTTGCGGGCTAAAAAACTCACGCGGCTGTGGTTCAAATATCATCACCATGCTGGCAAGTTGCTGAGATTTTGCCAAAGACTTGGCTTTATCTAGCATCGCTTGGTGACCCAAATGCACCCCATCAAAATTACCAATCGTCAGTACCGAATCAGGTAATAGGGTTGGACTTTTTAGCCAGTCAGATAAGTCAATCACGTTCATGAGCATCGCAAACTATCAATTTTATGAAATCGCTTATTATAAAGTAAAAATGTTGTTAACATACGCGCTAATAAGATTTTTCGGCAAATTTTAGTCGCATTTTTTGGTTTAATTTTGGAGTCGCTATGTCTGCAGCGCATCACAACCTTTGTATTCGCCTAGCTGCGATTGATGATTTACCGCGCATCGTTGAAATTTATAACCAAAGTGTCGCAGGTAAGCAAGCCACAGCGGATTTACAGCCTGTGAGCGTGGCAGATAGGCAAGCGTGGTTTGATGCTCATACCGGCAATCGTCCGTTGGTGGTTGCCCAAACTTGCTCCGAAACTAGCTCTCAAACTAGCTTAGGTGAAATCGTCGGTTGGGGCAGTTTATCTGATTTATACGCGCGTCCTGCCTATCATATCAGTACTGAAATCAGTATCTATGTGGCAGATGAAGCCAAAGGGCAAGGCGTGGGCAAGGCATTGGTCAATTATTTAATCGAAGTTGCGCCAAGTTGTGGCGTGCAGCAAGTTGTTGCGCTGATTTTTGCCCACAACACACCGAGCCTTGCGATGTTTGGTAAGCTAGGATTTGAGCCATGGGGCAAGTTTAAGCAAGTTTGTGATATGAAAGGCTTTATTGCTGATGTGGTGATTTTGGGAAAAAGTGTAGCTTAGATAAACAAGGCGCATGTTGAACCTTGTTTGTGTTACAAAATTATTGTTACTAGCAGACGATTACGTATTATTAGGATATTGCGTTGTCATTGGCTGCGCTATTATCATCAGATTGCAGGGAGAAATTTAGTTCATTTTCATCAATTTTATTGGCTGATTTACTCTCAAGCTTAATAAGTAGGCGTAAATCGTTGGGTGAATCAGCGTGTTGGATGGCATCGCGGTAAGTGATGTCGCCATTTTCATACAAATCAAACAACGCTTGGTCAAAGGTTTGCATCCCAATTTCACGGGAACGTTTCATGACAGGCTTAATTTCGTGGATTTCCCCTTTACGGATGTAATCACCAATCAGTTGCGAATTGAGCAAAATTTCAATCGCAGGGCGGCGACCTTTGCCATCAGGGGTAGCAATCAGTTGCTGCGCCACAATGGCTCGAAGGTTCAATGATAAATCCATCAAAATCTGCTCGTGATGTTCTGCGTCAAAAAAGTGAATGATACGTTCAATCGCTTGGTTGGCATTGTTGGCGTGGAGGGTGGCAAACACCAAGTGTCCTGTTTCGGCATATTGAATGGCATAATCCATGGTTTCGCGGGTACGAATCTCGCCAATCAAAATCACATCAGGCGCTTGACGCAGGGCGTTTTTTAATCCTGCTTCAAATGATTTGGTATCAATGCCAACTTCGCGTTGGGTGATGATACAGCCTTTATGTTCATGCAGGTATTCAATCGGGTCTTCGATAGTAATGATATGACCGCGCGAATTCTCGTTGCGATACCCCATCATAGCTGCCAGTGTGGTAGATTTACCTGTACCTGTCGCGCCGACTAGTAGCACGATGCCGCGTTTTTTCATGGCAATTTCATTCAAAATCGGTGGTAGATTGAGTTGCTCTACCGTTGGGATTTTGGTTTCAATTTTACGTAGCACCATGCCCGCACAGTCTTTTTGGACAAAGGCAGAAACACGAAAGCGTGCGGTTTGGTTTTTGTCAACAATGGCAAACTGGCATTCTAGGGTGTCGTCAAACTCTTTGCTTTGAGCAGGCGTCATCACGCTTTTGACCAACGTCATTGATTGCTCTGGGGTCAGCGCTGACTTGGTGACTGGCGCGATAGTACCATTGACTTTCATTGATATGGGCGCATCGGCGGTGATAAAAAGGTCGGAGCCGTTTTTTTGTATCATTAGCTGCAGTAATTTATCAAGATCCATAACGCGTCTCTCGCATTGGTTTTATAAGATTGTTTCTATCAAACAGTTATCACATAAAATTTTCAGGTTGTTTGGCATATTGGCGCGCCGATTCTTTGCTAATCACGCCCTTATTGACCAACTCGCGAAGGCTCTGATCGAGTGTGGTCATACCATCGCCTGCACTGGTTTGGATGGCAGAGTACATTTGGGCGACTTTGTTTTCACGAATCAAGTTACGAATCGCAGGCGTACCAATCATAATTTCATGCGCGGCGACACGACCACCCGCTTGGCGTTTGAGTAGCGACTGCGAGATAACCGCTTGCAGCGACTCAGATAACATCGCTCGAATCATGTCTTTTTCGGCGGCGGGGAACACGTCGACCACACGGTCAATGGTTTTGGCAGCAGATGAGGTATGCAATGTCCCAAATACCAAGTGTCCTGTTTCAGCAGCCGTCAATGCCAAGCGGATGGTCTCAAGGTCACGCATCTCACCGACAAGAATAACATCAGGGTCTTCACGTAGGGCAGAGCGCAGCGCAGCATCAAAGCTTAAGGTATCACGGTGGACTTCACGTTGGTTGATGAGGGATTTTTTTGATTGATGCACAAATTCAATCGGGTCTTCGATGGTTAAGATATGTTCTTTACGGGTTTCATTGATATAGTTAATCATCGCCGCAAGGGTTGTTGACTTACCCGAACCCGTTGGACCTGTGACCAGTACCACGCCGCGTTTGTAATTAGAGATTTTCTCAAAAATCGGTCCCATACCAAGCTGTTCCATCGTCAAGACCTCAGATGGAATGGTACGAAATACCGCACCTGCGCCCCGGTTTTGGTTAAAGGCATTGACACGAAAGCGCGCCACATTGGGAATTTCAAACGAAAAATCGGTTTCAAAAAACTCTTCATAATCGGCACGTTGTTTGTCATTCATGATGTCATAAATCAAACTATGCACTTTTCGGTGATCGAGCGGCGGCATATTGATTTTGGTGATTTCACCATCTACCCGAATCATCGGCGGTAAGCCTGCTGAAATGTGTAAGTCAGAGGCTTTATTTTTGAATGCAAAACGCAACAAATCGTCAATCGATAATTCCTTTGCCATGATAGCGAATCCTACAGGTGGGTAATGAAAATACAAAAGCAGCAATAGAAAAAAGCTGCGGGAAAAAAAGATAGTTATACTATAATCATCCGTCCACAAAAAAAACAGAAAAAACTGACTAGGGGTCATAGTTTTTTGTTGATTTTAGCTTATGCTAAACTTAAATTTAAAAATCAGCGGCACCAGTGCGAAAAAAACCAAAAACATCATCTTAACTCGCAAACAGTCAGCCAACCCCCTATCAACAGGAAAAGTTAACCATGCAAACATTCGATGAACAACAGCCAGTGGCGACAAGCGCAACAGACGCTGAAAACCAAGCCTTGATAGCGCGTTGGCAACAGGTGAAAACTGACGTTGCTAGACTCAATCCAACTGTCAAACTGCTTGCGGTATCCAAAACCAAACCCAACTGGATGATTCGCACCTTAGCGCAGCAAGGTCAGCAAGATTTTGGTGAAAACTATGTGCAAGAAGCGGTGACAAAAATCGCCGCACTCAAAGACGTTACTGCCAACGAGCAGCCATTGGTGTGGCATTATATCGGTCATATCCAGCGTAACAAGACCAAAGAGTTGGCAGCGCATTTTGATTGGGTGCATGGGGTCGATCGCTTAATTATTGCCCAGCGTCTCAATGGGCAAAGGGGTGAACACCTTCCGCCACTCAATATCTGTATCGAAGTCAATATTGACGATGAAGCCAGTAAATCAGGCTGCCAGCCAGACCAGTTACCCGAATTGGTGACACATATTAGTCAACTGCCCAACTTGCAATTACGCGGACTGATGATTATCCCTGCCAAAAACTCAACCGCTGCCTTTGTCAAAACCCAGCAATTATTTGAGCAAAACAAGCGATATCATGCGCATCCTGAGCAGTGGGATACTTTGTCAATGGGCATGAGCGGCGATATTGAGCAAGCCATTGCCGCGGGCGCCACCATCGTTCGTATTGGCACCGCCATTTTTGGGGCGAGAGATTAGTGCGAATGATGGGGTAAAAAGACAGCAATTTAACGATTTTTATCATTTTTTACTCAACAATGAAGCAGGGTCAGTTACTTATTGACCCTGCTTTTTTTACATTACACCAAAATAAATACGGAGTAATAGGTAGTTATTTAACCCAATGTTGCGTTAAATCAATGATTTTATTACCAAATTATTGCTGTATGCTTTCTATAAGCTTTCTGTAAGCAAATTAGCTTACATTGTAATATTTTTTAACATTTTATGGAAAAAAGATATCCACATCCAAAAAACTTTATTGGTATGATGGCGTTGTTTTACAGAATGTAACCAATACAATAGTTATGTAATTTTTATCCGTATATCAACTTTTTAGCTTCTAGCAATCAATTGTGATATAGCCCATATACGGATAAAAGTTCTGAACGGATTAAAGCCCTATGAACTTTCTTCAAAAAACTTTATTAACCGCTCTACCTTGTGTCTTGTTAAGCGTAGCCCCAACCGCTGCCAATGCCGACAATGGTATCGCAGAATATTTCGGTAGCTTTAACTCAAGTGTTTCTCAAAATCCAGAGGGTGGCTCAAGAGCAGATAGCCTTATTGCAAAAGCCAAAAACTTTATCGGCTTACCATATCGTTTTGGTGGCACCAGCCCAGCCAGTGGTTTTGACTGTAGCGGTTTTATGCAATATGTTTATAAACAAACCGCCAACATCAATCTGCCACGTACCTCAAGCAGCATGGCGCAAGTGGGTGAACGTATTAGCCGTAATGAGTTAAAGCCAGGCGATATGGTGTTCTTCTCTCACGGTGGTGGTCGTATCTCTCATGTGGGCATGTATATCGGTGAAGGTCGTTTTATTCATTCCCCATCAACCGGCAAAAGCATTTCTATTACAAGTTTAGATTCTGGCTATTGGGCAAACAAATTCGTGACAGCACGTCGTGTCTTGGACGCTTAAGTTCAATTGACAACGTCACGATGAATGTTAAACAATCAGGTTAAATCAACCAATCAAGTTAAAATGCTGTAAACTGTAGATTAAGGTAAGCTTAGGCTTACCTTTTTTATTTGGTCGAGGAAATTTTGATAAAAGATAAAAATAGATAAGTCAAGACTCATTAAAAAAAATTAAACATTTACCCTTTGGTTATTAATAAAGTATTAGAATGAAGCAACAATACCTTATATAATCTTTAGGGTAAGTTAACTGCAAACGACTAAAACTAATCAATGACTGACATAACCGTCTTGATTTGTTTAATGTGTGACGCCCTTTTTTAATAGATTTATTGATTTTGCAATAATCCTATGACCCAAGCCGCCTTGCCAAGCTTTAAAGAACAATTGCAGCAAACGCTAAAATTTTTTAGCTTTAAACCTTCGCTATATATCAATTCGCCAAGAGTCAACGATACCAATAAATTCATGCTGTTTATTATATTGGCGTTGGTTGAGACATTTTTTCATTTGATTTGGTATGCGACAGTTCTTGTCATCACATCGCCCCTAGATATCTTTCCCTTTGCCCACAAGTTTAACCAAATCTTTAATCGCAGCTTAATGATAAATATCACCTATTTGGGACTGGCGATGGTGTTGTTTTGCGGGTATTCACTATGGGTCATTACCCGCATTCCTGAACAGTCAAGACTTTGGCGGGAGTACCAAATCTTTTTTGTAATCATCTATTTGATTTATGAAAATCTTTTTATCGTCTGGATTGGCAACAACAGTGCGCTTGAAGGTGTAATGCTGATTAGTGCCACCGGTCTTGGCATGGTGCTATTAAGATGGCGACTGGTCTGGGTGTCATTTGTCAGTTGTATTGTTGCGTTATTTATTTTTAATATGAGTAATAGCATGAATTGGTGGCAATTGCTGCCTAGGTTGTATCCAAGTTTAGCAGCGCGTAGTCATTGGCTTTGGGGATTGTCTTTTAGTTTTTTGGTAACCGCTAAGGCAACGGTCACGCTATATTGTATTTTGCAGGGCATGAAAGTCATGAGTTTTCAGCGCCGCAAAATTTATGATTTGCTAGAAGCCGATGCGCTCACCAATATTGCCAATCGGCGTACCATTTATAGTTTTTTGAGTTATTTATGGCAACGTAAAAGCGATTGGAACACGCTTAGTGTGATTTATATTGATTTGGATAAATTTAAACATATCAATGACGAATACGGCCATGACGCCGGTGATGCGACATTGATTTGTACCGCCAATACCTTAAAAAACTTCTTGCCCACAGGGACGATGTTTGGACGTATGGGTGGGGAAGAGTTTTGCATCATCTTGCCTAATATGGGGATTGAGCAAGCCTACGATATGGCAGAGCAGCTGCGCCAGGCTTTTGAAAAGCAAGTGGTGAGATATGGGATTTTTGATACAGAAATTCAATTTACCGCAAGCTTAGGTATTGCCAGCGTTTATCAAAATCATGGGCAAGATAGCGAGCGTGCGATTGATAATCGCGGTTTTATCGAATATATGCGCAAGTATATGCATAGTTTACCGACCATGCCTGCACTGCCGCCTGCCCTTGAGCGCATTATCAAATTCTCCGATTTGGCAATGCAGCAAGCCAAAGCCAATGGTCGCAACTGTGTGGTCAAAGGTCAATGTTATTTACTGATGACGCAAAGCAATCAGCCTTCATAACTCAGCCTTTATAAAATCAGTGTTAAGTACCGAGCTTGTAACAAGCGTATCAATCATCGTCGTCGCAAAACTGCCTGCCGGCAATTCAAAATCTAACACCAATGTCTCACCGTCTTGCCAAACCCATTGCAAGTTACTGGGCAGCATACGCAGGGGGCGGCGCTGCTGCTTTAAACCAAACGCAATCAAGCCTTGACTTAGCTGCTGATAAATGGGATTGTCAGTGATGACTGATAGTTCTAATGCGTTAACCTTACCACTGCTTTTTAACTCACCTGCGCCCCACAGCGGTGCAGTCAAATGGATATCGCCACTTTGTAGTCTTGATATCATGGTCTCATCTATATGCTGTGCCACAAAGATACTGTTTGAACCCGCCAAATTCATCACATCGCCATCAAGCGGTTGGTTCCAGATGTCCAATGCGATACGTTTTGCCAAGATGGCATTGAATAATTCACTACGCGCTGCCGACAGATACAGACTGATTTTATCTTGGTCAAATTTGCGATGAATTTTTTTGCCCCTAATTGTATGATGGGTAAATAGTTCGATAGCGGCATCAATATTATTGGCATCTTGCCCAAAGCGCTGCTCGCCAAAATAATTGGGAACACCTTGTGTTTTGATAGTCGCAAGTTGTTGCTCGATGGCGGCTTTCTCACCCACCACGTTGCGTAGGGTGATGATAAACTGATTGGCCTCATGAGTACCGCGACCCAGTTTTTTGTGATGCCAATGCTGCGCCAGTATTTCTAGGGTTTCATCGCTAGCTAATTTGGTCTGGACAAATTGCTCAAAGTTTTGTTCAGGGGCAATTTTTTTTGGCAAACGAAGACTAAACCATTGCGTCGTCAGCGCATGGCGATCTTTGAGCCCCGAGTATCCTACATCCTTGAGTGGGATGCCTGCCCATTGTGACAGCAACTTTGCCACAAAATTGGTATTCATACGGGTCTTTTGAATATGAAGCCAAAGATGTTCGCCAGCGTGATTGAAATCAATACTGAGTTTTTCATGGACAATAAAATCAGTGGGTTGTTGTTTATAAATAGCGGACTCAATCGCAGGGGTATAGGGTGAAGGCAGTTTTGGCATGCTAGGGTTACTTGCAAAAGGTTTATTTTAACAAACGGATGATTGATAAACCATCTCGATTACAGCAGCGCTTTATTATAACCATGCTTTATTGTCTTATGCTAATAGGTTAAAAATATGACGGCAACAACAATGACGTCAAATACGGCTTGAATGCCAAAGTAATAGACAATAAAGTAGTGCTTGCTAAAATTTAGCTATGTTGGCTAACTTAAGTGAATTGGGTGCATGGGGTGGCAAAATCGGTTAGCTGGCTTGGCAAAATGTTTAACGCATCCCATGTTTAGCGACTGTGAGCATAAAAAGAGAAAAAACATGAAAAACCCTGATAGCGATATCGATAAAAACGCTGTGCAATTACGCGTTGCCAGGCAACAAGACGTCGAAAATTTGGTAACTTTGCTCAATCGCTGTTACCGCTCAGATGAAGGCTGGACCAATGAAGCTGCTTTAATTGGTGGGATTCGTACCACGCCCGAGGAAATGACAGCCCTGATAGACAACCCCAACGTTTATCTATTCGTGTTTGAAAATCCGCACGATAGCGATGATTTGCTCGGGTGTATTTCTGTGGATTTCTCACCCATTAACCATCAGCCAGCGGCGTATATTGGCACTTTTGCGGTTCATCCTGCTGTGCAAGGTAGAGGCATTGGCGATACGATGTTGTCTGCGGTAGAAACGTTTGCTATCAGACACGCCCACGCCAAAAACGTAACCCATTTACCTTTAACCCATTTGTCCATGTCGATTTTAAGTCATCGACCAGAGCTGTTAAGTTATTATCAGCGCCGCGGTTATCTACTGACAGGGGAGAAGATGGCATTTCCAAGAGACGGCAACAATGGCGACCCCAAACGCGATGATGTATTTTTAGAGTTTTTGCAAAAACCCATTCAAGCAAATAAAGCGTCCATCAAATCTAGTAATACAATCGAATAACAATAATCGTCATGCTGAGCAATAAAGTTTTAAGGGTATTTTATATAATGGTTGCAATAATTTTTTACACAATAATTTTAAACAAAAGGAAATCATGATGAAAAAATGTGCCAAAACCTATTCACTAGCGCTAAGTTGCTTGATAGCAGGAACGCTGGCAATGACAGGCTGTCAAACCATAGCGGATAGTAAGTTAGGGATCGTGAACCCGACCCAAGCGGTCACCTTACCGTTAGCCGATGCCACGTTGCAAAATTATCGCTGGCAATTGGTCTCGGTGACTGATTTGTCGGGTAAACCCACTAAACCTGAATTATTTAACCAAGCCAAGCCGCTATTGGTCAGCTTTGATAAAGGTCGTGTCAGCTTTGACAATACCTGTAATCGCATGTGGGGCAATTATAGCCTGACCCATGACAATGTATTGATAAAAAATATCGTTTCCACGCGCATGATGTGTCTGCCAGAATCGCGCATGGCATTTGATGCCGCTGCGCCATCCACACTACAAGGGCAATTTAAACTGACCCAAGATAGCAAAGGCGAACTGATGTTGACGGTGACGGATAAGAGCCAAATCAGTCTATTTAAAGCGATTGCCAATAAAGCGATTGCCAAATAATGGTTTTTATCCTCCGTTGCCGTAAAACCACCGACCTCAGGCAATGGATATAAGGCAACTTAAGCAACTATGCTTACACGCTATAATACTTGCATAAATTTTGCTAAAATAACCCCATGAAAACACTCAAGCTACGCATACGAGATAAACATACAGCAAAGCTTAATAAGT
>ERZ500990.33-NODE-33-length-48975-cov-6.706010_pt1 | contig 48975 bp, 44 predicted proteins | sample MGYA00248876_ERZ500990 | MGnify/ENA primary metagenome ERZ500990 (study PRJEB25958, sample SAMN03398517) | human skin metagenome | study: EMG produced TPA metagenomics assembly of the Human Skin Microbiome Metagenome (human skin metagenome) data set.
TGAGCTAACTTAGCAAGCTAAAAAGAATAGTTATACTGTGAATACTCACAATACCCATTATCTTCGTTAATAATATATGTTGCGATAACTTACCCAACAAATCAAGAAAATCCTATGAATTTTAAGTCATAAAAAAATGGTTGGAAAACATCAAAAATTCTTGAATTTTTCGAATATATCATAACTAAAATAATTAGGGAAATTTTTTAACTAAATATTCAACATACAATGTCTTGTGCTTGATATAAACATTAAACACAAAACAAACGCGCATAAAAAAAACAACCTATCGTCTGGTTGTTTTTCTTTATTGCAAGCTAATTAAGATAAGCAGTTAATAAACAAACAATTAAGCTTGTAGTTATTATTATTGTGCTTCAATTTGTTCGGCTTGTGGGCCTTTTTGACCTTGGCTCAATACGAAGCTCACACGTTGACCTTCTTTAAGTGTTTTAAAACCTGAACCTTGGATTGCACTGTAATGAGCAAAAACGTCTTGACCGCCATTGTCTTGAGCGATGAAGCCGAAGCCTTTGCTCTCATTGAACCATTTTACAGTACCAGTAGCTTTATCTGACATAAAAAATCCTACATAAAAAATTAACTATGTTATCTATAACGCTTGCAATTACCTAGGTAAATACAGGGTGTTATAAATTGTCATCGCCAAAAGTTTGTTAAGTGTATTTTAGCGAATAATGACAGTATAGCCTAGTTTTAGCGTTTCACCTACTATTTTTTGAACTTTTTACCACAAAGTTACAATTAAAAAGGGATTTCAATTGACTTTATTAAGCTAGATTAAAGGCGATAACACCGTTCATCAACATATTGATAAATATCGCAATACTGGTCACCATAATCACCAGTGAAAATGATAGGCTGTAGTCCATATATTTGATGGGCATACTCATGTCATCGACATCTTTAATATCGCCCGCCTGATCTTTAAGTAGATAAAACCCATAAATCCAACCAAATATGCTATACAAAATATAGGCAAATGGCACGACTTTGGCAATGCTACTAAATGCGCCATAATATACGGCAACCACAGATACCATGAGCCACACAGTTTCTAATATGGAGCTCACACTAAATAACGTCGATTGCGGCAGTTTTCCTAAGTTTTTCTTCAAAACAATGGATTCATACGCAATCAGTAGCGCGACAATTAGCGTACCGACCAGATAAATTGCTTGCCAATTTAACGTATAGCTATCCCCCATCAGGTGATTCAAAGGATTTGCCAATGCAGGCAAAGAACTTATGCCGCTAAAAGTGTGTAACAAAGTTGCAGTGGACAACTGCCAAACAGACGCTATATTCAAAACAAATCTCATAAACTTTACATGTATACCCATTATTTTATACTAAAAAACCCTGTCCATGTAACTTTACACAGCGCAGGGTTATTGTCATTTTATTGTTTTTACCAATTGGGTATGATGCCATTGGTAAACCTAACTGGGTGCAAAACTAGTTTTTCTCTTTGTCGATGATTTTGCTTGAGGTAATCCAAGGCATCATACCGCGAAGTTTGGCACCTGTTTTTTCGATTTCGTGCTCAGCGGTTTGACGGCGGCGCGCTGTCATTGATGGGTAATTTGACATACCTTCAGCGATAAACATTTTTGCATATTCGCCTGATTGGATACGTTTTAGGGCATTACGCATCGCTTCACGTGATTGGTCGTTAATAACTTCTAGACCTGTTACGTATTCACCGTATTCTGCGTTGTTACTGATTGAGTAGTTCATATCAGCAATACCGCCTTGGTACATCAAGTCTACAATCAATTTTAATTCGTGTAGACATTCAAAGTAAGCCATTTCTGGGGCATAACCTGCTTCAACCAAGGTTTCAAAGCCCATTTTGACCAGTTCAACCGCACCACCACACAGTACCGCTTGCTCACCAAATAGGTCCGTTTCAGTTTCGTCTTTGAACGTTGTTTCGATGATACCTGAACGACCACCGCCGACGCCCATCGCGTAAGATAACGCCACTTGTTTGGCTTGACCAGAGGCATCTTGGTAAACGGCGATTAAGTCAGGAATACCGCCGCCTGTGGCAAATTCGTTACGCACGGTATGACCCGGTGCTTTTGGCGCAATCATGATGACATCTAGGTCTTTGCGTGGTACCACTTGGTTGTAATGGATTGAGAAGCCATGGGCAAATGCAAGCGTGGCGCCTTGTTTGATGTTTGGCTCAATCACGTCATTGTAGAGTTGTTTTTGGAATTCATCAGGGGTCAAAATCATGACTAAGTCAGCTTGCTTGACGGCTTCTTCTACTTCAGCCACTTTTAGACCCGCGTTTTCTGCTTTTTTCCAAGAGGATGAATCTTTGCGAAGCCCTACGGTGACATCAACACCGCTGTCTTTTAGGTTCAATGCGTGGGCGTGACCTTGTGAGCCATAGCCGATAATCGCAACTTTTTTGCCTTGGATGATTGATAGATCACAATCTTTATCATAAAAAATGTTCATAACTATTTCCTTGTGTAAAAAACAACTACTATTAAAAGATTAAAAGGTTGGTAAATTTAGACGCTGAGGATTTTTTCACCCCGAGCGATACCAATAACACCAGAACGTACGACCTCTAAAATGCGTTCACGTCCCATCAATTCGATAAAGCCGTCCAATTTTGCGGTGTCACCGACAATTTGAATGGTATAGACATTGGGCGTGATATCAACAATACTTGCACGGAAGATATCTGCACAGCGCTTCACTTCTTCGCGGTTGCTACCCGTGGCACGTACTTTGATCAGCATGAGTTCGCGCTCAATATGTACACTATCGGTCAGCGTGGTTACTTTAACGATTTCAATCAGCTTGTGCAACTGTTTGGTCACTTGCTCAATCTTATTTTGATCGGTATCTGTGGTCAAGGTCAAACGCGATAAAGTCGGGTCATCGGTTGGCGCGACGTTCAGTGTCTCGATGTTGTAGCCACGTTGTGAAAATAAGCCAACCACACGAGACAGTGACCCTGATTCATTTTCCATTAAGACAGAAATTAAATGTTTCATTAGGTACGCTCCCCTTTGGCTAACCACATATCACGCATTGACTGACCTGCTAATTGCATTGGATAAACATGCTCGTTTTTATCGACTAGCACATCGATAAATACCAATCGATCTTTGAGTGATAAAGCATAAGCAAGTTGTTCATCAAGTTTGGCTGGGTCAGTGATTTGGATACCGACATGACCGTAAGCTTCTGCAAGTTTGACAAAATCTGGCAATGAATCCATATAAGAGTGCGAATGACGACCTTCATAAATCATGTCTTGCCATTGTTTTACCATACCCAACTGGGCGTTGTTAAGATTTAAAATCTTCACGGGTAAGTTATATTGTAGGCAAGTTGATAGCTCTTGGATATTCATCTGAATTGAGCCTTCACCTGTGATACAGACCACATCACGCTCGGGATTAGCAAGTTTGGCTGCCATTGCATAAGGCAATCCTACCCCCATGGTGCCTAACCCACCTGAGTTTAACCATTGACGCGGCTCATCGTATTTATAGTATAGGGCTGCAAACATTTGGTGCTGACCCACATCAGATGTGATGATAGCTTTACCATGGGTTAACTCGTATAAGCGCTCAACAACGTGCTGTGGTTTCATGCCATTGCTGTCGTCTTTGTCATAGCGTAGACCATGACGTTTACGCCATTCATTGATTTGCGCCCACCAATCATTTAGCGCCGCTTGGTCAAGCTGTGCGTTATTTTCTGTTAATACGGCGAGCATATCACTTAGCACATTTTTTACATCACCGACGATCGGGATGTGTGCATTGATGGTTTTTGAGATTGATGCAGGGTCGATATCAATATGGATAATTTTAGCGTTTGGACAGAATTTTTGCGTATTGTTGGTCACACGGTCATCAAAACGCGCACCCACAGCCAAAATTACATCTGAATTGTGCATGGTCATATTGGCTTCATACGTACCATGCATCCCAAGCATACCTAAAAACTGTTTATCCGACCCTGGATAAGCGCCCAATCCCATCAAAGTATTGGTCACCGGTAAATTAAGTAAACGGGCTAATGCGGTTAATTCTGCACTTGCGTTTGACGCAATCACGCCACCCCCTGAATATAAAACAGGGCGTTTGGCTGCAATTAAGGTTTCGATGGCTTTACGAATTTGTCCTGAATGACCGCGAACCGATGGTTGGTAAGAACGCATACTGACCGACTCAGGGAAATGATAAGGGAATTTTTCGTTAGGCGCAGTTTTATCTTTGGGTACATCAATCACCACAGGACCTGGGCGACCAGAGCTTGCGATATAAAACGCTTTACGCACGATTTCTGGGATTTCGCTGGCATGACGTACTTGAAAACTGTGTTTGACGACAGGACGTGACACACCAATCATATCAGTTTCTTGGAACGCATCATCACCGATGAGGCTTGAAGGTACCTGACCTGAGATGATAACCATCGGAATGGAATCCATAAACGCGGTAGCGATGGCGGTAACCGTATTGGTGGCGCCTGGACCCGATGTGGCTAATACCACCCCAGTTTTACCTGTCACACGGGAATAAGCATCTGCCATATGACCCGCTGCTTGTTCGTGACGCACGAGGATGTGCTCAATGCTATCTTGTTTGAACAAAGCATCATAAATATGCAACACGGCGCCGCCTGGATAGCCAAAAATGTATTCAACACCTTCGTCAATTAGCGCTTGCACCAGCATTTCTGCACCAGACATCATGACAGGTTCACCTGCTGAGGCTTTGGCGGTTTTTTTGTCAAAATTGGGTGCAGCGTGAGCCGTTTGGTTTTCTCCCGTCATATTGGGAGCTTGGGTAGTTTGAGTCACTGTCATCACCTTTTATGGTCGTCTTCAAAAATGATACTGGGAAGTTGTTTTAGATAAAAATTGCTAAATGATTAGCAAGAATCTTCAACACTGCCATAAGGTAACAGTGAACAAATCAGACGAGGGCAAAAAGCATGATAACCAAAAAAGAAAGCATCACAAAAATTACGTAATGTATAAATTGATGGCTACTTTTTGTCTTTGTTGACCGATAAGTCAGGGTTGTTAGATTCTTTTTTAGATTCATAAACAACAACAACGGTAAAAAATGCTCTCATCCAATTGTAGAGCCTAATCAGCGGATAGCGCCAATTAGCTTAGATTTTACCAATTAGTAACCAACGATAATTGTTACTAACGACCAGTAGAGGACTTATGATGTGAGTTTTTTTAACACTTGTCAATAAAAAAAAGCTACTAGAATTTATAACTTTTAGTTATAGGTAAATGAATCGTTTGAGGCTTGGTTTTAGGGCTTGATAAACTTTAAAATCTCGGGCTGATTGAGCCAGTCGTTTTTAGAAAACTACCTTTAGGAAATTATACGATTATCTTGTCAAAATTTACTGCTAAAAGCTATCAAGCTGTGATAGGCTATCGCATAATTTTCTCGTTTCTTGCACAGGAAAAACAATGTTAAAGCCACTGTTTTTGTTATCACTCATGTTATCACCATTCGTTATGGCGAGTTCAAATGCAGCAACTTACTACAAGTGGACTGACAAAAATGGTGTGCCGCATTATAGCCAATATGCCCCGACCAATGGTGTTAATTTGCGACAAGTGCAAGTGGTTAATACCCGTGAACTTGGACCTAGTAGTCGTGCACCTGCAACCGCTGGCAATAGCACAGGTGCTGCATCAGGTGTATCACCAACGCTGACAGCCGATCAAAAACGCGCTGCTGAACTTGAAGCACAAAATCAGCAACTCAAAAAACAGCAAGATGCTGAGCGCTGCAAAGCCTTACAAAATACCCTTGCTAATCTAAACCAAGGCGGGCGCGTCTATGAGATGGATAATAAAGGTGAACGTAAATATTTAGATGGTCGTGAAATTGAGCTACGCCGTCAGCAAGTCGCGCAAACAGTGAGCCAATACTGTAAATAACTTTGTATGCTATGTAACTTTAGCATTCAATTAAAGATTAAAGGTGTGTAAAGCTTAAAGGTGAGTGAATTCTCACCTTTTTTTATTGAACCTTGTTAACCTGCCGTGGTTTTAATCTTGCGTGATTTGATGGATGATATCACCGATTGCCGATGCCATGTGATTGGCTTGCAGCGCATATTCACCCATTTTTTCTGCTAACGTATCACCTGCTTTGGCATGTATGAGCACGGAAGTTAGCATGGGTGCGGCAATTGCTTGCCCCAATAAGCCCGCCATCAGACCTGCCAAGCAGTCGCCCATGCCAGCGGTTGCCATACCGGCATTTCCCAAGCCGCAAATATCAATGCTGTCTCGTTCAAGACAGTCTCGTTCAAGCACAATCGTTTGTGCCCCTTTGATAAGCCAATTGCCCCCATATTGGTGAGCTAATGCCCGAATCGCGCTGATTTTGTCTCGATCGATGTCAGCATAAGGTTGATTGAGCAAACGTCCTGCTTCCGCTGAATGCGGCGTTAGATAAAACCGTTGGTTTGACTGCCCCAATCGTGGTTGAATGGGCGCAGTTAAACCGTCACTCGTGCCTGCCCAATCTGCCAAATGGTATAAACCATCAGCGTCAATGACACATAACTTCTGTGATTGTTTGATGGCGGTAAGATACTGGTTAAATAAATCAAGCGTTGCTTCATCCCTACCCAGACCCATGCCGATGGCAACCACATCTACCGCGTTAATCAGCTCGATGATGCTAGCGATATTGTGTAAATCCGCGGTCATGGCATTGGGCAAAGCGGTGATAATAGCTGAATGAAAATCACCATGACAAGCAACAGTAACTTTGCCTGCACCACTGCTCAATGCTGCACTGGCGGCCAATATCGCCGCCCCTGCCATGCCATGCCCATCCTGTAACCGATTGCCACCGATGATGAGTACATGACCATACGTACCTTTATGGCTCACCTGCTGACGTTGTGGCAAGTTAGGTAGCGTGCAATGTAACAAGATGCCTGATTGCTCAACAGGGAGCAAAGGCACATCGATAACGGTGCCAACATAATCTTTACTATCCCCCATATGCAGTCCGACTTTTCGCCCAATTAAACAAAGTGTCTTGTCTGCTTTAATCGCCGTATCATCGTACACTTCGCCCGTAGCGGCATTAAGTCCGCTGGGTACATCGATGCTGATGACTTGACAAGCGTGAACTTGCTTGCGGTATTGATTAATCCAATTGATGATTGTCTGATAATCACCGCTAGGCTTGCCATCGAGCCCAATCCCCAATAACCCATCAATCACCACATCATAATGATAGCTTAAACCAAGCTCATAGAATGGCTGTAAAAATGCTGTCAACGTCAGATATTTTGCCGCATTTGCACAGTTTGACTGGTACAGGTGCTTTGCTGTTTGGCTGTCGAGGGTGCTAGGCGCTGCGACTTGTACTACGGTAACTGACCAATGTGGGCAAAGCTTGTTCACATAATGCGCCACCAACCAAGCATCGCCGCCATTATTACCCGCGCCTGCCACTACCAATACCGATTTTTGAGGGTGACTGCTTTTTTGAAGGTGATTGCTTTTTTGAGGGTGACTGCCTTTTTGATTGCTACTTTCCTGCTTGATTATGTGTGCAAGTTGCCATGCAGCTTGTTGCATTAAGGCAAAACTGTCATTTTTGCTAAACCAGTTTTTTTCAATGTCATAAATTTGTTTGGGGCTATATAAGGCAATGGCGTTTTGCATCACAGTATTTTTATCCGTCTGTGCATTACTTTGCATAAGATGATCCAATGATGTGGTAGGTGTTTATTTTGCTATAATAGCATTTTAATTTTATCTGGTTGTTGGCATGTTGGACACTACAAACGAACTCAATGCACTCAAGCGCTGGATAAAGGCGCAAGCCAAGGCGTTGGGGTTTGCTGATTGTGGCTTTGTCCATCCAACCAATCCCATCTTTAGCAAACAGCTTGATGCCTTGCAAACCTGGCTAGCACAAGGTAAACATGGCGATATGCTGTTTTTTGAAGACAATCATGATAAACGTGCTAACCCTGCCCTGTTAGTTGACAGGACGCAAAGTATCATTAGCGTGCGTTTAGATTATTTGGTCACGCCGCCGCCCAAACGCAGTGTGCCAGACAACGAGCGCCCCAACTCAGCGATTATTGCCCGCTATGCTCGAGGACGTGATTATCATAAAACCATGCGAGGCTTATTAAAAACCCTAGCCAGACTGATTCAAGACAAACTAACCACCGATTATCCGCAATATGCCAACGACTTTGTATTTCGTCCCTTTAGCGACTCCGCGCCTATATTTGAGCGCGCGTTGGCTGAGCAAGCAGGTTTGGGCTGGACAGGCAAACACACCTTGCTGATTCACCCACAAGCGGGGTCATTTTTTGTGTTGGGGGAATTATTCACCAGCTTGCCTTTGGCAGAGGATAAAAAGCAAATCGAAACCGTCTCATCGCATTGTGGCAGCTGCCGTGCTTGTATTCATGTGTGCCCTACCCATGCCATCCGCAAAACACCCACCGGGCATTATGATGTCGATGCACGGCTGTGTATTTCGTATTTAACCATTGAATTAGATGGCAAAATCCCTGTAGAACTTCGCCCAAAAATCGGCAATCGCATTTTTGGCTGTGATGATTGTCAGTTGATTTGTCCTTGGAATAAATTTGCCAGATTAGCGACGATTGAGGATTTTAATCCGCGTCACCGTTTAGATGAGGTGTCACTACTTGAGTTATGGGCGTGGGATGCACAGGATTTTTTGACAAAAACTGAAGGCTCGCCGATTCGCCGCACGGGCTACGACAATTTTATGCGCAACGTGGCGGTAGCCTTGGGCAATGCGCCGTTTAGCCAAGCAATTATTGACAAATTGCAACAAAAACGCCCCATGCTAAGCGAAAACACACAAGAACATATTGATTGGGCGATCCAGCAACAACTTAATAAAAGTTAAAATGACGAGTTGGGTTGTTGTAAGAAGGCAATTTCGTCCTCACTCGATTGTCTACCCAAAATCGCATTGCGGTGCGGATAACGCCCAAATCTCTCAATAATGGCTTGATGCTTATATTCAAACGCTAATGTATCGGCACTGGCGTATTTTTTAAACAGTGGCAACGCCTGCTGATGAATTTTTGCCGATTCCGCATGCATAAACGGCATTAAAGAAAAATTGCGTTCGTCTTGATTTAACTTGTCAAAATCTGGCTGTTTGACGATTTCTTGCGCCAATACTAACGCCATGCCATCTTGGGCAAAAGCTTGTGAAGAATCTCGAAAAATATTGCGCGAAAACTGGTCCAATACAATGATTTCTGCCAGTCGCCCTTTTGTACTGGCTCGCCAATCCCCTAACTCGCCTCGTTTGGCTTGCTCAAGTGTGGCTAAAAATTTAGCCGTTACGGTTTTATCAAAATCCTCATCTTTGGCAAACCAAAATGGCTTGGTATTTTGCTGCAACCAAAAATCTAATACCTTTTTAGCGTCCGCTGATAAGGGTTGCGCTGCTACCTGTGATTGATTGGTCATTTGCTTTCCTTTTGTAGGGTAATTATAGTGATTTGTCGGGTAATGATAGTGACAAATTTTGCTAAACAAGCGCGATTTACCTATAATGTGGCACAAATTTAGATTGAGAACAACCATGTATCCTTTTTTACGACTGGGCACCCATGCCATCAAAAGCGCGATTAAACAAAAACAAGGTCATTCGCTTCAATTAACCGATACCAGCGAAATCACCTTGACCGCTAATATCAACGACATTGACCATTTTTTTGAAATGAACAACGGGCGTATTTTTACGCTGTTTGATTTGGGGCGAAACGATCTTGCCATTCGCTCCGGGCTTGCCAAAAAATTATTCAAGCATCGCTGGGGGCTGGTGGTCGCTGGTAGTACCATCCAATATCGTAAGCGTGTTCGTTTATTTGATAAAGTCACCATCAAAACCCGACTGATAGCAGTCGATGAGCGCTGGTTTTATATTGAGCAAAGCATGTGGGTCAAAGGTCAGCCGACTTGCTCTGCGCTGCTGCGCACCGGTATCACCAACATCGTGACAGGCAAGGTTTTGCCGACTGAGCAAGTGCTCAGCGCATTGGATTATAAAGATATCAATATGCCACCTGATGACTGGGTCAAAGCTTGGTCAGACGCCGATAAAATCCGCCCATTTCCTAAAGCCAATGTCCACCTTGCCAAAGATTCTGCTATCACCGAGTAACCCATAAATGCCTTTAACTTTAGATGATTTTGATTATCAACTGCCCGATGAACTCATTGCCCGCTATCCGTTAGCGGTGCGCTCAGCCTCTCGATTGCTGTATTTGCCTGCCCATGGTCAACCCAAAGACCAACAATTTGTGGATTTGCCAGAGTTGTTAAATAGTGGTGACTTGGTGGTGTTTAATGACACCAAGGTCATGAAAGCAAGGCTGTTTGGGCAAAAAGCCAGTGGCGGCGCGGTCGAAGTATTGGTCGAGCGTATTTTGCCCGATGATGATACTGGCAACCAAAAGCACACCGCTTTGTGTCATGTACGCGCCAGCCGCAGCCCAAAAGAGGGGCAAACGTTGAGCCTTGCCGATGGTAACATTCATGCCACGGTAATGGGGCGTGAGGACAATTTATTTTTGCTAGAATTTGACCAGCCGATATTGCCTGTGCTTGAGCACTATGGTGAACTACCGATTCCGCCCTATTTTGAGCGCCATGCCGATGACAATGACGAAACCCGTTATCAAACGGTATTTCATGACCCAGCCAAACTTGCCAGCGTAGCCGCACCGACCGCCAGCCTGCATTTTGATGATAACGTATTGGCTGCCTTCAAGTCCAAGGGCATCAATACCGCTTTTGTCACCTTGCATGTCGGTGCAGGCACATTTGCCCCTGTCAAGACAGAGGATATTTTGCGCCATAAAATGCACTCAGAATATGCCGAGTTGCCCCAAGCGACTGCCGATTTGATTAACCAAACCAAAGCCCGTGGCGGGCAAGTGATTGCGGTCGGTACCACGGTGACACGGGTATTAGAAACGGCGTTTCAAAAAACCGCCAGTTTTGAAAACCCGATGCTATCGGCTTGGTCAGGTGACACCGATATTTTTATTTATCCGTCATTTAGGTTTGGGGTGATTGATAAGCTCATCACCAATTTTCATTTGCCAAAATCCACGCTATTGATGCTGGTGTCAGCGTTTGCAGGCAGTGAGCCCATCAAACAGGCTTATCAGCACGCCATCGAGCAACGCTATCGTTTCTTTAGTTATGGTGATGCGATGTTGTTAGATAAAGTAGAATGATGTTAGTAATTTCTCAGCTTGTTAATAAAATGACTGCATTGTCTTTATACCTAATCATTGGTTTGTGGTTAGCAGTTAGCATTGCTTTTTTTAGTACGCTTAAATCTGCAGTTATGATTTTAAACTATCCAATTCCTGCTAAAACTGAACTTTTTCACTCGCAAGGTACGGCTAAATTCACCCCTTATCAACAAATCAACAGCAAACTTATCTATTTGCCAAATATGGCGGTGGTATCAGAAAATACTTTACGATTTTATCAATGTCCATTCACACCTTATATTCAAGATTGTTTGCATAACTATTTACCTTTAGAAAATCAAACAGTTAGCCTTGATTGGGCATCATTACAAAAAACATCGCAAGTCGATGCCACACGTCTTTTATACGAACTTTCAATCGATGGCAAAGTAATTTATGATTATGCCGATGCAGTCAAGCATATTGAACACAGAAAAAAGCAATCGCTTTGGGTGGTGATTATTTATGCGGTTAGCACGTTTTGTGTTTTGTCTTACCTGTTATTTTTTATTACCATTGATATTAAAAAAACTAAAAATTAATAGCATTTTCAGCCACGTAAGTTAATGGTATAATACCGCCTTTTAGCAAAACTTACTAAAGCAAAATATGCAATTCACCTTACATAAAAACGCTACAGGCGAGAGCCGTGCTCGCCGTGGTACGGTTCATCTCGCTCATGGCGATGTGCAAACCCCTGCCTTTATGCCTGTCGGTACTTATGGCACCGTCAAAGGCATGCTGCCGCGGGATATCCACGAAATCGGTGCCGAAATCATCTTAGGCAATACCTTTCATTTGTGGCTGCGCCCAACGACCGATGTCATTGACAAATTTGGCGGCTTACATGACTTTATCGGTTGGAACAAGCCGATTTTAACCGATTCGGGCGGTTTTCAAGTCTTTAGCCTTGGTGCAATGCGTAAAATCGTCGAGGAAGGTGTGCATTTTCGCTCGCCGATTGATGGCGCAAAAGTATTTTTATCCCCCGAAATATCGATGCAAATTCAATACTCACTCAACTCAGACATCGTCATGCAGTTTGATGAATGCACGCCTTACCCTGCGACGCCTAGTGAAGCGGATACATCGCTTGAACTATCGCTGCGTTGGGGCGAGCGCTGTAAAAATGCGCATGAAAAACTGGGTAACCAGAATGCTTTATTTGGTATTATTCAAGGCAGTATGTATCGCAACCTTCGCGAAAAATCCCTAGAAGGGTTGCTCGCTATTGGGTTTGATGGCTATGCAATTGGCGGGCTGTCAGTCGGTGAGCCAAAAGAAGAAATGATGGCGGTGCTTGATTACTTACCCGATGATATGCCAGCCGATAAGCCCAGATACTTGATGGGTGTGGGTAAACCTGAAGATATCGTGGAAGCGGTACGCCGCGGCGTTGATATGTTTGATTGCGTGATGCCAACACGTAATGCACGAAATGGTCATTATTTCACCACTTTTGGCGCCGTTAAAATTAAAAATGCGGTGCACCGTTTTGACCAAAGTCCGCTTGATAGCGAATGTGATTGTTATACTTGTCAGAATTTCAGCCGCGCCTATTTGCATCATTTGTTTAAATGCAATGAAATGCTATCGGCACAGTTGGGCACCATACACAATTTGCGTTACTATCAGCGCTTGATGGCAGATATTCGTCAGTCCATTGAAGATGATAAGTTTGATGCGTTTGTCGATACTTTTTATCAGCAGCAAAACTTACCAAAAACTGATTTGCATTTGACCTAAAACACACATAAAAAACACCTAAAAAAAGAGCCGATTTGGCTCTTTTTTACTTTTTATAAGCTGCTGTTGATACGCTAAATAGCAACGCTATCCTTCCTTACTACCTTATCTTACCACGTTATCTGACTAAGCCACGTTCGCTATGAATTAGGGAATCTAATAGCAATTGTACCAAAGGTTCTTGGGGTAATAGCTGCTCGGTGACTGCTACAATGGCTTCTTCCTTGGTCAGTCCTGAACGGAAAATCACCCGATAAGCTTGGCGCAAATAATCAATAGTCTGCTTGGACCAACCTTTGCGGCGCATGCCTTCGATATTAAGACCATGGCTTTTGGCAGGGTTGCCCGATACCATATTAAAAGCCGCAACATCTTTTAAAATCAAGCTTGCGCCACCAATCAAACTATAATCATCAATACTACAAAATTGGTGAATACCTGAATTACCACCGACAATCACATGGTTACCGATGCGGACATGACCTGCAATCCCCACATTATTAGCCACAATGTTGTCGCTCCCAATCACGCAATCGTGCGCAATATGGGTATTGACCATAAACAGATTACGGCTACCAACGCGTGTGATGCCTTTATCTTGTACCGTGCCGCGATGAATGCTACAGGCTTCGCGAATGCGATTGTCATCACCAATTTCTAGCCACGTCTCCTCGCCTTGGTATTTGAGATCTTGGCAGTCTTCGCCAATGCTAGCGAATTGAAAAATCTGGTTACGCTCACCGATACGGGTAAACTTGCTAATGACGACATGGGGGTGAAGCACGGTCTGCGCCCCAATTGTGACATGTTCACCAATAATGCAATACGGCCCTATCTTGACCGACGGGTGTATCGTTGCAGTGGCATCAATAATCGCCGTTGGGTGAATCGTCATGAAAAATCCTTATACCAGCCTGCTATTCAAGAAGAATTAAACATACAGGTTTAGCTAAAACCATAGGCAAAGCTAACTATAAACAGCAGGTTAAAATAAAAACGACATTATAGCATTTTTACTAAAGTATGCCATTTTTATCAAGGATTTTGCTTAACTTAAACAGATTTTATCGCTACAGCTTACTCAAAAGCGCCTTATTCCAGCCATGTTAAAATGAGGTTAAAGTCATGACTGGTGATATTGGGTACGCTGCTCTGCAATGGTGATTTCTGCACTGGCTGCCAACTCATCGCCCACGCACGCTGTGCAACTAAATTTATAGATACTGTGACGCTCCATGGTCTTTTTGGCGCGTAAAATGAGCTGATCACCGGGGATGACTTGACGTTTAAAACGTACTTTATCGACCCCAGCGAACAGATAAATATAACCATCTCTAGGTTTGACATTTTTGCTGATAAAACCCAGTACACCCGCCACCTGCGCCATGGCTTCAATCATTAACACGCCTGGCATGATAGGCTCTTCAGGGAAATGCCCATTAAAAAAAGGCTCGTTAATGGTGATATTTTTAACACCGGTAATCCACTCATTGGGTTTTACCGCAGTGACTCTGTCTAATAGCATAAAAGGATAACGGTGAGGCAGATAATCACGTAACACAACGGCATTGAGAGGTAATGTCACCCCAATCTGTGCAAGGCCAGCGATGTCTTCATCAATCAACTTATCAAAATCCATGGATATATCCTTTATACTTTTAAATCATCTTTATCAAAAAAATAGATTTGTGAAAAACAACCATTGTAACGGTTTTAAGATTGAGTTTACAGTTGTTTTCTCAAATTATTTGATGGATAAAGGTAACGATTAACTTTTTGGTTTGCCAAGTTGCTTAAAATTAATATAGGCTCTTTTCCATAAACTATTGGGCATCACTGGCATCCCTGAAGAATATACACCCGGTTGGTGAATCGATTTGGTCACCATCGTCATGCCGGTAATCGTGACATCATCACAAATTTTGATATGACCTGCAAAACCTGATGCCCCGCCAATCATACAGCGTTTACCAATTTCTGTACTGCCAGCAATCCCAACACACGCTGCAATCACCGTGCCAGCACCAATTTTTACATTATGGGCAATTTGCACCAAATTATCGATAATGACATGATTACCGATAACCGTATCATTCAGCGCACCGCGATCGATACAGGTGTGGCTGCCTACGCTGACATGATCGCCCAGTATCACTCGCCCCAATTGGTGAATTTTTTGCCAACCTGCTTCATCTGTACTGCCTTTAGGCGCAAAGCCAAAGCCATCATTGCCAATGCTGGCATGACTGTGCAAGCTGACATGTTTACCCAGTACACAATCATGCCCGATGTACACATGCGGCGCAATTAAGCTACCTTCGCCAATCACGACATTGGGCTGAATATTGACTTGGGCATCAATCTTGACACCATCACCAATGACACAGTTATCGCCGATTTGGCTATACGCCCCAATACGCACATTGTCGCCCAACTGCAGATTGTTACCCAAAATGGCAGTCGGATGAATCAAACTGTCCGATAAATTAGGGTTGACTGTCTGATGATACGCTTGGGTCGGTTCAAACAATGCGGTCAGTTTGGCATACGCGGCATAAGGTGATTTGACCACGATGGCAACGCTATGGCTTGGGCATTTTTCCTGCAAGGATGCGGGGACTAGCACGGCGCCCGCGCCCGTGGTTTGCAATTTTGATTCAAATAGAGGATTGGCAATAAACGTGATATCGGTGCCAGTGGCATCCTCAAGGGCGGCGATTTTGGAAATTTGTTTCTGCAAATTTTGGTCGGTTTGCGCATCCCCTTGGTCAATGACGTCACTAGCTAAAAAATCCAAAATTTGTGCGAGGGTGAACGCCATGTGATTACTCCAATCGTTTGCTTAACATTTGCCTTAATTTTACACACAAAATAAAAAACGCAATAGTCGAATATTGCGTTTTTGCTAAAACCTCTAAGCTTAAAAAATATTATTTTACTTGATCGTTAATCGCTTTGGTAAAATCTGCCGTTACATCCCATTCAGGTTTGACATAACTAACCGTTCTATCACGATTATCAATGAGCACATCAATATTTTTTTGACGCACAATATTTTCTTTAATGGCTTGGATTTTGGGGACAATTCGCTGCATCACTTCTGCCTCATTGGTATCAATGATGGACTGGATTTGACTGGCAACCTGTTCATAATTTTGTAGGTTGGTTTGAATTTGCTTACGCAAATCATCCTTTTGTGCTTGGGTCATCTGAGCGTTTTGCGTGGCATATTGTTTTTGCAAACGCTCAATGGTCGCTTTATAGCTATCAAGCTGCTGCTGCTTTGGTTTGACCGCCGCTTGCACCACGCCAATTTTGGTTTTGGCGATGTTAGTATTGTTAATGGCAACTTGGGAATTCCAAACCGCAACGGTATTGGCAAACACTGGCATTGCCAATACACTTAAAATACTTGCTGTGGCTAACTGAGTGATTATTTTCATATACATAGACCTTTTAGAATGTACGTCCAATTTCGAACTGTACATTGTCGACTTTATCTTTATCTTTATCATTAAGCGGAACGGCATAGCTTAATGAGATTGGACCAATGGGGGTAATCCAAGTGAAACCCGCACCCGCGCTAAAACGCATGTTATTGTCTTTTTCATTTAATAGCGATACGGTATTGCCATTCACTGTGACTTTTTGGTCATATTTATTGGTGGTGTCAAACACTTGTGCCCCTTCAACAAATAACACGGGACGGATTTGGTCTGCCCAATCGCCTTTAAACGGCATCGGCAAGATTAATTCAGTACCCACTTGCGCGAGTGCATTACCGCCAATCTCTTCTGGGTAATTATCGACCCCACTATTATTTTTCACTTGGTAATAACGCTTACTGGTAGGGCCTAAAGTGGCATTCTCATAGCCACGCACAGAGCCATAACCCCCTGCGAAGAAGTTTTCCCAGAAAGGTAAATCGTTACCATATCCCAACTTGGTATAACCGCGTAGTACGGTATTTTTTAGGAATGGTCGATAGTAGTTGCCTTGGTAGACCAGTTTTTGGTAAGTGTCATCGCCAAAAGCCAGTTCCAAATTGACGTTATGTGACATACCGTTGGTTGGAAAACGCCCACGGTCAAGCGTGTTCATATTCCAGCCTAAATTTAGGCTCGCGGTATTAAATGGGTCTGATTCGAATGATTCATTGCCATCAGAGTCTGAACCTACTTGCAGAGTACCTTCGTCTTTTAAGTATTGATAGTTTGATACCGCTAACAAAGCGCCTGCTTTGATTTTGGTACTATCAAGTGTGAGACCGGCACTTAAACTCTTATTTTCATCAATCGGGTAGCTAAAACCTAAGGTGCCACCATACGAGTCTGTTACATAGTTTGAAATGTTTTTTCTGTCATATTTGGTTTTGCGTGTATAGATACTGGCACTTTGCGATATCCCATCTGGCGTAAAGTACGGGTTGGTATAGCCCAAATTATAACTATCTAACGTCTGAGAACGCGATAACGAAATATTGACCTGATTACCTGTACCCAAAAAGTTAGATTGACTTAAACCTGCTTGGAAAGTGATACCACCACTTTGTGAATAACCAGCCGCAATGGTACTAGTCCCTGATGGCTGCTCCTCTACTGCGACATTGATATCTACCTGATCGGGGGTGTTGGGGACAGGTTTGACATCCATGTTGACAGTTTTGAAGAAGCCTGTACGCATCAAACGCGTGCGCGACAAATCGATTTTTTCATTGGAAGCCAATGCGCCTTCCATTTGGCGCATTTCTCGGCGCAATACTTCATCTGCGGTTTTATTATTGCCGGTAAAATTGATACGGCGCACATACACAGGACGCACAGGATCAATAAAGAAATCGACATCTACCGTGCGAGTGTCCTCATTGATACGGGGCACTGGGCGGATTTGGGCAAAATAGTAGCCATCGTTACCATACAGTGTGCCAAGATTTTGTAAAGTTGTCGTCATTTGACGTTGTGAATAACGCTCACCTGGCTTAAATGCTACTTGCTTACGAAGCTTGTCGGTATCGTAGTTGGGCGTACCCATAAAGTTGACATTGCCAAATTTATATTGCTCACCTTCAGTAAGATTGAGCTCAATAAACACTTTGTCTTTTTCTGGACTTAAATTAATGGTGGCATCATTGATGGTGAATTTGACGAAGCCCGCATTTTGGTACATGGCGGTGACATTTTCTAAACTTGCCGCAAGCTTTTCTTTGGCATAGCGGTCAGATTTGCTAATCACATTGACCCATGAGCTTTCTTTGATGCTCATCGCTTGTCTGATTTCTTTGTCGCTAAAATGTTTGTTACCAATCACCTTGATATCGACAACACGCGCCGCTTTACCTTCAACAAAATTAAATTTAAGCGCAACGCGGTTATTGTCTAAAGGCGTTTGGGTCACCTTAACTTCGCTATTATAATAACCTTGCTGGTTGTATTGCTGTTTTAGCTCATTTTGCACTTGCTCAACCGTCGCCTGTTTTAATACATTGCCTTCTACAATGCCAATACGTTTTAGGCCTTCGGTCAATGCTTCTTTTGGAATCAGTTTATTACCCTCATAAGTGACACTTGCGATAATTGGGCGCTCTACCACGTCAAACACCAATTTATTGCCTGATTGGGATGCTTTAACGTCTGAGAAATTGCCAGTTTCATAGAGGGCTTTGATACTAGCTGCGATATTGGCATCGTTTGCTACTTCACCGGTATTGACAGCAAGCACGGGATAGAGGTTATCAGCGGATACCCGTGTCAATCCATTAAATTGAATATCGCTCACGGTAAAATTTGCCGCTTGTGCATACGAGGTAACGAGTGCTAACGGTGCAACCAAAAATAACGCTGAATTTCGCATATAACTTGTTTCCGAATTGACGACTGCCCAAAGATAATGCATGAAACCTGTCACTTTTAGGTATCCAAAATTAGTTAGCCAAAGGTATTTATCTAGGTTTGTATCTAGGTTCGTATCTAAGTTTGGTAATCTAAGTTTAGTTCGCTAAAAATGACAACTGCTATCAAAAAGGGTGACTTGATTAAACTTCTAGTAATAGTTTGTCTTTGATGGGTAACTTGTATTATCAAAGTACAAGAGATCCGTAAATAAATTTTACTGGCATAAGGTAAGCTAAATTTTGCGTAAAGTCTAGCGAAAAAACAAAACTACAAATCAATATTTTGGCCAAATTTGGGTCGGTTAAAACAAGCGTGAGATATCGTTACCAATCGCCAACAGCATGAAACCTGCAAGCAAAACTAAACCAATATTCATTCCCATCATTTGTACTTTTTCAGGCATAGGTTTACCAAAAATAGCCTCATAGGCATACATGACAATATGACCGCCATCAAGCACAGGTACGGGTAATAAATTGAGCACAGCAAGGCTTAAACTGATAATCGCCATAAACGACAATACCGCTTCCCAACCGATGCTAAAGCTTTGATTGGCGACTTTGGCAATGGTAATGGGACCTGATAGGTTCTCTACCCCAATGGTGCCCGTCAACATTTTACCCATTGATTTGAGGGTCATGGCACTTAAATCGACAGTTTGATGCACGGATTTTTCCACCGCTTGGATGGGGGTATATTGAATGGTTTTTATATAATCAGGTGGCGGCGTGACCTTAGATGCTGCTGCCGCTGCGCCAATTTGTCCAAATCGATTGCCCATGGTATCTTTTTTTGCTTGTGGCATGACTTGTAAGGTAGTAATTTTGCCTTGGCGCTGCACTTCAAGGGTTAATAACTGCTCGGGGCTTGATTTGACAACCTGTGAAAACGCCAGCCAATCGCTCACCGGTTGACCGTTGACACGGGTGATGGTATCACCGACTTGCAGACCTTGACGCGCGGCAGCGCTATTTGGGACAATTTCACCGACCACCGCAGGAATTTTTGGTTGCCACGGAATCGCGCCTAGACTATCAATGGGGTTGGTTGCTTTACCCGCTTCTGCTTTCATAAAGCGCTGTATCGGCACGGCGACATTGGTTTGACCTTGCGTGCCATTCACTGTTAAATTAACTTGCCCCGACTCGCCCATGCGATCGGCTAACGCATAATTAATATCTTGCCAACTTTGGATGGGTTTATTATCGACCGCAACAATTTCGTCACCGACTGTGAGACTGGTTTGACTGACGGGTGAATTGGGCAAAATACTGCCGACTTTGGTCGCCAATACTTGGGTTGGGGTGATAAATAGCAGCCAATACAAAAAAATCGCAATCAGTAAGTTCATCACCGGACCTGCTGCGACGATGGCAATTTTTTTCCAAGGTTGTTGGGTATTAAAGGCTAAATGACGTTCAGCTGGATTGACTTTGCCTTCTCGCTCATCGAGCATTTTGACATAACCGCCAAGCGGAATCGCAGAGAGAGCATAATTAATCCCAGTTTTTTTACTGGTCCAGCTTAGCAGCTTTGGACCAAACCCAATTGAATAGGTCAATACCTTGACACCGCATAGCCGAGCAACAATGTAATGCCCCCACTCATGTAGCGCAACCAAAGGTCCTAGTACCACAATCGCAGCTAAAACGGTCAAGATGAAATTCATGGCTATCCTTTTGACAAAATCACAGGCTAAAAATAATTTAACTATCGGTATCTTAATAAGTTATGTCGTCATTTTTAACGACTATCAACCAGTGTTGCCAACTATTTTTAAGCTTTTTTAAGCATTATTTAAGCGTTTAAATCGGCAATACATTGGTGTGCTTGTTCACGGCTTAATTTATCTACCGCCAAAATCGCTTGCAATGACCCAATCGGCTGTTTTTCGGCTTGCAATAGCACTTTTTCATTGATATCAGCAATATCGGTTAAACAGATGTCGCCATCCAAAAACGCTTGAACGGCTATCTCATTACTGGCATTTAATGCGATACACGCATAGCTGCCTTGTTGCATGGCTTGATAAGCCAACCCTAAGCATTTAAACTTTTCTAAATCCGGTCGGACAAAATTTAAATTGCTTAACTTAAAAATATCTAATCGCTGCACCCCACTGCTGATACGATTGGGGTATGCCATAGCATGGGCAATGGGGGTACGCATATCAGGACTGCCAAGCTGGGCTAAAAAACTACCATCGTTGTATTCAACCATAGAGTGCACGATGCTTTGCGGATGAATGACCACTTCAATCTCAGAGACTGGCATATCAAATAAAAAACTCGCTTCAATCAGCTCCAAGCCTTTATTCATCATGGTGGCACTATCTACCGATATTTTTTGCCCCATGGACCAGTTCGGGTGCTTGACAGCTTCCGCCACGCTGGCGCGTTTCATATCATCGAGTGTTTTGTGTAAAAACGGTCCACCTGAGGCGGTTAACCAAAGCTTTTTAATACCATGGTTATCATCATGAATGGCATTGCGCTGTTGTTGCACCGCGGTAGGCAAACATTGAAAAATGGCATTGTGCTCGCTATCAATTGGCAGCAATTTGGCATTTGACTGCTTAACGGCTTTAATCATCAGCTCACCTGCCATCACTAATGCTTCTTTATTGGCGAGCAAAATCGTTTTACCCGCGTTAGCCGCTGCCAGCGTTGATGGCAAGCCTGCAGCGCCGACGATAGCCGCAACCACCATGTCCACTTCTGCTAACGTGGCAAGCTCAACCAGACCTTGTTCACCAATCAAAATCTTGCAGCTTAGATGAGCCTCGCTGAGCATCTGCGCAAATGTTGTTTCCTTTTCTTTAGCAACACAAACATAAGTTGGCTCAAATTGCTGGCAAATGCTCAACAGTTTATCCAGCCGTGAAAACCCTGTCACCCCGACCACGTTATACAAATCAGGATGCTGACTGACGACCGATAGCGTACTATCGCCGATAGAGCCGGTTGCGCCCATGATAGCAATGTTTTTTTGCGGTATAGTGTGATTTGAAGATAGCATTACAATGACCTAGTAAGTTGCGGGCAGACGGCGGTTAAACCTAACATTTTGCATTTACAGCGGCAAATTGCCACTGTGATAAGCATATTAACACGCGAGAAGATTTTTAAGCATCAATCGACAAGCAGTTGCGCAAAAAAAGATTGAATGAAAAACAAGCTTGCATTGATTAGTGAATTAAACAAATTGATATTGGACATATTTTTATTTAGAAAAATTGATATTCAGCAGATGTGAAAATTTTTGAAAGCTAACCCAATGTAGCATTAAATTAAGCCGTAAAATTTCATCGCCCAAAACCCCAACGCAAAAATTGGCACGGCTGAAAGCTGCGAATCAATACGATCAAGAATGCCCCCATGCCCTGGCAACAATGCCCCGGCATCTTTGACGCCTGCATGGCGCTTTAGCATACTTTCAAATAAATCACCGAACACGGACATGATGATAGTGAGCAACGATAACAGCAAAAACAATCCAATAGCCGTCATCGACCAATCGTTTAATAACCCAAAAGAGACGCCAATGACCACCAGCGTGCCTGTGGCAAGTCCGCCTAATAAGCCTTCCACACTTTTATTGGGTGAGACATGCGGGGACATTTTGCGTCTGCCAAGTTTTCGTCCGACAAAGTAAGCACCGCTATCCGCGCACCACACCAATACAAACACATATAGCAGCCACCAAGCTGAAAGTGACCACAGATAATACATCGCAGTAATGGCGGATGACAGTATAATCATACCGATGACGTATAAATGCTTACCATACCAAGCTTGCGTATTGTTGGGATAACGACGAATCCAGCCAATCGCTACCAACCAAATCAGCGCCGCAACCATCCAAAAAAACACCCAAGAGGCTATACTGCCAGTTAGCTTTGCCATCACCAATAACACACTGACAATCCCTAGAATTAACAGGGTATACATATAATCGATTGGTTTGGCAGGTTTGGTCGGCATTTGGGTGGTAGGCGGTACATAACTGTCGGGATTTTGTTCAAGTGACGGCATGAGCTTTGACCACTCAAAAGCCCCAAAACCTGCACCGACTAACAATAGCGGCAACATCAAAATAGGCTCGCGGGTAGCAAACATTGCAACGCCAACAATCACTAACAAAATAATGGCGGTTCTAATGCGTTCCCACATGACAATTCCTATTGATTAACTAAAAGCCCAAACCTAATAATTGCTCGCTGGTCTTACCAAATCGACGCTCACGACCCATGAAAATATCAATCATTTGGTCTAATTCAGCCGCCTTGAAATCTGGCCAAAGCGTTTCGGTAAAAAATAACTCAGCATACGCACATTGCCACAGTAAAAAATTAGAAATACGGTAATCACCCCCTGTACGGATTAACATATCAACGGCTGGTAAATCCGATAGCGACAGGTGGCGTGCAAAATCGTCTTGGGTAATGGCATCGGCAGTAAGCGCGCCTTCTTCCACTTGTTTGGCAACTTGGCGGCAGGCATTGACGATGTCCCACTGACCGCCGTAGCTGATAGCAATCACCAAACTCATTTTAGTAAAATGGGCAGTTTGCTCTTCTGCATCTTGCATAATCGCGCGTAAATGCGGCGTCAAGGTACTCCTGTCACCGATAAAGCGCAAAGAAATTTGATGACGCAGCATTCGCGGTAATTGGTCATGGACGGTTTGCTCAAGCAGCTTCATCAATAGCGCCACTTCATTGGCTGGGCGCTGCCAATTTTCGCTAGAAAAAGCAAACACCGTCAACGCACGTATACCAATATCCATGCAATGCTCAACCAAAGGGTCTAAATTATCTTTGCCGGCAATATGCCCGCCACCGGTTGGTAGCCCATGTGCTTTGGCATAGCGGTTATTGCCATCCATAATGATGGCAATATGTTGTGGCATTGCTGCCTTTGACTCAACCATGACCTACTTCTTATGAATTGGTTCTTTTATTGGATAAATAACGATTAAACGGCCATTAACTCTGCTTCTTTGCTAGAGAGCATTTTATCAATGCTATCAATGTATTTATCGGTCATTTTTTGGATGTCGTCATTGGCGCGGCGTTCATCGTCTTCTGAGATTTGCTTGTCTTTTACCAAGGCTTTTAAGGCATTGTTGGCATCACGGCGGGCATTACGCACGGATACACGGCGCTCTTCGGCTTCATGACGTGCCAATTTTTGCATATCTTTACGGGTTTCTTCTGTCAATGCGGGTAGTGGTACCCGAATCACTTCTGCGCTCATTGGGTTAAGACCCAAATCTGATTCACGAATTGCTTTGTCCACTGCCTGCACCATGCTACGGTCAAAAGGCTGCACTAACAGGGTACGCGAGTCTTCAACGTTGATGCTCGCCACTTGATTAAGTGGCATCTCAGAGCCATAGTAAGACACCATCACACCCTGCAAAATACCAGGATGGGCACGGCCTGTACGTAATTTGCTAAAGGCATTTTCTAAGGCTTCAATCGCCTTTTTCATTTTGTCTTCGCCTTGTTTTTTAATATCGTTAATCATGTTGTATCCTTTTAAAACTCTGTATGTCAAATTTAGAAATTAGTGATTAATAACTTTGGTGCCTTCTGACTCGCCCATCACCACATGAAGCAGCGCGTTGGGTTTTGCCATATCAAATACTTGCAGCGGTACGTTATGCTCACGCAGTAACGCAATTGCAGTCAAATCCATCACGCCCAATTTTTGATCTAGCACTTGGTCAAAGGTGAGTTCGTCGTATTTGACGGCATCGTCATGGGTATTTGGGTCTTTGTTATACACGCCATCGACTTTGGTGGCTTTTAGGATTAAATTGGCTTCAATCTCGATGCCACGTAAACACGCTGCGGTATCTGTGGTGAAAAATGGATTGCCGGTACCTGCGACAAACACGCACACTTCATTGTTCTGTAAATAGCGAATAGCGTTGCGGCTACTGTAGTTTTCAGTCACTTCACCAATTGGCAAGGCTGACATCAAACGGCATTTGATATTACGGCGCTCCAAGGCGTCACGCATCGCCAAGCCATTCATCACGGTCGCAAGCATACCCATTTGGTCGCCTGTGACACGACCCACCAAGCCTTGTTTTTGTAGCGCAGCGCCACGATACAAGTTGCCACCACCGACCACGATACCCACTTGCACACCCAATCCTACCAAGTGCGCAATCGCAAGACTCATGTTGTCTAACACGCCTGAATCAATCCCCATATCATTTTTGCCTGCCAGGGCCTCGCCAGAGAGTTTGAGCAAAATACGTTGGTAACGGGGAGCTTTATCAGACATGGTTGACCTCTTGTTGGCTGTTGGATTACAAATAATGCAAATGGCGAAATTTTAACAAAATTAACAGTTTTTAGATAGTGTAAAGATAATTTCAACAGTCATTTTAATTTTTACCCTGCTCTCACCTTGAAAATTCAATCGGCTTTAGCCATCAAACTATCAAGTCGCTATATTCAAGGTACTATATTAAAGCGTGGATTATTAAAGCGTGATTAATGCGTGGCTGAATGAGAAAACAGATTAATCACAATCACACCCAATACAATTAGGCTCATACCCGCGATGGCGGGTAAATCCAATTTGTTACCCAAAATAAAGTACCCAATGATAGCGGTCAACACAATACCCATCCCTGACCAAATGGCATAAGCAATCCCCAGTGGTATGGTTTTTATAACTTGTGAAAGAAAATAAAAAGCAATGCCAAAACAAATCAAGGTGATGATAGTGGGCAAGGGTTTGCTAAACCCCTCTGATTTTGCCAAAAAAGTTGAACCAGTCACTTCACTGACAATCGCAATTGCTAAAAAACCATACGCTAACATTGTTTGAGACATGACAATTTTTATCCTTATAAGAGTTAAGCTGTGAAACTGGCAAAAAGGTCGTACTCGTTTGCTTCATCAATGGTGACGGTTAAAAATTCACCGACTTTAACCGATGCATCAATATTATCTACATACACGTGACCGTCAATTTCTGGCGCATCGGCATAGCTACGGCAAATGGCGATATTTTCTTCTTCATCAATCTCATCCACCAGCACTTTTAAGGTTTTACCGACTTTCTCAGCCAGTTTTTCGGCACTGATTTGTTGCTGTAGCGCCATCAGTCGTTCATAGCGTTGTTGTTTGATAGCTTCTGGCACAGGGTTCGGCAAGTCGTTTGCCGCCGCGCCTTCTATTTCTGAATAGGTAAACGCCCCTACTCTGTCTAATCGCGCCTCTTTGAGCCAGTCAAGCAAATATTCAAAATCTTCTTCCGTCTCGCCAGGGAAACCCACCACGAAGGTAGAGCGAATGACAATATCGGGGCAAATCGAGCGCCAAGTTTTGATGCGCTCCAGTACGTTTTCGCTATGCGCGGGGCGCTTCATGGCTTTGAGCACATTGGGGCTGGCATGTTGGAATGGGATATCAAGGTATGGCAGTAGCTTGTCTTCACTCATCAGTTTCACCACAGCATCGACATGCGGGTAAGGATAGATGTAATGCAAACGCACCCAAATGCCCAGTCGATTGAGTGCCTCGCACATATCGTAAAATTTGGATTTGATGGGCATGCCATTCCAAAAACTGGTTTTGTATTTAAGATCTACGCCATAGGCTGAGGTATCTTGCGAGATGATTAATAGCTCTTTGACGCCTGCGTTTTTGAGCGCAGCCGCTTCAGTCATGATACTGTCAATCGGGCGACTAACGAGGTCACCACGAAAGCTTGGGATAATACAGAATGTGCAACGGTGGTTACAGCCTTCGGATATTTTGACATAAGCATAATGTTTTGGCGTAAGCTTAATGCCCGCATCATTGATTAGGTCAATTTTTGGGTCGTAAGTTTTTGATGGTGCAGGTTTTGGCACATAATGCGACACGGCATTGACGACTTCTTCATAGGCATGTGCGCCAGTCACCGCAAGCACGGCTGGGTGCATGGTTTTGATTTTTTCGGCATCTTTGCCAAGGCAACCGGTGACAATCACCTTGCCGTTTTTGGTAATCGCCTCACCAATGGCATCAAGCGATTCTTGCACCGCAGATTCGATAAAGCCGCAAGTATTGACCACCACCAAATCTGCGCCATCATAGTCACTGGCGACTTGGTAGCCATCACGGCTAAGCTCGGTGATAATGCGCTCGCTATCCACCAAGGCTTTGGGGCAGCCAAGCGACACAAAACCAATCTTAGGCGCTTTTGTCGTTACTATATCTTGAGCCAGTTGGTGCGCCGTTTGGCTGGCGCTTTGACCTACAGTACGGTTCTCGTTGTGGTTGGCTTGATGATGGGTGGCAGGTTTATTGGTAGACTGGGGATTAAAAACTTGCGGTTGGCTTGGCATAGACGTCACTTTGAAAATAATTTAATCTGACTATTTTACTAGGTTTTGCTGTTTTTACCAAATCAACTTTTTAATTTTTCATCGGCTCAAATTAACTGTATAGGTATAGGTAAAAATTTCAAATGCTAAAAAAATCAATCTATTGTTGATAATCTATTGTTTGTAAAAATCCCTACCAACTGCCGCACTCCCCATCATGACTATTCAATATAAGCCATACCCTGCAAAAAACACTATTGGTCATGATTTTAGTTCAAGCAAACTTTATGAAAATTATTTTAAATCAAAATTTTATAAAAAATCCGCCAAATTTTGACGGATTTTTTTGTTAACCATTCAACTCATCCCACAATTTTTCTAGGCGTTTATCCGACACAGGTACGCGGGTTTTCATCGGCTGGGCAAACAGCTGAATCCGAAACTCCTCAACCAACCAACGATACGGCATAAGTTTCTCATCATTACCCTTAACAGACAGCCTCTCCATGTGTTTATCAAGCTGATACACGGCATCAAGATCGGCATCCAAATTGTGCTCAAGCCTATCAAGACGCACCAACAACGCCTGCAAATAACGCGGATATTGCTGCCAATCTTGATAACTCATGCGGTACACAAAGTCCGACAAACTCAAATCATCGAGCTGGTCTTCGATATCTTCGATACTTTCTTCAAAAATATCACGGTCAAGTAGCAGCAATCTTTGGCGAACTTGCTGCCACTGCTCATACACCGATTTTAGCTGCGCTAGTACACTTTGCCCAACGCTCAAGAAATTGGCAAGAACCACGGCTTTGGCTTGGTTAAATTCATCCAACGTCAAAGGCAACTGATTGATGGCAATCACCAACTCTTTATCATGAATCCCTGCCGTGAATTTTTCATGGTCAAACTCTGCAACAAATTTTTCAAAAGTGGCATCAAGCGTGGCATGAATCAGCAAATCTTTGAGTCTATCAAGCTCACCAAGTGGCGCAAAGGCAAGTTTAAAGTTTTTATCAATTTGGCTGGTAAGCTGTCTGGCTTTCGCTCCGAGCTCATTGCCGATTAAAGCAAGCAAGCCTTGACGGTGTTTGTTGAGTGCCACACTGACATCGGTAAATTGCTGAATAGACACAGCCTTTTTATCGCTATAGCTTGGCTGTCCATCGGCAACCAGTGCCGAAAACTGCTTGATCATCACGCCTGCACTGTGGCGGTTTTGCATAAAGTTAAAATGTTCGGGAAACTCGCTATGTACGCCTTTACCACTGGCGACGGCTTGACTTGTGGTGACCTGATGGCGCAGTTTTAATGCGTCAATATCTCGCCCTTTTTCAATCAAGCGGTTTTTGTCATCGACCAACGCAATTTGTGGCTGCAAATAGGTTTCAACCTCACTTGGGTTAAAGTCTTTTGGCTCTACAAATTGATTGTTTGCCCCACGCACGCCGCGCTGGTTTAAGGCTTGGCACAGTTGCTTTAGCAATCCGCCATGGTGGTTTTTTTCAAGCGTGTCAAAAATTTGTTTGGCGGTATCGGGCACGGGCACGATTTGCCGGCGAATATCTTTTGGCAACGTCTTTAATAGCTGCAAAACCAGCTCATAGCGCCACCCTGCAATACCCCATAATAATTCAACCGCATCAACCTGTGGTAAGGCAACGAGCGGGACTTTAATGGTCACGCCATCATCGTCGCTGGTCGGGTCAAAAATATACGACAGGGGTAGTTTCAAATTACCCAGTTGCCACGTTTCTGGGAAAGCTTGGGTAGCGGGTGCTTGTTCGTTCAGTACATCTTTATCACTAAAAAATAAAAACTGTGGGTCCGTTTTTTCTACTTCTTTTCGCCAATCTTCAAATACTTTGCGACTAGCGATATGCTCAGGCACTCGCTTGGCATAAAAGTCGTATAATTGCTCTTCATCAACCAGCAAATCTCGACGTCGCAGCTTATCTTCAATCAACGAGACATCAGCGACTTTATCTATATTATGTTGCAAAAATGGCGGCAATTTGCCCTTTTTACCATCGCCTGTGGACGGGGCATTCAGATTGCCCAAGACCAAGGCATCTCGCAAAAAGATTTCTCGAGACTCGCTAAGGTTGACCCGCTCATAATTCATCAGTTGTTTGTGTACCACAATCAGACCAAACAGGCTGATTTGGGCGTATGCCTTGACATGCCCCGTTTTGGCTGACCAATGCGGCTCAAAATAATGGTATTTGAGCAAATCCCCTGCCATCGCCAAAATCCACTCTGGCTCGATTTTGGCAGCGGTACGCATAAACACCTGCGAGGTCTCAACCACCTCAAACGCCATCACCCATAGCGGATTTTGCTTAAACAAAGTACTGGCAGGAAAAATCTTGGCTTTGTGCTGACGCGCGGTGACATACTCGCCGCGTTTGGCTTTGATTAGCTTGCCGCTTTTGTCGACGTCATTGACTTTTTGGGCAATAAACGACAGCAGACCCGTGAGCAATGCTCGGTGAATAGGCACATAACTGGCTGGCTCTTGGTTGATGGTTAATTTTAAACCATCAACCATTTGCAACAACTGGCTATGGGTTTGTTGCCATTCACTTAAACGCGGCGAGCTTAAAAAATGTTTTTTGGCAAAGCTTTTACGTTGGCTGTTGGTTAGTTTGTCGTTTTCATACGGGCTTTGCGCGATTGGCGCGGCTTCATCCTCTAGCGTTGCATTTTTTTGTTGGTCAAGATCACTGCTTTTAAATCCATCGCTTTTAAATCCACTGCTTTTAAATCCACCGCTTTTAAATAAAGCCCCATGAATTGCCTGCCAAAGACTGAGATAAAATAAAAAATCGCTGTCGGCTTGGCGAAATAATGCGTGTTTTTGGTCGGCTTGGGTTTGCTTATCGCTCGGGCGTTCTCGAGGGTCTTGCACTGACAAGCCCGATACAATCACCAATAGCTCTTTTAAACAACCGTATTGCTCACCTGCAATCAGCATACGTGCCAAACGAGGGTCTATGGGCATTTTTGCCATCATTTGACCGACTTTGGTAAGTTGATTGGGATGGCGTTTGGATTGACCTTTGCTATTGTTATTAGCTATGCTTAGGCTATTTTCAGTTTTTTTAGTGGCAATCGCACCCAATTCTTCTAATAGTTTACGCCCATCATTGACCAGTCGATTGTCGGGTGGCTGGATAAAGTCAAAGTTTTCTACCTCACCCAGACCCAAGTTTGCCATTTGCAAAATCACCGACGCCAAATTGGTACGCAGAATTTCAGGCTCGGTGAATTCGGGGCGGCTGGTAAAGTCTTCCTCTGAATATAAACGGATACAAACGCCTGCCGCGATACGACCACAGCGACCTTTTCGTTGATTGGCGGCAGCTTGGCTAATCGCTTCAATCGGCAGTCTTTGTACCCGCGAGCGATAGTCATAGCGTGACATCCGAGCAAATCCCAAATCAATGACGTAGCGGATATTGGGCACGGTCAAGGCGGTTTCGGCAACGTTGGTGGCGATGATAATGCGACGACCGCCTGTCGGGTGAAAAATCTGCTGCTGCTCGGCAAAACTTTGACGGGCGAATAACGGCAAAATCTGGGTATGACGGGGGGCGTATTGGTTTAAAATATCTGCCAAATCATGAATTTGCGCTTCTGTCGCCGCAAAAATCAAAATATCCGCTTGGTCAGCATGCCCTTTGCTGGCAGCGTCTTGGTAGCACTCTTCCACCGCTGCGGTAATCGCTCGCGGCAAGTTATCTTCGACATCATCAAAGCTGTCATCATCCGAACCTGTGACAATCTCCTCCGTCAACGGACGGTAGCGCACTTCCACGGGATAACTGCGACCTTCAACCACAAATACAGGCGCGGGCGTCGCTTGTTTGGTTTTACTATCAACGCTAGAAAAATACTGGCTAAACCTTGCTGTGTCGAGCGTTGCCGAGGTGATAATCACCTTTAAATCGGGACGTTTTGGCAATAGACGCTTGAGATAACCCATGATAAAGTCAATGTTAAGACTGCGCTCGTGGGCTTCATCAATGATAATGGTATCATAGCGGCTCAAAAACTTGTCATGCGCCATTTCGGCAAGCAAAATACCGTCGGTCATCAATTTGACAATAGAATCGGATGAGCCTTGCTCAGTAAAACGCACTTTAAAGCTGACTGTCTGTCCGAGCGTTTCCCCTAGTTCTTCAGCAATGCGATTTGCCACACTACGCGCCGCTAATCGTCTTGGCTGTGTGTGTCCGATTTGTCCTGTTACCCCTCGCCCTGCAAGCATGGCAATCTTAGGTAATTGGGTGGTTTTGCCTGAGCCTGTCTCCCCTGCCACGATGATGACTTGGTGGTCTTGGATGGCTTTGATGAGTCTATCGGCTTGTTGGCTGACAGGCAAATCTTCGTTTAGATGTATCGTTGGCAGACTGGCGATACGGCTTTGCACTCTTTCTTGCGAGTGTTTAAGTTGTTTTTGATAGCGGTCAAATCTTGACGTATAGTCTTCGCTTTCTTTGTCTTTGATTTGTTTTAACTGCTGGGCAAGGCGTGACAGATAATAGCTGTCTTTTGCCATGACCGGTAATTTCACACCATGGTGATTGTCTGTTTGAGGCTTGTCTGGTTGATAATCATTTAATGGTACAGCAGTCGATATAAGTTCTTTCATTCACTTAGGCTATTCTTATGGTAAACATTGCCTAGATAATGTGGTATGAATAAGCTAAAATCAAGCGTTATCCCTATTTTTAAGCTATCGGCTAATTATTTTTATGACAATTAATTTTTATGACATTTGTGTTTCACATGAAAGGAGAATTTATGAGTTTATTAAAAACGGTTGAAGTCATTCACAATCCCAACAATCTGCCTGTTGATAGAGCGGTGATTTGGCTACATGGACTGGGCGCAAATGGTCATGACTTTGAGCCAGTCGTCCCTGACTTGGGACTCGATAGCAAACATGGCATACGGTTTGTATTTCCTCACGCCCCCGCCATTCCTGTAACCATCAACCAAGGCTATGTGATGCCAGCTTGGTATGATATTTTGGAAATGTCGCTTGAGCGCAAAATCGACACCGCACAGATTGAACAATCCGCCCGCGCGATTGGAGAATTAATCGCGCGTGAAGCCGAGCGCGGTGTATCGCCTGAGCATATCGTGATTGCAGGATTTTCACAAGGTGGTGCGGTCGCCTATCAAACCGCGTTAACCTATGACAAACCATTAGCCGGACTGTTAACCCTGTCGACTTATTTAGCGACCAAAGACAGCCTAACTTTAAGTGATGCCAATAAAAATCTAAACATTGCCATTCATCATGGCACACAAGACCCTGTTGTCCCAGTACAGCTTGGGCAAGAAGCCAAAGCATGGCTTGAGTCAAAAGGTTATCAGCCGCAGTTTTACAGCTATCCGATGGCGCACCAAGTATGTATGCCGCAACTCAAAATTATCGGTAAATGGCTAAATGATGTGTTGGCCTAACGATGTTTTAGCATAATTTTTTAGCCTAAAAAGAGCGTACGTGACTTGGTGACTTGGGTACGCTCTTTTGGCAATTAGCCATTCATTTTTGGTAATCGTTTTAACAAAATAAATAGCCAGTAGTTGACCCATCCTAGCAATACAAAATCCACCAACCAGACAGCCATCAACCCCCAATGCGTTTGATAGCCGTATTTTAGTGCAACCATACCACTGCCCCCCAAATATACAAAAGTGAGCATACTTAAGAGCAGTAGCGCGTAGGGGCTTTTGCCTTTCACGATATAAGGCGTTGATAAGAGCGCAGGTATCAACCACAAAGCTTGCCAAGCAATCCCGCCGACCATAGCAGGCTTTGCACTTGCCAACCAATGCGTCAATAGCGGTACTGCCAGCAATCGAAACCCCAGCCAAACCCACCATACCATGGTTAAGCGTCGGTGGATGGGATAAATGGGTTTGGGGGCAGATAGTGAGTGTGGGTCTTTTTCTCTCATAATGCTTGTTTTCTCATAACGCTTGTAATGCCTTGGCAATTTTGGCTAGACGTTGACCTTGGGCGATGGCTAACGTTTTTTCATCCACGCTCATGATATGGTCATGCTTTGCGCCACTGACATGGCTTGCACCATACGGGCTTCCACCTTGGCTCGTGGTATTGAGCGCAGGCTCACTATAGGGAATCCCCACAATTACCATGCCATGATGCAGTAGCGGCGTCATCATGCTAGTTAATGTCGTCTCCTGCCCACCGTGCATGGTACCCGTACTGGTAAATACAGATGCCGGTTTGTTTTGCAAATCCCCCGCGAGCCAAATTGTGACGCTATTATCCCAAAAATACTTCATCGATGCTGCCATATTGCCAAAATGGGTGGGGCTGCCGAGTGCCAGTCCCACACAGTTTTTTAAGTCATCCATGGTGGCGTACAGGTCACCCTCATCAGGAATACTTGGCGCAACTTTTTCAGTCTCGCTACTGACCTTGGGTACCGTGCGAATACGAGCGGCTATGCCCGTGCCGCTGTCTTCAATACCTTGTGCGACCAGATACGCCAAATCTTTGGTAGAGCCATTTTGGCTGTAATACAAGACTAAAATATAAGGTTGACTCATGGTTTTTTCTCACATCAATTTTGATAATTGTTACGTCAATCTAGCCTAGGTGAATAAATTTTGATGGATGAATTTTGATAGCAGGGTCAAGGCAATCTACTAGCCAGATTGACAATTGCAAAACACCAAAACTGTTCACAGTAATTCAATAAACAATTTTTTTGAATATGATACCATACTGCCATACAATCACTGCCTTTTTCGCCGATTTGATGGTCAAACTTTGAAATTTTTTATCAATAAGAACTACTATGAATGAACTCATTGCCAAACTAAAAAAATTATCCATTTTTAAACATAAATGGGTGCAGTTTTTGATGTACCTTATCAAAAATTTTATCGATGATAATTGTAGCCAAAAAGCTGCGTTATTGACTTATACCACGCTGCTGTCTATTGTGCCGATTTTAACCTTGTTGGTGGTGATTCTCTCCACCATTCCGCAGTTAGCAGAAGCGCGTGAGCAGATTCAAAACTTGATATTTAGTAATATTTTGCCCAGTACCGGATTACAGGTCACCAAGTATCTTAACCAATTTACCAGTAATTCATCGAACTTAACCATCATCGGTGTGGGTATCTTATTTTTTACCACCATTTCCACTTTAATGACGATTGAAGCCGCGTTTAACCAAATTTGGCGGGTTGAAAAAAAAGAGACCAGCTGGCTCAATCTGGTGCGTTACTGGGTGATTATTACCCTGTTGCCTATTGTGCTTGCCATCGTCATGATTATTTCAAGCACCGTGCAAAGCCTAAGTTTTTTAAATCAAAAAATTGGCGGTTATGGGATTGACTGGGCGATTTGGGTACAAATCGGCTCCATTGCAGTTATGCTGATGGGTCTGGTGGCCATGTATTGGTTTATCCCGCGCTGCCAAGTGCGTTTTAAACATGCGCTGGTTGCCGGTGTTGTGGTTGGGATTATCTTTGAAATCTTAAAACTCACCTTTGGCGCAATTGTCGACAACTTTACCAGTTATAAAGCGGTGTATGGGGCGTTTGCGATTTTGCCGTTGTTCTTACTTTGGATTTATATTTCTTGGAATATTATCCTGCTTGGGGTGCAAATCAGCTACTGTTTGACCATTTTTGAGACCAAAGAAATCTTCCCACGTCATGCCTTGTTTAGCTTGATGGATATGCTAAACGTGTTATACCGTGAGCATAAAAAAGGCAATGTCGTTACCGAAGCTGGTCTGCGTTATGTGCTAGGTCGCCAAGAGATGCCAAATTGGTACACTTATATTAGCTTTTTACAAGATAACAATCTCATCACCACCAGTGACAAAGATGAATATGTCCTTAAACGCTCGCTCGATGATTATAGTTTTTGGGATTTTTATCAAAATATGCCCTATCCTTTACCGCATGAAAAGGATTTGCGAAAACTTAAAAATAACGCGCCTTGGACTGTGCAATGGATTAATACCTTAGCCCGTGGTGAAGCCATGCTCAAATATAATTTTGATATATCGATGGCAAGTATTTTTGATAGTATCGCACCGCGTCAGACCCCAAATGCCGAAGACATCGAGCCAGATACAGGAAAAAAAGATAAAGGTAAAGGCAACAAACTAGCCGGTCAACGTGAAGGCTCAGGGCTATCAGGCGGTCAAGTCAGTGACGTGGTCAATGAAGATAAACGCATCAAAGAAACTGACGCCGAGCAAGCGACTGGCTTTGATGGTACGCTTGATTTTAAAGGTCAAGGTAGCTTATCGAGCCAGCCGCGTGATTTTAATGCCTTAAATAACGATGAGTTATCGGATGAATTATCACATGAATCATCAGTTGCTAAGCAAGGTCATGATAATCACACTCGCCTGTCAAATGATAATGGGTTAGATGACAAACATCCGCTAAAAACGCTTGAAGAAAGTAATAGTGAATACGACAGTCATAGCGAAAACAAAGCGACTCCCTCATCCACACAAAGTGGCAATGCCACAGACGAGCATAAATTTGCGATTGACAATTATTTGAATGCCAATAATTTTGACAATATGCGTTGGGATATCAGTAACCTAGATGACACGAGTTTTAGCAATGAAATTACCACCACCCAAACAGTCCAATCAAAAATCCTAGCGGATGATGACAAACCAAAAGGGGATAATACGGCGGTGATGGCTAAAATTCGTCAGATTGTGCCGGCTAGTGTACTCGATAGCCCGTACAATCCTTTCAATTTTATCAAATCAAAAATTGCAGCCAATACGAGCAAAAAATCCCCGCGTATCATTACCGAAAAAGATAAACCAGATAGCTAAACCAGACAGCTAGTTTGGCGAGTAAAAAAGGGCAGACTCTGCCCTTTTTTTTATCGCTTTTTTTATCGATAGCTTAAGCCTGTGTCATCTTTTTACCCAATAACCCTTTGGCGTGCATATTGCGATAAACCACCACAACAATGACGATATTCACTAGCAGTATCAAAAAGTTAAGCCAATTGAACCGATGGCTAAATAACTCATAAACCTCAAGCGGTAAAAACACGCCGTAGCCCAAAACACTATACCAATACGCCCATATCTTATCTCGATAAAGACCGTAGCTTTCCACAAAACGCAGCAGCGCATAGCCCACGACTATCCAAAAGGCTTTTTGCCAATTTTGGTTGGCGACCCAAGCATAGTGATTCAGCGCTTCTATTTGGTGGTGCAGTGCCATACCCATGATACGATGCAGCGCCTGTGAAACCACCCGCGCAATCCATTGCAATTTATCATGCCCTACAAAAATAATAGCCGCCACCCCTAGCGCTACCAATCCTTTTACCAGCTCATAGATAGCGACCATGATGATGGCGTTCTTGGCATGATGGCTATTAGGCACTGTCGGGGCTATCTGCTTAAACGCCTTTGGCATGATTCATTACCGTATCCAATCTTGAAAAAAACTTAAAACAAGCTTCAAACAAGCCTAAAAATAGACTTGCTCGACTTTCCCTGTCAGCTCGCTATTGATAAATGGCGTATTTTTGCCTTGCGATATCATCGATTCTTTTGTCACGGTCCAAGTCAGATTGGGGTCAACTAGCACCGCCCCACCCGTTTGATGATAGCTAGCTTCAATGCCAGCGATTTTGGCAGGGTTGAGTGCGATTTTTTCTACTAACTGCGTTGGGGTCAAAACACCTTCTTTGACCAATTGACAAGCAAGCCCCATAAAAGTATCAAAATTGCTAATGCCGGGTTTACACTCCGCAAATGGCGCTTGTTTAGCGGTTTTTGCCAATGGCTCATGGTGGCTACAAATCGCATCGATAGTGCCATCTTGCAAGCCCTCTTGCAGCGCTTTTTTGTCTGTATTGGAACGCAGCGGCGGCAACACATACGCCAAGGCATTAAAACCAATCAACGCATCATCGGTTAAATGTAATTGGTGCATCGCCACATCACAGGTCACCGGCAAGCCCCTTTGTTTCGCCCAGCGAATCAAATCAATCGATGATTTGGTGGTCAGCTGACCAAAATGTGCCGATACGCCTGTTTCTTCGACAATCAACAGCTGCTTGGATAACGCCACCGTTTCAGCAATCCAAGGAATCCCTGCCAAGCCGTGATAAGATGCGATATAGCCATCATGGGCGACGCCGTTTTTGGATAAACTGGGTTCATCAGGGTAAAAAAATACTTTGATGTCATAAGTCGCCGCATAATCAAGGGCTTGCAGTAGTACGTCATCATTGGCGAATTTGCGGCGAGCATTGCTGACCCCGATGATGCCACCTTGCTTCAGCCCAAGCATATTGGCGGGTTTTTCACCTTCAAGACCTGCGGTCATCGCCCCTAACACATGCAGATAGATGCCACCATCTTGATAAGCCCGCTCTCGCAAGCCTGCCAGTAACGAGCCGTTCTCAAGCACGGGATTGGTATCAGGTGGTATAACGACATGCAAAAAACCGTTTTTTCGAGCCGCGGCGCCTTCTGATTTTAGTGTACCATGCGACTGGTGCCCAGGTTCACGCAAACGCGCACATAAATCCACCAGCGGCGGTAATAGCCATTTGCCATCGCTGTCGATAGGGTTAAGCTGCGTGGTATCAAATTGCCAGTTGGCAGGTAAAAGATTTTGAAGCGTCATGGTTTTGCCTACTTTGGTTTTGCCTACTTTGTCATTTTTTTCGCTAAATTTTAAGATGCGCTGCGTGCGGCACGTTGCCCTTGCATGGCCAGTGCCAACACCGCCATACGTACCGCAATGCCGTTATTGACTTGTTTTAAAATCACCGATTGCTCGCCATCGGCAACAGCTGATGAGATTTCAACGCCGCGATTCATCGGTCCTGGATGCATGACAAGCGCGTCAGGTTTGGCAAGGGCAAGGCGTTCGGTGGTAATGCCATACGCTTTAAAATACTCGGATGTCGATGGCAACAGCGGCGAGCCAATACGCTCATTTTGAATACGTAGACCAATGATGACATCACAGTCAACTACCGCCGCGTCCAAATCGTTATAGACACTGACACCATAACGCTCAATGCCTTTTGGTAATAATGTCTTGGGCGCCACAACGCGAATTTCTTTGACCCCCAAGGTTTTGAGCGCCGCAATGTCCGAACGGGCAACGCGGCTATGCTTGATATCGCCGATAATCGCTACCGTTAATTCCTCAAACGGTCTTGGCGCTTCACGATAAATCGTGAGCATATCGAGCATCGCTTGGGTCGGATGCGCGTGCCAGCCGTCACCACCGTTGATGATGGCAATGTTTGGGGTGACTTCGGTTGCCATAAAATGCGCAGCCCCACTCGATGAATGACGCACCACAAAGATATCCGCTGTCATGGCTTCAAGATTCCACAGCGTATCGCGTAAGCTTTCGCCTTTTTGGGTACTGGATTTGGCAATATCGATACTGATGACACTAGCGCCAAGACGTTTGGCAGCCACATCAAAGGTGGTGCGGGTACGGGTAGAGTTTTCAAAGAACAAATTCATCACCGTACAGCCTTCAAGCTCATCACTGTTGCGGATGCTGTTGGGGCGACCGGCATTGTCAGTTAAGTAGCCATTGGCTTTTTCGATGATGGCCATCAGCTGGGCTTTGGATAACCCTTCTACGCCGATAAAATGCCGCAAATCACCTGCTGCGGTCAGCTCTGGCTTTGCCATCGCTTGATCAAGCTTGCTCTGTAGCGCTTCGTTGGATAAAGTTTGGGTGTTTAAAATATTCATCAGCCACCTAGATTTGTTGTTATTTGTATAAATTTTGCCTATTTTACCGTAAATCGGCTGGAATAAATACGCCAATATTTTGCGATTATCGCTGATAAGACGGCTCAAAAAGTGCTACAATTTGCGGCAAATTGTCTATATTTTTTTTAATTCATGAGGTCTAAATTCACCTTGCTTAATCGTATATGATTGGCTTAGGTTGTTAATTTATAATTTTATAATAAGGTCTACTATGTCAAATCTTGAAACTTATCTTGCCGCGCAAAACGCACAACCTGCCGTTGCCGACATCATTACCACCATTACCAAAGTCGGCATTCAAATCAGCGACTTGCTCAAACGCGGCGCGCTCGCGGATATTTTGGGCGAAGCGGGCAACCAAAATGTGCAGGGCGAAGAGCAAAAAAAGCTCGATGTCATTGCCAATGATTTGTTACTAGACGCTTTAAGCAGCAATCCGCATTGCGCGGGTGTGGCTTCTGAAGAATTAGATAACGCCACCCCTGCCAATCAAGATGGCGACGTGTTGGTACTGTTTGACCCGCTTGATGGCTCATCTAATATCGATATTAATATGGCAGTCGGTACAATTTTCTCGATTTTACCCTACAACCACCAAGGTCACCCTGCGACGGATGAGGACTTTTTGCAAAAAGGGACTGCGCAGTTGGCATCGGGTTATATTTTGTATGGCACCTCAACTGTGATGTCAATCACGCTTGGTAATGGTGTTGCCATGTTCAGTCTTGACCCAGACACCAAAGCGTTTGTGCAAATCAAAGACCAAGTGCAAATCAGCGCAGACACCAAAGAGTATGCGATTAATGCCTCCAACTATCGCTATTGGTTGCCACCGATGCAGCGTTATATTGATGAGTTTACGGCGGGTAAAACTGGCGTGCGTGGTAAAGACTTTAATATGCGCTGGGTGGCGGCGATGGTGGGCGATATTCACCGTATTTTGTGCCGTGGGGGGATTTTTAGCTATCCATTTGACACCAAACACCCTGATAAACCGGGTAAACTGCGTCTGATGTATGAAGCCAATCCGATGAGCTTACTCATTGAGCAAGCAGGTGGTATGAGTACCGATGCTATCAACCGTATTTTGGATATCGAGCCGACCAGTATCCACCAACGGGTGCCTGTGGTACTGGGGGCAAAAAACGAAGTGACCTACGTCAAAAAGCTGCATGACGAGATGAATTAAGATTGGCATGAAATGAAAAGAGAATTTTATTTTGAGCCAGTTAAACAGCCAGCATGGGTAAACATTTTACTATTCGCTGTTTTGCTTTTGGGTGGTTTATTCATGCTGTTATTATTATTGATGTTAATCATAAATGGTACTAAAGACCCAATTAAAACATTAAAGGATTTTACTTTAGTTTTAGTTCCTTTAATACTTGTAGGTAAGGTAGTAGTAAGCAATCGCAAACTCACTCAAAATTTACCGACCTTTGTTTTTGATGAACAGCAAGTGACTTTTAATCACCCTAGTAAAGGTTTTAAGATTAATTGGCAAGATATACAAGACACCAGTATCAGTATGATGTTTAATATACCGACTTTAGTCATACATACAAAGAACAAAAAGTATAAAATTGAAATGACGTATTTTCAAAATGCCAAAAATATCGATGTTTATGAAGTTTTTAAAGACTATGCAGTTAAATATAGCGGTAAAAAGCTAATTTTATGAATAAGTAATATACAAAATGATAATCACCTCCAAAGACAACCCAACCATCAAAACCGCCCATGCCCTTCTCACTGGGTCGCGCCAGCGTAAAAAACTGGGCAAAACCGTGATTGAAGGCACGCATTTGCTTGAAAGCTATCTCAATGCTAGCCTTACGCCTGACACCGTGATTGTCAGCGAAAGCGGTCTGCACAATGACGAAATCAATGCCTTATTAAACCGACTTGAAAATGTTAAAACGTTAACGATTAGCGATAATCTGTATAAAGAGATTCGCACGCTGGGCGAGAGCCTGCCCATCATGGCGATGATTGATATGCCGCATTTAGACTTTAATCAGCCCATCACTAGCGACTGCCTAATCATCAATGGCGTGCAGGATAATGGCAACCTAGGCACACTATTTCGCACCGCCTCAGCGGTGGGCATAAAGACGGTGATTTGTACGATGGGCACCGCATCGGCGTGGTCGCCCAAAACCTTGCGAGCGGGCATGGGGGCGAATTTTAGTTTAACCATTTATGAAGGCATCAGCGTAGATGAGGTATTGATGAAGGTCAAAGTGCCGATGTTCGCGACAAGTAGCCACACCGATAAAGTGATTTATCAAACCGATTTGAGACAACCGTTAGCCTTGATTATGGGACATGAAGGACAAGGCGTCGATGAGAGGTTACTTAGTCAATCTGCCCCGATTGCCCTACCGCAGCCCAATGGTCAAGAAAGCCTAAACGTGGCGATAGCAGGGTCACTGTGTCTGTATGAAATGTTACGGCAAAGACGCTACGCATGATTGCCATAAATAATTGCCATCAATGCCATCAATGAATGAGTGTGACATAAATGACTAGACAGCCTGTGTTTAGTCTTTTTTGTCGTCACTATCACCGGGTATCACCGCTTTGGCGACGGCTACCGTGCCTTTGACCACCCCTTTGGTGGTCTTGTAGGCAACTTTGACAGGGACAGTGACAATTTTATGCACACACCCTTGTAAGATAACAGCGGTGGTCAGCACAAACAGTAGGGTGGTTAGTTTTTTCATTTGTTACCTTTAATTGACTTTAAGATTGACTTTAAGAACGATAATCAGCATTGATTTTGATATACTCGTATGATAAATCACAGGTATAGACGGTATCACTCGCCTGCCCGCGACCCAGTTCAATATGAATGGTAATTTCAGGACGCTTCATTACCTCGCTGCCACGCGCCTCGGTATAATCTTGTGCCAAGCCGCCACGCTCGCAGATACGCACCTCATCGAGTGATACCGCCACTTTTGACTGGTCAAGCAACACGCCCGCTTTGCCTACCGCTGCCAAAATACGTCCCCAATTTGGGTCACTGGCAAAAAATGCGGTTTTTACCAGCGGTGAATGCGCCACTTCATACGCGATTTTGGCACATTCTTCAGCGGTTTCACCGCCTGTCACTTTGACCGTGATAAATTTGGTTGCCCCTTCACCATCGCGTACAATCAATTGAGCGATTCGAATCATCACATTGTTAATCGCTTGATAAATCGCTTGATAATGCGGGTGATTTTCACTGTCAATCATCTCCCCAACTTGTCCTGTGGCAATCAACGTACAGCAGTCATTGGTTGAGGTGTCGCCATCCACCGTGATGCGGTTAAATGACTGATTCACCGTATCAGTCAAGATATTTTGTAGCAACGATTTTTCAATGTTGGCATCGGTTGCCACAAAGCCAAGCATGGTCGCCATATTGGGGCGAATCATGCCAGCGCCTTTTGAGATACCTGTCACGGTATAGGTGATGGCATCAATCGTGATTTGTTCGCTATGTCCTTTTGGAGTGGTATCGGTGGTCATGATGCTGTGGGCGGCGCCAAGCCAATTATCTTCGCTTAAATTGGCTAAGGCGCTGTCTAACCCTGCGATAATTTTATCCGCTGGCAAGGTTTCCCCAATCACCCCGGTGGAGTAAGGCAATACTTGCTCGGCTGCGACAGCGGTTTTTTCTGCCAGTGCCACACAAGTTGTTTTGGCACGCTGTTTACCGTCTTCACCTGTGGCAGCGTTGGCGTTGCCTGTGTTGACAATCAAATAACGCGGACTGTCTTTGGCGATAAATTCTCGCAGCAACTGCACAGGCGCGGCACAAAATTGGTTTTGCGTGGTGACAACCGCGGTATTTGCGCCCGCTATGATGTCAAAAACCGTTAAGTCTTTGCGCCCTGCATAGCGCACGTGGGCTTCGGTGATGCCAATTTTTATCCCTTTTACTGGGTTTAATTTTACAAGTTCAACATTGCCAACTGGCATGAGAGCGCTCCTTACTGTTGTTTAATTGATTAATCCAAAAAATCTGCCCAAATCGGGGCATGGTCGCTGGGTTTTTCCATGGCACGCAAATCATAGCTGACGCCTGCACCGTTGAGCTTATCCGCCAAATCAGGCGTCATCAAGATATGGTCAATCCGCAGTCCCCGCTTTGGCTCATCGTCAAATCCTTTACTGCGATAATCAAACCAGCTCAAGGCTTGACCGTCGGCATATAACGCCCGATAAGTATCATGCAAATCTGTCGCAAGCAGGGCTTGGTACCACTCTCGCTCCTCTGGCAAAAACGAGCACGTGCCATTTTTTAGCCAACGTTTGACACTATCCTCGCTAATGCCAATATCAAAATCAAGCGGCGCAATATTCATATCCCCCATCAAAATCATACTGCGATTTTCTGCTTTAAGCTGCAAGATATAGTCGGTTAAATCGGCATAGAATTTGCGCTTCATCGGAAATTTGGTTTCATGCTTGCGATTTTCGCCTTGCGGGAAATAGCCATTGAGCACATCAATATATTTGCCATTAAAATCATAGCGCGCATGGATAAATCGTCGCTGCGCATCGTCGCTGTCGGTTGGAAAGCCTTTTTGTACAAAAATAGGTTTTTGTCGTGATAATAACGCCACACCATAATGAGATTTTTGCCCAAAAAACTCGACATGATAGCCCAATTGCTGCACGCTCTGTAGCGGAAATGCGTCATCATGTACTTTGGTTTCTTGTAGCCCAATGACATCGGGCGCGATGATATCGCGAATGGCTTCAAGCTGGTGTGGGCGCGCCCGCAATCCATTGATATTAAAACTGACAAAACGCGGCATGTGTTTTCCCCAAATTGATAAATGTGTCTTGGTATTGATAAATATGGCTTGGTTAAGCGTTAAATGCCGACTATATTAGCGGATATTGCCCGCAAGCTCAATTTGAAAGCAAATTGGGTCTGCAACTATGCAACACTGCATTTTATGCGTGATGAACCCGCAAATAGCAGGTGAAGTTTAAAAAAATTTTGGTATAATCAAAAAACCTTGCACTTTAATCACTGCCAACTTTGCAAAATATTTTTTTCAATTTTTTCTGGCGACGTGCTGACCCTAGACTTAAAAAGACAATATAATGGCTCGAGTTTCTTCTATTACCCGTGTTTTAAAAATCATCGAAGCCGTGTCTGCGGCACAGCGTCCTTTATCCCCGCTGGATTTGTCTGAGATTTTGGATATTCCAAAACCGACCATGCACCGACTGATACAGCAGCTGCAAGAAGAAGGCTTTGTGCGGGTCGATATCAATGGTACGATTGTGCCTGCGTCGCGTACGCGGCATATGGCGATTCATCTGTGGCAAAGCCAGCAAGTGGCGATTCAGCGGTTTGCGATTTTGCAAAGACTGGTGGATAAAATCGGTGAAACCTGTGGCATGGCGGTACCCTATTACGTCAACATGGTATATACCGACCGCGTACCTTGTCCTTCTGCCTTACAAGTGTATATGCCCACTGATTCGCAAGCACCCATTTGGTGTACGGCGGCTGGTAAAATCTATCTCAGCACGCTCACAAAGGATGATAGGGTGACGCTACTAAAAAATTTATCGTTAACCGCTATCACCCCTGCCACGATTACCGATAGGGATGTACTCAATCAAAGTCTTGAACAGGTAGCTAAGCTGCGCTATGCAATTTCTGATGAAGAATATATCGCCCAAGCGGTCTCAATTGCTGTGGCAATCAATGACACCCAAGGTCGTTACATCGGCTCACTGTACACAACCGCACCTAAAACGCGCAAATCCGTCGAGGACTTGATTGGGTTTGTACCTGATATGCAAAAAGCTGCCGATGATATTCGTGATGCGTTTTTTGGGGAAATTTAAATGTTATCCTTGACACTTTTGATAAGGTAACGTTAAAACGCGCAAAGCACTTTTACTCATAAATTGTATATAGCATGGTGGGGCTTAGTTATTTGATGGCTCATCCATGTGGCAACAAACCCAAATTTTGTAAGCCTTGATAGATGCCATCTTCCCACGCAGCTGGACATACATAGTCAGCCGCCGCTTTCACATCGGGATGAGCATTCCCCATCGCCACGCCAAAGCCGACTGTCTGTAACATTTCGATATCATTCACCCCATCGCCGAATGCCATGGCATCTTCAAAATCCAGCCCCAGTTTATTGAGTGCCTGCGCAATGCCGCGTGCCTTCGAGCCTGTCGCATCTAGAATATCGATACCGTTTTTATGCCAGCGCATGATTTTTAAAGTCGGGGGGAATTCAAAATTTACCTGCGTGTTGTCAGGATGAAATGCCACGACTTGATAAATAGGTATCGACAAATCAATGTCATCATGACGGGCAGTACGGTAAGCTATTTTAAGCGAATTCAAAGCTTCTGACAGCGCATCATCTTCCGCTAACGCGATAATTTCCGTATCGGTCATGTAGGCATACGATAAATTGTTTGATTCAACATAATCGGTAATCAGTTTAAGTTGCGCAGTGGTCATCGGATAATGCGCTAACAATTCACCTTGGTGATGACTGCATTGACCGTTGATGGTGACAAGCACATCGATACCCACGGTTTCAATGAGCTCATACACAGCTTTGGGAAAAACCGCACGACCCCGACCGGTGGCGATAGCGACCATAATGCCTTGCTGCTTTAATTGTTTGAGTGCCTCAATCGCGGATTGCGGCACCCTTTCTTGCTGCTTGATGTACAACGTGTCATCAATATCAAAAAAGACAATTTTTGGTTTTTTGGGGCGTGCTGTTGGCTTAGACATAATAACACTAATGCGATAAATTGGGATTGACGCTAATTCTACCCTATTTTTGGGTTAACTTTTGAATTAACGACCAGAAAAAAGCCAGAAAAAAATCCTAGCTTTTTGCTAAATGCCAAAACTTATTGCAGAACGTTCGCATCATAATGCGCCATGATGCTTGAGAAATCCTTATCTCCATGTTGCTCACTATGTTTGGTGTAAAGTGCCGTCGCTTGGTCTGCCATTGGTGTCACCACCTTGGTATCATTGGCCGTTTGTTTGGCAAGGTTCATGTCTTTGAGCATGAGTTTACTCATAAATCCACCCGTGTAACCACGGCTTGATGGCATGGCATCGCCTACATCGGGATGCGGATTACACACTTCCAGCGCCCAGTTACGACCGGTGCTGGCTGACAAAATACTGGCTAAGACTTTTGGGTCTAATCCGTTTTTGGCGCCCAAATTCATGGCTTCGGCTGTCCCTGTCATAATCACGCCAAGCAGCATGTTATTACAGATTTTGGCAACTTGACCTGCACCGACCTCGCCCGCGTGAAAGATATTTTTTCCCATCGCCTCTAAAACGGGTTTGACCTGCTCAAATTGCTCAGCTTGCCCGCCCACAATAAAACTGAGTGTCCCTGCTGCTGCCCCTGCCGTACCGCCTGATACGGGCGCATCCATAAAATCAATGCCTTTCTCTGCCGCGACTTGGGCAACTTCACGCGCATCACTCGCTGCGATGGTGCTACTATCGACCAGCAAGGTATCTTTACTCACCACATCGAGCAAGCCTTGATTACCGTCTTTACCCAGATACACCTCTTTGACATGTTGACCTGCAGGTAACATGGTGATGACCATATCCACCTCTTTGCTTGCGTCCACAGGTGAAGTCGCCACGTTTGCCCCTTGTTTGGCAAGGTCGTCTAGCACGGCGGTGTTTAGGTCAAATACGTTTAAGGCAAAGCCATTTTTGATAAGATTTTCTGCCATCGGTTTGCCCATGTTACCAAGCCCGATAAAGGCAATTTTTTTAATGGCTGTTTGTTGATTATTTGGCATATACAATCCTTGTATGTTGTGGTGTTTGTAAACTTTATACAGCAAGTTTGGCTAATTTTGCTGAGAGTGAATCGCTACCCAACCAAGCCTCAAAGGGATGTTCGCTATTGGGGAAAGCTGACGCAAGATGTGACTGGATATAACGGGCATCGCATTCATCAAGGGTTTTACACCATTTTGGCGATTTGTCTTTATCAATCAATAAGGCGCGTACACCCTCCCGAAAATCGGGGTAATTGATACAATGTAGTGACGCATTCATCTCCATATATAGCACTTGCTCAAGCGATAATTTGCTGGCATATTTAAACATCTCAACCGTTAATGCCGCACTGACAGGGCAACCGTGCTGATAAGTCTCGACCGCTTTGGTGAGCCATTTATCCGCTTCGCCGTTGACTTTGGTGAAGTTGTCATCGCGCAACGCTGCATCTATATCATGCACTGAGCCTTTGTTTACTAGCGCTTGGATAGTATTAAAATGCATCATCAAATGACTGTCTGCTAAATGCTCGGTATGATGAATTTTGGCTAAGGCTTGGCTTGCGATATCATGTAAATTGTTGTCAGCTTGCCAATTGGCTTGTTTTAGCGCGTCAAGCACTTTGTCATATTCGCTACTTGCCACGGCATACTCGGCAAGGCTAGAGAAAATCGCATCGTTGGCGTTACAGTTCGCCCCTGTCAAGCCCAAAAACAGCCCAATTTTGGCAGGCATGCGCGCCAAGAACCACGAACCTGTGGCATCAGGATATAAGCCGATGGTAATCTCTGGCATGGCAAAACGGGTGGTTTCGGTAACGATACGATGACTACACATCGCCATCAAGCCCATACCACCGCCCATGACAATACCATTACCCCACAAGATAATCGGTTTTGGGTAAAAGTGCATTTGCCGGTATAGGCTGTATTCGTTTTCGAAGAATTCAACCCCGTACGGATTGGGCTGCTGCATAGGCACTTGGGGCGGCGTGTCAATCATGCTGTCATACAGTTTACGGATATTGCCCCCTGCACAGAACGCCTTGTCGCCACTTCCCTTTAGCAAAATGGCGACGATGCTGTCATCATTAGCCCAGTCGCTAAGTTGTTGTGACATGAGTTTGCACATATCAATGCTTAGGGCGTTTAGGGCTTTGGGGTCGTTCAAGGTCATCGTGCCGATGTAGTGACCACAGTGGGTGGCTATCGTTTCAAATATTACAGGTTGGTCTTGATTGATGTCTGTCATAATATTCCCTATTAATTATCGTTGTATCCAAATTGTCGAGTAAGTAACACATTCTTCCAGTGGCTTTCTCTGACTAAAATTTCATTTTCACTGCTATGAGTATCTGCTATTTCTAAAATCGAAAAGTAAAAATTCTCAAAATGCACGTCACCAAATTGCTTTTTTAATTCAATTAATTGGCGATTATTACCATGTAAATTGGTTGCGTATTCAGCCCAACGCTGCCAAATACCCCCTTCACCTGTTGCACTACCTACATAGAGTTTGCCACTGCTTTTATCAGCAATTAAATAAACCCCTGCGACTGATGATAATGCTGACTGCCAATCGGACAAAGATTTTTTAACTATAGTTTTTAACTGAGAAAAACTAATATGCACCGACTTAAAACTTGGAAATTTTGCAAAGTCTAATGCTTGTGCTAAAACTTCGGCTACATTTAATTTTTCAACCCAATTTTCTGTAAGTAAATAGGATTGGCGGACGAATTTATTATCAACATTTTTTTTATCAAAACTAATAATTAATCTACCGTCTAGCTCTTTGGTTTCTTGTATTTCAACTAGCGGATAATAAATGCAATCTTCTCTTTGCGTAGGTATGTCAGATAAATGTACGCCTGCAAATAACCATAAATTTGGCGTTGGCATTGCGATAAAACTAACCACATACTTTCGGTCAAAATTACGTTTAAGCTGTTGGCGTTGCCATTCTTGAAAATCCCCTTGATAATAAACATCAAGCGGATTTTCTTTCCCATTAGTTATTGCGAAATGCAGTTTACTATTTT